>ENA-OPAV01001089-OPAV01001089.1-human-gut-metagenome-genome-assembly--contig:-NODE-1089-length-19571-cov-3.624359_pt1 | contig 19571 bp, 14 predicted proteins | sample MGYA00241056_ERZ501428 | MGnify/ENA primary metagenome ERZ501428 (study PRJEB25962, sample SAMEA2042621) | human gut metagenome | biome: human gut; feature: human-associated habitat; material: faeces... | reverse complement strand
ATTTAAAATGCTGCAGAAAAATATGCCACAAAAAATGCTTGCAAAAAGACTGAACCTGACCGAGAGCTATATTTCAAAACTCATCACCGGCCAACGCTATAACAAAGATTTTGAACGGTATATTATTCGTATTTTAGATTTGAATTATTGTTGTATTTAATTTTAAATTTTATATATTTCAAAGTTCTTATATTCATTGATTGAATTTGTAAATGGTTGCATATTTTCTGAAACGAATTTTTTATAATTGCAAACAATGTATAAATTTTTATTTAAATTTAAATCTTTTATATAATTTTCTGAAAGATATACTATAACACCAGAACAAGGTATAGTATTGAAATATGTATATGATGTGTAATTATCATACCAATATTGTAAATAGCCAATTATATTATTATTTATTTTAAATATTAATTTGTCACTATTAATTACTATACAAATATTATTATCTGATGGTATAAATAAATTATTTTCACAAGAATACAACCGTTGGACATAATTATAGGATTTATATAAAAGTCCTATATTTTTCCCTTGAAAATTTCCATTAAACTTTATGTTTCGTATATCACATACAAGAGGAGTAACATTTCCTTGTTGCATAAGATCCTGTTTATATTCATTATAAACATCAGCATTGACTTCTACACCATCCTTTAAAAATATAGGAAGTGCTTCAATCCCAATAATTTCTTTATTATCATATTTATTAATATCCATTTTAATTGGACATGATAAATAAATAGGAATAAATTCTTCCTTTTTATATTTCCAACTTTCTATATTGAAAAATTCAATATCTTTTAAGAAATTTGGTTTTTGGCTAGGCCTTAGTAATAACAAACCAAAATCAACAGGCATATAATAATTAAATAAGTATTGAGCTATATTTATAGGAAAATCATAATTATCATATAAAAATGAAAATAATTTTAATATTGCTGAAATTTGTATATCTGCTTCTAATGTTTTTATATTTGCATATGATAAATATCTATCGTCATAAAAATATTCGTAATCATTAGTATTATAAAATATGTCTGCATATTTGTCATACTCATAGTAAAACCAGTCATATATTGGTAATTTATTATTACATAGCATACACAATTTATTTAATTCATTATCCACATAAAACTTTTTTATATTATTTTTATTTATATACTTTATTGGATAATTTAAAGAATAATTTTTATACCATAAATCATCTTTATAATTATCTGTACTTTTTTTAAAAATATACGTAATTATTACTTGCGATAAAAATGAGGGCTTATTAATAGAGTTTACTATCAAATTATACTCAAAATAATTTTCAATTTCTTGATTAACCAAATATACAATAACTAATAAATCTAATATTCTACTTTCTAAAATTTGAGTTTTGAGTTTTGTAATAAAAATATCTTTATAGTCACAATTTTTAATCATGAAATCCTTTAAAGCATGATAGGTCTGTTCTCGTACCAACATATCAGGCCATTCAAGTCTTTCCATTAGTAATTGAAATGTAAAATTTTCTATTTCCATATTGATTCCTTAATCGGCATATCAGCCATATCTAATTCTAAAAGTTCTGTATATTTTTCAATTAAATCTTCCGCTATTTCATTTTTACCAAGATATAGCAAATAATATATTAATCTAGAAGTACCCAAAGAAAAGTTATTTTCAGGAATATCACTATATTTATATATTGATGAATCAATAATAAAATCTAAATATTTTTTAGGGTATAAATCTTTTACCATACGAAACTTTTGTTTTGCATTTTCAAAATATGTATAACTACTACTCCATCCATTATTTTCTATCATGCCTCTTACTAACCATTTATATGCAACATCTTTCCCTTCCATATTTTTTGACAGTTCAAAAATTTTATCTAAAGTAATATTTGAGAAATTATTATTACCAATACTATAAAATTTTTCAAATGCATCAAGAATTTGTAATCCATATCCATTATTAACCCAATATTCTATCCAGTTATCAACACATTTGGTATTTGAATAATCAATTAGTTTCATAAACTCTCCTATTTTATTTACAGGATATAAAGAATAATCTATTTCCTCATTCTTTTCTTTTTGGAGAGCTACAACATTATCTTTTTCCGTTTTTTGAATTGCATTATTAATGCCTAATAATTTAAGCTGTTTTTCAACTATATTTCTATCTAAACTTTCATTTAATGCAGAAGGATTATAATCTAGTGTTGAAATAATCATATCCCAATAATTATTAAATTTTTCATTATTTTTTATAGCCTTTTTTAAGGCTTCTTCTGCTTCAAACCATTTCTGTTTATCTACAAGATAATTATAATAGTTTAAAAATAATTCATTATTTGCCTTATATAATAATTCTGCATATGGTGTTGTAAATTTGTTTTCATGAGAATCCGTTATTTCTCCTAACACATTTATAATTCTATTAATCCTTTTTAATCTATTCTCATAATCCCCAAAATTAAAATCAATAAAATATTCTATAGAATCCATATACTCAAAAATAGTAGAGTCCTTGTGATGAGAGTATCCTAGAGCCATATTAAATGCTTTATTTAAATACATTTTTGCATTATCATCAATTAAATATTTATGCAATAAGATTGCCATGATTATATATTCATCTGTTCTGATTTGCGTATATTGCAATGATGAGTTTAATGTTAATTGCTTATTTTTTACATATTCTGATATAGCGTCTTTTGAAAAATAATTTATATTATATTTAAGATAGTCATCTAACCAATATTTCTTATGAATATGCTTATATTTTATAAACTTATTAAATTCAACATTAGAAATATTATTAATATCCAAAATGATAACCAAATCATTTATTATTTTAGTTATAGTTGATTGTACAACTTTATATTTTGATTCAAATCGAACTTCTGCCAATATCATGCTCTTTTCAAAATCATCCCATAGACGTAATAAACTATCTAATTTTATATTCTCATTATTTTTAATTTTAAAAGCGATTCTCCTGGCACCATTTATTAACACCACAACAAAATTATCAAAACCATTATATGTTTCAATACCTTGTGTATTTAAATTTTCTTTTTCAATGATTTCATAATAGAGTGCTTGAAAAAATAACGAATGCAAATAATTCTCAAGATCATAACATCTATTATAATATTCATAATCGTCATTTCTTCGCTTTAAAATAATATCATTATTTAGAGAAACTGTATTTTCTATAATTGTGTTATTTTGCAAATATAATAATAGAGCTAAGAGCGGATGTTTACAATAATCCTCTGGCAAATCCAATTTTGATAAATCAATTTGTTGTTCTTTTGCATATATACATAATCTACAAATTATTGAATAATCAAAAGGGACTCTATTAACATATGAAGTAATATTTTTAATATTATTATTTAGACATAAATAATTAAAAAATATTCTCAAATAAGAAACATTTCTGTTTTCTATTAATAAATTTGTTATTTTTTCAATATTACCTAAGTTTGATAAAATATAAAGGAGATTCTCATCATCTGATGTACTACTAGTTTGTTTTTGCAAAATTTTTACTCTTTTAAATATTTTTTCTATTAATGCATCATTTTTTACATGTTTACTTAATGCAATTAAAGTCGAACTAGATAACTGTTTTATGTTTCCTATAAGATATTTTAAATTATCCTCATTAACAAAAATATCAATAAACACTTTATTAAATTCAACTGGAATATATGTGTTAAATTCTAATGCATTTTGAAGTCTTACTAAAAGATATCTAATTTCAAAAGTCTTTATTATATCTTTTTTTTCAAAAAATAAGATTTTTTCAACTTTTGATAGAAATTTTATTATTCTTTCTATCGGATATCCATTGTTTACATATTCTAATATCGTTGTTCTGTTTATGTTTATAATATTACCATATTCACCAAGTGAAGCATTGATAATTGGTAAATATAAATTTTTTAAAATTAAACTATTATCTTGATTTATCCATTTTTGAAGTTGAATTAGTGCAGTTGTTTTGTCTTCTGGAGAAATATTAGAATTTATATATGCACTAATACTTTCATGAAATATTTTTAAAAAATCACCATCATTATATAGTAAGTGTTTTATTTGTTTTATATATTTTGAGGCATCTGAAATTAAATTAGCCGTTAAGCATTTTATCAGATCTCCTTTTTTTAAACAATCAATTTCTGATATAACAATGATGTTTATTAATTGTTTGCTTACTTCATCAATACTTGATAATAAATTATCATAGTATTTCCTTATATCATTATTTGGACATTTTGGTAAACTTTCAACTTTATAAGGGATAACATCTATATTGTTATTAAGTAAATATTCTATAGAATATATTAAATGTAAAGGGTGCCCATTTGTAATTTTTTCAAAAGATATAGCAAGTTTATTATAAAAATCATAATTATTATAATGTTCCGGTGGATTTATTTTGGGATTATTTTTTAAGAAATTTTCTATTGAACTTTGTGTCATAAAAGGTAATTCATAACAAACATTATTATTTTCTATTAACTGTTTTGGGATAAAATCTCTTCCAATAGGCTGTGTTCCAACTATTAACTTTATATTATTGGGCAATGGAAACATATCATTTAATATGATTTGTATTACTGTCGTATTTTTTTCATCTCTCCATACATGATCAAGTCCATCGATAATAATCAATAATTTTTTATTTTTAATTTCTTGTGAAACGGTAGACAAAACATTATGTAAATCTGAATTTTCGGAAAATGTATAATTAAAAATATTATTAATTTGCTCAAGTATTGAATTTTTTATATTCCAATATTTATACCTTTCTGCTTTTATATCTTGTACAGATAAGTAAAAGTGATGACGTACAACATAATTTTCAGTTTCTTCTATGCATTTCTTTAAATAGCTTAAATAGGTACTTTTCCCTACTCCTGGGGAACCTTTAAGAATTATACAATGCTCGTTACCATTTATTATTTCTGAAATTAAATTATTATGAAAATTTATATCTGGGACAACATAATTGTCAGGAACCATAAAATCTTGATCTAGTGGCTTTGGGGGCTTACAATAGAGTATTCTTTGTAAAATTTCATATGTTATTGGGTCGGTTTTCCTTATAGCATAATCTCGAACACATTCTTTGAAAAATGTCCAATTAGCTTTTGAATCATTATATAATTTAACATAATTTTCGTATAATTCTTCATCTAATTCATTATAATTTTTCTTTAACAAATGGAATTTACAATTTTCAAAAAATGTTTTACAATTTTCTTCACTCCCTATATGATTGATTAAAAATTTTTGTTTATCATCAGGAATAAGTTCCCAACTAATTTTATTGTCAAGAAAGATATTTTTTATTTCTTCGGACAGATTACGATTTGTAGTAACAATAAATTCACTTAATTTATTTTCATTAATAAACTTTATGCAAGTTTCTGACCATTTTTGCAAATTAGATTTCCCTGTTTCCTTTTTATGAATTAACCAATCCCAATCTAATATGTATTTTTTACTATCAACAGTATACTTTGCTTGAATACATTTATATTTTTCTTCGTTTTTTAATTTACAAACAATATCATCTATGTATTTAAACTCTATTTCAGAACATTCTATATGTATATAGTCATATTTATCTCTATTTTCAGAAAAATAAAGAAGTTCTTTTATTCCAATCAAATCTTGATATTCATAGCCTTCTCGAGTTTGTTGTTTTGTCAATCGTTTACCTTTCAAATTTTACTTTTATTTAAATCTTCCATTGCAGCCAATAATACATTATAAGCAATTAAAGCTGTATTTTTATCAGGATTAAAGTTTTGCATCACTTGCTCTTCTGGATGTATATAATTTCTGAAATCTCTTAACATATGACTAAATTTTTTAACATCCAATCCTATAAAATTGGTTTCATGAGCAACCTCTATTAGCGAATTTAGAGACCAATCTTTAAATTTTTTGATATTACCATCAGAGCCTTTGGGGGCTGACTTTGATTTATTAAATTTTTCGGGATTACGTTTAGCTACATCTATAAGCAAGCCTTCCAATGTACTACCTATAAGAAAAATTGCACCCAATGCAATATTGCCATTTAAGCATTTCTTTATTTCATCTAACCTTTGTTGTATAACATTTTCCATCGTTGTTGTTAGATTTAAAGTTTTAATATTTACTGAATCAAACTTTTTATTTAAAAATTTAATTTCTTCATTTTGCATATTGGCAGTATTTCTATTTCTTACATTATTTGCAATTTCTTTACATTTTTCGGCTAATACTTTTTGATTGTTGGTAATTTCTTCTTCATTGATTAAACTATCACTTTCCCACCATTCAATCATTTTTATAATAGAATCTGCTACAAGAGTATTCGATTCTTTTTCCCAAAATGTTCTCAGCCTTTTTGCTTTAGACTCACCTCTATCAGCATATTTATCGTCATATATATTTATTTTAAAATTTTCTATAAAAAAATCAGAGAATGTTCGATTAGAAAAATTCAGTACGTAACCAGAGTCCATCCCTAAAAATTTTTCTATAATTTTCTTCTCCTGAATTTCAAATTTAGCAATATTGTTTTTAATATCTTTATAAGTAATTTTTTCTTCAGTTGTATTCTGTTTTTGATTTATAAGTTCATTCTCCACTTGATTACCTCGCTCCATACCTTTATATGTAATACGAATGTATTGTTGAGCTCCTAAGATATATTTCTGTGAATAACAATAATTTAAAATTGTTTTAAATTCTTTATCAGTAACGTTTGTTATTTCTTTTAATCTGGTTAAATATTTTCCTTCAGGATTTTGAGAAACGGATCTTCCTGCATACTCGCCACTTCCTTTGAATTTAAAGTCAAAATATGGAGTTCTTGGTTCTTCATCTAGTTTTTGTTTCATTATTAACAAAAACTGATCTGCAATATAATTCCTTTTCGATAATTCCATTAAATTCCCCATAGTAGAATGATATTATAAGTTTCAGATTTTTATTAATAATTTAAGGAAATATTAATAATTAAATATCAATAAGAATTGTCATTCAATATCAATGCCGTCTTTCAGTATAAATTCTTGGAGCAGATTGTGTACTTTAATATTTACTTTAAATTGCGGAATAGTTGTGTTTTCAATTCTTTCAAAATATTCTTTAGCTTTTGTTTTATCAACAGATTCAACTAAGGCGTCAAACCTTCCGAATTCATTAATATTTGATTCATCTACAACAGCATTTATAAGTTCTTTTAGTTTATTTTTATCTAAATCAAAAATTTCTGTTATTTTATTGACTTGTTCGTTTTTAGCAACACTTTGATATTCTGTAATATAATCGCGAAATGTTTTACCCTGTTCTATTTTTATATTTCCACTTTGAACATCGTGTAAAAATATGTTCGCATATTTTTGTTCTTCTTGAGATAACATTGCAAAAGATTTATGCAAATCATTTAACGTTTCTTGTAATTGATTTGGATCAATTTTATCTTGTTGTAAGTCTTTATAATAACGTTCAAATCTAGAATTCATATATGCGGCATCAATAACCTCAGTATCAATTTCAATCAAATAGCCTTCTATATCATAAGGAACGTCTTCTCCTCCAGACCTGCCACCTGTGAATAATTCTTTGTAACGTTGCAGTAGCGTAGAGTATATCGTTTCGTCAAAATTTAGGGATATGTTAAATTCCTCATAAAATAATTTTTCCCATCTAAATCCCTGAATTTTTGCTGCCTCTATATACAGATTCCATTCCTTAAATAATGAGGCAAATTTACCTCTTGTCGTTCTATCTTCAGGAAGCTTTTCAAAATTAGGTATACCTGCGAAAAGTTTTACAATATCATCAAATAAAATATTCATTTTATTCAAATTATCTTCTAAATGTTGAACAAATAATCCATCGGAACTATCATCTGAATATCTTTTAAATGCAGATTCAATATTTCTTTGCATCGTATGAGGTTTTCTGTAATATTTAATAGTTCCAAAAGGTTTATCCGGTCCAAAGAATCTGTTGGTTCTTGAAAATGCTTGGATTAAGTTTTCATACTTTAGAACTTTATCTAAATATAGGGTGTTTACCCATTTTGAATCAAAACCAGTAAGCATTTGATCTACAACAATTAAAAGATTTAACTGTTTTTCAGGCTCATTTTCTATATGTTTGTATAGTTTTTTATGTGCAAGTCTTAGGGATATATCTTTTTTCATTTTTGCAAAAGTTGGTATTGAATAATCCTGTTGATATTTTTTGTTATAATCATCAATTATTTCTAATAAACCATCCTCTTTGATAAGTCCAGTACCGTTGTTATCAATATTTGCATCAAACATTGCAGATATTTTTAATTGTGGTGCTTGTTCTTTAAATAGTCTATAATATTCAATTGCTTCAGGAATACTACTTGTTGCAAAAATCGCATGGAATTTATTATTATGACTCAAACGATTCCAATTTTCGATAATATCTTTGACTACAAGATTTTGATGTTCTTCTCTTTCATATTGTGCATTTGGCAAATGATCTTCTATCCCAGTTACATAATTGCCAGAATTATCAATATATCCGGCCATTGGAACTTGAGTTGAGTCCATGTATTTATAATATATCTCACTCTTTTTTGGATCGCTCATTGCTTCTTCTTCAGTAGCAGCTTTTGCTTTTTCAAGAGCAATTGCTCTTCTAATATCAATATCTCTATAAGTGAGAACTTTATATGGGTCAAATCCTAGAACATTTCCATCTCTTATTCCATCTGCAATAGTATATTTATGCAATCTGTCACCAAAAACATCAGTTGTTTCATTTAATTTTTTTTGATTCTCTTTAAAGATAGGTGTTCCTGTAAAACCGAAGAAAATAGCATTTGGGAAAGTATCTTTAATTGTCATCATCATTTCACCAAATGTAGAACGATGACATTCATCTATAATAAATACAATTTTTTTTGAATTCATCAATTCGATATCATGAGAATTAAGTCCACCTTCTTCAACTTTAATATTACTCATTTTTTGGATTGAAGTAACAATTAATGTGTTTTCAGACTCAGAACTTTTTAATTTACTTTTTAAAATCCCCGTATTTTCTGTTGCTTGAACAGACTGATCCTCATCAGCAAACCCTCTATATTCTAATAACGATTGTGTTCCTAATTCAATTCTATCCATTAAGAAAATAACTTTATCAGCATTTTTAGAACTTGCAATTAATTGAGCCGATTTAAAACTTGTCATTGTTTTACCAGAACCTGTTGTATGCCAAATATAACCACCCAATTTATTATCATCACCCCATTTAGTTTTTGCAACTTTATCTGATATAGCATTCGCAGCATAATATTGATAACTACGCATAACTTTTAATATACCTTCTGTGTCATCAGCAACTGTATAGAAACCAATCATTTGATGTGCCATTGGAATTGATAGCAAAGAAGATGCGATTTGCTGCCAATTGTTTATAGGTAAGTTATTAAAATCTGCCCAATGGAAAAAGAATTTTTTATTAAAATCTCCATCAGGTCCAGGATTCGCAAAATACAATGTTTCATCTGGATTCATCGCAACAAAAATTTGAATTAATGAAAAAAGACCTGTAAAAATACCTTCCTTTGCATATTTTTCTATTTGATTGCAAGCTTGGCTAACAGGAATACCTGTTTTCTTTAATTCAATATGTATAACGGGCATTCCGTTAATAAGAAGCATTAAATCTCCACGTCGTTCATTTAGGATTTTGTTTTTTCTACCGAAATCCGGTTGTTGAACTATTTGGTATCGGCTTTGTCCTGCAGCAATTTCATGTCTGTCATATATTTTCAGGCTTATTGTTTTACCTAAATGTAATTTATCATCCGGATTATCCCTAATGATTGAAACGGTTTTCCCGTTAATAAAACCATTTAATTTAAGAGGTGTTTTATAAGATTTTATTTTTTCAAGAATTTGTTGGATTTCTGTATCGGTTAAAGGATAATCTCCCAAGCGATCTTTTGAACGATTATTTTCAAACAGAATATTTGCCCAATTTTTAATTAAATCAGCCTCAGTCGGATATTTTATAATATTTTCTTCCCAACCTTTTTTAGTTAGTTGTGAAATTAATGCTTCTTCAAATTCTTTTTCTGTTTGAAATGTCATATATACTTCCTTTTATGCAAACATTTGATCTAAAAATGCATTTTTAATTTTTGTTAATTTATCAATTTTATTTCTGTATAAATTTACAATTCTATCAATTTGTTTAAACATATTACCAATTTTTACTTGAACGCTATAATCTGGATATGAAAATTGCATTTTTAAAAAATCATTATAATCGATACTTCTTCCGTCTCTAATGCCGTAGGTAACAGATTCAAGCCGTTTTATAAAATTTTCAGACATGAAAACATATTTCCAATAATAATCATCATGAGAACCCTCATCAATAAATTTTAATACAGTATATGCGGGAGAAGTAATTCCTTCATATTCAGAATGTGCAAATCCACCTTGAAAAGATCTAAGATGAATTACAAAATTTTTTGGAGATACGTGTTTGTAATTTTTATTATTTAAATTAGGGGTAATACTATTTGGTTCTTTAAATATCATTCCTAAATCTTGAGTTGCAGATAATACTGGTAAATTTATATAATTTTTTTCTGAGATTTCACAAAAAATCTCTTTTGCAACTTTTTTATTCAAAACTGGACATTGCTCCTTTAGTTTTAATCTTTGCTTATTATCTTTTGTAGGTAAAACTTTTTGTATCAATGATTTTTTTATTGAAAGATATTTTTCTAGTATTTTTTGATTTTGAATTATTAAATCATCTAAATTCATAAGAAATTCAGAAATATGTTTTTGCTCGTTTTTATTAGGAAATGTAACTGCACCGTTCAAAGCATTCTCATTTGTAACTTTCATATCATTTTTTGCACCTTTATTTACTAAAGGTTTCAAGTAATTATTAATTCTTGCATTTTGCTCGAAATAACACTCAACAAAATTAGGATCAACATTTCCTTTGGGTTTATAAACAGCATACAAGGTTGAAACTATTCCCGGTTTGCCTTTATTAGTTTTTATTATACCATATGGGGTATTTAATAGTGGAGACTTTGTGTAAACAACATCGCCTGTATTTACAACTCCATAATTAGCAACAGAAGCCCCAGCAAAAGAACGACCTTTATGTTTAATTTGGTTAACAATTCCACACTCACCAGAAACAGATAATACATCTGTTTTATCATATTCCTCAAGAAAATTTTTTTCTTTTGAAACTTCAAGAAATTCACTTAGTAAATTTTCTTCCCATTCATCTGTATATTTTTTGAAACGTATTTTAGGAACCCTTTTATGCATCTATGCAGCCTCCTAAAAGTTTCTTTAATTGTTCCAAACCCTTCATGTCATATTCATTGCCTTCAAGCTCATCAATTAGTGGAATTAATTGTTTTTCAGTTTCTCTTATTTGTTTTTCAATATCAGAATAAGTGACGACATATTTTTTTGATAAATATAAAACTTTTGTCGTTAAATCTCGGATTACTCCATAAGGTAACTTTTCAAGATCTGACACTAAGGTTTCAATCCATTTTATTTTTAATAATTCTACTACTTGTTGATCAGTCAAAGATTCTATCAATTCTTTTGTTTTGATATGTAAATCTTTCTTTTCTTTATTGAGTGCAGAACGTAATTTTTTCTCTTCCATAATTAAATCTGCTACTTTTACTAAAATATCTTCTAAAGAGTTCTCTTCAAATGTTGCTCCGCACTTTATTTCATCATTTATTTCTTTGACCTTTTTAAGGACTTCATCATTTACGAATTTATCCTCTTCTGCATTTATAGCATCAATTGTTTTATCATCATCAGATATTAAATCGTACAGTTCTTGATATGAAGACGCGATCTCATACATACGTCCTGTCCTGGTATTTATGCTTTCTAACATATCTGATAAATGAACTTTTTGAACAAGTTCAAAAGGCAAAATATGTCCAACCCAACCTTCTTGAACTTCGACCTCCTTATTATCCTTTTTCTTAATTACCATATTAGGATCTACTTGTTTGGTTGCATTAAAGCCTTCTGTTTGAATAATTTCAAGATCGGTATCTATTTTACCGGACCAATGATCATCTAATATTTGATATGCTTGATATTTATCAATCAATTTGATATTTTTCAGTCGCTCAAAAATATCTTCAGAAATAATATTTTTACTTTTTGGAATATTTATTTCTTCTGCCTTATCAATAAGCAGTTCTTTTAAACTTTTTCTGAAAGATTCAAATTTTGAATAAAATTCTGTAATAAAACATTTAACATCAGCATTTTCAATAATTTCATTTTCTATATTCTCAACATTCATATCTGAATATTCGTCAGATATAGCTTTAAATAAATGACTTTTTAAAGAAGGAAAAGAATCCCAATATTCCTTTAATTCATCAATTTCTGAATTTGGTATGCCGCCAAACATAGAAGAATAAATATCCCAACTTTCTGGAGTTTCAGATGAATCAACATATTTTGGAATATTCAAATTGTAATCTTGTTTACGAATATCCTCTCTAGATACCACTTTTGAATATTTTGGTATTGTTTCTCTATTTACAATAGTATCAATTATTTTTTTTATGTCAGAGGCTCTTAATCTGTTATTTTTTCCAAATTTTTCAAAGCCTTTTGATGCATCAATAATTAAAACATCAGTATTTGTTCTTTTTTGTTTTAATACCATAATTATTGTTGCGATTGGAGTTCCAAAAAAGATATTCGGAGGAAGTCCTATAATTGTATCAATATTATTATTTTCAATTAAATTTGCACGGATGTCCCCTTCGCTATTTCCTCTAAAGAGAACACCATGAGGTAATACAATAGTCATAACTCCATCCGGTTTTAAGTGATATAAATCATGGAGTAGAAAAGCATAATCTGCCTTGCCTTTTGGAGCTAGACCGTATCTTGAATATCTGGGATCATTATCCTTATCAGTAGGATCCCACTTTTGTGAATATGGAGGGTTTGAGACAACTGCATCTACATATAACGGATGATATGTTTCAGGTTTGTTTTCTTCAAAATATGGCCAATCTTCTTCTAATGTATCACCATTTCTCGTATAAATATTATCAGGAATAATTCCTCTCATAATTAAATTCATACGAGTTAAGTTATAAGTATTTTCTTTTAATTCTTGTGCATAGTATTTAATATTATTGGCATCATTAATATGCTTTGCGACTGACCGACCAATGTTTATTAACAAAGAACCTGAGCCACTTGTAGGATCATAAATTTCTATCTTTTGGTTATTTCTGAGGTGATAAGCAACAATTTCAGACATCAATATAGAAACTTCATGTGGAGTATAAAACTCTCCTGCTTTTTTCCCAGCATTTGCTGCAAAATTACTTATCAGATACTCATAAATAAAACCTAATACGTCATAATCTTGTCTTCCATCCATTGGAATGTCTTTTATCAAATGAATTAATCCGCTTATTGCTTTTGTTTGTGTCCCAGAACTATCACCTAATTTGCTTAATCCGGTTTCCAAAGTTTTAAATATTCCATCAAAAACCTTTTTATGATTTGGATTAATTAATCGTGTAAACGCAGATAATGCATCAGTTACATCAGATACACTAAAATCAGACCCTTTAGCAAGCCAAGTAGAAAATAAGTCTTTGTATGCTATAAAGTAACCGATTTTATCTTGCACAAATTTTACTGTTTCCGAATCATCTTCGGTAAGATTTTTTATATCATTTTCTGTGAAATCACTTTCTTTTAATATTTTTTCTTCTTTATCAGATAAAAATTTATAAAAAATAAAACCTAAAATATAATCTTTATATTCATTTGCTTCTATTTTAGAACGCATTTTATTTGCAGATTCCCAAATTTTAGACGCAAGTTGCTGTTTATTCATGTTTTCCTCTTAAAAATTATAAAACATCTCTCTCCCTTTAATATTAGCATAAAAATCCTTTTATGTATTTATGTTAAGAAATCTGGAAAGTAGCTCATTAAACTTGAAATTAATTAATTTAAGAGTGATGAATACGACACCTGAAACGGAGGTCGTATGAGTAAGAGTAAGAAATACAAGATTAAACAAAAAGATTTTAGGAAGTTAGAAAAATTAGCTGAGCGGATTTATAATACAGTCACTGTTATTGATTATTTTTGCAGGACTCAACAAGAGATTGAAGAGCTATATAATCTTACTCCAGTCGTCGAAAATTTAAGACGAGATACTGATACCGTCAACACATTTTTTATAAATTATCCTGAAAACAAGAATTTTTAGATGGTATTTAAAACCTGTTTTAATACCGTTCAAACAGTGTTCAAAAAATAAATTGTGTCTGAATGATACGTTTTGAAAGAGTTTGCTTGATATTTTACTCATTAAGAGTGATGAATGTCATTGCTGATAAGAGGTAACAATGATTGAATTAGGCAAAAAATACAAGCTTAAAAAGATTAAAGGTTTTGAAAACTCTGATAATGAGTATTACAAAGTAATTGGTTTCTACAACTTCGACACTGTAATTTGTGAAAACACTTGCGGAGAAAGATTTGTGTTTATGAAAGAGTTTTTAATAGACCCACAAAAGCCTGATGATATCTATTCAGACTTGATACTTGAAAGGAAAGAATAATGACAGAAAAAGACTATAGCTTATATGGAACAAAGGTTTTGAATTTAAAAACACAAGAAATTGGATTGTTGATTTGTATTTGGAAAAACAAGTTTGCCGATACTGAGATAGATTACGCGACTTGTGTTGATAAGAAAGGAAAAAGATACAATATAGAACTTGATAATATAAGAGGGTTTGAAGATGATTTTGAAAAATAAGCTAACAAGAGAAACCTTAGAAATAACATATCCTGAATTTAGAAAAAAGTTTGCAAAAGAAATCAGGATAGCTTTTGAAAGTTATCGCAGAACACAATTAAATAAATATTCTTACAATTTTAAAGATGACAATTCAATGGAATATAATTTCTATTTTCAGCTTCAACGTAACTTGCAGCTTGTCTGCAGAGGGCTGAAGCGTAGCGTGCCCGTTTAACGCCGACAAACAATAGAACCTCTTTGGAATTTCTAATTGGTATATTGAAAAGATGTAATTTTTGAACATTTATTAAACAGTTGTTAAACGGTATTTAAATACTGTTTAAATTTCTCTCATTTTTCAAAATCTTTTTAATAATAAGTATTTTTTGTCAAAAACTTTCCGACTTACATGTCAAACTCGCGATACTTTTTCTCAAAATCCCTGACATATTATAACTATCTTCCGACTAAAATGTCAAACTCGCGATACTTTTTCTCAAAATCCTTGATACACAACACAAAGCAACAAAAAAGACGACCTATGTCGTCTAATTTTTATAATGGTGGAGGTTAGGAGATTCGAACTCCTGACCCCCTGCGTGCAAAGCAGGTGCTCTACCAGCTGAGCTAAACCCCCACGAGTTCGTTTATTTATTTGTCACAATATTTATTCTACATGCTGATTTTTTTTTGTAAAGACCTTTTTTATTTTTTATAGCAATTTTTTTCTTGTTCTGGTTTTATGTTATTATAAAAATAAGGAGTTTTTATGATTAACAAAATTAATTTTAATAGTGCCAGACAGGTAAGATTTCAGGGAAATACAAATCTTTTAGAGAAATTTAAAGAAAATTTAAATAAACAAGAGGCATCACAGGTCAATCTCAGCGGCAGTGAAGCAATGGCTAATTATAACAAGCCGATTGTTAAAAATGATAATACTGCTTTTAAACCTCTTGAAAGTATAGATAATTTAATTTTAACCGATATTCCAAACCCTCTTACTTTAGAAGAAAATGCTGTTGAAACCCTATCTGGAGAAAAAATTCTAAATAGTGAAGGCAAACTTGAAGCTATTGTAGTTAAAGGAGAAAAAACAACAAAAGAATATAATATTGATACTGAAAACAAAAATATAACCTCTGTTGTTGAACGCGATAATACAACAGGAATGCCGGTACGCAAAGACTTTTTCGGGTATAAATTCAACAAATTTACAAGCGCCGTTACACAAGAGTTTATGCCGGGAACGAATAAACTTGCAAAAGAAACTACATTCAATGAAGGTGTTTTATCCTATACAAAGATGTTTGATGATGAAAAAGGTAAAATTATAGAAAATGGCTTTGAAGACAACGGAAAAATCAAATGGGTTAAGATTACAGATAAAAAAACAGGTATCATGGAAAACTACTATCTAAATGACAAAAATGAAATTCAATATGTAGATTTATATGATAGAAACTTTAACATGCTTAAGTCCATCGACTATGAAAATGGGAAAGTAAAAAAAATCCTTAATTATAACTATAAGCCAATAAAAAATATTTATGGAATTACTCCTGATAACATTGATGTAAAACCGGCAGAACTTGTAGAAATCCCTGATGCAGCATCACTTGACGGGGAAAAGAAACTGCGCTCTGATAATTCTATTGAATCAATTACCGTTAAAAACGGAGATAACAAAACTACATATATTATGAGTCTTGATGGTAAAAATATTCGGGAAATAAATGAATTTAACAAAGACCAGCAGACAAAAAGTGTATATTTTGACGAAACAGATGGATGCCATATCAGAGAATTTAAAGACGGAAAACCTTACCAGACAACATATTATAATTCTGACAAAAAATTGGAAGGCGTAATAAAATTCTCACAAGACGATGCGAACAAAGAGTCAAAAAGCATTGATTACTCATCAGACGGCTCTTATATAAGAAGATATAACGAAGAAAATCATCCTGAATACGGCAGATTAACTTTGGAATTTGACAAAGACAAAAATCTGGTCAGTGTAAACAATGAAAACAGAGAAGTCGTAGAAGAAAAACTAAAAGACTAAATGCTTGTCAATAAGTTCTAAAACAGCCGATAAACGACTGCTGTTATGAATATGCCACCAGCCGATGAGAGTTTCAAAGGCTGTAGCCTGCCTGTATTCGCACTGATTTTGGCGCCGGGCAACAGGAATAGACAAATTTCTGCCGCGGCGGGCAATTTCCTGCTCCTCTTCTGTAAGTTCAGATTCTAAAAAATGCAATAGCTCAGCCTGATAAGATGCCTTTACTTTATCAGTTGTCAGCTTATGAAGCTGCTTAGCATTATCTGTAAGCTTTATCGTTCTTTCACGTATAAACAGCTCCCAAACAGCATCTCCGATGTAGGCATAATTCTTTAAACTCATATTCTCCATAACTCAAATGTAACATGAAAACAGATGTATGTTGCATTTACAACACATTTATGTAACAATAGGTTCACGAAACCAACCGGAATTTTATTTTTTATAAGGAGAGTTTATGAAAAGAAGTTTAATATTATTGGGGTTGTGCGCAATATTAACTTCGCAGACCGCATTTGCAGAATACCCTGAAGGCTGCAACGGAAGCGATACCAGACAATACGAAGTAGGCACAACACAGAATTATAACTATTCTTACCAGCTTCTTATAAGAATAAAAAAACAAAGAGAAATTCTGTATAATGCACTAAACCTTACACAGGAACAGGTAAAGTGCAAAAACGAAATAGAGAAAAAGCGTTATGCAGAACTTGAGCCGGCACTTGAAAAATTATGTATTGAAGACAAAAAACTAAAAGATTTGAAAAAAAGATGTGCAAGCAAAAAAACAATCAGACAGCAGGAAAAAGCCTTAAACTGTGCACGAAAAAATATACAAACAATTTCAGAAAAATATGATAAAGAACTTTATAAAATTCTGACACATGATCAACGCACAAAATACAGTATGATAAGAAAGCTGAAAAAAGATGACCTGAAAAAATATCGCAAAATTCAGGAAAAGGGCAGAAAACCATCAGATTTACGTCCGTTCGGAGAAAAAATACTTCAGCCGGAATACAAACAGGAACAGCATGCTAAAAATTGTTTTTGGCATAAAATGATAAACAAAATGAAAAAGAATAAATAAAAAGGTTAACTAAAAAGTTAGCCTTTTTTATTGCACAGGGGTTGAAAATCTGCTAAAATCAAACTATGGATGAAATTATTGAAAGCCTCAAAGAAATAGGTCTTAACGGATATGAAGCTAAAGTATACCTTGCGCTTCTAAAAAAATATCCTGCAACCGGTTATGAAGTTAGCAAACTTGCAAATATTCCGCAATCGAGAGCTTATGATACATTAAAAGCTCTTGAACTTGCAAACATTGTTACAGGTTCAAACACCAAGCCGGTAACATATTCGCCTATAAAACCGAAAGAATTAACAAAAAGATATAAAAGAAAAATTACATCCACACTTGACTTCCTGGAAAAGAAGCTGCCAAATGTAAAAGACGATTATACAGAACCTATAATAACCGTAAGCGGAACAAATGCAATACACTCAAAAATTATAGAAATAATAAAAAGTGCATCAAAAGAAATTTTTATAGAAGTGTGGTCACAGGATTTCAAATACTTTGAGAACTACTTATTTGACGCCTATAACCGGGGTCTTGATATAAAGATTGTGGGCTATGACAATTTCAGTTGTAACTTTGGAACAGTATTCTGTCATGCGGGCGGGCGTGAGATTGAGTATTCATTGGGCGGGAAAATGATCTTTCTTGCAGCAGACAATACCGAGGGAATTTTTGGGAAAACTCAGACAAACAAAGGCGATAACAGTCATATCATCTGGACAAAGAATGAAGATATTGTATTTTTGATAAAAGAATTTATAGTTCATGACATGTATTTGATAGATATAGAAGAGCAGTTCCCGGAACAGTTGAAATACTTCTACGGCAAAGGAATGAAAAAGCTGAAAGACAAAGTTCTGGGTGGAAACGGATTTTACAAAATACACTAAAAAAGGCGGAAACAATTCCGCCTTTTTGTTACATATTTAACCAGCCAGAAAAGTATTTTCCGGCTTCCTCATAGTTGAACAGTTGAATTAGTCAACCAAACACACCGCCTGAATGGCACTGTTGTGGCGGTCGCCGTAGCCCCAGTACGTGTTCGGGGAGTAGAAGCCCCGGTAGTATGCGTCGTCGCTATTGTTCTCCTCACCAGACCACAAGTAGAAGCTGGGTTCCGGAAGGCCTAGAGAGGTTGCTGTGCCCGCTATGTAAGTCAGGTTCTCCACATCCTGTTTTGCCCCTACACTCGGGTTGCCTTTGTATATTGCACTTGCAAGCTTCCCGAGGTCAGACATAGTTGGCATGTTATTTACTCCGTCGCACTGTTTTACTGCGCCCGCCCAATAATCATAGTTAAGGTAACAGTTTTCTATTCCCAATTCGCCTTTTTGTGCCATACATTCGTCATATGTTAACGGCGTTGGTGAGAATACAGAGCCAAAGCATTTGCCGCTTTCCAATTCGATTGCACAGCTTGAACCTAAGCCGTTCGCGTTGAATAACGCCACGTCATCATTCTGTTTGTTTGGACGTTTTTTACCATTTATTTCAAATACTGCGGCTACACAGCTTGCTGTCGCATTGGATACCGGCTTGTTATCCT
>ENA-OPAV01001084-OPAV01001084.1-human-gut-metagenome-genome-assembly--contig:-NODE-1084-length-19661-cov-2.560696_pt1 | contig 19661 bp, 16 predicted proteins | sample MGYA00241056_ERZ501428 | MGnify/ENA primary metagenome ERZ501428 (study PRJEB25962, sample SAMEA2042621) | human gut metagenome | biome: human gut; feature: human-associated habitat; material: faeces... | reverse complement strand
GTGTATATACGTGTTGTGTAAATTCTTATTTTAGATTTCCTCCAACGCATAATACTGATAATCCCGAAGTACCGTTTGAAGAAACTTCTCCTGATTATTCTCTCGTGGAGTAACAGATAAGATTTCCTGCACCTTTTTGGCGAGTAATGTAACGCGCCTTACCCGATCCTTTTCACCGGACTCCAGCGTTCGGGTGATTACGTTCACCTGTTCCAATGATAAATCAGCAGATTGTGGATACGTCGGATGATAATTCTTTGTCAGATAGTCAAATTCATCGAGGCTGACGTGTATCTTGCGATAATTCTTCTCTTTGATCACCATCGTTCCGGCTGCTAAATCACCCAGTCTCTGACTGTTTTTAGTCAGCAGAACAACTAAAAGCCCTAAACCACCCGTGCCGGGACCGTCAATGATGAAGAGAAGCCAGCGCAACAGATAAGCATTGATGCTGGGAGTAGAACCGTCTGATTTTACGACGCGTATATTCATCAGACGTTTTCCGAAACTCTGCCCGTGATTGAACATTTCGCAGAGGAACGAGTAAAGAAGTACAGGCAAATAAACGAGGCACAGAAAAAAGACCGTACCGACTCCGGAAGATAAATGCAGTTTAACAATGAGTGTCGTCACAGAATATAGATAAATCACAATCAGGGAATAATCGATGACCAAAGCCAGCAATCGTTCGCCGATACTGGCGGGCGTTTGGCTGATTCGAACAAACTGACCGGTAATAATCGTAGATTCTGCCATTCTTGGTTAAACATTTTTAGATTTAAGTTGCAAATATATCATAATTCTCTTACTTTTGCTTCCGGTTTCGGACAAAACTTATCCGGAATTCAACGAGTTAAATGAAAGAGGTAACGTTTATACGTCGGAACATTGAAAAATGGAAAGAGACAGAGAAGGTGGTGGAGCAGGCAGATAAACTGACTCCCGACCGTCTTGCCGATGCTTATACGGAACTTACTGCCGATCTGGCATTTGCGCAAACTCATTATTCGTCTTCCCGCATTACTATTTATCTGAATAACCTGGCTTCGGCCCTCCATAATGTGCTTTATCGCAATAAGAAGGAGAAATGGACCCGTATTTTTACTTTCTGGACACAAGAGGTTCCACAAACGATGTACCATGCTCGTAAAGAGCTGTTGATTTCGGCTCTGATCTTTTTGGCCAGTGTATTGGTGGGTATTGTTTCAGCAGCGAATGATGATAACTTCGTCCGTCTGATTCTGGGGAATGGTTATGTGGATATGACGCTCGATAACATAGCGCGTGGTGAACCGATGGCTGTATACAACGGTTCGGATGAAGTTCCTATGTTTTTGGGCATTACTTTGAATAATATCATGGTTTCTTTCAATGTCTTTGCTATGGGGTTGCTCACCAGTTTTGGGACAGGATGGTTACTTTTTAATAACGGAGTAATGCTCGGGGCCTTTCAGACCTTCTTTTTTAAGCATGGCCTGTTGGGAGAATCGATGCTTGCTGTCTGGCTGCATGGAACTTTGGAAATCTGGGCTATTATCGTAGCCGGTGCCGCGGGATTGGCATTGGGAAACGGATGGCTGTTTCCCGGGACTTACTCCCGCAAAGAGTCTTTTATGCGCGGAGCCAAGAAAGGACTAAAGATTATAGTGGGTACGGTTCCTGTCTTTGTTATGGCCGGATTCATTGAGGGGTTTATCACACGCCATACTGAATTGCCTGACTTTCTGCGGTTGAGCATTATTCTTTTATCACTGGCATTTATTATCTATTACTATATTTATTTACCAAATAGAAAAAATCATGGAATCACAAAAACCTAAAATTGCTTTATATGTGAAGCGGCCTTTTGGTGACAAACTCAATGCCACCATGGACTTTATAAAAGAGAACTGGAAGCCGATGTTGAAGTTCAGTACCTATTTGATTCTGCCATTATGTCTGATTCAGGCTATCAGCATGAATGGAATCATGGGGGGAACAATGGGCTTTGCAGCTGCCAAAGAGACCGGAGCCAATCCTCTGGAAGCGATAGGTGCACAATTTTGGGTCAATTACGGATTGATGTTTCTTTGTTATTTGGTAGGATCTATTTTACTGACTTCCATTGTTTACGGATTGATGCAGATTTATAATCAGCGTGAAGAACGTTTGGCAGGTGTCACTTTTGCCGATCTGAAGCCTTTTCTGTTCAAGAATATAAAACGTCTGCTGGTTATGGTACTGTTTTATATAGTTCTGATTATAGCAGTGAGTATTGTTATAGGGATTCTGGTTGCAGCTTCTCCATTTACACTTTTGCTTACTATTCCGCTGCTGATTGCCTGTGCAGTGCCTTTGGCCTTGTTTACTCCAATTTACTTATTTGAGGAGATCGGCATCTTTGCTGCTTTCCAGAAAACTTTCCGTCTGGGGTTTGCCACATGGGGAGGTGTTTTTGGCGTTTCCTTAGTCATGGGATTGATATCCAGTGTATTGCAGGGCGTTACTACGACTCCGTGGTACATTGCTACTATTGTGAAATACTTCTTTATGTTGAGCGATACACAGAATGAGTTAACTATTTCCGCCGGATATAGTTTTATGGTCTATCTGCTGGCCATTATCCAAACTTTTGGAGCCTATCTTTCTATGATATTTTCTTTAATTGGTATAGTATATCAATATGGGCATGCCAGTGAAGTGGTAGACAGTATTTCGGTAGAAAGCGAGATAGATAAATTTGAGCAACTTTGATTAAACTCTTTGGATGACTTTGCAAGCTGATACTCTGGTCTGTGATACCGCAAGAGTTGCCTTTTGGCAGTCCAATCCGGCTTATGACTACAACCGGGAACTGATAACACCTGAGATCGATGTCTTCGGCTGGCTCAGTATGCAGCTTTCTAAGTTACTGCGCGCCATTTTCGGAAGTCGTTTTGCGGAGGAATATTCCGGTATTATTCTGGTTGTCATTGCCATTCTGATCTTGTTGTTGATCCTTTGGTTTGTTTATAAAAAACGTCCCGAGCTTTTTATGCGTTCACGCAGGGGGCCTGTGAACTACAGTGTCCATGAAGATACTATTTACGGGGTTGATTTTGACTCTGAGATAAAGCGTGCCATGGAACGTAAAGATTACCGGGAATCCATTCGTTTGCTTTATTTGCAAACCTTGAAACTATTGAGTGATGAGGGGCGGATAGACTGGCAGCCCTATAAAACTCCTACAGAATATATTTATGAGGTAAAACAGGAAGCACTTCGCAGCTCTTTCAGGCGTTTGACAAATGGTTTCCTGAGGGTGCGTTATGGCAATTTTGCTGCATCCGAGCCATTGTTTGAGGAATTGTTGTCCTTGCAAACCGAGATACGGAAAGGAGGTATCGAATGAGAGGTAGCCGCTGGTTTATCATTGGGATAGTTCTCTTTTTGCTGATCATGTTTGTGGTTGAGTATCACCTGCCGAAGAAATTTGTCTGGAACCCGACTTTCGGGCAACATGATCACCAGCCATTGGGAGGGGCTGTATTTGATGATGTTTTAAAGTCTTCGCTTCCGGATGGATATTCACTTTCGCGCAAGACATTCTATCAGTTTGCTGCTGACAGCAGCCCCCGGAAAAGTATTCTTGTCGTTACCCAGCATCTGGATTTGGTGAAGGCGGATGTCAGTGCTTTACTCGATCTGGCCCGTAGGGGGAACAAGATATTGATAGCCAGTTCCTCTTTTAGTCCGTTACTGGCTGATACATTGGGATTCAATAATTCGTATGCTTATTTCAATCCGAGGCGGTTAAAGAATATGCAGCCGATCTGTTGGAACGTGACAGTGTGTTCTGGATTGGTGATTCGGCGGTATATGATAAGCGTACTTTCCGTTTTTATCCACATTTATGCGGTATTTATTTCACGAAGTATGATTCGTTGTCTCTGCCGTTGGCTACGAGCCAGATCGATTCCATGCAGATGTTCAATGACAGTTTACCGGATTGCTTTCCACCTGTGGCTATCAGCCGTCCGTTCGGGAGGGGAGAGATTGTCTTGGTCACTACGCCTTTGCTGTTCACTAACTATGGGATGCTCGATGGCGATAATGCAGCCTATCTTTTCCGTTTGCTTTCACATCTGAAAGGGTTGCCCGTAATTCGTACCGAGGCTTATGGTGCCGGTGCGCAGATTGAAGAATCTCCTTTCCGCTACTTTCTTTCCCAACGTCCTCTGAAGTGGGCACTCTATCTGACAATGTCGGTATTGGTGCTGTTCATGGTGTTTACTGCCCGTAGGAGGCAAAGGGCCATTCCGGTGATTCGTGAGCCGGCCAACCGTAACCTTGAGTTTACGGAGTTGATTGGCATACTTTATTATCAAAAAAAGAATCATGCAGATCTTGTACGTAAAAAGTTCACTTATTTTGCCGAGAGCTTGCGGCGGAACATACAGGTGGATGTAGAAGATGACAGTAATGATGATGTCTTGTGCAGTCGGATTGCGCGGAAGACGGGAAATGAAGAAGTGAAAGTCCGAAATCTTTTCCGTAAACTTCGTCCTGTGGTACGTGGGGAACAGGAGGCCGGAGAGACATTGATGAAAGACCTGATTGATGGAATGAATGAGATAGAAAAGCCTCGATCTTGATCCTTTGGCGGAGGAAAAATAGCTGGAAAGAAAAGAAATATGAATTTGATAAATAAAAAGAATATGGAAGAAAATATGAATGATATGCATGGAGAAGAAGCTCTGCGTACCGATTTGACTCTTTTTTCAGAGAAGATACAGGAATTGAAAAGTCAGATTGCTTCCGTTATTGTGGGGCAGGAACGTACTGTCGACCTGGTGTTGACGGCTATTCTTGCTAACGGTCACGTTTTGATAGAAGGAGTGCCGGGAGTAGCCAAGACCTTACTTGCCCGTCTTACTGCGCGCCTGATAGATGCTGATTTCAGCCGTGTACAGTTTACTCCCGACCTGATGCCGAGTGATGTTCTGGGTACGACCGTCTTCAATATGAAAACCAATGAATTTGATTTTCATCGGGGACCTGTCTTTGCTAATGTTATATTAGTGGATGAAATCAATCGTGCTCCTGCCAAAACCCAGTCTGCCCTTTTTGAAGTAATGGAAGAACGTCAAGCCAGCATTGACGGAACGACTTACCGGATGGGAGAACTTTATACCATTCTGGCTACACAGAATCCTGTGGAGCAGGAAGGAACCTATAAGTTACCCGAGGCCCAGCTGGACCGTTTCCTGATGAAGATTACCATGGATTATCCGTCGCTTGAAGAAGAAGTCAGCATTCTGGAACGCCACCATACCAATGCTGCATTGGTGAAATTAGAGGAGATAAAGCCGGTGATTACCAGTGAGGAGCTGCTTTCTCTTCGCCGGCTGATGGGAAAGGTATTCGTGGATCAGACTCTGCTTCAGTACATTGCTTTGATTGCCCAACAGACCCGTACCAGTAAAGCTGTTTATTTGGGAGCCTCTCCCCGTGCTTCAGTAGCTATGTTGCAGTCTGCCAAAGCTTATGCACTTTTGCAGGGACGTGATTTTGTGACTCCGGAAGACATTAAGTTTGTGGCTCCCTACGTTTTGCAGCATCGCTTGATTCTGACGGCAGAAGCCGAAATGGAAGGATATTCGCCAGTCAAGGTAACCCAGCGCTTGATTGATAAAGTGGAAGTACCTAAATAATTATGTTCCTGACCAAACGTTTTTACATATTCGTCCTTGTCGTCATCCTGTTGTCAGGTGGCGGATATCTGTTCGGCTCTATGTTCATCATCGGGCAGTTAGGGTTGGTTGCGCTATTGCTCGCCCTGGCCTTCGACGGGTATCTGTTGTATCGTACCAACGGTATCCGGGCCTTCCGTCAATGCGCCGGGCGTTTCTCTAACGGAGATGATAATGATGTCAGTTTACGTATCGAAAGCCGTTATCCCTATCCCGTGAATCTGGTAGTGATCGATGAAGTGCCCGTCATTTTTCAACAGAGAGACGTTCATTTTGAACTGTCTCTTCAGCCTAACGAAGGGAAGACAGTGACATATCAACTACGTCCGACCCATAGGGGAGAATACGGTTTCGGATCTATTCGTGTCTTCTCAACCACCCGGATCGGATTAATATCCCGAAGGTTTACGTGTGGTAAGTCCGAAACCGTCAAAGTATACCCCTCTTACCTGATGCTTCATCAATATGAATTGCTGGCGATAAGTGATAATCTGACCGAATTAGGCATCAAGCGTATTCGTCGGGCAGGACATCAGACGGAATTCGAACAGATCAAAGAATACGTAAAAGGAGATGATTACCGTACTATAAACTGGAAGGCCAGTGCACGCCGCCATCAGTTGATGGTCAATGTTTATCAGGACGAGCGCAGTCAGCAGATATACAGCGTGATTGATAAAGGGCGTGTGATGCAGCAGGCTTTTCGTGGTATGACGTTGCTGGACTATGCCATCAACGCCTCTTTGGTGCTTTCGTATGTAGCCATGCGAAAAGACGATAAAGCCGGGTTGGTGACGTTCAACGAGCATTTTGATACGTTCGTCCCTGCTTCCAAGCAAGTCGGACAAATGCAGACTCTTCTTGAGAATCTCTATAAACAGGAAACAACGTTTGGTGAAACGGACTTTTCCGCCCTTTGTGTGCATTTAGGGAAGCATGTGAATAAACGCAGCTTTCTGATGCTCTATACCAATTTCAGTAACATGACCAGCCTGAACCGGCAACTGGTTTACCTGCAACAACTGGCCAGACAACACAGAGTGTTGGTTGTATTCTTTGAGGATGCCGACCTGAAAGAATATATTGCCGGGAAACCGGAGACAACCGAAGGATATTACCAACATGTTATCGCAGAGAAGTTTGCGTTTGAGAAGCGACTGATTGTGTCTACTTTGAAGCAGCATGGCATTTATTCGCTGCTTACAACTCCTGATAAACTGTCAATTGATGTGATCAACAAATATCTGGAAATGAAATCCCGTCAGTTACTCTGATACAGGTTGCGTATTGAGGAAGAAGAAGACAGCCATACCTATCATGATGATTCCCAGCAGTCCGTAAAACAGCCGGGCGCGTTTTCTGCCTACATTCCGTACAATCAGTTGTGCATTTTGGGCAGTGAAAAACCAGTTCCAGTTGAGTATAGATGCCAGCAGGGCGGTAAGCCCTGCGATGGCAAATATTCCCTGAACAAAATATTGAGGGGTCATTGCTCGGATGATTAGTCGTTAATCACTATTTTTCTTGTTCCATCCTCAAGTTCCTCGATGGTAACCTTTACGGCGTCTCCCGGCAACAGTTCTTCTACCAGTTCCGGCCATTCGATGAAACAAAGTGCACCACTGTAGAAGTAATCTTCATACCCCATGTCATATACTTCGCTCAACTTTTTGATCCGGTAGAAGTCGAAGTGATAAATCAGCTCTCCGCCTTCGTCCGAACGGTATTCGTTAACAATGGCAAAAGTTGGGGAAGTGATAACATCCGACACTCCAAGCTCTTCGCAAAGTGCCTTGACGAAAGTCGTTTTACCTGCCCCCATCTTTCCATAGAGTGCAAAGACTGTGTTATCGCCCATGGCAGAGATGAACTCGCGGGCAGCTTCGTGAATCTGTTCCAGTGATTGAATCTTGATTTCCATACTTATATGTTGTTTTTATTGTTTCTTTCTGAAAAGGCTCTTTCCTATTTTACATGCAATGTAGATAAGAATAGAGAAGAAAATGATGGATGCTCCCGAAGGCACATTCAGGCGGTAAGAGATCAGCAGACCTCCCAGGCAACTCAGGTAACCGATGGCAATCGACAGCCAGATGATGCGTTTAAACTTGTTGGTAAACAGATTGGCCGTCATCTGTGGGATGGTCAGCAACGAAATAGCCAGTACAATCCCCACCATGCGCAGACAGGAAACGATGGTAAGGGCGATGAACATCATCAGGATATATTCCAATACTACTACCGGGATTCCTTGTGAACGGGCAAACTCACGGTCGAAAGCGATGTATATAATCGGGTGGATGAACAAGGTGAAGAACAGGATTAGCAGGATGGCAAGAATACCCAGCATCAGCAAGTCGGTCTGTGTAATGGTGAGGATATTGCCAAACAGGTAGGCCGAAAGATCGGGAGCGAAACCCGGGGACAGAAAACTAAACATGATTCCCAATGCCATACCCAGTGTCCAGAACATGGCAATGGCCGAATCTTCACGCATGTCTTTTCGTTTGCTGAGCCACTCTACTCCGAAAGCCGATAAGACGGAAAAGACGGCTGCCGAAAGAATGGGAGAGAGGCCGGTATACAGTCCCAGTCCAATGCCGCCGAATGAGGCATGGGTGATACCTCCGCTGATAAATACCAGGCGGCGAGTGACGATATACGTACCGATAATGCCACAGGCAATGCTTGCCAGAAGACTTCCCAGGAGAGCGTGTTGAAAAAAGGTATATTGTAGTAAATCCATACGGTTCAGCTGTTAGGAACGTGAGGCAGACGGGCGGGTTAAGGATGTATCCTCCGTTCGCCTACTACCAGAAAGACTTCATCTTTTATTTCATCGGGAAGGCTGATTCCTCTCAGTTGCAGGCTGCGTACCCATCCGGCTACATCGGTGTCTTGCATGGTATAAAAGACATCACGGAATTTATCAGCTTCTTCCGGTGTATATTCTTCGGGGGCCCTGCCGATAAATGTATCCAGTTCTTCGTCGTCGTAATACTCTATTTGCTTACTGACGGCAGCCAGCAAACTGTCCCGTTCACAAACTTCATGCTGTCCGCAACACTCTACGTCGACTTCCTTTACTTCCGGGAAGCTGTCCAGTTCCCCGTTATCTATTTTCTTTTGCAGCCTTTTGTTGCGGATATACCCAGCAATCATTGCCACGATGGCGAGCAACACCAGACCAACTATAAGTATCCACATAATTACGAATCAAATTTTCGCAAAGGTACTTATTAATTTGTATTATTCCGTATATTTGTCCTTGCAATGTGCTAAATGAACTAAAACAGAAACATCCCGATCATGAAAAGAAAACACCTGATTACTGTCTTTATGTGGTGTGTCGCCACTACTTTGTGTGCCCAGACCCCGGTCGAAAAGGGGCTTAAAAGTATTAACCGTCAGGCTGCCGAGGCTTATATCGGCTTTTTGGCCGATGATGAATTACAGGGACGTGAAGCCGGATTCCACGGTTCGCGTGTGGCTGCCCGGTACATCGTTTCCCTACTGAAAGAGATGGGAGTCCGCCCGTTGGGTGAAAGCTACTATCAGCCGTTCGATGCTTATCGCAAGGAACGCCAGCAGAAGGGACGTCTGGAAGTGCATCCGGACTCGATAGCCAAACTGAAACAAGTGGTACATCAGAAACTGTCAATGAATAATGTATTGGGTATGATTCCCGGAAAGAAGACGGATGAGTATGTGATTGTCGGTGCGCATTTTGACCATTTGGGTATTGATCCTGCCCTGGACGGTGACCAGATTTACAATGGTGCCGATGATAACGCTTCCGGAGTATCGGCCGTACTGCAAATAGCCAAGGCTTTTGTGGCAAGTGGCCAGCAGCCGGAACGGAATGTGATCTTTGCCTTTTGGGACGGAGAGGAGAAGGGACTCCTCGGATCGAAATACTTTGTGCAGGAGTGTCCGTTCATCAAGCAGATAAAAGGATATCTGAATTTTGATATGATTGGTCGTAACAATAATCCCCAACAACCTAAGCATGTGGTTTATTTCTATACTGAGGCCAATCCTTCTTTCGGCCGCTGGTTGAAGGAAGACATTAAAAAGTACGGTTTACAATTGGAACCCAATTATCGTCCTTGGGACAAACCGGTGGGAGGAAGTGACAACGGATCGTTTGCCAAAGTCGGTATTCCCATCATCTGGTATCATACGGATGGACATCCCGATTACCATCAACCTTCCGATCATGCCGACCGCTTGAATTGGGATAAAGTGGTTGAAATATCTAAAGCCTCTTTCCTTAATGTCTGGAATCTGGCAAACGAAAAGGATTATTAAGAATGAAATGAAAACTAAACTAACTAATTGTGTAAGAATCGGATTGCTCTCTTTTATGTTGGGGTGTTTGCTTACTTGTTGCCAAGGAACGGCTCCTTCCGGCAATACAGGTAAAAAAACTTCCAGAACGGCTATTGCGTCCAATGACTCAGTGAAGTTGATTCCCGATAAAGTCTTGAATGACGCGTCTTGTGTGCTTGCCGGCTTGCCGGTTGATAAAGAAAGCGGGAAGCTTTATGCCCTGACCCAGACGAAAGAATGGAAGAACCATGCCCGTTACATGGATCAGATATGGAACGTTTTTCAGCAGACGGCTCCCCGCGTGGTAGCTTTCTCACAGACGGAACTGGAAGATATCAACGCCCGTTGCCATACACTGTTCTATCCGTTTGGGGGGCCTGACTTTCTGTTTGCCAATGCATTCTTTCCTGAAATGGATACTTATGTGCTGATCGGATTGGAACCCGCCGGTAGTGCGCCGAAGGTGAAACACCCTTCTGCCGAAACCTACCGTTTGTATCAAAACGCTGTGTCGGATGTACTCAACCTGAGTTTTTTTAATGATATGGACAAAGAGCTGGCCAATGATACCATTGACGGGGTAGTTCCCATCTATTCGTTGTTGATGGCCAGGGGAAACAGGAAGATAGTCAGTATTAAGGAGGTCCGGTTATCAGAAGCCGGAGATCTTATTGAAGTCGGGAAAGGAGATACCATCCGGAATGGAGATTGTACGGGAATGGAAGTTTGTTTTTTCCGTCCGGGCACTTCCCGGTTACAGACTCTTTATTATTTCTGTACCGATATCAGTAACGAGCGGTTGCAAGCCAATAAGCCTTTACAGGCATTTATGGACCGTTTTGATACGGAGGCTACCGCAACATTCGTCAAGTCGGCTTCGTACCTGATGCATGAGCCTTCTTTTTCCCGTATACGTGAAACGATTCTCAGGAAATCATCTGCCGTAATACAAGACGACTCTTCCATCCCGTTGTCCTGTTTCGACCCGGAGATGTGGACGGTTACTTTGTACGGTACCTTTTATAAACCTATCTCAGCTTTCTCGCAATATTCTCAGCCGGAGTTGCGAGATGCCTATCAGTTGGGCGATCCCAAGCCCCTGAATTTCCGGATCGGTTATGCACGGCAATCCAATTTGCAGGTTGTAAGAAGAAAATAATCCCGGTTAATGACTTTTCTCCGGAGGGTTAACCGGGAATTAACCCTCCTTCTAACCCTTCCTCATTAGCTTCGCAGCATAAATTAAATGCAAAGGTAAGCCTTTACCCTGTTTAAAATTCAATTTCTGAGCTATGAGGAAGAATATTTCGATTACCCTTATCGTTAGTGCAGCCCTTTTGCTGGCTTCGTGTACACAACAAAAAGTACCTTTCAGCCCTGTCGATTATGTAAATCCCCTGATGGGGACAGAGTCTACTTATGCCTTTTCGCATGGGAACACCTATCCTGCCGTAGCAGTTCCCTGGGGAATGAATTTCTGGAGTCCGCAAACCGGGGAGAATCGAAGTGGCTGGATGTATATGTACACCGACAGCCTGATACGGGGATTCCGCCAGACCCACCAACCCAGTCCGTGGATAAACGATTACGGAACTTTCTCTATCATGCCGTTGTCCGGCGAACTGAAGCTGAATCATAAAGAACGGGCCGTGCCTTTCTCACACACTCAGGAGAAAGCGACTCCTTATAGTTATGGTGTCACGTTTGCGGATGGTACCCGGACGGAACTTTCCGCGACTTCGCGCGGAGCGGTATTTGAAGTTTCTTTCCCGGAGAAGTCCGACCAATATATTGTGGTAGATGCTTATGATGGTGGAAGTGCTCTGGCGATTGACAAGGAGAATCGGTGTGTAACCGGTGTGGCACGTAATCATAATGGCGGAGTACCCGATAATTTTGCCAACTATTTCCGGATAGAGTTCAGCCATCCCATTACAGAAGAAGGAGTATACGACGGGGATACGCTGATGCATCACCAACAGACGGTAGAGGGTGATTATACCTGTGCTTACCTCAAGTTTAACGTTCCGGCGGGGGAAAGGCTGACCGTCCGTACGGCATCTTCTTTTATAAGTCCCTCACAGGCACTTATCAACTTCAGCCGGGAAGTGGGAGGAAAGAGCCTTGCCCAGGTGAAGGAAGAAGCACGAAAACAGTGGAACAGCTATCTGGGACGAATTGAAGCGGAAGGCGGCAGTGAAGAGCAGCTACGCACCTTCTATTCCTGTCTTTACCGGACATTGCTCTTCCCCCGTGAGTTCTATGAGTTCGATGCTCAGGGGAAACCGGTTTATTACAGTCCTTATAACGGAAAAATACACGATGGCTACATGTATACCGACAATGGCTTTTGGGATACGTTCCGTGCAGTCCATCCCTTGTTCACCTTATTATATCCGGAGGTTTCCGAAAGGGTTACCCAGTCCATTCTCAATGCTTACGATGAAAGTGGTTTTATGCCCGAGTGGGCAAGTCCCGGCCACCGTGGATGTATGATTGGCAATAACTCCATCTCTTTGTTGACAGACGCTTGGGCAAAAGGGATTCGTACCATTAATCCGGAGAAAGCTCTTGAAGCGATGATCCATCAGACTGGGGCCGTGCATCCGGAGATCAGTTCGGTGGGCCGTGACGGATTTGAATATTATGATCGTTTAGGCTATGTTCCTTATCCCGAAGTGCATGAGGCTACCGCTAAAACCCTTGAATATGCGTATGCCGACTGGTGTGTGGCGCGCTTTGCCGCTTCCATCGGGAAGAAGGAGATTGCCGACAGTTATTATCGCAAGTCCTTGAATTACCGGAATCTTTATTATCCCGAACATGGCTTTATGTGGGCGAAAGATGCCCAAGGGCGGTGGAGGGACCGCTTTGATGCAACAGAATGGGGAGGTCCCTTCACAGAAGGAAGTTCCTGGCACTGGACCTGGAGCGTTCTTCACGATCCCGAAGGGCTGTCGCAACTGATGGGAGGGTACGCATCGATGGCAGCCCGTCTCGATTCCATGTTTACAGCTCCCAACACCTACAATTACGGTACCTATGGTTTTGTTATCCACGAGATAGCCGAGATGGTAGCCCTCGATATGGGACAATATGCACATGGCAACCAGCCGGTGCAACATGCCATCTATTTATACGATTATATCGGCAGGCCCTGGAAGACCCAGCAACATGTTCGAGAAGTGATGGGGAAACTCTATAACTCCGGCAGCAAAGGCTACTGTGGTGATGAGGATAACGGACAGACTTCTGCCTGGTATGTCTTCTCGGCCATGGGATTCTATCCTGTTTGTCCCGGTGTGCCGGAATATGCGATGGGGAGTCCGCTTTTCCCTAAACTGACGCTACACTTGCCCCATGGAAAAAATTTCATTGTGAAGGCAGAGGGAAACAGTCCCGCAAACTGCTATATCGGAAAAGCCTTGCTCAATGGCAGCGAGTTTACCCGTAATTTCCTGACTCACCGTGAACTTATTTCCGGAGGAGAACTGGTATTATCCATGGATAGTGTGCCCGATCTCCGCCGTGGCACCCTGAAGACGGATCTGCCTTACTCTTACTCCCGGGGGCACTAATCCCGGTATACGTTTGCCATTTCTATTATTTTTCGTATTTTTGTTGCACTATGGAACGGATGACGCATTTATCGAAGAACAGTATATGAGAAGGTTGAGATGTTTGTTTGCTATCGGAATGATATGGCTTTGTATAGCCGATTGTTTCCCGCAGGGACTTCTTTTCTATGGAAATGAGAAGCGGATCAGTGAGCGTGCCACTTATTCTGTCCTGCGCGAGGAACATCAGCGTACCTTTACCAACACCTTCTGCATCTCTTTTGACTATCTGGTACGGAATGTGGAGAGTCCCGGTTATATCCTTTATCTGGAAGACCGGGATGCCGGAAAGACCTATAGCTTCACCTATCTTCATAAACCCGGTGACCGCTGTTCTTTTTCTTTTAACGAAGACGGCAAACGTATCTTTTGTACTTTTGAACTGAATAAAGAAGATTATGACCATCGTTGGTTGCCCGTCTCCATTGCGCTGGACATACACAAAGACCAGGCCCGGATAACCGTTGGCAGCCAAAGCAAAGAGATCTCTAATCTGGGATTGGAGAAAGGCGGCTTCTCTCCGCATATTTATTTCGGTAAATGTGAATACATTCTGGACGTGGCTTCGTATGCCATCCGTAACCTGTCGCTTACCGACGGAGAAGAGATCATGATATTCCCTTTGAACGAGAGTAGCGGAGAAGATGTACACGACAGCCGGGGACATGTTGTGGGACGGGTTACCAACCCCATGTGGCTTATCAATCAGTCCTACTATTGGAAAGAGCTTTTTACGGATTACTCTTCCACACCCTCCGGTCTGAACTTTGACAAAACACATCAGGAGATTCTTTTCTTTAATCAGGACTCTCTGTCTACGTTCAACCTCTATACCCACGAATTGTTGCAGGTGCCTTATAAGAATCCTTTGCCGGTTCAGCTTCGTCTGGGTATGAACTTCCTGGATGAGGCTTCCCGCGAACTGTATACCTACGAAGTAGCCGACTCGCACGGTGATGCCATGGTGGCGGCACTCGATCTTTCCACCAACGAGTGGCGTTCAGCCAGTACCGATTATCTTTGTCAGCAACTCCATCATCATAGCGGATTCTTTCATCCGGCCGAAAAGAAATTCTTTCTGTTTGGCGGTTACGGAAGCCGCAGGTATAGCAATACGTTTCTTGCATACGACCTGAAAACTTGCCGCTGGGATACACTGACTTTCTCGGGCGACCGGGTAACTCCCCGCTATTTTTCCGGTATGGCCGTCAGCCGCGATTACAAACGGGTTTACCTTTATGGAGGCATGGGCAATGAAGCCGGTGATCAGAATGTGGGACGCAACTATCTGTACGATCTGTACCGGGTGGATATGGACACCCGTTCGGTACGGAAACTCTGGGAAGTGAAAGCACCGGCGGTCAACCGGGTGGTCCCCCGCAATATGATACTCTCTGCCGATGAAAAATACCTGTTCCTGTTGGGGTATCCGGAATATCTGCCCAATTCCACTTTGCAACTATACCGTTTGTCCGTCCGTGACGGAGAGTGTGAAGTGGTGGGAGACAGCATTCCCATTGTTTCGGAAGAGATTGCCACCAATGCCAATCTTTATTTCAATGAAGAACTCGGCGAGTTCTACTGCTCTGTTCAGGAGTTCGAGAAGCACGGTCAGGTGACTACCCGCCTCTATTCTCTGGCTGCTCCGCCGGTGACTCTGGCCGATGTGGAATATTACAGCCGGATGCGGACCACTCTGAACAACAGGCTGACCGGGGGAATCGTTGGCGGGGTATTGCTCTTGATGGCCTGTGTATGGGGAATCGTACGTTACAGGCGGAAACGGAATGCGGCATCCCCGGAGGAAACATCTGCCGGGGTTCTTCCCGAAAGAGGGCAGAGTGCCCCGAAACTTTCGGTTATGGAGCTGCCTGAGATCGAGGAATCCGAACTTGGAAAAGAACCTTCTGAGTGGGATGAGTTGCCGGCTGTATTGCCGCCCGATAAGAATGCGATTTTTCTTTTTGGTATGTTTACCATACTCGACAATGCCGGGCGTGATATAACTTATATGCTCAGTCCTAAGCTGCGTGTTCTCTTTTTATATATTCTGTTGAACAGTGTGGGGAAGAGAGGGGTGCTTTCATCGGATATGAATAAGATATTCTGGCCGGACAAACCCGATAGTAACGTGAAGAACCTGAAGGGAGTAGCCATGAATCATCTGAGAAAGATATTGCAGGATGTAGACGGTATCGAGCTTGTATTCCGCAACGGATACTTCTGCCTGGTGTTTGGCGAAGAGTTCTATTGCGATTATATCCGTCTGATTGCTCTTACTTCTCCCGAAAAGAAAAAGAAGGAGAGTCCCGGTGCCATCCGTGCCGAATGGTTGGAAATACTTCTGCGGGGCAAGTTCATATCTACTGTCGAATCCGATCTCTTCGATTATTATAAACAAAAGGTGGAATCTCTGATTCATTCTCTGCTGCCCGAACAGCTGGAACTTGCTTACAAAGATGCCCGGTTCAGTATCGTCATCCGTCTTTGTAACATCCTTTTCATAGCCGATCCTTTGTCGGATATGGCACTTGCCTACACGGTTTGCGCCCTTCGGAAACAGAATAATCCGGAAGAGGCCATCAGGCGTTATGCCGCGTTTACAAAGGATTATAAGCGGATGATGAACGAGGAATACAGCATTGCTTTCGCCGACATCAAAGTTTAAGTATTGTCCCGTTGCCAATTTGTCAAAATGCTAACGAAAGCCTCCCGGTTTTCGTTATTTCGGCCATTGGACAAGGCGGGGGCGAAAAAACGCCGCCATTTCGTTTATCTGTTTATCTTTCCGGCAGTAATTCTGCCTGTTTTCAATCAGTGGAGAAACGTAAGCGATGCCATCCCGTACCGCCTGTCCGCTTAATGGTGGAATACCTGTCCTTTCGATACTTCGTGAAGCCTTCTCCCGGTCATCCAACCAGAAGTAAAATAGTTCCCGCAGACCCTCTGTCTCCGTAACAATATATGTTATCGACCAAAACATATAGAGATATTTGAAAAAGAAGTAAGCATTTTCCGGGAATGCTTACTTCTTTTCGACCAAATGCTTACTTCTTTTTCGGAAAACGCCGGCTCTTTTCACTCCCAATCAAGGCTATCGAGGAGAAAAAGCCCGGCTTTTCACCTCCATTTGCCCGGTTTTGCCTGCATGTTTCTTCCGGTTGCTCCTTTTCTGTAAAGGATACAGTCAGTGAAAAAGGCTTTTTACTGTCTTTCTGATAGCTTGGTGTCTCTTTATGCTACCTTTGTGCATATTTTAACTTAGAGGATTCTGTGTCTGGAGCACTGTGGCGCGGGGTTAACAAGAAATACACGAGGTTAATTGCTTCGTTAACCCTTATTTAATCCCTCTCTTAAGACCATAGAGATACATTTGCTTTCGTCTTTAAATAAAAAGAGTCAGCAACGCCTTGCTTGATTCCTAATGTTAATTTTAACTTGTTATTATTATGAGAAAACGAAAATTAGTAGAAAGAGCCGTAAGGGCCTCGGGGATGTTTGTCCTTCTTTCGGGTATGGGACTTCAACCTTGCCTTGCTTCTCAAAACTACAATGCAGAACCTGCCGAAGTGGTGCAGGCAGCACAACAGAAACAGAAAATAACCGGCCGTGTTCTCGATGACACAGGTTTCCCCCTGCCCGGAGCTTCTGTGCAGATCAAAGGTGCTCCCGGTCGGGGAACTATTACCGACATCGAAGGTAACTTCTCGATTGACGCAGATCAGGGTGAACAGTTTGAAATCTCCTTTATCGGGATGGAAACACAGGTTGTAACCGTTACCGGAAAGACCCATCTGGAGATCACCCTCAAAGAAGATACCAAAACACTGGACGAAGTAGTGGTGGTGGGTTATGGTACGCAAAAGAAAGCGAATCTGACCGGAGCCGTAGCCAGTGTTTCGGCGGAGACACTCGAAAGTCGTCCTATCACGAACCTCAGCCAGGGATTGCAGGGTATGATCGGTAACCTGAATATTTCTGCCGATAACGGTGCACCGGGCAAAGGATACGGATTCAATGTCCGTGGTACTACCTCCATCAACTCTTCGGGCCCCTTGGTGTTGGTCGACGGTGTGCAGATGGATCCCAATATGATTAACCCGGCCGATGTGGAAAGTGTTTCGGTATTGAAAGATGCGGCTTCCGCCTCTATCTACGGAACACAGGCAGCCTATGGCGTAGTGCTGATTACGACAAAGAAGGGTAAAGACGAGAAAGCGAAGATCTCGTTCTCGTCCAACTGGTCAGTCAATTCCCCCACACGCAAACCGGAGTACATGGATTCGTGGACATTTGCCAATTTCCATAATCTGACCAATCGTAACTCCGGCGGAGGCGACTATTATGATAAGAACTACATGGATCATATCTATGCTTATTATACCGACCCGAAGCATAATCTGCCGGTATTCATCGACCCGTCCAATCCCAACAAGTATCTGTATTGCGGTAACACCGACTGGATAGACGAAACCATCAAGGATCATACTTTGATGCAGCAATACACGCTGTCACTCAACGGAGGATCGGGCAAGACCACCTATTATGGATCGGTAGGCTTCCTCGATCAGGGAGGAACGCTGAAACATTACGACGACAAGTACCGCCGTTTCAATGTCAACCTGAATCTGACTTCGGACATCACCAATTGGTTGCAGGTTCGGTTAAAAACCGTCTATAACAATACTTTCCGGGATGCTCCCTACGGAAGCAATAACAGTGACGAGACGGCACAGATCAACAGTGCTTTCTACGGTGCCGACCTTCGTCCGATGATGCCGGTTTACCATCCGGACGGAAACTTCTCCGGACAGGGCAGTTGGACCAATATGGTAGCCACTCAGTCCATCTCCGGCGAGCGTAAGAACAAAGAGAATGACCTTTGGCTGACCGGAGGTCTGAAAATCACTCCCCTGAAAGACTGGACCATCAATGTGGATTATACCTATAACATGTATATCCTCTCAAAGAAACAGCATGGCAAGGAGATATTGGAACATACCGCCAATCCGGATATCGTAACCGTATTTCCGCATACCACTCCGAGCCGTGTGAAGTTTACCACCGACGATAACTATTATCAGACGTTTAATGCCTATACCGACTACACCAAGTCCTTGGGCAAACACAACATAAAACTGTTGCTGGGATATAATTATGAAACCAAAAGTTACCGCTGGTTCAATGCCGAGCGTGAAAACCTTATCAGTAATGACCTCCCCGGTCTGGGACAGGCCTACGGAGAGAAGTACAATGGAAGCGGCCAGCACTCCTGGGCTACTATGGGATATTTTGCCCGCATCAACTACAATTATGCCGAACGTTATCTTTTGGAGTTGAACGGACGTTATGACGGTTCCTCCAAATTCCCTAAAGACAAGCGGTTCGTATTCTTCCCGTCCGTTTCGGCAGCCTGGAGAATCTCGAACGAAGCTTTCTTCGAACCGGCCAAGAAGATTGTGGACGAACTCAAGCTCAGAGCTTCTTATGGTTCGTTGGGTAATCAGTCGGTTGGCGGCGACTATCCTTATATAGCCACAATGGGTACCAATGGCGAGATGGGATATCTGGTAGACGGAAAGAAAATAGCCAGTGTGAGTCCCGGCGGCATCGTCAGTCCGTACCTGACATGGGAAACCGTGCGCCAGATAGACTTAGGTGTGGACTGGGCATTGCTGAACAACCGTCTTTACGGAACCTTCGACTGGTACATGCGTAAGACACTCGATATGGTGACTAACGGTACACCCCTTCCCGCCGTGCTGGGTACAGGCGCGCCGCAAGCCAATACGGCCGATCTGAGAACAACCGGATGGGAACTTTCAATGGGATGGAGAGACCGCGTAAACAAGGATTTTTCTTATGATGTAAGCTTCGTACTGTCCGATTATCAGGCAGAGATCACGAAGTTCAACAATCCGCAGAATCTGCTTTCAACCCACTATGTTGGCAAGAAGTGGGGCGAAATCTGGGGGCTGGTTACCGAAGGAATTTTCCAGTC
>ENA-OPAV01001063-OPAV01001063.1-human-gut-metagenome-genome-assembly--contig:-NODE-1063-length-19912-cov-2.930654_pt1 | contig 19912 bp, 22 predicted proteins | sample MGYA00241056_ERZ501428 | MGnify/ENA primary metagenome ERZ501428 (study PRJEB25962, sample SAMEA2042621) | human gut metagenome | biome: human gut; feature: human-associated habitat; material: faeces... | reverse complement strand
CGCTCCAGCTTCCGACAGCCGTAAAAGGCATAGTTTCCGATACGGCGCAGGCTCTGCGGAAGCTGCACCTCCAGGAGCTTCTCCCCGCAAACTGCACAGTCGGCGTCATCCGTTTTCGGTTTTGCATGTGAAAAAGCGTAATCGCTCAGCGCCGTCACCGGGCAGCCGTCTATCTGCTCCGGCAATTCTGCCCGCTGCTCCTCTCCCAGGCTCCACAATTGCCTGTCCATTTTCCACGCGACTTACGATCTCCATAATGTCCTCCGTGATCTATACGATAAGAATGCGCCCGGATAACCGGGCGCACCTGCTTTTTTCTTATTCTGCTGTCTCTGCCTCTGCAGCGTCCTCAGCCGCATCACCTGCAGCGTCCGCTTCTGCTTCAGCCTCCGCGGTATCTTCTGCCGCATCCGCCTCTTCCTCATCAGCCGCAGCTTCTTCATCCGCCGCTTCCGCGGTATCCTCCGCGTTCAGACCACTCAGATACGTATCGACAGCCGTGGTATCTGCGTCGTAGAATTTTCTTGTCTCCACATGGAAACTGTTGTAAGCGGAAACTCCGATCCACACGACAAGCACCAGCAGCACTGCATAGCCGCCTATCCTCCAGAGCATTCTCTCACGCTTTTCCTTCTTCATGATTTTCTGGCGATTCGCTTTCTGCTCTTTATAGCGGTCTACCTTTGCCTGACTCATATGACATTTCTCCTCTATCTTACATTCTTTCCTGCAAGCACCTTGCATATCCTGCCTAATAGTGTAACATAGATTCCACTAAAATACAATCTTTTTTATAAAACGACGATTACGCCGCCATCGTTCGCATACAGACTGCTGATCCCGCGGGTATCCAGCACAATTGCATCCTTTACCTTGATTTTTTCCAGAATAGCCTCCTTCACCATCTGCGCCCGCTCCGGACAGTTGCAGTGGGAAATTGCCAGAATCCTTTCCTCCGTGTGCTCCGCCTGCTGAACAAGAATATCCACCATCCGCACCAGCGCCTTGTTGATCCCGCGCACCTGCGCAAGCGGCTCGATCGTACCCTCCTGCGTGCCGTGCATCACCGGCTTGATCTTCAGCGCGGTCGCCAGAATCGCCTTCATCGTGCTGAGGCGTCCGTTTTTGCGCAGCGTCTCCAGCGTTTCCAGAACAAAATATGTTTTTTTCTCCGCGATATATTTTTCTACGGTTTTGATGACATCCTCAAACTCCATCCCGGCTTCCTCGCACTCCTGGATTTTCAGACCGATAAGCGTCTCCCCGATGGACGCCGAGCAGGAATTAAATACATACGCTTTTTTCTCCGGGTGCTCCTCCAGAAAAAGATTTTTGCCGAGAACAGCGCTGTTGTAGGAACCGCTCAATTCGGCAGATAACGTGACTGCGTACACGTGATCCGCGCCGCAGTCGAAGGCATTTTTATACGCTTCCGGAGAGGGACAGGCGGATTTCGGACAATTCGGACTCGCTGCCGCGCGCGCCAGAAAATCTGCCTGGTCAAATGTTTCATCGTCTATAATCATAAAATCATCCACATATATCGTAAGCGGGGCAGTTTCAAAATGACCGTCCTTTTTCATTTCCTCGGTTAATTCACCGCAACTGTCAATTACCACTTTATAGCTCATGCCGCTAAAACCTCCTGAAAACGTAACGTAGTTTTTAATACTACATCATCATAGCACATATATTTCCATTTGAAAAGTGTTTTTCTGCTTTTCATTTCAAACTTTCTATTATATACTAATGATACCCGAAATTTCAGATACGAGGAGAATCATTCATGCTTGCCCTGCAGATCACAGAAGTAAAACCATTTATGAACAAACTGTTTCTTGGAGACACCTTCGACGGTTTTCAGCTCTCAGAAGCAGTCTTTGTCACGTTCAACACCTTTCACATAGACGGAAGCCTGCAGAAGGAATATTATTCCTCCGAGGAGCTGGAAATGCAGCAGCTTTCGCAGCAGTCCTGGTCCTTCTGGCGCCAGCTCCGTCCATTTTGTTTAAGCCTCATCAAGGGAAAACACACGCCGCTGGAGTTTAAGATCGTATTTCGCCTCGCTCCGACAAATGTGGAAAGACTGGTGACACAGTCGCGGCTCGCGGTAAGTCCGGCGGATATTGACGGGCTTTTTCTGAACCTTCATTTCCGTCAGGGCGCGCTCACCTGCACGACCGGTTCTTCCCTGCGTTTCTTTACGCTGGACAAGACAGTGGAGCATACCTGGGATGAAATGGTAAAAAAATTCCTGCAAAAACAGGAAATTGTATTTTGTTAGCACTCAACTTAAACGAGTGCTAATTTTTTCTTGACATTCTATCCGCCTGGTATTATACTATCCATAATTCTACAAATGAATTACAAATATTAGATGAGGTGATAGTATATGAGCAAAACAGGTAATCTTTCTATTAACAGTGAAAACATTTTCCCGATTATCAAAAAGTGGCTGTATTCCGACCACGACATCTTCATGCGCGAGCTGGTTTCCAACGGCTGCGACGCCATCACAAAGCTGAAAAAACTTGCCTTAATCGGTGAATTTACTTTCCCGGAGGGCTACAAGAACAAAATTGATGTTATCGTAAATCCGAAGGAAAAAACGCTGAAGTTTATCGATACCGGTCTTGGCATGACAGCCGACGAGGTGGAGGAATATATCACACAGATTGCCTTCTCCGGCGCAACCGATTTTCTGGAGAAATACAAGGACAATGCCAACGGCGATGAGATCATCGGTCACTTCGGTCTCGGCTTCTACTCTGCGTTTATGGTAGCGGACGAGGTACACATTGATACGCTCTCCTACCGCGAAGGCGCTGCTGCAGTTCACTGGGAATGCGACGGCGGCACCTCCTACACCATCGGAGACGGCGACAAGACGACCATCGGTACGGAAATCACCCTGTTCCTCAACGAGGAAAGCCTGGAGTTTGCCAATGAATACCGTGTCCGCGAGGTTCTGGAAAAATACTGTTCCTTCATGCCGACTGAGATTTTCCTCACCAACGCAGACGCCGAACCACAGTACGAAACCATTCTCAAGGAAGAAGTACGCGATGACGATGAAGTGATCGAGTATATTCATGAGGACGCCAAGACGGAGGAAAAAGAAAACGAAAACGGCGAAAAAGAAGTGGTAGAGGTTTCTCCGGCACAGGAAAAGGCAAAAATTAAGAAGCGTCCTGTTTCCATCAGCGATACTCATCCGCTCTGGACGAAGCATCCGAACGAGTGCACGAAGGAGGAATATCTGGAGTTTTACCGCAAGGTATTTATGGACTATAAGGAGCCGCTGTTCTGGATTCATCTGAACATGGACTACCCGTTCAACTTAAAGGGTATCCTCTACTTCCCGAAGATCAACACCGAGTACGATTCCATCGAGGGAACCATTAAGCTGTACAATAACCAGGTATTTATCGCAGACAATATCAAGGAAGTGATCCCGGAATATCTGCTGCTCTTAAAGGGTGTCATCGACTGCCCGGATCTGCCGCTGAACGTTTCCAGAAGCGCGCTGCAGAACGACGGCTTCGTGAAGAAGATTTCCGACTACATCACGAAGAAGGTGGCCGACAAGCTGACCGGCATGTGCAAGACCGACCGCGAAGAGTATGAAAAATACTGGGACGACATCAGCCCGTTCATCAAATTCGGCTGCTTAAAAGACAGCAAATTCAGCGACCGCATGATGGATTATATTCTGGTGAAGAACTTAGACGGCAAATACCTCTCGCTGGATGACTTTATCAAAGAAAACCAGCCGAAGGAAGAAGAGGCTGCCGCTGAGACTGCCGAAGCAAACGATGCTGCAGAAGCTGCTCAGGAGAATACCACAGAAGAAGCATCCGATGAAGAAACGGAAAAAGAACCGCCGAAGACAACTCTTTACTATGTGACAGACGAGGTACAGCAGAGCCAGTACATCAACATGTTTAAGGAAGCCGGGATGGACGCCGCGATCCTGAAGCACAATATTGATACGCCGTTTATCACACATGTAGAGCAGAAAAAGGAGAACGTTCACTTCCAGCGCATCGACGCCGATGTGACCGATTCCGTCAAAGAAGAGACGTCCGAAGATGAGCTGAAGGAAACCACGGAAACGCTTACCGATGTTTTCCGCAAAGCGCTCGGCAAGGATAAGCTTGAGGTAAAAGTGGAGAAGCTGAAAAATGAGAAAGTATCTTCCATGATCACGCTCTCCGAGGAAACACGCCGTATGCAGGAAATGATGAAGATGTACAATATGTACGGCATGGACCCGGATATGTTCGGCGGCTCCGAGACACTGGTGCTGAACGCAAACAATGCGCTGGTACAGTTTATCCTGAATAATAAAGATTCCGAGCATGTTCCGATGATGTGCGAACAGCTTTACGACCTCGCGATGCTCAGTCATGCTCCGCTCTCACCGGAGGCGATGACAAAATTCATCGCGCGCAGCAACGAGATCATGATGCTGCTGACAAAATAAATTTAAATTGAAATAATGCCGGGCAGCTTTGAATATACAGCCGCCCGGCTTATGTTTTACATTTTATATAGTATCTTTTACATTACAGACAAAGCACCGCAGCTTTCCATTCGGATCCGGCGGGATAACGTCCAGCCAGACGACTTTGATGCGAAATTCCTCCCCGTAAAGCTTCTGCAGACGTCCGCGGAAGAATTCTTCGATTTCCCCTTCTGTATGAGTCTTATCCTGCGGATCACGCACCAGCTCGACACGCAGATCATGATAAGTCTCCTGCACATAGCGGAACTGGGCGATTCCGGTAATCCCGTTTGGAATCTTGCGCAGCTCCAGAACTGAAGTGTCCTCCCCGTTTTCATGCTTTACCATATCGTTCAGACGTCCGTGGATCGTCGTAACATAGCGGATGCCGTCCTTCATATAGGAGGATGCCGTGTCTCCGATATCGTAATTGATCAACGGAAAATCGGTCTTATAAAGCGGTGTTAAGATCATCCGTCCGTTGTCCGCCAGGTGGTTCTCGCTGTCGTAAATGTTGACTACATGCGTATCGCAGCATAAATCGTAATAATCTTTTCCGGGACGCTTTACCAGGCAGCTGCCCGTCTCATCGCTTCCATAGCAGTCCACCAGCCCCGGACCAAAGGTTTTCTCAAGGATCTGCCGCGTCACCTCATCGACCATCTCGCTGACAGGGATATACCACTTCGGCTTCCGCACCTTCAGCTTATGCTGCTGTGCATACAGAGCAATGCGGACAATACAGTTTTTACGCAGGCAGATCAGATCCGGCGCATACTCATTCAGCTCGCGGATGGCATCGGCAGTACCGTCGCCCACGCAGCGTTTTTCCGAAATGATCCGGCGCTGCAGAATTCCGAGATTCTGCAGGATCGAATCCTTCTTCTTCTTTTCCGTGCGGTAGCTCGACTCAAAAGACACCATTTTTCCGGTAAAGGGCTTATAGCCAAAGCTCATCAGAATGCGGATCCAGCTTGCATTTGCGCAGGCATGTTCCCGCTGCGACTGATAAAGGGTAAGCGGAACGCCGGTGGAACCGCTTGTACTGGTAGCATCCCAGCTATCCCTTGTCTTTGGATTCGCATCGTATAATTCCTTCATCCATTCCCGCAGCTCCGCTTTTGTGAGCACCGGGAATTTTGCCAGATCCTCCGCACAGTGGAAGTCCTCCGGCGTGAGATGATGCTCTTCAAAGCGCTTTCGATAAAATGGTATCTCATAGGCCGCTTTCATCAGCTTATATACATTTTTATTCTGCTTCTTTTTTCGTTTCTGCGGCGCCCGCGAAAAGTCTTTCTCCAGCACCAGCAGATAATAAAAGGTCGTCAGGTTGATTAATTTTTTTTGCAGCTGCAGTTTCATAAAAATACGCTCCTTATATGATAAAAAGCCTTGTAAATCCATCCGGTTACAAAGCTTTTTCGTTGCCAAGCACACGACAAAAACGTCCAGTGGACGTTTTTTAGTGCGGGTAGCCGGACTTGAACCGGCACGGAGTTACCCCCGAGAGATTTTAAGTCTCTTGTGTCTGCCTATTCCACCATACCCGCATAATTATTTTATTGTAAAAATTGTAGAAAATGGGACCTATAGGGCTCGAACCTATGACCCTCTGCTTGTAAGGCAGATGCTCTCCCAGCTGAGCTAAGATCCCATATTCAAGTTCATGATGAACAATCGTTGCAACCGCTTGCGCTGTGTTGTTTGTTTTTGTTCTCTCGTGAACTGACTTGGTTATTATAATACGATAATCGCGTAAATGTCAAGCACTTTTTTCAACTTTTTTTGAGATTTTTTTATTTTTTCTGCAAACCCACAGAAACAGGGGCTTTGCAGCTGTCTTTTTAAATTTCCATATGTTATATTCCTGCCTGCTTCTGTAAAATACGGTTTTATAGTATCATCATCGCACCACATGATTTTTTTTAATGTTTTTCCTTTCGACCGGTAAACGCTTTTTATTGCCAGATATATGAACGGAACCATTATCTTTCTCAATGTCTTTCCAATCTGTGCAAACTGCCCGCCGTCAAAAATTTCCGCTCCAGACACTCTGCTACCGGCATACTGCTGTCACCCGTTACTCCCATTGCATGAAAAAATAATATTGCCGATTTTGATTTGTCACCTGCTGTTTTAAATATCATATTTTCCCTTCTCTCTGTGCAAATTATATGTACACCTTACTCCATGCTTCCTATATTAAAATCATACTCATCTGCTTCCCGTGGATTTTTAAAGCCTTCAAATGCTTCCACTTTCGTCAGCGAAAGATAAAAGCCACAATTCGGAACAGGGTACTTCTGTTTTTCCTTTCGGACATAACCTTTGATAGACAGCAGATATTTTCCGGCAGGGACATCATATTTGATATCTGTATAAATTTTAACAAGCTCTCCCTTTCCCGTTTCCGCCTTATACCACCGTTCCCATGGCGAGCGGTACCGCTCCACCGGTTCAAACTGTCCCGGCGTGGTGTAAAATTCTTCTTCCTTTTCATGATATATTTTCGGCTCAAAAGGCTCAAGCTGCCGGATATTGGAAATCCACAGCCCGTCTTTAATTTCCAGATTAAATCCGTCATAGTCAATCTTTTGTGTCCACCGGTCGTCAAACGGCTCGTCCCGTCCTTCGAGCCGGATTGCGTAATTATACGCATTAATTCCTACTAACGGAATTAAAATGCCCTCTTTCTGCGTAGACAAATAAAGTTCCTTGTCCTTTTGTAAAAGACTTAACAGCTTTCTTTTCCGAATTTTTTCACGTTTCAAAAAGTCCTGTACGGTATCTGCGGAAAATATACAAATCCCGTAGCCCATTGCGTTTACTTCTCTGTCCATGTTTTCTCCCTCCCCATTATTACCATTATAATATGTGCTTTTATTATAACATTTTGGTGTTGTCACTGTCTAAATGTTTTTGTTGTAAAACAGATTTTCAATATAAATTTGACATAAATATAGAAATAGAGTAATATGAATATATAAAAAGGCACTGCCGATAGACGGTTTAGCCTTTACAAATAAGGATTAAAAAATAACCGCTTAGTTGACCAGACTGGGGCGGTTATTTTTTGGGCTTTTTATTACAAATGGAAGCAACAAGCGTTGCGACTGCACATAATACTAATGTATATGTAAACATATCTGAATAAGTCACCATAGTCTCACCTCCTCTCGAAGGTATCGACTAAACCGCCTACCGTGAATGGCAGTGCCAAAATTATATTAACATACTAATTGAAAAATTAGCAACATCTCTTTATAACAATAATTCCTCCAGCATTTGCAATAACAAAATACTTTCCATCGTAGCTAAAACCACAGATGTTTGAAATTGTATGTTATTCAATTCCTAGCTTAATATAACCGCCCTCTTGATAGTTATATACCCGTTTGCCTACAAAACCGGCAATAGTTCTGACGCTGTCTTCGTTCTCGCCCTCTACTTCAAATATTAAAATGCGTTTGCCCGCTTCTTCTTTTTCTTCAATTACTTCAGTACAATTCACATAATATTTATCTAAAACATCTTCCAAAGGGTATTGAGTATCTTCACCGGCTTCCAGTTCAGCATATAAGGTTACACAATATACCGGTCCCGATGTAATCCCCATTTCCCCGCCAACTCCACCTGTGGCATCTCTAAAAATAAAACCGTCATGCTGTGCATATCTCTCGGGGTCACAATACTTATCCAAGTTCAAGGCTTTAATAATTTTCATTTCTATTTTCTCCGTTAAACTGCAATTCTATTTCCGGCTTTATCCGGGAAAATCAAACTGCTCTGTTATATCCGCATCGTCTATATGTATATACCACTCCGCACCCTTCAATAAAGTGACAATCTCCTGCAAGCACTCTGCCCAATAGTCTAAAACTTCCGCAAAATGTTCTTCACCCTCATCAAGCGGTAATTTGGTGGCTCCCTCAAAAATGACTTTTCCTCCTGTCGAATTTGAATTATCATACACACAAAACGGCTCGTACATTTCACCTAAAGAGTATTTAGAAATGTAGGTATCGATAATAGTGTTACAGATAGATTTTTCCTGTTTTGATAGGTGGGTATCTCTTTTTGCTGTGTAATATAATGAAACTGACATATACCTTTCCTCCTGTAAATCCCAATTTAAACCATTAAATGGTAATTCTTCAAATTCTATTACTTATTACCCTCGTTTCACACATAATTTTAATTTTTTTCAATTAATTATAATTATTATATGTAAAGACAACCGCAAATTCAATCGTATTTTTTTGTGATTGAATTTACGGCTGTATATAACCTCATTTTAGAATTGACCTTCTGAATTTCAAAACACAATATTACTATTAATTCAAAAAAAACGTGCATCAGAAAACTAATTAATACACAGACAGTAAATGTTATCAGCATACTGCCTATAACTAAAAGAATTTTCTGATATGGACGTTTTCCTATCTCACGTTGCTTTTGAATATCATCCAAAAGTTTTCCCTCAGAAAATGCAACAATTTCTTTATAGCTCTGGACATCATTATCTTTTTTTACCTTTTCAATCTTTAAGACAAAGTAATATTTTTGCTATCAAAGTGTATTGACATCTGTGTTTTCCGGGTGTCAAAATTGTTTTACATGCTATAAATCCACAAACTCCTGCTTTGTTTTTATGGACTGCTCAATAAATGCCTTTACTGCATATACATCTTTTAATTCTTCATATCGCGGAAATCCGGCAGCATTATGCTTTGAGTAAGTCAAATGGAAAATATAGTAGATGTCCACATTTCTTCCGTTGTCAATAACATATAACACATCATCATTCGATTCACACTTTGCTGCTGCCCAAATTCTTTTGTCATATAAGAAGTGGTCTTCCCCGATTTCATTTTTCAATTCAGTAACAAACACTCCGTCAGCCTGTGTTAATGGAATCATATACCAGTTAAAATCTTCACCGTATTTATCACATAAATCACTAAAAATTTCTTCTATTGTCATTATCAATTTCCTCTTAAATTCTAATTTGCGAGCACTGTGTATCAATCACAAGAGGTCTTACTCATTGCTTCATTAATTCACCGGATGAAGCTTCTGATTTCTTTACTTATTCTTTGATATTCGTAGTCGTGAATATAATGAGGACAGTCCAATTCAATATAACTTGCGTTATTACAATTTAAAATATATTCTTTAGGAATGCCTCTCCATTTTTCTTTTGTAAAACCTGTTCCACCGGAACCGTCAGAGATAAACAATAACATCGGCACTTGTGGGACACCATTTTCCTTTACAACACCCGCATTCTTTTTTACCGCTTTTGCTTCGTCAATCATCGTTACAGTTGCGGTCCTTTGGTAAAATATAGCCCTGTAAATTTCTTTTTCCTTTTCAGAAAGCGTTCCTGATTTGATAGCATCGCTTTCCGCAAGGCTTGGTAAACATCTTGTAATTCCCAATCCGGCACAATACTGTCCTAATCTCATTATAGGAATATTGATGTTCATTTCATCATAATAGTCCGGCACAGCCATATCCAAACCGACAATAGCCTCAACTTCTTCCGGATACTTCTGCGCCCAGTATAAAGCTTCTAACCCGGACATTGAATGTGGACAAAGCACATACGGCGGTTCTATTCCTGCCTTATCAAGTGCCATTCTGGTTTCGCTCAATATTGTATCAATATCTCTGTTTTTATCTACCACATCACTGAAACCATAGCCGAATTTTTCCACTACTGCAATTTTGTACTCATTGCTCAACAGTGAATACAATGACTTAAAATCCAATATAGGCGAGCATGTTCCGCTTCCTGACATAAACACAAAAGTTTTGTCACCAGTGCCCTCCGTATATACGCTCATGTTGTGACCGTTGACTTCTACAAGTTCGCCCAAAGGAGTCAGCAAGTCCATTTCTTTTGAACTGCACACTTTATGGCGGACAAAAGATACTGTCACAAATAATACAATGGCCGCAAAAATTATCAATATTATTTTCATTTTATGTACCTTTCTCAAAAAAATCATCTGCCACGCACCGTTTTTCATTGTGCGTAGCCGCATTTTTATATATAAGTCAAAAATGCTTTGCGTAGTATTTTACCCTTTCAATAAATTCCTTTTCTGTTGCTGCTTCCGCAGGCGGAAAACATTCTGCCTCAACTGCGCCAACTTGGGAGTTATCATACCGCCTTTATTATTTTCTCTACATCCTTTTTTCTTGATAACCATATAACTTTATCGTCATATCTATCTAAAATACTTCTTATTTCTTTCAGATTTTTATTCTGAAAAGTTTCCGTCCATTTCAAAAGGTTATAAACCGATTTCAAAGTTTCTTTTTTCCCTTTTAATATTCCCAATTTTCTTTTTATAGAGCGCATAATAATTCTACTTTTACATAAATAATTCGACATATTTAAAACATATATTTTATCAGCTTCATCAAAACTTTGCTGTACCCAGGCATAATATACCCCCTCAATTATCCACTCATCATTATTATATAATATTTCTTGTAATAACGCTTTTCGTTCATCAAGCGGTCTCTTTTTTCCATATTCTTTGGCGTTGTTATCCCATTGAATATCGTCTAAGTCGAAATGAGAAATATTATACTTCTTTGAAAGTGCATTTGCTAAATAGGTTTTTCCAGAACCACTGCAACCAATAATACGTATTTTCATCAGTCAATATCCTCCCTAAATTCAAATATCACAATCCATATGTTCACTTATTTTCATTGTATTTTGTCCCTGTCAGAAAACATAAAACAGGTATTCTGATACTAATTTTGCAGCAAATAAAAATCATTTGTATTAATTCATACGTTTTATTATATACTTTGTGCCTCTGCCCTTTCCTTTAACCTCTACCACTCCCTTTTTGCTCATTTCTTTCAATAACTGTGTTGTTTTTGATTTCCCAAATGGTGTATAGGGTGCTATTTCACTGATAGGCTTGAGCATCGTCGTGCTTAACAGCGCATACACCTGCTTTTCATCTTCCGTTAAATTTATATTTTCTTCAAAAACAGGAAGCATAATCCTAATCGTATTTTCTGATACTTCAAAATCAGGTTTTCTTAATGCACTTTCATATAATTGCTTTATTCTTGTAATTCCGGTTCCAAAAATCTCAACAAACCCAAGCCTATAAAATACATTTGCAAGATTCCTGTTTCTTAAAACAGAAATTTTACCTGATAAGTATTCATCTTCTGTTATTCCTGATGGCAGACCTCCGGGCGAAATAACCTCAAGTCTGTCATCAAACATCAGAACTCTTATTTGTGATTCTATATCCCACGCTCTATGAATTAAAGCATTTGCAATCGCTTCACGAAAAGCTGCTTCCGGTATTTTTTCTACATTTTTTCTCTCTGCCCCCTCTATTATTTCGTATTGATAATAATCTCTGAACATATCTATTGCTTTATCATATACCTCTAATATGGATATATTTTCAATCGTTGCCCTTTTTTGAATAACACTGATATTTTGACCAAACTTTACAATATCAATGCCGGGAAAATGATTTCTATCCGCTAAAAGTCCTGCTGCATTATTATATCCATTATTATTATCATATAAATTAAGTGTTTTTAAAGTATCCTTATTAAAAGTTTCAATCTGAATGCTTTCTTTTAATTTTTGATGCAAAACTTCAAATGTTAATTTCTGTTCATTATATGGTAATTCTTCAAATCTTATATTTTTGCCCTCCAATATAAGACGTGAAAACTCTAATGTATCTACCTCTATCGTTGCAGTATCATTTCTCTTATATGCCTTTGACTTGTATAGATACGGCTTATGAATTCCACTCTTTACAGTAAGCTTTATCGTACTGTCGTTTTGTATTTCAAGTGTATAATCCGGTTGTGGCGAAATACTGTCGTTAATTTTATTTTCTATATCAAGACAGGATTGTTTTACATCTGCTATTCCCTTGACATTCCCATTATCATCAATGCCAAAATAAATCTCCCCTCCATTGTAATTTGAAAAGGCGCTTACTGTTTTTAAAAATGTATTTGTAATTGTTTCTTTAAATTCTATTATCCTTGTTTCACGCATACCATTTATTCCTTTCCAATTTGTTATATTTATTATACGCAAAAACAGCCATAAATTCAATCGTATTTTTTTACGATTGAATTTACAACTGTTTTTAGTTATATTTAAGGCTTTATAATTGTTTTACAATCATTCTGTATAATCATTGCTGTTAAAAACTTTTGCATTGCAAACCGGAAGTTGTTTAACTGATTCTATAATGTCCTATGATATCATCACGATGTTCCAGTATATCCTCTTCATAATATATTTGATATGGGTTTGCATGATGAATAACAAAACATATACCTTTTCGATTTCTCTTGTCAGATATAATGCCGATATGTTTTTTAAATACAACAATATCTCCACCTTGCCATTCTTCTATTTCATTTATATCTGTAGTAAGACTTATTGCATTATTATCGAAATATACTTTTAAGTTTTTAACTCTTCTAAAATCTATATTTTTATCAACGGCATCTATATCATATAATTCTTTATTGTTTTTTATATCCTCATTTACTAATACCATCAAATCATATCCTGCATCTTTTAAAGCAAAAGCTACTACATCAGTACAAACCCCATATTCATCATCTGGATAACCTGTGTTGTAATATTTGCTTTTATATTTTGGATTAGTTTTTATGTAATTATTTGCATTATTTAATATATCTGTTTGGTCATCTATGCCATCATTGTCTTTATCAATATTGCTCTTGTAAGCTTCTATATTGAAATCTGCATTTGTATATTTTTTATGTGGAATATAATTAAAACAATACAACACATATAAAGCAACAATTATTAGCACCGAAAAAACAATAAGCGTTATTCTCTTCTTCATACATTCTCCATTAAACAACTTTCGATCTGTGGGGATACAATAACTTATATTCTTTTCCTCTTTGATACATGAAATAAAAAACACGCAAAACATATACATACTACTTTGAATATATTACCTATAAGTGCATTATCATTTACAGTAATTTGGGATAATGTATTAATTAAGGCATGTGTCATTACACATATCCACAAACTATTTGAATATGCAAACAACGCCGAAAAAATAAAACAGTTTGTTAATAATCCCAATAAGAAATACGGAACATTAACAATTTCTATACTGCCATCAATATAAAAGAACAGGAAATGCCATATGCTCCAACACAAAAAAGTAATAATCGTTGCAGCAATATATGGAATCTTTTTCTCTAAGCAAGGTTGAAACGAATATCTCCAGCCTATTTCTTCTATTCCGCCAAATGCTATTGCCTTAAAGAAAAGAACTAGCAGAATCAGTAAACTTTCTATTTTAAATCCTTTACTTACTATCACAGAACAAAAATCCATAAATAAAAATACCAGTACTACTGCATAGATTTTAATTGATTGCTTTATATCGAAAAAATCTTTTAATATACTTAACGGTCTTTTAGCATTATATTTGATTTGATAAAATACACCCCAAAGTGCAGATGACACACCGCCAAATATAATAAAAACCATTCCCAAAAACGAATTGTATCCCAATTCATACCCTTTTGCTTTTAGGATCCCAACCAGTGCCGCAACAACAGTTATCTGAAGCAATGTCGGAAATAAAAAACCTTTGATAATTGACTTATTATTCATTATTCATCCCTTAAATAATTAAATTACGATTTAAAAAATCCACGCTTGCATTATACCATAAAAATAACGGCACTGTATATCGCTGTCTACCAATATACAATGCCGTTATCAGCTGTTTCTTTTTTCTTTTTATACGTTAATCTCTGCTGTCATGCCCAGCTCGTCTTTGCTTGCAGCAAGAATCGGCTGAATCACTTCTGCTAAGTATTCTTCAACCTGCTCCTTAGAACGTCCGACATACTTCATCGGGTCTAATTTTGCCTGTAATTCTTCAAGCGTTACGTTAAACATCGGATCTGCTGCGATTAATTCAAGCAGATTGTTGTCTAAGCCTTCCTGCTTTACACGCTTGCCTGCTTCCATAGAAAGCTCGCGGATTCTTTCGTGCAGTTCCTGTCTGTCGCCGCCTGCCTTTACAGCGTCCATCATGATATTTTCGGTTGCCATGAACGGAAGCTCTGACATCAGTCTTCTGTTGATAACCTTATCATATACAACCAGTCCGTCTACAACATTTAAGTAAAGGTCTAAGATACCGTCTACTGCTAAAAATCCTTCCGGAACGGATAATCTCTTGTTGGCTGAATCGTCCAGTGTTCTTTCAAACCACTGTGTAGAAGATACGATTGCCGGATTTAACGCATCACAGATGACATAATCTGCTAAAGATGCCATTCTTTCACTTCTCATCGGATTTCTCTTATAAGCCATGGCTGATGAACCAATCTGTGATTTTTCAAATGGTTCTTCGATTTCCTTTAAATGCTGTAATAAGCGGATATCGTTAGAGAACTTATGTGCACTTGCCGCAATGCCTGCAAGAATATTTAATACTCTTGTATCTACTTTTCTTGAATAAGTCTGTCCTGATACCGGATGACATGCTTCAAAGCCCATTTTCTGTGCAATCTTTTTATCAATCTGCTTAATCTTTTCATGGTCGCCGTTAAACAGCTCTAAGAAAGAAGCCTGTGTTCCGGTTGTACCCTTACATCCGAGCAGCTTCATAGTTGAAAGCACGTAGTCGAGGTCTTCTAAGTCCATAACCAGTTCATTGAGCCACAGTGTTGCTCTCTTACCGACAGTGGTCGGCTGTGCAGGCTGGAAATGTGTAAATGCCAGTGTCGGCTGTGCCTTATACTTGTCCGCAAACTTTGAAAGTTCGTTGATAACGTTGACTAACTTTTTACGAACCAGTTTTAAGCCCTCTGTCATAATAATAATGTCGGTGTTATCGCCTACGTAACATGAAGTTGCGCCTAAATGGATAATGCCCTTTGCTTTCGGACACTGTAAACCATATGCGTAAACGTGTGACATTACATCGTGGCGTACTTCCTTTTCACGCTTCTTGGCATCTTCGTAGTTGATATCGTCTTTATGTGCCTTTAATTCGGCAATCTGCTCGTCTGTAATATCAAGTCCTAATTCCTTTTCTGTTTCGGCAAGTGCAATCCAAAGTCTTCTCCATGTCTTAAATTTCATATCCGGTGAAAAAATGTACTGCATTTCCTTGCTTGCATAACGTTCTGCAAGCGGTGTCTGGTATCTGTCGTTCATGATTTAATCCGCCTTTCTTTTTTACATCACTCTATATATTGCACACATTCTATACATCTTTCATACTTTATGTACTGAGTGTATTTATATATCACATATTATATACAGTCTGTATATTCTCATTCTCCATTCGTGTCGTTTCATCAAACCGATCGAAAAAAGCCTTACTTCTCTGTCTGTTTAGCCCATTTCGCCACGGATATCCTGTGTCGGCGGCTCTATCGGGTAATTTCCGGTAAAGCAGGCATCACAGTAATCTTTCTGTCCGTTAATCATTTCACTTAAACGGTCTACTTCCAGATAGCCGAGGGAATCTGCACCAATCAGCTTGCAGATTTCGTCTACGGTGTGTCCTGAAGCAATCAGCTGGTCTTCTGACGGAATATCCGTTCCGAAGTAGCATGGGTGCTTAAACGGAGGAGAACTGATTCTTACATGCACCTCTGCTGCGCCTGCATTCTTTAACAGGCTGACAATTCTTGCACTCGTTGTACCGCGCACAATGGAATCATCAATCATGACAACCCTTTTGCCTGCCACCGCTTCTTTTAAAACATTTAACTTTACCTTTACGCTGGACTCGCGCTGCTCCTGCTTCGGCTTAATAAAGGTTCGTCCTACATAGTTGTTCTTAATAAAAGCATTGCCGTATGGAATACCGGACTGCATAGAATAGCCAAGTGCCGCCGCATTTCCGGATTCAGGCACACCGACAACAAGGTCTGCTTCTACCGGATGTGTCTTTGCAAGAATCTTTCCTGCATTGATACGGGATTCGTAAACGCTCATGCCGTCGATATCGCTGTCCGGACGGGCAAAATAGATATATTCAAAAATACATCTTGCTTTCTTTTCCTGACAAAGACTGGTATCCGATGCAATACCGTCCTTTGTAATCGTTACGATTTCACCCGGAAGCACGTCACGAACAAATTCTGCACCGACCGTATCAAGTGCGCAGGTTTCTGATGACAGAAAATACGCATTGTCACGCTTGCCGATACAAAGCGGCTTAAAGCCAAACGGGTCTCTTGCGCCGATTAACTTTCTGGGACTCATGACAATAAGGGAATATGCACCTTTTAACTTCTGCATTGCACCCTTTACCGCCTCTTCAACGGTTCCAACCTTTAATCTCTGTCTGGCAATTAAATATGCAATTACTTCAGAATCAATGGTAGTCTGGAAAATTGCTCCTGTGTAAGAAAGTTCTTCTCTTAATTCCAGTGCATTTAAAAGATTACCGTTGTGAGCAAGTCCCAGTGTTCCTTTTACATAATTTAAAACCAATGGCTGGGCATTTTCTCTGACACTGCTTCCAGCTGTGGAATATCTGACATGTCCAACACCGATATTTCCTTTTAAATTCTCAAGATTTTTTGCATTAAACACTTCATTGACAAGTCCCATATCCTTGTGTGCAAGGACTTTTCCCTTCGGGCCTTCTGTGTCACTGACTGCAATACCGCAGCTTTCCTGTCCTCGGTGCTGTAATGCAAATAAACCATAATAAATCGTTGATGCTACATCATTTCCGTCGAAATCATATGCGCCGAAAACACCACATTCATCATGTAATTCATCTTCAACCGTTTTGTCGGTCTGATTAAGATAGTTCTTCATTGACTCCTCCATAAAATTTTGCTGTATTAACTATAAAATTATATAACACACTTTTGGCAAAAGCAATATAGAAAATCTCATTTCTACTCCGCAATTAGTACAGTAGCGGAAAGCTTTTTTATCCCGCGGGATACCAAAAACGCAAATAAAAAGAAGCTGACACAGATAAGTCCTATCGGAAACAGCACCGTAGCCGGGCGCAGTGAAATGATTAAATGTGTAATCCCCATTGGCTTTAATATTGCAGTCAGAAGCTTTCCCGACAAAAGAACAGAGCAAATCACTCCCGGCACTGCTCCCGATACCGCAAGCAGTAAAAAGCGCAGTCCAAACGACAACCGAAGCTGTATGGATGTCAGTCCCATTGCCTTTAAAATACCGATATCCGTTTTTTCCTGCAAAAACATTCTGTGGCAGAACATGATAACCACAATCAGTGCAAACGGTATGTCTTCGTCTTTCATTCCATTTCCGTAATCTTTAAAATTTATCTGCACCGTATCGTTATCTTTCTGCCGTATCGTAATATCCACCGGCATTTCCCCATATTTTGCTGCATTATTTAAAATGTTTTCCGTAAGCTGCATGAGCCTTTTTTCATCAGCCGAAATCACCCATTCCGAATCCGGCAGGTAAAGCCGTACACTGTCCATATTACTTATAAGCTCTGCCACCGCTTTCCGCATAAACGCGCACAGCTTCACTTCGTGCATATTCATTTCCAATTTGTCCATATCGGAAAGCGCGTGTAAAAATAAGTCATTGGTCAGCGCCGATACTTCATCGCATTTTCTGATAATAACTTCAGCAAATTTCATGCGCTTTTCGGGTGTCGTATCCATATGCACTGTCTGCGGCACACAATACTTTATACCCATAATCCTGTAACATTTCTGCAATTATCCACGATAAATCCTTATCATCATCCACAATTAAAATCTGATATTCCATGCTTTTTCCTGCTCTTATTTTAAAAATGCCGTGTAAAAACGCTTTTTAAAAGACATTTTTACACAGCCATTTGTCGTATATTTATTATGCTTCGATGTGGATATTCACACCGTCAATGACATTTTCTTTTTCTGCTTCAAACCATGAATCCCGGATCGTAATATCACTGATTGTTTCCGGTTTTCCCTGCATCGGCTCAATTTTTACGGCTGTTTCTGCGCCCATGCAGTTGATATTGTGCATGGTGATATTCTTAAAATATGGAATATCGTCTTCTGAAAATCCTTCTGCACCCTGTTCGCGGTTTAAAAGATTAAGCACATAAGACATTGTAAGAATCACTGCCTCATGCTTGATACCGGTCATCTGGATATGGCTTACCTCAATATCCTCTACCACGCCGCCGCGTCCCATGGCACTCTTAAAGCGCACACCGACATCCGTACCTAAAAATGTACAGTTTTCCACCAAAACGTGCTTTACGCCGCGGGACATTTCACTGCCCACAACGAAGCCGCCGTGTCCTTCATTGACAAGGCAGTCATGGATATACACATTTTCACAAGGGCCTTCAAAGGTACGCGCCTCTGCATTTTTACCGGATTTGATGCAGATTGCATCATCACCCGTTTCAAACGTACAATTATAGATTTCAACACCATTACAGGATTCCACATCGATGCCATCCCCGTTCTGCGCATAGTACGGATTGCGGATCACTGCGTCCTTTACCGTCAGATTCGTACAGAAAAACGGGTGAATATTCCATGCCGGTGAATTCATAAAGGTCACGCCCTCTAGCAGCACCCTGTCGCAGTATTCAAGGCTTACCATAACCGGACGGTAAAAGTCGTAATGCTGTTCCGCTTTCTTTAAAGCATCTTTTTCGTCCTTCTGGATATTCTTTTCATTGCCCAGAAAGGCTGATTCTGTCGGAAACCAGATTCCTCCCTCTTTGGTATCGAGGACATTGCTGTTTTTCTTCATCAGCTCTGCCCACTGGCGCTCCGTCATCTTAAACTGTTTGACCGGCCGCCATAAGTCGCCGCTTCCGTCAATCACACCATCACCGCAGATTGCAATATTTTCTGCATGGTCTGCCGTAACCGGTGAAACAGTACGGATACACTCCTGTCCCTCGTAATTGGTCAGAATCAGCGGGTACTCCTCTATATTTTTTGAAAACTTTACAACCGCGCCGTGCTCTAAATACAGACACACATTGCTTTGCAGACGGATCGGTCCGGTAATCCAGATTCCTTTCGGAATCACAACCGTTCCGCCGCCCTCGTTTGAAATAACACTCATGGCACTGTTGATTGCCGCCGCATTTCTTTTGCTTCCCGCAATGTCTGTCTGATTTTCCACTGCACCGAAATCTTTAATGCTCACCTTTTTATCCGGAAATTCCGGCAGGGTAATTAAAAAATCTGCTCCTGTCATTTATGTACTCCATTCTGCCTGCATACAGCCGCTATTTTGTGATATGCGCGGCAAAACTAAATTTACCGCGCATACATTTTACAATAATTCTTTTAAAATCTGATTGACCATGCCCGGGTTTGCTTTGCCCTTCATGGCTTTCA
>ENA-OPAV01001053-OPAV01001053.1-human-gut-metagenome-genome-assembly--contig:-NODE-1053-length-19980-cov-4.504241_pt1 | contig 19980 bp, 20 predicted proteins | sample MGYA00241056_ERZ501428 | MGnify/ENA primary metagenome ERZ501428 (study PRJEB25962, sample SAMEA2042621) | human gut metagenome | biome: human gut; feature: human-associated habitat; material: faeces... | reverse complement strand
CGCTTTTAAAATTATCCTTTTGATTCATTTTTCTGTCCTCCGTTTTTATTTTTAGATTGCCCAGTTTTTTGTGTTCTTATAAATAAAACAGTTGTCATTATTTTACTTTTTATGTATAATGAAGTTATTACAAAAAAAGGGGGTAGACAGCTATGACTAAAATTTACCTTGCAGAAAACTTTTTAGAAGCAGACCAGATTATTTCCGAACTCGAAGCCAATCACATTTTTGCTAAAAAACATGAAATCATCGAAACATCCATCACAGCCCGGATGGCAAAACCAGTATTTGAAATTTATGTCGATGAGAAAAATGTAGAAAAAGCCGTTGAAATAATCAAACAAATGTCTCTTTCGGACAGCAGCGTCAAAAGCCGCCGGATGGGACACCGCATAGCCGCACTTATCATGGTAGGTGTTGTTGCTGTTGGTATCTGTTTATCTATCATTTTATAAAATCAACCCCCGGATTCTTATCATGAAACCGGGGGTAATTATTATGATTAATTTCTAGCAATACACATTTTTTACAACAGATTTTTGCGAAGTTCTGCTCCATCTTTGGCACTTAAATAAGCCGGAGCAATATCGAATACTGTCTTGCATCCGTTCTGTCCTTCTTTGTACAGACGATATGCTGCCCGCGCATAAGCCACGATAACACAGGAAGTAAATTCCGGATTTGAATCAAGTTTCAAGCTATATTCAATTACATGACTATTTTCCTGATTCCAGCCTGTTTTTCCGGAACGAATTACAAATCCTCCATGTGGAATACCACTGTGGTTTGCTTTCAATTCTTCCTCACTGATAAAGTGAACCGTCGTGTCATAATCTGAGAAATAATTCGGCATATTTTTAATAGTTTCCTCTACCTTTGCAGCATCCGCACCATCCTCTAATACAACAAAACACTCTCTGGTATGTTTCTGTCTGGTTGTAAGTTCCGGATTTTCACCATTTCTTACAGCCTCCAATGCAGCCTCTACCGGAATTGTATACTGTTTGCCGTCTTTTACACCTTCCACGCGGCGGATGGCATCCGAATGTCCCTGACTAACTCCTTTGCCCCAGAATGTGTAATCACGTCCCTCCGGCAAAATGGCATTGGCATACATACGATTCAAAGAAAACATTCCCGGATCCCAGCCCACGGAAATAATACCAACATGTCCGCTTTCTTTTGCAGACTTATCAACATTTTCAAAATGCTCTGGGATTCTTGCGTGTGTATCAAAACTGTCTACGACATTAAACATCTTTGCATATTTTGGTGTCTGCTCCGGCAAATCCGTAGCACTTCCGCCACAGAGAATCATAACATCAATCTTATCCTTCCACTGCTCTACATCATCAACAGAACAAACGGCTGCTCCCTCTGTCAAAATGGATACTGTCTCCGGCGCACGTCTCGTAAATACCGCAGCAAGCTCCATATCCGGATTCTGCTTAATTGCACATTCCACGCCTCGTCCAAGGTTACCATATCCTAAAATACCAATTTTCATGTTTCTTAGTCCTCCTATTCCGTAATTAAATTACAAATCTATTTTACTTTTTTCACAAAAAAGCGTCAACCGGAAAATTAGAGGAAAAAAAATAATTTATCTTCTGTCGTCCGTGCACATATGCTTTACAAAGCCGCATGGCTGTTTTAATTCCGTCCGGAAAAATTCAGGATAAATTTTCTCATCACCATCCATCGTCAGCCACACCAATCGTTCTTTATGATTGCTCCCCGTAAAACTCTCGCAAACCGGCGAAAAATCTTCTGGCATTTTCATATAAAAATAGAACGAAATTTCATAAACTACTTGATTCTCTCTGCCCGGCTCGTCCAGATAAAAATAATTTTCATGAACAAATCCCAACCTGTCAATTTCCATCTGTGTCCCTGTTTCCTCAAGCACTTCCCGCACAATTGCCTCTTGCGCTGTCTCTCCAAATTTTACGCGGCCGCCAACGGAATATAGAAAAGGATCTTTGTCATTTTCCATCATTAGAAATTCATTTCCTCTGCAAATAATTGCGCCAACTCGAATGTTAAGTAAGCCATCATCAATTGGTACTGTACAATCTGAACCCATTTTGTCCTCCTTTTTGTTTACCACTTACAAATTGTTTTCTTTCTGTAATAATGCAAAATTATAGTCCGCTACAACAAAAATACATGTGTTTAAAACCCATATATATCCTGAATCTATACTGCTGCTTGACGCATTTTGTTTTTCCAAGATTGTTACTAAATCAATACCTTCAAAACATTCTTTATATTGTTCCGGTTGTATGTTATATGTATTTCGCAAAATAAGGTTTGCTTTACAAATATTATGATAAATAATTTCAACGAAAAGATTCCTCATATACTGCCAATATGTCTTTTTGGTATTTGCGTACTCAGCTTTGTTTATCCAGTCCTTTAACTGAAATTTTAATGTTTTAGCTTTGTCATATGGTATAATATTTTGTAGAATTTTCTCTAAGCTTTCCTCTATACAATCTCTGTCCGTTAATGTAAGAACACTATCACAACACTTTTGGCGAATTTCTTTATCGTCTATTCCATAATGCTTTTTCAGTAAATCATCTAATCTATGTGGAAATTCCACAATTTTTTGAATGATAGACTCTTTCCTAACAAGTTCCTTATATTTACTTCCCGGCTGCAAAGAAACAGGTACTTTTCTGCCCTCATAATTTAAATCCGGAATCGAAACTAAGTGTTGATATGATTCTATCATGGGATAATTTATGTACAATTGTCCCATATCAGTCACATCGGAAAATTTGCGTTGCATTTGTGTGATTTTTTCTTCCGAAAAATTTGTATCGTGTCTTTCATAATCAAATACCAGCAATATTTTCGTAAAATCATTTTTATATCGTACGTTATCCGGTGTCTTTTTCTTGCTGATTACAAATGGCAAATCAACATCTATTTCTTCTTCAACCCAATCATGTCCATACATGTTTACAATATCCTCGTAAAGCATATAAATATTGGTGCCATATATCCAGACATTATTCAAATCAATGTCTACTTCCGGAAAACATTTAAAAATAAGCCAAAACAATTCATTTTTCTCATGATTTCCTTCTACAATCAACAATGTCTGATTTCGTTTTCTCTCTTGCACTTTGTATTTACTCATATTTCTCAAACTCCCCACTGATATACATCTTTTCAAGATTATGGCCCTCTCTTAGTTCACGCTGTGTCGCATTGCACAACGATGTCAAAGTTCCACTGCTTGACAAGATAAACAAACAATCCGGTCTCATTAAGCGATTCGTCATCAAATTTGTATTATGTGATGTCATAATAATCTGGCAGCGTGGATATTTTTTCTTAAGAAATTGTATCACATTCTGAGCCATTTCATAATGATAAAAGGCATCAAACTCATCCAGATATACTAATGAAGCTTCTTTTACGCGAAAGATAAGCCTACGATATAAAGTAAGCAGCGCTAAGGTTCCACTTGATGCATTACTCAAAAAAGGAATTAATTTCTCATGGGCAAAATAGAGTTCGTTATGTTCATCCGGCAGTTTTTTTAATGCAAGCTTACACTCTATCCCCATTTCATTAAAAAATTCTTCCAAATCATTTAAATTCTCTGAATCCTCCAAATACTCAAAGAAACCATCATTCATTCTTCGTGAACGATATGACATTCCATTTCCAATGGTAATCATCATCATTCCTCTAACATAATTTATTAAACGATTTAATACCGAATCGTTTTTTAATGCCACATTACCAATTAACCATTTAAGGAATGGTAATCTAGCTTTTCTATTCTCTTCTACTGTTTCCTCTACTTCTAACGACTGTAAATACCGCTCTACATTTGCAGTTTCCGCATCAATATATTTTAAGTTAATAAACTCATACTCTCCTCTAAGGAAGTCACACTTAAATACAGAAATTCCATTTATAATAAGTTCTTCATCTCGAAGTTCTCGATTTGAAAAGCGTGTATATTGATAAACGATTTCGTCATCACCAAATCCAAATGTATAAGAAAATTTGGCATAATCTTCCGACGAATCTGCATTAAGCATCATGGAATTTTCGACATATACCGATTCAACAATCATCAAATAAACGATATCGATAAGCGCTTTTCCCAAATTGGTTTTACCGGTTGCATTTTTTCCATAAATAAGCATCTTAGTAATTATATTATCTGAAATACAATCCGTACTAAACTGATAACCTGCAATGTCCTCAAAATCTATTTTTATTTCATCTCTAAAATTCTTAAAATTACTTAGTACAAATTTTTTTAGCATATAATATACCATCCTTTCAAACATTCTCTGCGGATATTCTAATAATAGTATACTCAATTTTGAATCATTTTACAATATGCAGCCGTAAAAAAATTACGGCTGCATAGAGTTGGACTTCTTAATGATATCAATTTTACCACTTTCGGCAATTACAACATTATATCTTTTGTCTATCTCCCCCCCCTCCCCTATATTCTATCGATTTCTTTCCATGCATCATCAATTGGCTGAACTCTTCCCTGTTCCATATCATCTATAGCCACATCCAGTTTTGAAAGGAGTTCATCCATAGCATCATTCATTATCAGCCTATTATCTGTAAATTTTTTTATCTCCGCTAGTGACATATTAGCACCTCCCAGAATAATAAATAAACACCACATGTAACTTTATCCTTATCACCTTTATAAATTACAATCCTAGATGAAAAAAATACTCCAATAGTAATTATATGCCTCCTTTATATCACTGAATTATACCACTGTTTAACCCTCTTATAATAATCCAGAATGTCTCCCATATTTTTTCTATTAATCTGATTTACCCAATCTTCATGTTTTTCTGAAAAATCATAAAATTTGATAGCGTTTTCATAATAGGAAGCAAATTCAGTCTGGGTGTTCATTCTATTAATATATTCAATAACTGATTTATTCTTATAATTTGGTGATGTCCTCCAATATCTCGCCCAATCTAACATCATAGGACTTAAAAAAACATTTTTACTATCATTTTCTTTAATATGTCCCAAATGCGGAATATAATATTTATTATATATAGGATGGTAATTCTTAAAACTCTTTCCAAAAGCAACACCAAGCGCATTTTGCGCAGGCTCACCTCTTGCAGCCTCTACTAAGGGATTTCCGAAATAAATTGACTTATATCGGTCCATCATTGCAATACCAGTAGAAATACAACCTCTCAATGGTATCCCCTCAATAATTGACTGACAAAAAAAATCCATACATAACTGCAAAAAAGATATATAGATATGATGATTGATAAAAAACTCAACCGGAACTGGGTTTCCCTCTTCTCCTATCAGCAAAGGAAATTCTTCTTTTATTTGATCCGCTAATAGCCATGGCTGTTTAACGAATTCATAATTGACATAAATCAAAAATGTATCACTAAAATGGCAAACCTGTACATATCCATTAGCATCAGCCGCCAAATGATTATTTTTCCAATCTGACGATGTTGAAACAGGTGCAACACTCACTTCAAAATCATCTACATTGTCATATGATGATGCCCGTTTATTTATCAAATCCAATAGTTTCGTATACAATTCCATGATTGTATCTGTACCATTTTTCTGTACAAAATTAGAAAAACCAAGAATATCAAAAAGCGCAATTGTATATAAATGTTCCCGACCACTAAATTCCTGTAGCTTCTTGTCAATCTCTTCTTGACTTTTTAATCTAATTTTACTCTTATTTAAATCCATTTTACCCCTCCCATTCTTTTAATTATATTAATAATATCACAAAGCGCTTAATTTATCTACATATGTATGACATAATTTATCTTTAACGTATAAAGGAGAGGAAACAATAAAATCATTTCCTCTCCTAGGATTTAGCATTTAAATTTTTACTTATTAGCTATGTTAATAAACTTCTTACCTACCTTAACCTTTACTGCAAACTTATTTTTTAAGATAAGTTTTTTGGCCTTCTTCTTAACGATACACTTTTTCTTCCCTTTAGGAGATAAGGTGTATACTTTACCTTTTTTAGTTAAGAAGACAAGGTTACCACTCTTCTTTATAAAAGCAGCTGATTTGATTCCAGAATATTTCTTACTCTTGCTGCTTCCTTTCCAAGTGAGTTTTCCCTTAGTAAGTTTGTACTTACTTGTAATTTTACTTCCCAGAGAAAGACAGTTATAACCGGCTTTCTTCTTCACAGATACTTTTGGTGTTACGGTTGTTTTTGGAGTAACAGCAGGAGTACTTGTGGTTGGGGGAGTGACAACAGGGCTAACTGTTGGAGCAGAAGGAGTAGTGTTATTAGGCGTGGCTGCTGGAGTGGTTGGAGAAGGCGTTGGCGTGGAATCTTTAAGTGGCCTAGGCTGAGGATATTCTAAATAATCATCTGTTGATAATATTTTTTTCATATCCTCTGGTGTTGGTATAGCATATTCTTTTCCTGAAAATGTCTTGTATCCAATAATAAAATTATTATCAGAGTCAAGAATTAATGATTCTATGTCATCTACATATTCATACGATCCTTCAGAAGTTACTCTAGGAATAACTTTAAAAATATATGAATCAGGAAGAATGTCATAATTCCACCAGCGAAGAACATATTTGTTGTTGCTTTCATCAGAACGGTCTTTTTTGTAGGTCCAACATGTACCGTATATATCAAATTTTATACTTAAAAAAAGGGAGGAGTCTGAAAATAACTGAATAGGTTCCGAAGCTCCTATTTTAAAGTATATACTTCCATCATCGGACCAAGTTAAAGTCCGACTTACATTGTTTACAGTACAAATGATGGCTTTTTTTGTATAGGTTGTTTTTTCTGCTTTACTTACATTTGAGTTGTATATGGTGCATACAAACAAAGCTACTAATAATGATAATGCTACATATTTGCGTGTTTTCTTATTCATAGAAAACCCTCCTTTTTAATTTTCAATGTGCTAATAAGTTACTATTGCTAAACCCTGATTTCCAAACATTGGAAAAAACCTTTTTCTACTCACTATTTCATAATGCCCCCCTTTTTATCGACTACTCTATGTACTTTCTCTTACTCTTTCAAATGCTATATTACCATACATTTACTTTGTAAGCAAATAACAAAAATACTATTTCTTTTAATAAAGTAATACAAATACATTATCATGTTGCCGATAAAACCAGAAAGAAGAATACACTAAGCAAAAAGAGGTTTGCAGTTTTATCGGCAACATTGGCAACAACTATTGTGACTGACAATAATTAAAAAATTTCAGTGCATGTACATAATCAATAACCGGTTTAGACTCCTGCTCCCATACATCAGTAAGATTTTTCAAATTATTATCTTTTAAATAATCATTACATATCCTTTGATAAGCATTATTTTTTTGAAGCATTTCTATTAATTTTTCAACATACGGATGCCATGAAGTATCCTTATAGCATTTAAGCGGATACCATATAACGTGCTTTATAAAAAGAAGCAATGTTGAACAATCCATATAATCATGGGCAATTAATTCCTGAATAAAAAACATCGGCTTATATTCAGAAAACATGGAAAAGAATATAAAGGGAATACTTTCATTGCGAAATATAAACTCGCCATTTTCAAACCATATATTTCCGTATTTTTTATAAAACAGACGCAATAATCGATTTTGGTAGGAATAGCCAGTCATTTTACGAACTAATTCAAAAGTCACGGGAATATCTAATATGTTCAGCACCGCAATATATGGAAACAATTCCGATAACAATATTTTATTGCAGTATGCATCGAGAGTCTCGCACTTCACTTCCCACTCACTCCATTCCATTTCCATATTCGGAATATATATGCATTTCTGTGAAATACCCCTCTCAAATAAAATACTATTATATTGATATACAAACTCCAAAAACAACTCTTTTATATTCTTAACTTCATATTCTAAATCGGACAGAATTTTTGTAACAATGTCTTTCTCTATAGGTTTCATAATTAAATAACTATCTGCCATTCCATTAACCGCCTGAACTTTAACTTCCGTTGGAAAATCATAATATTCCAGCGTTTGAAATTGTATAGATGACGATAGGATTGTTTTTCTTTCCTGATTACTAATATAAAATGCATAAGGAAAAATATTATTTGACAAAAGGGAACTATCTTTCAAAAACGGAAGCAACGATGCTTTATAACCTGTTATAACAAAATGAATATTCTCAAAATTATTTTGCATAAAGAACGAATAAATAGATTCAAATATTTCTGCATTATCTTGTGGATTGTCAATTATAATCACATTTTTCCTTACTTTGCCGATATGATTTTCGTCTAAGTACATAAATATCTCATTAAGTGTCTGTTTTCCTTTAAATTGGATTCTCGATAAATCACAATAGTATACATTCCAATTGGGTTTTTCTTCTGACAAATATTTTCCTAAAGCACATGTAAGCGTAGATACTCCACTCCCTTTATCACCCATTAGCATAATCGGCGCAATTGTATCCGATTTAGGAATCCGCGCCATTACACTCTGTAAAATATTCATGTATTGCAAATTCATAAAGTGCATCTCATTACACACCGCTTGCATTGTAACTTTGCAATCTGCTTCCCCTGAAAAAAATTGATGTCGTAATTTTTCTTTGTCCTCATCATTATGAAGAAATAAATTTGCACAAAACTCCGGCGTAATGTGCCATAAATAATCACTAGGTGCATTACGTTGATAAATTCTTCCATGGATTGGCATATGAAATATGTAACCACGTCCAGATACAGATTGAAATACCCGTTTGGATTCATCCGCTCCAAAATTAATATCTATATTATTTAACTTTTGCTTAATCCTCCATATCTGCTGTTTAATTCCCGGCATTTTATAATCGCCCAATTCATCATCAAATAATCCTTCTAACTGACTGAAAGAACATAGCAACTCCCTGTTCTCCACAAAATAATTCAGCAGTTTTAATTGACCTGATGTAAGGCGTTCTCTAAACTGTGAATTACTATATCCCTCTTGGTCATAACACTCCCCAGTAGATAAATCAATCAATAAATGTTCCGTTAATTTTAAAATTGTTTTCATCCATTTGCCCCTTTCGTATTTTCGTTACTTTTTGGTTACTATTTTTTATTATATTTATCACACAAGATATTCACTCGTTAGTTCAGCACAAAGGAGGTGAACAAAATATGCGGAAAAATGTTATTTACTCAATACCTTGCAAAAGAAGAGGTATTCTCCAGTTTTACTTCAAAGCACACGACAAAACTTACTATTTATATTATATCCGTTATCGAAAGAAAGCGCACGAGTTTTTTCGATACGGCAAAAGTATTTCTGAACTGCATCGAAGAAAAGACTGGAAAAAAAGTCCTTTTTTACGAAATTTAATTGAAGGTCCACTCAAACAAAAGGTAAATCAAATGAAAAAGGGGGGAATTTGATGCCTGATGAACTCGTCAAAATGTTTTTAGAAGAAGTAATCGACAGTATTTCCAATTTGTCTGATGCACTAAGCTGCATACTACAATATTATTGTGTAGCTGTCGAAGAAAACAAATTTATCGAAAGCAAAAACTATGAATCAAAGGAGGAAAAATGATATGGCAAAAAAAAGCAGAATTATTATTCCATGTAGAATCGCATATTTGAACTGTTGGGAACCTTGCACTTTATTCGGAGGAAAAAAATATTCATTAATTGCTATCATTGACAAAAAAGATTTACATACTCTGGAAATGATTAACGCAACTCTAGAATATGTAAAAAACAAGTCTGTAGCCAAATGGGGTGGCAGCATTCCTGCTAATTGCAAATCTCCACTCCACGATGGCGATGTAGAAAAACCTGATAATCCTATTTTCCGTGGTTGTTACTATATTGCTGCAAAGTCTAAGCAGCCTCCACAAATCGTCGACCAAAATGTGCAACCAATTACAAATCCGAATGATTTTTATTCCGGATGCTATGGAAATGTCAGCATCGTATTTTATGGCTATAATGTCGGAGGAAACAAGGGAATTGCTTCTTTGCTTGGGAACATTCAAAAGATTAAAGATGGCCCGGGATTAAATGGACACGTTTCAGCAGACGAGGAATTTACCCCAATTAGTCAAAACGTCACACCACAGGGAGGTGATGGTTATGAATTTGCCTAATAACAATGTGTGGCAAAACAGGCTAACCCGTAATATGAATGGTGAGGCTTTATGTACAATGCCTAACATTGCCCTCATTTTAAAATCTGATCCAAACCTCAAAAACATTGTTTTTAATGAAATGAAAAAAACACTTGATATTATTGGGGCAGTTCCATGGAAAACCGAGGCTTCCGGATGGGATACTACGGATTTTCCCTGTCTACAAATGTATCTGGAAGATAATTACCACATATATGCTCCTAGAAAATGTAAAGATGCACTTTATGCTACACTAAGTTCAGAAAAAAGATATCATCCAATAAAAAACTACTTAAAATCTTTGAATTGGGATGGAACAAACCGATTGGATACTATCTTAATTGATTACTTAGGTGCAGAAGATACTCCTTATGTCCGTGCTATCTCACGCAAAACATTTGTAGCTGCCGTTGCACGCATTTTCAGACCCGGAATAAAATTCGATACCATTTTAGTTTTATGTGGTGAACAAGGAATTGGTAAAAGTACTTTATTTAAAAAGATGGGACAAGCGTGGTATTCCGATTCCATGACAATTGCAGACATGAAAGATAAATCTGCAGCGGAAAAGTTACAAGGCATATGGATTATGGAACTCAGCGAATTGGCAGGCATTCGAAAAGTGGAAGTAGAAACTGTAAAATCATTTTTATCAAGAATGGATGACCAGTATCGTGCTCCCTATGAAATTCATGTCTCAACACATCCACGAAGTTCAATTATTGTCGGTACTACCAATACAACCGATGGATTTTTACGTGATATTACTGGCAACCGCCGGTTCTGGCCGGTAAATGTTTCCGGAAAAGGCCACAAAAAACCATGGGATATAAATGAGGATGAAATCAAACAACTCTGGGCCGAAGCAATAACATATTATAAACAGGGCGAACCTCTATTTCTTGAAAAAGATATTGAATGTCTGGCAAAAGAAAACCAGCGACTTGCCATGGAATCAGATCCGAGACAGGGACTTATCGACAATTATCTTACTTTATCCGGAAAAACAGAGATATGTTTACTGGAATTATGGTGCGATTGCTTAGGGAAGACCGTTCCGACATGAAACGCCGAGATGCTTTTGAATTAGAAGCTATTCTCAATCAGATTGGCGGATGGTCCGTTTATAATGGCAATACAACAGGAAAAAAAAGACTTCCTGACTATGGAATACAAAAAACTTTTGTTAGAACTTTTACACAGAACGGAGGCGATTAGTATGACATTGCAAGAAATTTTATCTGAAAATAACTTAAATACTGCCCTTGAACATCTGAATAAGAAAAAGGGAATCCCGGGAATTGATAAAATGTCTATGGATGCATTTTCCGAATACTGGCACAAAAACAAAAATATTATTAAACAAAAACTTGAAAACGGAACATACAAACCAAGACCTGTTATGGCATGCTATATTGCAAAACCGGGAAAAAATGAGAAAAGAAAATTAGAAATTCCATGTATGATTGACCGCCTGATTCTATATGCTATGCAACTGGCTCTTTCACCTCACTATGAACCTTTATTTAGTGAAAGCAGTTATGGCTTTCGTAAGGGAAGAAACTGTTTAGATGCAATTGATAGCTGCCTTATGCACATTAACAATGGTATGCAGGTAATCGTTGATTTAGATATTCGCAAATTTTTTGACACCGTAAATCATAAACTCCTTTTTGAACTTTTAGAAAAAGAAATAAAGGACAATAAACTGCTTTCTCTAATTCAACGTTATGTTAAAATTAAAGTAGTAGAAAAGGGCAAGAAAAACGACAAAAAAACAATGGGAATTTCACAAGGTTCAGCATTAAGCCCACTTATGGCTAATATTTATTTAGATGTGTTAGATAAATACTTAGAGAAACAAGAAATCCCCTTTGTTCGCTATGCTGATGATATGGTTATCTTTTGCAATACAAAAACGGAGGCACAGAACATTTTAACTAATGTGACATCTTTTATTCAAAGTAATTTACAACTTACTTTGAATAAAGAGAAAACAAATATTTGTTTACCATCCGAACTTAATTTTTTAGGATATCGTTTCACATTAAAACAAGATGGAACTTATACTCCTTCGGTATCAAAAAAGAGCCAAAATAATGTCTTTATGCGCATTGACAAAATTCTACACAACAAATCTTTGTCCGTAGAGCAGCGTTTTGTTTTATTGGGTGCCTTTAACCGCGGATGGAGCAACTATTACAAAAACATTGATTTAGATATTATGCATTCCTTTTTTAATGATGTAAAGCAATATATAAACACACAAATAAATCTGCTTATTAGTGAAGAACCACAAAAAAGAAAGGAATATGCAACAATTTTATACAATTGCAAAAATTATAGTTCCATGCATGGGTGGCTTCAAAAAATTAAAACTGGCAACTACAACTTAAATTGCTCAGGAGGTGAATACATGTCCTCAAAATACAATCATTGGCGTTCTGGTTTCTTTTACAAATCAAAGAACTTTTTTAACAGACAGCTTACCGAAATTATTCAGGAGCCCTTTTTTTGCACAGAAAATTGTTCTGTCTTCCTTAGTAATTATAAATTTGACAAAACAACCCCAAATAAAATAGACCACTCACTTTGTTTGGCTGTATTAGGTATTTTAGCCGCAGGAAAGGGTATGCTTTTTTCACAACTGTATCTTTATTTGCATTTACTTGATTTTTCAATTTCTGAAGAAAAATTATCCGATATTATATGCTACCTAGGCTACATGGGAGTACTTCAAGCTGAAGTTCTATGTCATAATAATCACAATAATAATCCAAAAAGTATTGATGACCGTCATGTAGCTTTCTATCATATTACCGCAAAAGGAAAGCAATATATAAAACGTATAAAGGCTCCTTTAGACTATGAACCTCAACAAAAACTATGCTCGGATAGTGCCGGTATAATCATATTTGATACTATTAACTGTATCATTTCGAATCAAGTTGTTTTAAATTCCTTGTTATTCGATCCTTATTTTGTATACTATGATATATCAAAAAAGATTACTGATAATGATACTTTTTTTAAGATGCATCTATGTATACAAAATCAGCGAAAAAACTATTTTGAATACATAAAGAATGTAAATAAAAAAACAATCCGAAATGCAATACACAAATTGGAGACCTATTATAAAAATTATCCTGGAGAAATGCAATTTATTATACTGGTAGATACTTATGAAAATATGAAACTCTTAAAATATTACATTGAGGAAGAACTTATTTCAAAACCATGGCTTTATCACCATAATATCATGTTCTCCTCTATTCACAGTTGGTTTCGAAACCAAGCCGGTATACTAACCCCATATTATAAAGTAGAATACTAACTGTAATTATAAAAATCCCCATGAGAACCAAAGCACTCATGGGGATTTAATTCATTATTCTTCAGCCGATTCCTCTTCATCCTCCGGCACTTCATTGTTGCTTGCAAGGATGCTGACAATCGGTGCATCAAGGTCGGTCTGCAAATCAATCTTATCATTCTTTGCAATGTCAAGGTCTGCTACTTTCAACGTATCACCCAGTCTCAGAGTAGCACAGTCTATCTCAACCTTTTCAACCAATTCCTCCGGCGTTGCCTTATAAGCAATCTCTTCCAGAAGCTGCTCGAGTACACCTTCGGTTACTTTCTCTTTATTCAAAAGAATCACTTCCGCAACGGAATGTACTTTCTCACCTTTTACTAATGCCTGGAAATCCATCTCAAGAATCTGATGGTCCATCGGACGGTAATCCATCTCTTTGATTAACACATCATATGTTTTCCCGTCTAACTCAAGGTAGAGCTGGCTTCCTTTCATGCACTCTCTTTCGATTCTCTCTGCCTCCTGCTTTTCAATCTGCAGTGGAATCGAACCCTCGATTTCTTTGCCAAAAAGGTTACCTGTAACATAGCCTTCTCTTCTCAGCTTTTTAGCCTTAGTTTCCATGTTTCTTCTTTGTACTTTTAAAGTAGTCATTTGTCTTTTCCTCCATTCATACAAATTGATAACATAGGGAAGTTTGCGGAATGTCGATATTAAATTGGCGTTTCGTTTCTCTTGTTATAATTGTTTTTTAGTTGCAACTCTGTTATAGCACCATTCACAAAATTCGTCAAGAGGGGGAAAATATTTTTTTCTATACTTCCACCTTATTTTGATCAAGAATCTTCTTGATATCACAAAATGTCTTTTCCCTTATATTCGACTCCTCCGCATATTTTTCAAAATCAGCAACAACTAAACTAATTTGGGAAATGATATCCTTACACTTTTTCTTTTTAAGCCCCATATTCTCACCAGCCGCCAGCAAATCAGTAAGATTTATATTGCTCTTTTTCCCATTAATCGTCATCTGGTGTGCACTTAACCACTTATTGGTAACATCATAAGAATAAGTTACATCATATGCTGGTGACAGCCTCCATTCTCCACTTCGATTCATTAGGAATGATATATTTTTTACATGATCATCTTGATTAACCGCTACACAGTTAAATACCATTCTACTATAAAATTGCTCAATATCTTTCATTGGTAAATAGATTTCCCGCATATACCCTGCTGCCATTTCATAACTACATAATCTTGGCTCTTTATAACTAATATGTGCCATCGCCCCAAGCGACTGCATATGCACTTTTTTTCCATGAATACGGTCAAATCTCTTTGTCATAAAATGGTTTTCTCCGGCATTTGAATATATTCTGCAATCACTCATCAAAATTCCGGCATCCAATGCCATTTTATAATATGCATATTCGATTAACGTGTACTCCGGCACATCCTCCAATCCATGATCACCATTCTTTGCCACATTATCGAACTTCATCAGCCAATAATCATAATCCTCATCAAGATTGAGCTGTCCGGAACGAATCTCATTTGTTTTTTCATTCCATGCTATTAATGCCTTCGCTCGTGCACCACCAGCAGAACTTCCCACCTGTACCAATTGTGAATATGTTAATTTTTCCTGTGCATTTAACGTAATTAATTTTCTCTGATTTAGCACATCAGATGCAAATTTAACCATTTCAGATACATTAATATTCTCATCAATGTCACTCATTTCCGAACTTGCAGGTACATACTCAAGAGCTCCCATTCCTCTCTTTCCCGTATAGCACAATCTATCAATTGCTGTAAAATCTTTTATTGATTTTCCCTGTGAAATAAGCCATTGTTCTATTACCTTATTTCCAAATGTATCTGGTAAGGAATCTACAACTAATCCCGGCATACCAAAAAAAGGTTCTCCTGAAAGAAGAGGAAACTCATAAACAATGTTACTAAGTGGCATTCTTATCGGTGAAATTTCTATTCCGCTTTTCAAAAACTCACTATCATATTCAAATGATGCATACGGTTTATCTAAATCCTGATGAATTATCCCAACTCTGGTTCCCCATAAATATACTTCTGCTGTTGTATTCATTATTTCTCATCTCCCCATTTAAAATTATCATTAGAACGCTCTTTTTTGCGAACTCGCTGCTTTGGCTTCCGGCTATCTTCTAAGTAAAAAGATGGTCGTTTTGTCTGGTCAGGTATTAACAAATCAAGATTGGCATCCAGATTAAGCGCCGTTAAAATTTTTATTAAACTCTCAAGTTGAACCGATGCTCCCTGCTCTAATCTGGATATGCTGCGAACGGACACTCCCGATTCATTCTCTAAATCTTTCTGTGAAATTCCAGCATTAACACGATATTGCTTTATTCTATCACCAATTAGTTTTTGGTATTCTTTATAATTTAATCGACTCATTTTAACACGCCACCTTTGTCTTGTTATACAGTCATATTATACTAAAATGTCAGATTTGTCTAGTTAAATTGATTTTATTTTTTAACTAAAAAAATCGGCAGCCTACTGCCGCCGATAATATTTTATCCCATCTTCCGGTCGAAAATACGTCCGCAAATACCCCTGTGGCGAAACCACAACAAAATCGTTGGTCTCTTCCAGATAATATACATCATCTCCATCTTTCTGCGTTTTATGCAGTGCTTCCTCATTTAAAATCACCGCATTGGCAGCCGCCAGATACTCCTCTGCCGACGCGAATCCCATCGCTTTGCCATGTTTTTCATAATGCTCCTTTAACTTTTCATCACTTTGAAAAAGGACTGCTTTTTGTATGCTCGAATTCGGATTCTCTGTAACCTGCGTTATCTTAGTTTGTTTCGGCGTACTGCTTTCCGGCTTACGCACAAACGAAAGATAAACAAATGTAAGCGCAATCAAAAGAATCAAAGTCGTAACCGGCACCTGCCTCATGGCATTTTTCCGGCGTTTTCTTCTTTCTTTCCCTCGCGGAACAACCGCTTCATTTTTCTCAATGCGGTTTCTCTTCCGACATTCCTTGCAGCGCTTTGGAAGAGAAAGATTTTTCTCTTCATAAAAATCTTTCTCCGCCTCGGATAATTCAAATTTTTTTCCACACTGAACACAGGTATACCACATGTTCCTCATTTCCTTTCCATCGGATTCGTTGCAAAAACCTAGAATTTATTAATTTCTTCCGATTCATCATCGTTTTTGCGAATCCCGCGAATCGTCACATAATAGCTGACTTTATCGTTCACTTTCACTAGAACGCGCTCGCCCACGCGGTGTTTCAAAAGCGCTTTCCCCATCGGTGAATCAATGCTTATCATCTGATTCAGCGCATCGCTTCGGACTGTTGTGACAATTTTATATTCCTCTTCCATGCCATCATCTTCAAAATGCACCGTCACCAAATCATTCAGCCCGACTTCATCCTCACCGGATTCATCCTCGACAATCTGCGCCGTCTTAATCATCCGCTCCAAATAGCGGATGCGGCTCTCATTTTCATTCTTAAACTTTTTTGCCGCCTTGTATTCAAAATTTTCGCTCAGGTCGCCATGCGCCCTTGCCTCTTTGACATCTTCCAATGCTTCTTTGCGCACCACTAACTTACGGTGCTCGACTTCCTGCTCCATTTTCTCAATGTCTTTTTTCGTCAATTTATCATACATCGAAAAAGCCTCCCCTTTTAGACCTGCAGTTTCTGGAGAAATGCTTTTGTTCTCTCATTTTTCGGATTGTCAATTACTTCTTCCGGACGGCCCTCTTCTACCACTTTACCGCCATCCATGAAAATCACACGGTCGGAAACCGCTCTCGCAAAATCAATCTCATGCGTAACGATAACCATCGTCATTTTCTCTGCCGCAAGTCCTTTTAATACACGTAAAATCTCTGCGGTAATCTCCGGGTCAAGTGCACTTGTCGGCTCATCAAAATACAACATTTTCGGACGGAGTGCAAGTGCTCTCGCAATCGCAACACGCTGTTTTTGTCCGCCCGACAGTTCACACGGATACGCATCTTCTTTTCCTTCCAGTCCCATTTTCGCAAGCAGAGCACGTGCCTCTTTCTCCACTTCCTGTTTCGGACGCTTCTGATTTTTCACCGGCGCATCCATTACATTTTTCAATACGGAAAAATGCGGGAACAAATTAAAGTCCTGAAAAACCAGGCCAAAGTTTGACTGTGCCTCCAAAATCTTTGCGCGCTCCGGTTTTTTGGCATTTCCTGCGGTATCATTTTCCACATAAACTTTCCCGCCGTACGCAATGCTTCCGGAATCAATCTGCTCTAAAAATGTTGCGCAGCGAAGTAACGTCGATTTACCGGAACCGGACGGACCAAGAATCGAAACGACTTCTCCCTCTTCTACCGCAAGGCTGATATCCTGCAGCACTTCCAAATCTTCACCAAAACTCTTTTTAATATTCTTTATTTCCAAAATACTCATGCCGTAGCTCCTTTCCCTTAGCGGTAATAATCCAGTTTCTTCTCAATAGCTTCCATCACAAAGGCAACCACAAAGTTAAATATATAATAGAATAAACCGGCAATAAACAGTGGCATAAGCGAAGCCTGTGCCGATGCAATCTGTTTTGCCATTGTAAACATTTCCGTGTAAGCAATGGCAAATGCCAAAGAAGTATCTTTAACCAGCGTAATCACTTCATTTGTTACCGGCGGCATGACGCGTTTGACCATCTGTGGGAAAATAATACGGAAAAACGTCTGGCGTCTGCCGTATCCCATGACCTGTGCGGCTTCGCGCTGTCCCTGCGGAATACTCTGAATACCGGAACGGTAAATCTCTGCGAAATACGCCGCATAATTCAGGGAAAATCCAATGATAACCGCATACAAACGATACATGTAAGGTGTTGAAATTCCGAACACATAGTACGGAGCAAAGAACACAACCAAAAGCTGTAACATCAACGGCGTACCACGCATAATCGAAATGTAAATTTTTGCAATCCACCGAAGCAGAGCAAACCGTGACATTCTCACTGCCGCAATCAAAAGTCCAAGAGGAAGCGAGAATAATAACGTGAATACAAAGATGGACAGCGTTGCTAACATACCACTGCCTAACTGCTTCATAATAAACCAGATACCACCCTTATTTGCTTTTACGCCATCCGATTTTTCTGTCGTCTTATCATTCTTTTTCTGTATTTTTGAAAAATCAACATACGGAACTTTTCCGCCATCTATGTATGTCGTATCCTTTTCCGAGAGACACGCACTATCCTTGAGCCCCCACTTGTTTACAATCTGCTCAAATGTTCCATCCGCTAACATCGTAAGCAAAGTCTTCTGCACTTCATCGCGAAGTTTCGTATTTCCTTTTTTGAAGCCAATTCCATATTCTTCGGAAGAAAGACGCTCATCTAACATACGGAAATTATCGCCCTTTGCGGACATCTGATAAGAAGCAACGCCGATATCCATCGCAATCGCATCCACCATACCGCTTTCCAGATTCATAAATGCAGAATTGTAATCAGCTACCTGCTGTAAATCTTTCAATGAAGCCGCTAACTTTTTATTTTCTTTTGTCGCATCATCTCCGGTCAGAGCAGCGAGCGCTGACGAATCACTCTGCACAATCAACCGCTTACCCTTCAAATCGGATAACTTATGAACATTTGAATCTTTTTTTACGATGACAACCTGCGAATTATCCACATAGGCTGTTGACCATGTATAATCATCCTCACGTCCATTCATCGTAAATCCATTCCAGATACACGAAATCGCGCCTGTCGCAAGTTCCGAATCCTTGGAATCCCAGGCAATCGGGCGTTTTACTAATTTCCAGCCATTTCTCTTGCAGACCTCTGCCGCTAAGTCTAAATCAAACCCGACATACTCTCCATTATCATCCATATATCCATATGGTGGAAATTCGGCGTCAAACCCAACTATAAACTGTTTCTGCTCCGCTGCCTTTCCCATCGGTGCCACCGCCATCATCGCCACAACGCCAATGATAAGAACCGCAAACCATGCAGCAAACCACGCACTTCTCTTCTTCATGAAAATCCTCCTTCTGTTGTGTTTCAAAGTAATAGTTTTATTCTACCATGAAGTGGTGGTCGTAACAAGTAAGGAATCTCTTTTTTTCAGTTTCTGCGCCGTCTGCCGTTACAGCAATCTCCTCTCCACATACAGATTTCCATTTTTTCTTGCATCCATATACCATTTCACAAGAGAAATTTCATCTCCCTCCAATTCAAGACACGTAATCTGATAAGGATGCACACAGCTTCCCGAGTTGATATAGAAGGAATCCGGATACTGGTTCATCGGACGGTGCGTGTGTCCGGTAATCAACGTCTTTCCCCGCTGCGCTGCCCACTCCGAGAGCCGCCGCTCCGTACGCTGTTTAGCCGAATAATTCTTTGCCGCACTTGTGGGATCCAAAACACCAATTTGCTCTAACGGTTTCCACACATAGCGCACA
>ENA-OPAV01001047-OPAV01001047.1-human-gut-metagenome-genome-assembly--contig:-NODE-1047-length-20085-cov-2.577284_pt1 | contig 20085 bp, 30 predicted proteins | sample MGYA00241056_ERZ501428 | MGnify/ENA primary metagenome ERZ501428 (study PRJEB25962, sample SAMEA2042621) | human gut metagenome | biome: human gut; feature: human-associated habitat; material: faeces... | reverse complement strand
TAACAAGAAGTCGAGCCGTATGTTCCTTCCTCTCCTGTCTGCCATAAACGAACTCGGTGGCGGAGTACCGTTCACTAAAGTTGGGTCGGACGGGGGATATGCTATCCGATCATTCGCTGAGGCGTCGGAGCCCATGAATCGGCTTGATATGGAGAGGGCAATTCAAAAAGCATTTGGCCAGGTGAGAGTGATTGCTACGATCGAAGACATCCGGAGGGAAGATGCTAACTACGTGCAGATTCAGGGCCGGGCTAATTTTTAAATAATCCAGCACAAATAATATTTAAATATCTATTAGAAATAGTTATATTTGTATCGAAATAATTTGGCACATGATATTCATCAACTTAAAAGGCGCAATTGACTCCGAAGAGAATCGGGTCATGATGGAGCTTTGGGGTGGGACCTCAGAGATCTGCTCCGTGGAGACCTTCCGCCGGGTACTTGATGAACACCCCGACGAACAGGAGGTGTGCATCAACATTGACTGTGATGGGGGCTCTGTTGAGGAGGGCTTCAAGATTTATGACCTTCTTCGCATGAGTGGGAGAACTATATACACAAATATTGTCGGGGGATGCCACTCGATGGCAGTGTGCATCCTGTTGGCAGCTCCGGCAGAGAACCGGTCGGCAAACAGGAATTGCCGGGCACTCATCCATCGGGTATACATGCCGGTCGGGGATTGGCTCACTTCCGACGATGCTCGTAGCATTGCCGAGGAGCTTGCTCTGGAGGAGGAGGCTATTCTAGACGTGTACGTCGAGAGGACAGGTCAGGACCGGGAACGGCTCCGCAATGTCATGCATGAGGAGCGAATCCATGATGCCAAATCACTTCTTGACTTGGGATTCATTTCCAAAATCAATTCATACAACACAAACCAAATTTTTAATGCTATGGCAAAAAACGAAAAAAGCGCTTATGAAAAATTCATGAGCAAAGTCAAGGCATTCCGGAATGGCAAGAAAGGCTCTCCCGCCAACTTCGACTATCTGGATGCTGAGGGTCAGGTCGTTCTCCAGACCGTAGGTGAAGAGGACAATCTGGCCGAAGGTGTAGAGGCAACTCTCGCCAACGGCGTCGGGCACTGTCGTTCTGGAAGACGGCCGGGTGGTTACTGTCGAGGACAACATCGTCACCAGCATCGAGATGGAGGACACCGAGTCTCTTGAGGACCGCGTTGCAGCACTGGAGGCGATGCTCGACGAGGCAACGAACCTCATCGAGGAGCAGGAGAACGAACTCCGCAACCTCCGTGGTAGCAACTACCGCCCGAAGAACCGCAAGACGGTTCTGCCCGGAGGCAAGAAGCCCGAACCCTCGGCAGCTGACCTCAAGAACGAAGCTCGCGAAAAGCTCCAGAAGTTCAACGCTGCCAAAAAGATTCTCAAGTAGTCAAACTCAAAAACTTTAAGAACTATGGCAGCTAAAAATGGCGGATTTCTTTGCATGGACAAGTTCACTTTTTGTGGACGTGTCATTCAGGCAATCTCGGAGATGATTATGGAGGACACCATTCAGGGTCCTGACATCAACTCCATTCACACAGTTTTCCCCGACATCGTCACGAATACCGAAGTTGGTTTCATCGGCGAGGGTGGCATGGTCGGCGTGGTCAACACCGGGTGTAACCCGACTCCCCAGCCGTGGAAGATCAACACCCGCAAGCTGAAATGGGAACCCGGCACCTGGGAGATCCTCCTGTCCCAGTGTTACACTGACCTTCAGCAGTCGGCAACTATCTACTCTCTCCGCACCGGCGTCGACATTCCGGACTTCACGGACACGGACTACATGAACATCGTCATCGAGGTTCTTGAGCGCTCCATCATGGACTTCTGGTACCGCCTGTTCTGGTTCAACGACAAGGACGCCAAGAATGTTACCAATAGTGGTATCATTACGGACGGTCTCGACCTGAAATTCTTCACCATCATCAACGGTTTCTGGAAACAGATTACCACGCAGGTTACAGCCAATCCGTCCCAGCGCGGAGCAACAATTACGGAAAATGCCGGGACATCTTACGCAGCTCAGAAGCTTACTCCGGACAAGGCCAAGGAGTACATCCAGTCGGTCGTGTTCAGTGCCCCGCTTCTGCTCCGTCAGCAGTCTGACAAATTTATCCTCGTTACCCAGTCGGTCTACGATGCCTATCAGCAGTCTCTTATGGACGCTTGCTGCCTTGAATCGGCTCGCTTGGCTCTGCTGAATGGCATGGAGGCTCTCAGCTTCAATGGCATCCCTGTCATCGCAATGCCCATCTGGGACAAGATCATCGCTACGTCGGAAGACACTGGCACGAAGCTCAACAACCCCCATCGAATCCTCTTCACATCAAAGAGCGTGCTCGGCATAGGTGTTGATGCAATCGACAGCTTCGAGAAGATGCGGATCTGGTACGAGTACAAAGACCGCGTAGTCTACGTAGAACTCATGGGTCGGGCGGATGCCAAGCTCACTAACCCGGATCTGTTCTCGGTAGGTATCTAATCCTCAAAAATCTAAGAAAATGGCAGGACTTGATTGTTCTAAAATCAAAACAGGATTCATCAACCAGGTGTGTGGTAAGCCGGCAATCGCCGGCACCACCGCCAGGGTGATTCTCCTCAGCTACTCGGACGCCGACAAATCGAAGTCTGTTGTAACTGACAACGTTATCTCTTCGCTCATCCTCAAGGCCGGTGCCACTGGTTATGAAGTCGACTCGCTGCCCAATGCAACAGTTGGCTCGGACACCATCAATGCTGGCACGTACCTCAAGACTCACCAGCACAACGTGGTTGTCCGGATCTTCAAGAAGTCGGAAGCAGCCAAGAAGTTCGTGAATGGCCTGACCAATGCCCGCGTCATCGCTATCGTCGAGAACAACGACACCGGAGACAACGGGGACACCAAGTACGAGGTGTATGGCTGGGACTCGGGTCTGGAGCTCACCGAAATCACGGTCACTACCGAAATGACCGACGGCGTCGCTTACCAGGTAACTCTGGCCAACGGTACCATCGCTCAGGAAGGTTCGCTCCCGATGAGCCTCTTCAACACAGATGAGAAGACCACAGACCTCATGGTAGACGGGCTTCTGGCTGGCGGAACGCCTAAATCATAACGGCTATGGCTGACATGCTCGAAAGACTGAGAGCTTACCAATCCAAGTATGGGTCCCTTAAAGGCGAAGCCTACCGGGCCCATACATTGGAATTGGAAAAGAACCCCGCTCTCCATCGAGAAGTAGATGAACTTTCTCGGTACTTTTTGAATAAGTCAGTTTCCCGATGCGGCTTCTGCCTGATCGAAGCCGACTTAGCATTAAGACGAATAACAGAACAACAAATGAAAAACGTAGCACACCCCGATTACGAACTCCGAGCAGGTACTCTGCTCCACGACCCGATCAACAAGGAGTTCAGCAAGATCCTTACCCCGAGGAACATCACGGAGGATCTTTGCTTATACCACATCGCATTCAACAAGGATGCACTCTCGTACTTCACCCGGGTTCCCGAAGATCTGAACGACCGGCTGGAGAAATTCATGTCTCGCTACGGCAAGGAGATGCCGGACAAAGACGTGGAGATCAAGAAGCGTCAGGCTCAGGTTCTGAGCAAGCAGATCGATTCTGTCAAAGCCGAACTCGAAGAGCTGAACAAGAAACAGATCGAGCTGAACGCCAAGCTCGATGAGTACTCCAAAGCCATGGAGGCAATCCATGCCATTCTCGACTCGGCATCCGCCGAGGAGAAGACCGAGGAGAAGACCGAGGAGAAGACCGAGGAGAAGACCGAGGAGAAGACCGGGGAGAAGACCGAGGAGAAGACCGAGGAGAAGACCGAGGAGAAGCCCGCCGACATCGACACCGAGGTGAAGGAGTTCATCGACGCCGGGATGGATCTGGAAGCCATCAAAGAAGCCTATGCAGACTCGCAAATGTCTGCCGGGGAGATCGAAGAGGCTTACAACCGGGTAGTCAATCCCGTTTCAGAGGCTCCCAAGAAGGGAGCCAAAAAAGGAGGGTCCAAATAGGACTGGTAATAGGACGGGGTCGCTTCCCGTCCCTCCTACTATTAAAATTACGCCAGTATGAAAGTTGCACAGATTAAATCAGCTCCTCAGTTCGAATCCCGGGACTGGAGACAATATGGCATCCAAACATACGGAGATACCAACGACTTTCCCCAGACAGTCAGCGAGATTGTTCAGGCTTCAAAGACCGGCAATGCCTGCTTGAGCATATACAATGACTTCGTATACGGTCACGGATTCAAAGATCCCGGCATCTACAAATTACGGGTCAACAAAGAAGGGGAGAAGCTCGACAAGATCCTCCGCATGGTCTGCAAAGACTTCACGTTATGGCATGGGTTCGCCATCCATGTTAACTACAATATGAACTTCCGCGTCAGCTCGATCCACCACATTCCGTTCGAGTCTCTCCGACTTGCGAAGGCAGACGACGATGGATTCATTGGCCGGACGGCATATCACCCCGACTGGGGTCACCGAGACAAGACGAGATCCCGATGGTCTCCGTCTGACATTGAGTGGTTCCATCTCTTCAATCCGGATCCGGAGGTTATCCTGAACCAGGTAGAAGAAGCTGGCGGATGGGACAATTACAATGGCCAAATCCTCTACTTCTCCGGGGACTCAGAAGGCAGTCCATCTTATCCGATCCCCATATTCATCGCTGAGATGACTGACATGAGGACCGAGGAGGCACTTGCTAACGTAGCCGGCCGAAACGCATGCTCCAACTTCTTGTCAGCGGGCATTCTGGTAGACATCAAAGACGAGACTCAAGACGAATCCCAAGTTAACGAGACTCAGGAAGAACTCAACAAGTTTCAAGGAGACGAGAACACCTCTCAACTGTGGTACATCCAGTGCAAATCAAAAGATGAGGTGCCCCAGTTCATAAGATTCTCCGGGGAGAATTACGACAAAGCATTCGAGGTAACGCAGAGAGTCATCCCGGAAAACATTGGTCAAGCCTTCAAGCAGCCTCCCATTCTTCGAGCTGTTGACGTGGGGGCTAACTTTGGGGCTGATCTCATGACCAATGCCTACAAGTACTACAACTCTGTTACAGTCAGGGAGCGTCAGCAGCTGGAGGAGACTTTCATATCGATTTTTGAGTACTGGTGGGCTCCTTTGGAAAATCCCGACTTCGCTATTCAGTCTCTCACTTACAATGCCGGCGAGTCTATAGCAGACAGAATTGGCAAGGACAACATGACTCAGGTACTGGAGATTATCCGGGACCAGATGCTCTCCACTGTTCAGAAGAGAAACATGCTCAAGCTCATTTATGGGCTTTACGACGAGGAGATTATAAAACTCATGCCCGATGATACTCAACTCTAACGACCTTCGGAATGTTCGGCCGATAGCCGAGAACATCAACGACCCGGCCAGACTGGAGCCATACATCCGGGAGGCTGAGACACTCAGGCTGATAGATGCCATAGGAGCCAATCTCTACAGATGGCTCGACGAGACAGACTTTTCCGGCCCCGGTCCTTTCCAATACGGGGACGTAACCATTACAAAAGATCAGTACACTGCCGCCATGGAAGGCGGGTATTATGATGGTGGCTGTTCCGGGGATGGTCGAAGCGAAGGACTCAAGATCGCCATTGCATACATTGCGTATTCCCGATTCATCGTCAACAATCCAATCAATCCCACTGCCTTCGGGGTGAGGTACAAAGATGGCGAATTCAGCACTCGAGTAGAAGACAACATCATCATCCGTAGCTCGAACGAAGCACGGAACATCGGGGAAGCCTACCTCGAGAAGGCTATAAATCACCTTAAAGCTCTGCGGTTACTGACTCCATGTACTGAATACAAGGAGTCCCCGTCTCGTAAAATGATTATAGGACGTAATAAATTATAAGTTTAACAGATATGGAGGAAGAAGTAATGAGAGCGGGAAAATGGATATGCGGGAGCATTGCGGGGTTTTGGGGGCTTTTAGCTCCGGTCCAGGGCCTTATCCTCTGTGTCTGTATTGCCATTATCGTCGACTTCATAACTGGAAATATTGCTGACTACAAGCGCCACAAACGAGCCCATCAAAAATATGTGTTCAAAAGCGAGAAAATGTGGGACACGTGTTGGAAGTTGGGGCTCAGCATTATCGGTATTGGCATGGCCTACATGCTTGACGTGCATGTCCTCCCGAACTTGGGGGGTCTCAACCTTGCCAACTTCTTCGCTGCTTTTGTGGTCGGGACTGAGTTTTGGAGCTTTCTGGAGAACTCCGCAATCATTTCGAATCACCCCATATTCAGAGCTCTCCGGTCATACATGGAGAGATCGGTCAGCAAGAAAACTCAAATAGATTTTGAATGCCATGAAGACAAGTAAGTATTTTAAGCCCGAAGAATTCGAGCGATGCAATCCGTCTTGCTCCATCGAAGACATGGACCAGGACTTCCTCGATCTCCTGGATGACCTCCGGGAAAAGGCAGGCATCCCCCTCGTCCTCAATTGTGCTTATCGTTCCAAAGAACACGATAAGGCAAAAGGTCGGTCCGGCAACAGTGCTCACACCGAAGGTTTGGCAGTGGACATCCGGTGTGCCTCGGGCCCCAATCGGATGAAGATCCTCCAGGCAGCCATTGCATTGCGGATCCGGAGGATAGGCATCGACGGGAATTTTATCCACGTAGATGCTTCTAAAACCCTCCCGCAGGACACGATATGGACTTACTAAAGAGAGTACTCTGCACAATAGTTCTTGTAGGTATAGGCTTTATAATCGGGCGTAAAACAGTCGAGGAAAAGACCGTTATAAAGTACGTCGATTTACCCCCAATTCGGGGGGAGGTCAAAGTCCCGGATTTGGTTCCAAAATGGGAGGGTTTTAGGAATCCAATCAAATTGATATATATCTATAAGGGCCAGGAGGAAAAGGTTCCCCAAACACCCCCAGAAATCACAAATGGAGGGGGTTTTGGGGAGGACCAAAAGGAGGTGGATACTCTGGAGAGCGTAAAAAGGACAATATTGGACTGGAATACGACCAGGAAATACGCTGGAACATTCTTCAAAGATCCCAAAATTGGCCAATTTGACTGGGAGGCTACAGTCCAATACAACACTCTCCAGCATCTTACGTACAAGTATATCCCCGTCCGAGAACAGATCAAAGAAACGAGGTCCCAGAAATGGTCCCCCTATCTGAGAGCTTCGGCTAACTCATTCGGACAGGTTGGGGCTGGGGGAGGCATATATTACAGGAATTTCGGAGTAGATATATCCTATATGCGGGACTTCGAGCTGACCCGATCGGGGTATGAGGTCGGCTTTAGCTGGAAATTTTAGGAAACTACTCCGTCCCGGGCTTAGGGGAGCCCGGGTTTTTTGTGTCCCCCAAGCCGGGGATATTGGCCCCCGTGGCAGGGACCAGCAGTAAACAATGGTAGGGAATATGGGTTCTCAAAGAGGATGAGCCCCTAAAAAAGTTGACAAAACCATTGTTCCATTGTTTATTGGCAAAAATCTCGACAGCCCCTCCCCTAAAATCCGGGGGACCCCTATTGTTTATTGTTTATCTTTCCGATGGAAAGTGTACCAAACCATTGATAATCAATCACTTAAATTAAAACAGCAGTAAACAATGAGAAACAATAATAAACAATCATTGTTTCTCGATAATCGATTGAATATCAATGATTTAGGCCCTTGTAAACAATGTAAACAATAATTTAGGAGGAAAACCTGAATAGGGAATATGAGGAAAATTATGACCAATTTAGGAAATGAAAAATCACAAAATAGAGTGCACAGAAACATTGTTTACATTGTTTCTCGGGAGGAGAATTGGGGACCTAATCAATTGAATATCAATCACTTAGGTGAGAAACAATGAAAAATTTATTGTTTCTCTGCTATTTTTCCAGCATTTTATCGTAGTATTTGCAGCAGAAGTATTATATTTGTGATACAAACAAAAACAAACTACAATATGAAAACCATCACTTACACCAACAAACAGGGACTCGAACTCAAGATAAACAAATTTGCCTCCGGGGCATTCAGCCTTACCTTCAACAATGGCATCCACACCTTCTGCCGCACCGTTACGGAACTCAGGAACGTACTCCTGGAAAACGGGATGACCCGAAAATGGGCAGACAACGAAGAAGACCTGTTTGACCCCATAACTGAGTCAGACTTCATTGAGAAATACCGGACTAAGAGTGGAGCTGAGATGGAAGTTTTACATTCATTCCGAGGATCGTTTGTACACATGGTAGGAACTGAATTAGAAATGAGATATATGGATGCCGGAACCTTGGCACGTAAAACAACCCGCTACGGATTCAAACAGTTTTAATCCTTGGGTCCCAACTTTTTTCTCATTTTTCAATCAAAAAATTTTTTACTTCAAAAAACTTTTCTTATATTTGTAATACAAACAAAAGGATAAGACCATGAAAACACAGACCTACAAAGTTACAACGAAAAACGAAGTTCTTACCATCGAGGAGTACGTCACCTTCATTTATATTAAAGAGCGTGATTGTCAGTACCCTACCGAGTGGCTTTCTGACGCGATTGACAGCGGTAAATTAGTACCAATTTTTAAATAGCATAAAGCTATGAGACTCAAAAGACTTCACCCCAGCAGAGAGGCCGCTAAGGCCTATGTAGCCACTTTGCCAAATTATTTTGACGTAGAAGTGTTTAGGCTCAAGTCCGGTAAATATTGGGTAGGTTCATATCTTGAGTGGCTGAACAGATACTAACTACTTATTAATAGGTACAGGACCTCATCCAACGAAAAGGATTTCAGAAATGTTGACCACATACATGAATCCTCAGCTAATCAGATTGGACGTAGTAACTACGGAGGACGGGTATCTGTTAACCCTCAATCAGGTAATGGAATTAAAAAAAGCAGAAAATAGAACACGTAGAATCATTCATTAGGGAACATAAATTCAAGCCAATTATTATGAAAAAAATCGAATGGAGCACTCCGGCACAGCCGGCAATCAGAGAAGACTATTTCTCAAGTCTCATAGGTCCCGAGGTTGAAACGGACAAAGTGGTGGAGCTTATAAACAAAATGCAGGAGCGAGTTAACAGTCTTGACGATGAAACAACCAGTCATGTTTCCTCTGTCTTGTTGGAGATGGTCAAGGTAGTAAACGAAGCCACAGGAATGAGACAACTATTGACCAAACGCGAGGCTCTTCTCGTCTGCATAGGCTTCAAGACTGGCGAAGCATACGTCTGCGGTAAGTATGGAATTAACGAATAGTAAAACATGGAAGAAAAATTCAACTGGGATCTCCCGGCAGACCCGGACCCCAAATCGGACAACTATTACAACGGAATCGTATCCAAGGAGCTGAAAGACCCCAGCAATGTGGGAGAGGTTCTCCTCGGAGTTATTCACAGAGAATCAGTTACCAATCAGTCGGATTTTGTCAACGAGGGAATTGAGACTATCCTTGACCGGTTAGGCATTAAAAGCGACAAGCCCCTCACTCGAAAAGAGAAACTCCTGGCATTCATAGGATTTAAAGCTGGCTCAATGTGGGAGAGGTTGGTGGAAGACCAAAGTCAGTCAGAACCAGCTTCACCCAACCCTCTCGAAATTGTCATGATGGGACTTCTCAAAACAAACGGAAAAAAATGCTGATTTTATCGTAGTATTTACCGCAGAAGTATTATATTTGTAGTGTAAACAAAAACCTACACAACTATGAGAACAGTAAAATCGGTACTTATCGTCACTCGAATGGGATACGTGGAGGGAGTCTTCACTTCCTTCAGAGCTTTGGCTAACTCCCAAGGAGCCACTCGAATCAATATTGAAGGTGAGTATGAGTCTTATACTGAGTCTGAACTGAAAGACATTGCAGCTAACGGTCAGACATTTACCTACTTCGGCGAGAAGTGCAGAATATCAGCAAGAACCTTAAACAAATAATTATGAAAAAGATCGAAAAATACGTAGTATTCAAATATGAAGACGAGTTCGGATTCCACTACATGAAAATTGACAAGCTTCCCGGGGAGGGGCCTACATACACGGAGCCCATCTCGTTCGAGAAGAAGATCAACCCCAACTGTACTCCTGGAGCCATCACTCAACAGCCGTTTTCAGAGGACGGAAAATCCGCCTATGTGCTCAGCTCAAAATTTGTCCCCGTGTCTGGTTGGTGGAACGACAAAGCCGAAGTTCGGGAATGGCAGGAAAGGACCCGGGTCTATAAGGCTCTCAAGGAGTTGAAGAGGAAAGGAGAGGACCTCAAGCTTGAGAAAGCCATTGAGCCTCTACGAGAAGTATATGCCCGGGTCAACCCCAGCAGGAGGAGCATATTTATTGCTCAGGTGGTCTACCTCCTCACCAAGTAAACATTTTTCATTAAAAAGATTGAAAAAATTTCAATATCAGGGGAAAATTGATTATATTTGGGATAAACAACATGGACAACACAATGACTATCAATCTCAGAGAATTAATTGAACAGAGGGGGCTCAGGCTTCAAGAAGTGGCAGAAATTCTGTTCCCCGATAACCGGTTCCCCCGAGCAGCTCTCAACCGGGTTCTCAACGGAAAAACCTTGTTGAATTCGGAGCAAGTCTCCCGTTTAGCAGCTTGGCTCCGTGTATCTGTCGACGACCTCTACAGAGGAGCATGGAACTCCGAGTTTAAAGGAGAGACATGTATTCTGACAAACGGGAACTACAGAGCCGAGTTATCGGTCAAAACGGGAGAGACGAAGGTGTTCCACCTCGGGTCCCTGTTTCATGAAACTGTTCTCCATGACCCGGCTATATCTCTCAGCAAGTACATTGAACTTCTGAACACCATAATCAAAAATCATCAAGCCAATGAAAGTAGAAATTAAGTTCGAGGCAAACCTCGAAGAAACTCAGGATCTCGAAATGGTCCGCAAGATCTGTCAGGTCATAGGCGCAAATCCTGTGACAGTTAAGACGACTGACGTCAAGAAACCAGTCCCTGCACAGGACGTGAAGAAGCCAGCTCCGGCTCCGGCCCCCGAGAAGACGGAGGAGCCCGAACCCATGCCGATGGACGCGAACTCCTCTTTGGGTTCTGACCCCGCTGTCTCCATTCAGGACATCCGGACTCTCCTGGCAAGTAAGGTGGACAATCACCGCGAAGCTATCCGGGCAAAGCTCACTGAACTGGGAGCGAAGAATGTGACGGGACTGGATGCCCGAAACTACGACGCGTTCTACGAATTCCTCAAAAACCTTGCGTAATGGGAACCCCGAACCATTCATCTCGTAAGCACGCCATGCTTTCGGCATCAAAGGCAGACCGGTGGATCAACTGCACCCCCAGTGCCAGACTGGAGGAAAAAGTTGAGGAAACCGGTAAGCCTTCCAAGTATGCCGAAGAGGGCACTCTGGCTCACGAGATGGCAGAATGTTACCTCCGAGCGAGGTTCCTCATAACGCCTGTTGACGTTACGTCTGCTGAACTCCGGAAGCTGAAGAAGAGTGACCTCTACACTGAGGCCATGGATGAGCCCGTAATGGCTTATTGCCAGTACGTAACGGACCAATATACAGAAGCTCTGCGGAAAACCAAAGACGCTCTCGTTCTTCTGGAGGAGAGACTGGACTTCTCGGCTTGGGTCGAACAAGGATTCGGCACTGGAGACGCTTGCATTATCGCTGACGGGGTCATGGAGATCATAGACCTCAAGTTTGGCACTGGCGTGCCGGTTTTCGCTGAGAACAATGCTCAGCTGATGCTGTATGCTCTCGGGGCTTTGTCCAAATTCGAGATGGTCTACGACATCAACATGGTGAAGTTGACTATTGTCCAGCCCAGACAGGAGCGAATCTCGTCATGGGAGATTACCCCCGAAGACCTCTACAAATGGGGTGAGGAGGTAGTGAAACCCAAAGCAGCTCTCGCTTACTCCGGGGAGGGGGAACTCCAAGTCGGGCACTGGTGCAGGTGGTGTAAAGTCAAAGCTCTGTGTCGCAAGATGGCAGACCACAATCTGGACTTGGCCAAACACGAGTTCAAAGAGCCCGAACTCCTGACCACTGAGGAGCTCGCTCAGATTTTCGAGCAAGCCCCCATGCTCCAAGAATGGGTAAATGCTGTATCTGAGCACCTGCTCTCCAAAGCCATATCGGGCGAGAAGATCCCTGGGTATAAGGTAGTCGAAGGAAGGTCAATACGGAAATGGACTGATGAGAATGCAGTTCAGGAAGTTCTTACCGCATGCGACTACACCCCGGATCAGTTCCAAGTTGTCAAACTGGCCGGGATCCCGGCTATCGAGAAGCTCCTCAAAAAGGACTTCGATTCACTGGTCGGGGACCTCGTCATCAAAGCTCCTGGCAAACCCACTCTCGTCCCCGAGTCTGACAAGCGTCCGGCAATGGGAATTGAACAAGCAAAACTCGATTTTTCTAATAACTAAACTTCACAACTATGAGTGCAACAACCAAAGTAGTAACCGGCAAAGTCCGGTTCAGTTACGCCAACGTATGGGAACCCCGGGCAATGGAGGGTTCCGACCGAGCAAAATACTCGGTGTCCATTCTCATCCCGAAGACTGACTCGGCAACTCTGGCTCGGGTCAAGGAGGCCATCGACACGGCTCTCAAAGAAGGCATCGCCAAATTGGGCGGCAAGATTCCCCCGACGTGGAAGAACCCCCTCCGTGACGGGGACACCGAAAGACCGGACAATCCGGAGTATGCTGGGCACATGTTCGTCAATGCCAACTCGGACAACCGTCCTGGCATCGTGGACGTCAACCTCAACCCCATCATCGAAAAAGAGGACTTCTACTCCGGGTGCTATGGCCGGGCGTCGATCAACTTCTACGCCTTCAACACCAATGGCAACAAAGGCGTTGCTTGCGGGCTGAACAACCTCCAGAAGTTGGCTGACGGAGAACGTCTCTCCGGGGGATCTTCGGCAGAAGAGGACTTCGGCCAGAACCCGTGGGACGACGACCTTATGTAGGTTGGTATGCTGGGTCTTATTTGGGATTAGGGGTTCGAATCCCCGCCCAGCAACAAATTTAACAATAATTAACATGCCGAGACGCTTATATTTCGATACAGAAACATATAGCCCGGAGGACATTAAGTCCACGGGCGCCTATAAATACATAGAATCGGGAGGTTTTCAGCTCCTTATAGTGTCTTTCGCCTTTGACACCTCTCCCGTTCAGGTGATTGATCTGGCCAAAGGAGAGGAGCTCCCCGACTATTTCATCTCCGCTTTAACTGATCCGGGGATTGAGAAATGGGCTCATAACGCTGTATTTGAGAGACTCGTATTTAAGCGTATAGGACTACCTATCCCGATCGATCAATTGTATTGCTCAATGACCAAAGCAGCCTATTGCGGACTGCCTTTGGCTCTGGATGAACTCTCCAAGGCGTTGGTCCTCGGGGAGCACGGGAAGAAGTCGACCGGTAAAGCTTTAATCCGGTTTTTCTGTTCCCCGTGCAAGCCAACTAAGTCCAACGGTATGAGAACCCGGAACATGCCGGACGACGACCCTGACAAGTGGAGCGAATTCAAGACGTATGCCGAATATGACGTGATTGCAGAACGCGAGATCGTGGAACAGCTGGATCAATTCCCGTTCCCGGAGTTCGAACGTCGGAACTACCTCGTAGACCAAAGCATCAATGACCGGGGAATTCTGATAGATCTCGATATGGCCGGGAACGCCATCTCTTTCGATGAGGTATACACGGAGGAGATGACCGACCGGATGAAGGAACTGACGGGCTTGGATAACCCGAACAGCTTGGACCAGTTGAAGACGTGGCTAAGCACTAATTTCGGACTCAACTTCCCTGCACTGGGAAAGCCCGAAATCCTCGAATATCTGAAAAACAATCCGGAGGCTCCCGATTTGGTCAAGGAGGTTCTCGCTGGTCGGCTTGCACTGTCCAAGACCTCAACTAAGAAGTACATTGCTATGCTCAATTGTGCTGCCAAAGACCAGAGAGCTCACGGGTTATTCCAGTTTTACGGGGCCAACAGAACAGGACGTTGGTCGAGCCGTATGATCCAGCTCCAGAATCTCCCCCAAAACCACATGAAGGACTTGAGTCTTGCTCGGAGCATGGTGGAGAAGGGAGACTACGACCTCATCGAAATGTGTTACGACAGCATTCCGAATGTCCTTTCGGAGCTCATTCGAACAGCATTCATAGCCCCGGAGGGTAAAATGTTTGCAGTAGCCGACTTTAGTGCTATTGAGGCCCGAGTCCTGTCCTGGTTAGCCCAGGAGAAATGGCGACTCGACGTCTTCAACACTCATGGCAAGATCTATGAGGCATCAGCATCACTCATGTTCGGGGTCCCAATTGAGCAGGTTACGAAAGGATCGGACCTCAGACAGCGTGGTAAGACGGCAGAATTGGCACTCGGATATGAGGGATCGGTCAACGCAATGGAGAAGATGGACAAGGAGAAGAAACTGTCCAAAAAAGAAATGTATTCCATTGTAGCTCTTTGGCGCCGGGCCAATCCTAAAATTGTTGAGTTTTGGGCGGGGGTGAACGAGAAGGCCATCGAGTGCGTCCAGACCAGGAAAACCAAGAAAGTAAGTTGTCTCGTCTTTGAACATGACGGGACCAATCTGACAATAGCCCTCCCAGCGGGGAGAAAATTATACTACAGAAATCCCCGGGTGAGACCCAACAGGTTCGGGCAGACTGGCATTGTCTATGACGGCATGGTCCAGTCCGTAGGATGGACTGAGGTAGAGACTTACGGGGGCAAACTGGTGGAGAACATAGTCCAGGCAATCTCCCGGGATCTTCTCGCCGAAGCAATGTACAGACTAAGCATTATGAAAGACTTCGAAATAGTAATGCACGTCCATGATGAAGTCATTGCAGAGGTAGACGAAGACCGAGCCGGGGATTGTCTGGAAACTATGTGTAGAGTTATGGGGGAGGACCTCCCTTGGCTGAATTGCTTGCCAATGGGGTTGCCTCTCAAAGCAGACGGATACGTTACTAAATTTTATAAGAAAGACTAATGACATACGACGGGGAACTTGATATTGCAATCGGACTGAGTGCAAGATCGAAAGTATGGAGCAACAAGAAACTGAAATGGTCTGAATTGGTCAGTCGACTCGGGGAGGAGAACAAGACCACTGAAACATTCAAAGAGTTTGTTTCTGCAAGCAAGGAAGACCAGCTCAAAATAAAAGACGTAGGCGGATACGTTGGAGGCTACCTGAGAGGGGGCAAAAGAAGCCCGGCCAATGTGGTCCACAGACAGTTGATGACACTCGACTTGGACTTTGCCCACAAAGACCTCTGGGATGACTTTACTCTCCAGTTTGACAATGCAGCTGTTCTGCATGGGACTCACAAACACTCGGATGCGTCTCCCCGGTACCGACTAATAATGCCACTGAGCAGAGAAGTCACGGCTGATGAGTATGTGGCCATAAGCCGAAAAATTGCCGGGATAATCGGCATAGACCTTTTCGACAATTCAACTTTCGAGACCAACCGACTCATGTTCTGGCCTTCTACGCCGAAGGACATGGACTACTACTTTAAGGTTCAGGACGGTCCATGGATTGATGCTGACGAGATCCTCAACTCCTATGCCGATTGGAAGGACTCATCACTTTGGCCCACAGCTTCGTCCCGTTTCGAAGCTGTCGACAGAGCCGTTAAGAAGCAGGAGGACCCAACCATAAAGAGGGGGCTCATAGGAGCGTTCTGTAGGACGTACTCCATACCCGAAGCAATAGAGACCTTCCTCTCCGACACCTATGTCCCGTCAGCATTGGAAGACCGATACACTTACACAAAAGGCAGCGCCTCGGCTGGTCTGATCGTGTATGAGGACAAGTTCGCTTATTCCCATCATGGAACTGACCCGTGTGGGGGTAAACTTTGCAATGCGTTTGACTTGGTCCGCATACACAAATTCGGCCACCTTGACGACAAGGTCAAGGATCCCTCGTCGAAGTTGCCAAGTGTGTCAGCAATGGAGGAGTTCGTACGCAATGACCCAGATACTAAGACAACCATTGCCAACGACCACATCAACAGTGCCAAGTACGAGTTTGCCGATCCAGAGCATGATCGGACTCAGGAAGAAGTCGTCGAAAAGGAGGTTGACCCGGAGGCTGAGAGCGTCGAGTGGATGAAGGAGCTGGAGGTTGATACTCGGGGAGCGTACCTCTCGTCGGATGCCAACCTCAACCTCATATTTGCAAACGATCCCCGGTTCAAAAGACTGTTCAGACAAAACGACTTTGACGGGAAGAGGTACGTTTTTGGGAATCTCCCATGGCGTCGGGTTGTTAAGCCGGAGCCTGTCAAGAACGTAGACTATTCCGGGGTCAGGAACTATTTGGGTTGCGTATATGGCATAACGTCCTCGCTAAAGATCGACGATGCCATGGCTCTGGAATTTGAACGCAACCACTTCCACCCGATTCTGGACTACCTCAATGACCTCAAATGGGACGGGATCCAACGGGTAGACAAACTCCTGATTGACTACATGGGGGCTGACGACAACATCTACTCTCGCGAAGCCATCCGCAAGATGCTGGTTGGAGCAGTTGCCCGAGTTATGAATCCGGGGGTCAAATTCGACCTTGTGCTTATGCTCGTAGGACCTCAAGGATCCGGCAAAAGTACGTTCATCAAAAAATTGGGAAAATCCTGGTTTAGCGACACATTCCTTACAGTCCAAGGAAAGGAGGCTCTCGAGCAGATCCAGGGGGCATGGCTTATTGAAATAGCTGAGCTCTCCGGTCTCCGCAAAGCGGAGGTTGAGTCAGTGAAGCATTTCATATCTAAGTCCGAAGACTCATTCCGACCAGCGTATGCCAGAACTTCTGAGATATATCCCCGGCAATGCGTCTTTTTCGGCACCACCAACGACAGCGAATTCCTGAGAGATCCCACTGGCAACAGACGCTTCATGCCAGTGGACGTGGTCCCCAACAATGCCAAAAAAGACGTGTTCATGGAACTGGACGACGAGATAGACCAGATATGGGCTGAGGCAGTTGTCCTGTACAAATCCAAGGAAAAACTCTACTTGAGCCATGAAGCAGAAAAAATAGCCAAAAATGAGCAAAGCTCGCACAGCGAGTCGGATGAACGGAAAGGCATCATTGAGGCGTACTTGGACCGCCAGCTCCCTGACAACTGGGACTCAATGGACCTCTACCAGAGAAGAGACTTCCTGGTCGATGAGTTAAACCCCAAAGGGACCACCCCCCGAGACTACGTGTGTGTTGCTGAGATATGGTGCGAATGTCTTGGGCGGAATAGAGAGGACATGGACCGGTATAAGACCCGAGAAATCAATGACTTGTTGAAGAGTATGCCCGAATGGGAGCCATGCAAGTCTACTAAAAATTTCCCCATTTATGGAAAGCAAAAATACTACGTGCGAAAACTCGATTGAGAAACGACTCGTCACTGAGGTGGAGAGAGTTGGTGGCTGGTGTTTGAAACTCCCCGCAATTCACAATGCTGGCCTCCCTGACCGGCTCTGTCTGTTCCCCGGTGGCGAAGTCGTTTTCGTTGAGTTGAAAGCATTCGGCAAAAAGCCCAGAAAAATACAGACATTAATGCACCAGAAACTGAAAGCAATGGGCTTTCGGGTCGAGGTGATAGACACGACCATGGGTTGTAAAATGTTAGCATTGGAATATGACCGAAAATGATCTCCATCAATACCAGCTACAAGCTGTTGACCACATAATAAGCCACACGCACTGTGCTCTGTTCCTGGACATGGGATTGGGTAAAACAGTGTCTACTTTGACAGCCATCAACGAGCTCATGTTTAAAGAGGTCGAGGTCCGACGGGTATTAGTCATAGCTCCCAAAAGAGTAGCCGAATCAGTCTGGACACAGGAGGTCGAGAAATGGGACCACTTGAAGCACATTAAAGTGTCTCGCATCATCGGAACAGAACGTCAACGTCGTGAGGCTCTCGCCAAGAAGGCAGACGTATACACCATCGGGAGAGACAACGTGGCTTGGCTATGCGGGCTCTACGGGGGATCTTGCCTACCATTCGACATGGTGGTCATCGACGAGCTCAGCAGTTTCAAGAATCCCAAGTCAATCCGATTCAAAGCTCTTAAGCACGTTCAGGCTTCACTCTCTCGAGTAGTAGGTTTGACTGGTACCCCGGCACCCAACGGTCTTATGGACCTTTGGGCCCAAATGTACCTCCTGGACCGGGGAGAGCGCTTGGGCAAATACATATCCCACTATCGTGACAACTACTTTAAGCCAGGTCGTCGAAACGGGCATATTGTATATTCGTACGACATATCCAAAGAGAATCAGGAGCGCATATATTCAAAGATAGGGGACATCTGCATGAGCATGAAAGCTAAGGACTACCTCGATCTCCCCGAGCGAATCGACAACATAGTCGAGATCCAGATGCCCCCAGAAATCCAAAAAGCTTATGACTCCTTCGAGGAGGAACAAGTTCTCAGCATGATTGATCAGCTCGGGGACGCCGTAGAGATACCAGCTGTCAATGCAGCAGCTTTGTCCACGAAGCTCCTCCAGTTTGCCAATGGAGCAGTGTACGATGAACAGAGAGTGGCCCATGAGGTGCACACGTTGAAGATCGAAGCCACGAAGGAACTCATTGAGGACGCCGGGGGACAGTCAGTCCTCATAGGTTGGACCTTCCAGCATGACAGAGACCGGCTCATGAAGGCTCTCGCCAAGTATAAGCCCCGGGAACTCAAAACGGAGAAGGACATCGTTGACTGGAATGCTGGCAGGATTCAGGTTCTTTTGATGCACCCGGCTTCCGGGGGTCATGGGCTCAACCTCCAAGCCGGGGGACACCGGATCATCTGGTTTGGACAGACCTATTCTCTCGAGTTGGAGCAACAGTTCAATGCTCGGCTTGATCGACAAGGACAAAAGGAGGTTGTGATAGTCAATAAACTGGTGTGCTCGAAGACAGTGGACCAAGACGTCATAAGAGCCCAGAAAGCGAAGACCCGGGGACAGGATGCTCTCATGGAAGCTGTAAAAGCGAGGGTCGAAAAATATCTGAAAAAATATCGCAAAACATCGTAGTATTTGTCGCAGAAGTATTATATTTGTGATACAAACAAAACGATAACACTATGAACTACGAAAACAAACATCGAATCGAAAGTCTGGCAAAAGCCGCTTGTCCCAACAACAAAAAGGTCTCGGTCATATTCCGAAGCAAAGAGAACAAGTTATCCGACCGGCCCAACGCTTTCATAGTAACTGTCGGGAAGAAGGGCTACACCTCAGTTAGACAGTCGAACTACTGGGCAGTAGACACAGTCAACTCCTGCAAAGACTACTCCGACCAGGAGCTTGCCCAGATACTGAACACGATAACCAAAGACCTCGGGTCCCTCCGATTCTTCGGCTATCAGGATGCTAAATTCGTAAATTACAAAGGCGAAGGAGTAGAGGTTTAGCCTCTACTTTTCCCCCGTTTTATCGTAGGAATAAAAATATTTTTCGTATATTTGTAGTACAAACAAAAGGACAATGAAACGATATTACTACGAATTAATGGACGAGGACTACAACAGCTACGAAGCAGCTATCCCCGACGGAAGAATAAAATCCAGGGCCATTGCTCAAGCAAAACGAGCAATGAAGGACTTGGGGATCCGAAGGGCTCTACTGGCAGTCAATAGCATGAGGACCTCCAACATATTGGACATAATCACACTCGAATTGGATTGAAATAATTTCAATTTTTCTGGTGAAAAATTTTTTTAATTGGACATTTTTTCTTACTTTTACACTACACTTAACAACTAAACACTATGGAAAAGTTTATCGAAAAGTACAAGAGCTACAGCTCGAAAGTTCTTCAGAAGTTGGCCAAGGTCAAGACCGGTGACGAGCTTGACGCCATCGAATCCATCCTCGCATCGAGGGGAGCATCTCAGGAGCATCCGGCAGAGGAGGGCGCTGTCTACAACGCCACTGAGACCGAAGAGTACAAGGCGGAGAACGGCATCAAGGAGAACGACGAAGTCGCCGAGGAGAAGCCGAAGAAGGCTCGCAAGACCA
>ENA-OPAV01001031-OPAV01001031.1-human-gut-metagenome-genome-assembly--contig:-NODE-1031-length-20361-cov-2.837979_pt1 | contig 20361 bp, 17 predicted proteins | sample MGYA00241056_ERZ501428 | MGnify/ENA primary metagenome ERZ501428 (study PRJEB25962, sample SAMEA2042621) | human gut metagenome | biome: human gut; feature: human-associated habitat; material: faeces... | reverse complement strand
ATCGACGGCAAGCTTTACAGCGTCGGTCAGGTGGGCTCGGTTTTGAGAAATCTTGAGGATGCTTCCGGAAAGTCGGCAGTCGGCGGATATCCGAGCGTGAGCAACCTTATCGGACTTAAAATTCTGTTTGGCTTCGGTCTGACGATGGCTATTCCGCTGGGACTTATCAGACTTGAAAGTCTCTTGAATCCGCAGCATGTTATGTCTTATCAGTCGGGTCTTAGAACAGCATATGTTGTGACCGGAATGATTTTCGGTCTCTCGATTCTGTTCAAATTTATGATGGTCGGTATCAGCAAAGAAAGCGGTAATGAAGATACATCAAGAAAGAGCAGAGTTATGACAACTGCCCTTTCCGCAGTGCTGTTTACTGTGTCGGCTGTATGCTTCATCCTTTCCGTCATGCAGTAAATTTTTGAATATTTTTTCGCGGAGCACAGTTTTTTACTGCGCTCCGTTTGCTGTAATATGCATATATTGTCATATCTCTTCGCTGTGCTCAAATATCACATCTGAAATTTATATGGCAAAATCAATCTCAGGCTAACGCAGCAAAGCTGTAATTCGGTGCTTTGATACATTGTTGAAGCAAAGCGAATAAATTTTGCAAAACGGCTTGACAGCGCGCTTTCGGGAATCTTTGCGCCGCGTTTGCACAAAAAACGAATATCGCGGACACCGAGATATAAAGCCGCCGAAAATTTTGACGGCATTCCGGGGTATTTGACAATAAATTCAATCTGTATAAGCTTGCATTTTCGGCTGTATTATGTTAATATGTCCTATATTAAGCAGTCATAAATAGTTGTAATTCAACACTTTTAGTTGTTTGTGGTGCTTTTTCTACGGGGCGGCGCACAATTTTTGCCCCGATACTTTGACGACAGGGAGTTGGCATACTTGGCGAAGTATATCATCAAGCGTGTTGCAATGGGTCTGCTGTGCATATTCATTGTTGCAACACTGACTTTTCTTCTGATGAATCTGGTACCGGGCGGTCCGTTCACGGCTGAGAAGTCTATGAGTGAGGCGGCGCAGAGAGCGCTTGAAGCAAAATTCGGATTGGACAAGCCCATAGGGCAGCGTTATTTGACATATATGTCCGATCTTCTCAAGGGAGATATGGGCCCGAGCCTTAAACAGCGCGGACGTTCGGTCAACGAAATAATTTCCTCGAAATTTCCGATTTCGGCGCGTCTTGCGGGCGTCGCCGTGCTCGTATCGCTGCTCGTCGGTATCCCGCTGGGCTGTGTCTCGGCCTATAACAGAGGAAAATTCGCCGATAATATTATTATCGTGCTTGCGACCTGCGGAATAGCCATACCGAGCTTTATAAGCAGTGTTATTCTATTGTATACATTCGGAAGCAAGCTGAACATATTGCCGACGATAGGACTAAACTCGTTGGCATCATATATAATGCCGGTAACGGCGCTGTCGATTTATCCGACTGCATATATAACGCGCCTCATGCGCTCGAGCCTGCTCGACGTTATGGGTCAGGACTATATCCGCACCGCGAGGGCAAAGGGTCTGTCGAACTTCAAGGTTCTCTTCAAGCACGCCCTGCGAAACGCCATCCTTCCCGTTGTTACTTATGTTGGCCCCATGCTGGCGGGTCTTATGACCGGATCGTTCGTCGTGGAGAAGATATTCACCATTCCCGGTCTCGGACGCGATTTCGTCTCGGCGATAAACCAAAAAGACTATACGCTGATAATGGGAACTACAATAGTTCTTGCCACTCTTATAATTGCGGCGAATGTTATAGTTGATATCCTCTATAAGATCATAGACCCCCGTATTAAACTCAAGTAAGGGAGCGGCAGGAGAGAAACGATGAAGAAAAAATTTCCGAGTCTGCACCTGAATGCAGATGATTTTATCCCGGCAACAAACGATGAAAAAGAGAGCCTCGTCGTCATGCGCGACAGCGTCAACTTCTGGGCGGACGGTATGCGCCGCCTACGCAAGAACAAGATAGCGATGGTCAGCCTCATTTTCATCCTTATAATAATGGTTTTCGCCTATGTCATGCCCGCTTTCTGGCCGTATAGCTACGAGCAGCAGATTAAGTATAGCGAGAATCTCAAGCCCTTTGAGTACAGCCAGACAGAGCAGGCGCAAATCGACGCGGGTGAAAAGGTGTTCCCGCATATCTGCGGCACGGACAAGCTCGGCAGAGACTTCGCAGTCCGCCTTATGATGGGCACGCGAATCAGCCTTACAGTCGGTCTTATCTGCGCGGCGCTCGTTTTGATAGTCGGCTCGATATTCGGCGCCGTCGCCGGATTTGCGGGCGGCTGGGTCGATATAATAATGATGAGAATTACCGATATTCTCTATACAATACCAGATGTTCTTCTGATAATAGTGCTCTCACTGGCACTGAAACCGAGACTCAACGCGCTTGCCGAACAGCCCGGCTTTGGTTGGATGAACACGGTCGGCCCGAACCTTATTGCGATATTCCTCGTGTTCGTGCTGCTCTATTGGGTCAGCATGGCGCGTATCACGCGTTCGCAGATACTTGTGCTCAAGGAGTCCGAGTATGTCACGGCGGCGCGCGCTCTCGGCGCGAGCGGTGCGCGTATAATCAGAAAGCACCTGCTCACAAACTGCATCGGCACGCTTATAGTCACAACGACCCTTCAGATTCCCTCGGCAATATTTACCGAGAGCTATCTGAGCTTCCTCGGACTCGGTGTTGCGGCTCCCATGCCGGCATTGGGTTCCCTTGCAACCGATGCGGTCAAGGGTATGAACACCTATCCGCACCTGCTGTTTTTGCCGGCAATACTTATCAGCGTCATCATTCTCGCATTCAACCTTTTCGGCGACGGACTGCGCGATGCGTTTGACCCGAAGCTGAAGAACTGACAAGGAGGGCGAGAATTTTGAGCGAAAAACTTCTGGAAATAAAAGACGAAAGACTCTCGTTCTTTACCCCCGCGGGCGAAGTCAAGGCGCTGAACGGCGTGTCCTTCTCCATGGAGGAGGGCGAGGTGCTCGGCATAGTCGGCGAGTCCGGCTCGGGCAAATCCGTCACGGCTTATTCAATAATGGGTCTTACCGCCTATCCCGGCAAGCTCATCGGCGGTACGATATATTTCAACGGTCATCAGATCGAAAAGATGAGCGAAAAAGAAATGCGCAAAATCAGGGGCAACGAGGTCTCGATAATCTTCCAGGATCCCATGACGAGCCTCAACCCTGTCTATACTATCGGCAATCAGATAACCGAGGTTATCCGCCTGCATACGGGCAAGAGCAAAAAAGAGGCATATGACCGCGCGAAGGAGCTACTCGAGCTTGTCGGCATCAACGAGCCGGCAAAGCGCCTCAAGCAGTATCCCCATGAGCTCTCCGGCGGTATGCGTCAGCGAGTCATGATAGCAATAGCCCTCGCGTGCGAGCCCAAACTGCTCATAGCCGACGAGCCCACAACGGCTCTCGACGTTACCATTCAGGCTCAGATACTCGAGCTTATGCAGGAACTCAGACAGAAGCTCGGCATGAGCATCATAATGATAACCCATGACCTCGGCGTCGTCGCCAGCATGTGCGAGAGAATCGCCGTCATGTATGCCGGTCACATCGTTGAGTACGGCACGGCGGATGAGATATTCTATGAGCCCAAGCATGAATACACCAAAGGACTCATCAATTCTATTCCCAAGCTCAGTGCTCAGGAGATAGAGCGCCTTGTGCCTATCGAGGGTCAGCCGGTCGACCTGCTGAATCCTCCCGCAGGCTGCCCGTTCGCGCCGCGCTGCGCAAACTGCATGAAGATATGCCTGCGCGAGATGCCGCCCAAGACGGAGCTTAGCGATACGCACTACAGCCACTGCTGGCTGCTTCAGAAAGAAGAATTTGAAAAGGGGGAGATAAGCTGTGAGTGAGAATGAAAAGCTCGTTGAAGTGCAGCACCTGCAGCAGTATTTCCCGGCAGGCGGCAGAGGAAAGCACAAAAAATTCGTCCAGGCAGTCGATGATGTCTCGTTCTTTATCAATAAGGGAGAGACGCTCGGTCTCGTCGGCGAGTCCGGCTGCGGCAAAACTACCGTCGGCCGTACTCTGCTCAGACTCTATGAGCCCACGGACGGCAAAATAATCTATGACGGAAAAGTGATTTTCGACAAGGAGAACAAGGTCGCTGTCAATATGCTGCCCTTCAGACGCAAGATGCAGATGGTTTTCCAGGACCCCTATGCGAGCCTTGACCCGCGCATGACGATAGGCGATATCGTCGGCGAGCCTATCGATATCCACCATCTCGCCGCCAACAAGGCGGAGAGAAGAGAGAAGATAATCTCCCTTCTTGAGCGCGTCGGACTCAACAGCGAGCACGCAAACCGCTATCCGCATGAGTTCTCCGGCGGTCAGCGCCAGCGAGTCGGTATCGCGAGAGCGCTTGCGGTCGATCCCGAGTTCATCGTCTGCGATGAGCCGGTCTCCGCGCTCGATGTTTCCATTCAGGCGCAGGTCGTCAATATGTTCGAGGATCTTCAGAAAGAGCTCGGACTGACCTATCTGTTTATCGCCCATGACCTGAGCGTCGTTCGCCATATTTCGAACCGCATCGGCGTCATGTATCTCGGCAAACTCGTGGAGCTTGCGGACAGCTTCGAGCTGATTGCGCACAGCGTCCATCCCTATACAAGAAGCCTTATCTCGGCTATCCCCGAGGCGGATCCCAAGACGGCGCGCGCCGCAAAGCGCATTCCGCTCGAGGGCGATGTCCCGAGCCCGCTGAATCCTCCGAGCGGCTGGCTGCCGCTTCCGCACCCGCTGCCCCTATGCGGACGAGCAGTGCGCCAACGAGTGCCCGCAGCTCAAAGAGGTCAGCCCCGGTCATTTCGCCGCGTGCCATCATCTTGACAAGGTCGCGGACTGAAAATAACGGTGTTTGTTGCGCCGAAGAGCGCAATGGATATAAAGCGGCAAAGCCGCAAAAATTTGTAGAGGAGATGTATCAATGAAGATCAAGAGAATCGTATCTCTGTTCCTTGTTCTGGTGCTCGCACTTTCTGCTGTTGCAGTTCTGGGCTCCTGCAAGAAGGAAGAGAAAAAGACCGACAACATCACTGTTCAGATCGGTCCCAACCCGGAAACTCTCGATCCGGCACTCAACAGTGCAGTCGATGGCGGCAACATGCTCATCACTCTGTTTGAGACACTGCTTATCATCGACCAGGACAACAAGGTTCAGCCCGGACAGGCTGAGTCCTACACCGTCAGCCCTGACGGTCTTACTTGGACCTTCACCATGCGTGACGGCCTGAAGTGGTCCGACGGCACCGAGCTCAACGCCAAGGACTTTGAGTACACCATGAAGAGAATTACCGATCCCGATGTCGGCGCCCCCTACGGCTCGACTGTTGTCGGCATGATCGAAGGCTATCTGGATGCTGCGGGTAACCCCGATGAGAAAGGCAAACCGACCACAAAGCCCGATCGCGATAAGCTCAATGTTAAGGCCAGCGAGGACGGCAAGACTCTCACCATCAAGCTTGCATATCCCTGCTCTTACTTCGACAAGATCGTTGCTTTCGGCACCATGAGCCCCGTTCAGAAGGCTACCGTTGAAAAGAACGGCGACAAATGGGCAACCAAGCCCGAGACCTATGTCTGCAACGGCCCCTACATGATCTCCGAGTGGACTCCCGGCGAGAAGATCATATGCAAGAAGAACCCCAACTATAAGGGCGGCTGGGATAACAGCAAGATCGTTACCGAGCAGCTTACCTTCCTCCTTCTCGAGGATTCTGCCGCTTCTTATGCCGCTTACACCAGCGGCCAGGCTCTCATGATAAAGGATGTTCCCACCGAGGAAATCCCGAGCCTCAAGAAGGCAGCCGACGGCGGCGACTTCTATGTCGACACCAATCTCGGCACCTACTATCTCAGCATGAACAATCAGAAGGCTCCCTTCAACAACGTCAATGTCCGTAAGGCTCTCAGCCTTGTTATTGACCGTGAGTATGTTGCGAACACCATCATGCAGGGCACCTACACCCCGGCTTATAACTTTGTCGGCCCCGGCATAGTTGACAACGAGGGTATGTTCATCGACAACTCTATCGCGGCAAACGGCGGCAGCACCTATATCAGCAAGGATTATCAGGCCAACGTTGCAGAGGCTAAGAAGGCTCTCGCAGAGGCAGGCTATCCCGACGGTAAGGGCTTCCCGACCATCACTTATTCGACCAATGATGTCGGTTACCACAAGGCTCTTGCAGAGTATCTCCAGCAGGTATACAAGAAGGAGCTCGGCATCGAGATGAAGATTGACACCGTTGACTGGTCGTCCTTCACTCCTCAGCGCCGCGCCGGTAACTACGAGATGGCCCGTAACGGTTGGGTCATGGACTACAATGACGCTTCCAACATAATCGAGCTGTTCTATTCGTCCAACGGCAACAACGACGGCAAGTACAACAGCAAGGCTTTCGACGCCGCTATGGATAAGTCCAAGGTCGCCGATTCCAAGGCTCACTTTGAGGCTCTCCACGAGGCTGAGAAGATCATGTCCGAGGATTATGCTTGCATCCCCGTTGCATACTACAACGACTTCTGGCTGCAGAGCCCGACCCTCAAGGGTACATGGCACAGCCCCTATGGCTACTGGTACTTCCAGTATGCTTATGTTGAGGGTTAAGTCATAATCCAAAGCTCAAAGCATCATTGAACGCTGCCCGTGTCACGCAAGTGGCACGGGCAGTTTTCGCTTTGCCTGTTTTTAGGTATCAGTTTTTCTGTATTTGGAGTGACTATGTGAATGCGATGCAGTAGGGCGGATATCGTTCGACGGCAAAATACATGCAGCTTGTAGGGTGCGGCGACCTCGACGCACCGATGCCGCATAGGTGGCACATAATCTTCACGAATATTTAATTTTAATACCGTAGGGACAGCCCTTGCGGCTGTCCGCTGTCGGCGCAGCCGATACAAAATCACATCGGCTTTACGATTGAAATTTCACGCCCCAAAACGCACCGATATTCCTCCAATTTTCACCGCTCTGTTGCCAAATTTCGCCGATTGTGCTATCATTGAACCGACAAAAAAACGGAGATGATAAAAATGACCGTTACCGAAAGATTTCTGAAATATGTTACCTTTGAAACCACTTCCGACGAGTCGAGCGATACCGTGCCCTCGACCGCGACCCAGCTCGTCCTTGCCGATTATCTCGTCGAGGAGCTTCGCGGCGCGGGAGTCACCGACGCCATGCGCGACGAAATGGGCTATGTCTATGGGCATATCCCTGCGTCCGAGGGCTGCGAAAATTGCCCGAAGATAGGGCTCGTCTCGCATATGGACACTTCGCCCGATGTCAGCGGCGCGAACGTCAAGCCGCAGATAATCAAATTTGACGGCACGAACGCCCCGATGGTCGGCGATGAATATATCGGGCGCGAGCTTATAGTTACCGATCATACCACTCTGCTCGGCGCGGATGACAAAGCGGGCGTTGCCGAGATAGTCGCCCTGTGCGCCGAAATCAACGCGAACGAAAACATCCGCCACGGTGCGCTGAGCATCTGTTTCACTCCCGACGAGGAGATTGGCAGCGGCGCGGATCACTTTGATTTTGAGCGCTTTAATGCCGATTTTGCCTATACTGTCGACGGCGGCGAGGTCGGCGGCATCGAGTGCGAAAACTTCAACGCCGCGGCGGCAGATATTACGGTTCATGGAGTGAATACCCATCCCGGAACCGCCAAGAACAAGATGAAAAATGCCGCGCTGTATCTCGCGGAGTTCGTCAATATGCTCCCCGCGTGGGAGACCCCGGCGCATACCGAGGGACGCGAGGGTTTCTATCATTTGGCACGTATCGCCGGTAACGAGACCGAGGCGAGCGCGCATATGATAATCCGCGACCACGACAAGAGCCTTTTTGAGCGCCGCAAGAAGTTCGTCACCGATACCGTCGGTTTCCTGAACGAAAAGTACGGCTCGGGCACTTTCGAGCTGAATATCAAAGACAGCTATTATAATATGTTCGAGATAATCGAGAAGCATATGGACATCGTCGAGCGCGCCGAAAAAGCTATGCGCGATGCGGGCGTTGAGCCTGAAATAGTGCCGATACGCGGCGGAACAGACGGCGCACGTCTTTCGTTTGAAGGTCTGCCTTGCCCGAACCTCTCGACCGGCGGCATGAATTTCCACAGCATCTATGAGGCGATACCCGTCGACGCATTGCCGAAGATGGTCGAGGTGCTGATAAATATTGTGTCCGTGACCGACTGAATAAAATAAATAAAAACGCCGGAGACAGGGAATTTCCCGCCTCCGGCGCTTTTATCAATATGGCTCAATGTTGAATTTGAGATTCTTTGTAGGGGTCGGCGACTCGACGACCCTATGCCGCCGTCGGCGGCACTGTTTGGAAAGCAGAAAAAAGCAAGGTCAAAACTACGCTTGACCTTGCTTTTTGTTTTATCAGTATTGTTTGCCCTCGCCGATGCGACTGAACGCAAGTATGATGCAGTCGATACCGAACAGCACGAGGTATGCGCCGACGATGTAAGCGACCGCCGCAACCGAGATGTTCGGGCTGAATATCATCACAACGCCGAGCACAAGCCCGATGATGTTGACAATCATCGTGAACCAGTAGACGAAATTGCCCGCGATGAACCGAATCGTGTTCAGGTGCGAGAGCCTCGAGAGACAGTGTGCGATGAACCATATCGGGAACAGGAGCGAGAGCACCCATTTGCCCGCGTTGGGATAGACGAGCAGCATGACGCCCGCCATGACGCTGAGTATGCCCGAAATGAGCGATACAGTCGGACCGAAGCCGAGATGCTTGTCAACGCGAACATAGAGCACAACATCCGCAATGCCGGTTATTATGGCGATTATGCCGTAGATAATAACGAGGGTCGTCACCGCATTGTCGGGATAGACAAAAGTGAATATTCCGAGCACCGCGAGCGCAATGCCGATTATGAGCTCCATCCATCCGAAGCCGGAACGCCTTTTCATTCCTCTTCGCCTCCTTTGTTGAGAATGGACATGAATTCTTCGCCGGTTATGGTCTCTTTTTCATAGAGATATTTTGCCAGCTCGTCGAGCTTTCCGCGGTTGTCCGCGAGAATTTTCGAAGCCTTCTCGTGCTGACGCTTTACGAGTTCAACAACCTTGCGGTCTATTTCATTCTGCGTATCGGCGGAGCAGGCGAGTGAGGCGTCGCCGCCGAGATACTGGTTCGATACAGTTTCAAGAGCAACCATGTCAAAATCTTCGCTCATGCCGTAGCGGGTTATCATCGCGCGGGCAAGCTTTGTCGCCTGCTCGATGTCGTTCGATGCGCCTGTTGTTATCTCGCCGAAAACGAGCTCTTCTGCGGCGCGTCCGCCCATAAATGTCGCAATCTTGTTTTCAAGCTCTTGCTTTGTCAGCAGATATTTGTCGCCCTGATCGACCTGCATCGTGTAGCCGAGCGCGCCGGAGGTGCGGGGGATTATCGTTATCTTCTGCACGGGCGCCGAGTGCGACTGCATAGCCGCAACGAGCGCGTGACCTATCTCGTGATAGGCGACAACTTTCTTTTCGCTGTCCGAGAGCACCGCGTTCTTTTTCTGATATCCCGCGATGACCGTCTCAATGCTCTCTTCGAGGTCGGATTCGTTGACGACGGTTCGGTTGTTCCTGACCGCGCGCAGCGCCGCCTCATTTATAATATTCGCAAGCTCCGCGCCCGATGCGCCGGATGCCATTCTCGCTATCGTGTGAAAGTTGACGTCATCCGCAGTCTTTATCTTCTTTGCATGGACTTTCAGTATCGCCTCGCGTCCCGCAAGGTCGGGCAGCTCAACGGGCACGCGCCTGTCGAAACGGCCGGGGCGGGTGAGCGCGGGATCAAGTGTCTCAGGGCGGTTCGTCGCCGCTAATATGATAACGCCGATATTTTCCTGGAAACCGTCCATCTCTGTGAGCAGCTGGTTGAGGGTCTGCTCGCGCTCGTCGTTGGAGCTGAACTGACCGTCGCGCTTCTTGCCGATGGCGTCGATCTCATCGATGAACACTATGCAGGGGGCTTTCTCTTTTGCCTGGCTGAAAAGATCCCTGACCTTTGAAGCACCCATGCCGACGAACATCTCGACGAATTCCGAACCGGACATCGAGAAAAACGGCACATTCGCTTCGCCCGCAACAGCCTTTGCGAGCATTGTTTTACCTGTTCCGGGAGGGCCGACGAGCAGAACGCCCTTGGGCATCGACGCGCCGACGTCGGAATATTTCTTCGGATTGTGGAGATAGTCAACTATCTCCGAAAGGCTCTCTTTCGCCTCGTCTTCACCCGCAACGTCGCTGAAATGTATGCCCTGGGTCGACGGGACATAGACCTTCGCGTTGCTCTTGCCGAAGCCGAACGCCATGGAGTTTTTGCCGCCCGCCTGTTCCATCAGCTTCTTGCCCATATACTGGCCGAGTCCGATGAAGATTATCAGCGGGAGCACAAAAGTCAGCAGGAAACTCACCAACGGCGAAGTCGTCGTCTCAATATCCTTTGAGAACTTCGCGCCGGAGTCGTAGAGCCGCTGAGTCAGCGTCGGGTCGTTCATCGCGCCGGTCTTGTAGATTTTCTTCGCGTCGTCCTTGTCGGTGAAGATTATCTGATCGTCCTCTACCTCGACATTGCCGATTTTTTTCTGCTCGATCATGCTCATAAATGTGCCGTAGTCGACTTCCGTCACTCGTGCCTTGACGAGCAGGGGAGACACAATCACATTGAACAGCACAATGACGAGCAGCGCAATGCCGTAGTAGAATATCAGAGGCTTCTTTGGGGATTTCACTTCTTTCATTTTCCGCACCTTCCTTTTTTAGGATTGATGTTAATTGAAAATATATATTAATTATACTCTTGCGTCAATATAAGTTCAATACAATTAAAGAATAACAGCGAAAAAGGACTGCCCGGAAAGCAGCCCTTTTAATTTTATTTCATATTGGCGATTGGGGACTTGAACATTATCTTTGCCGTGAATATTCTCTCGTCCGCGCAGTCGAACGATGCCTGTCCGCCGTATTTTTGAATTATCTTGCTTATGCGCGCCGCCCTCTCGCTGTTCTTTATGTCCGGAGAGCCGTCCACGCTGTGGCGGACGTTGAGCACGACATATGCCTCGTTGAAGCTGCCGATGCTCATGTCGATAAAGCGCTCTTCTGATTTTTCGGCGGATTTGTATGCCCCGTTGAGGATGTTGTCGAGTAATATTGTGAGGTCGCTGTCCGAAAGAAAAGAAAAATCGATGCTGCGCACATCGCAGTTGAATTTTATCTCCGAATTTGCGCACAGATGCGCGTATCTGCTGATTATAACATTCGCGAGCTTGTTGCTGCTGAACTGCTTCACCGCGCCCATCGCGCCGCTGTTGTATATCGAGTCGATGTAGCTGTTTATGCGGTCGTTTTCTCCGTTTTGTGAGAGCTGCTTTATCGTGCGCAGCTGACCTTTTATGTCGTGAATAATAATGTCGCGCAGGTCGTATTGATGCTCAAGCTCTGCATAGTATTCCGTGTTCAGTTCCTGACGCTGTTCTTCGAGAAGCGATTCGGTTGAGTTTGTGATTTTGCAGACTAACTTTCTGTGCGCAAGGCAGACGGCGGATATCGCCAACGGCAGAACGACCGATATCAGCGTCAAAATCAGATTGCTCCCCGGGAAAAATGCGAAGCCTGCAATCATTGCGGCGCAGACCAGCGAGAGCAGGGACACCAGTACGTAATAGGCAATCATATTGTCGTTATGCCTTGATACGGCATAAGCGAATGTAAAATACAGCGCGCTCGCCGATATGCCAAGCAATATCATTCCGTTCCCGGGCGGCTCATGGCCGATAATTTTCGGCAGACCGAACATTATTGTAAATGCCGACATCGCGGCAAGAACTTCGAGCAGTAAGCAATGGATCAGCGTCTGCTTTATTCCTGCACGGTATATTATGAGCGCGGCGCAGAGATTGCTGATAAAGAGCAGGGTTATGTTGAGCGCGGCAAGCCCCGCGAAGCTTACGGCAAATTGGACGGCAGCAGCCGCCGCAAAGAATCCACAGACTGCGGCAATCGGACATTTTGTTTCAAACCGCCTTGAAAAATAGCAGTACGCGGCAAATTGTCCGAAAGCGCAGGCAATCAATTTACACACAGTGTCCATCATATACCTCCCGCAAAGTTAAAAAATGCCTTTCTGAAGGCGGGGTATTTGCGCTGGGACATATATACGCTTACCGTTTCGCCGTCGACTTTTCTGAGCGTGACGCTGTCTTTTGAAAAGTCGATGACGTTTTGCAGATTGACTATGTAGCTCGCGTGGGAATAGACAAAGCAGTCCGGCTGACCGGTTTTGGCTATCCAGTCTTTTAGTCTGACTCCTGTCGCATATTCGGCGTCTTTTGTCACGAGAAGTGCGCCGTAGCGCCTGTTTTCAATATAGAGAATGTCTTTTGTCTTTATCTTCTTGACTATGTCGTGAGTCTCGAGAATTATCGTCTTGCTCAGTGTGCGGTATTCCTGAACGGCGTCAAAGAGGTTCTTGTTGAAGCGGTTGACATCGACGGGCTTCGAGAGATATCTGAAAACATGGATGCGCATCGCGTCGTCGAGATATCGCTGGAACGAGGTCAGAACGATGATGAGTACATCCGGGTTCTGCTTCTTGAGCTCGACCGCGAGTTCAAGTCCGCTCATTTCGGGCATCTCGATATCAATGAAAGCAATGTCATATTTGTGCTTGCTTTCGAGAATAAATTTTCCCGATTGGCGGCAGTCTATATTGAAGCTGACAGTGTTCACTTTTTCCCATGCGCACAGCAGCTTTTTTACTTGTTCAACTATTTCCGCGCTGTCATCGCAGACAAGTATATCTATCAAAAGAATCACGCTCCCGCAAATATTATACCACATTTTGTCGAAAAAGCAAACAGAAAAACAAAAAATGTCATCAGCGATTATTTTTTACTGTTTGCCGGTCACCGCTTGAATTGAGTTTTGCGACCTCGGCAAATTAAACTCACGAAAAACATCGTTTTCGCCCAAAATCGCATCACTTTTGCAAAAATTCACACTTCCGGCGGCAAATGCGCTAAAATAGTGTTGACCTCTGAAAAGAGCATGAATTTGAAATCTATCTCCTACATAACTCCTATATAAAAGAAAGCAGGCAGGGCACACGCCTTGTCTGCTTTCTTTATTTATAATGACAGTGTCTGAGCATAAAAAATATTTCAACAGACCGCGCGGATATTTTCATATAACCTCACACCGCGGCGGACTTATATTTATTGTAAAGTATGTTCTTACACTTTTTGTAAACTATCTTATTACACTGTACAAACAAAATGTTCTTTTGGTACTGATAATTATACGCAACAATCTGTCAAAATATGTCGCATGTTTGCTGTATAGAAAAATAACTGTTCGAAATATATCGTTTTTGCCCATTTTTACATCACTTTTTGAAAAATCAACACTTTTTGCTTGCATTGCGTTAAAATTATGGCGTACTCAAGCGAAGTACATAAATGAAGCCAACTACCTCCTATACTCCTATACGGCGGGAAGCGGGCGGATCTTCCGTCTGCTGCCTGACCGCCGGCAGCGCGGAGGCATGCGGCAGGCTGCGGCAAACCGCACCTGCAGATAAATTCAAGGGACGGATAATAATGCTAAAAGAATATGACGGACTTCCGGATATCGGCTCGCGCTATGTGCTCGAATGCCGATGCAAGAAAATCGGAGAGGACGGCAGCGAGATAGGCGCCTGCGAGGACACCGTCAACCCCGTCAGCGGATTTATTTATGCCGAGAATGAAGAACAGGCTGTCAACTATGGCATAGACTTCATCATGAAGTATGCGGGAGATAACCTCCTGCTCGAGGATAACAGCATTCTCCTGCTCGACGATAATCGTCCGATGGATCTGTACTATGACTTTTCGGCTGTCGAGGTCGGATGATTTCGAATGCCGGGCGAGAATAAGCAGAAAGTAATGCTTCGCTGATTTCACCATCCACGCAAAACGCAGAACACCCAACCTGCGTTTTGGAATTTCCATATTATCTTTTTTATCTCCACTTCCTCAACGATACGGGCACCGTGATCCACCAGAGTCACGGTGCCTGTATCTATTTTATTTTCAGCAGTCGCAGGTCTTGGTGCGCTGGACTGTTCCTGCCGCGTGGTGCGGCGGAGCGTATACGGAATATACCTTGAGCGGGATGCTTCCGCTGTTTGTTATATTGTGCCAGGTTCCGGCGGGGATGAGGCAGGCGTCGCCGCCGTTTGCCCTCTGACCGTCGCACATGGAACATTTCGTCGCGCCGAAGCTTATTGTCGCGCAGCCCTGCACGATGCAGACGAGCTGATCTGTGTCCTCGTGGATCTCCGCGCCGATGTCGCAGTTTGTGGGTATGCACATCAGCGTTACCTGCAGATGCTCGCCCGTCCATGCCTCTTTTCGGAAATTTGTGTTCTCTTTCGTCTCGCGGTCAATGTCCATGACTGTCGGCTGTCCGCCGCAGCCGCAGCGGTTTTGATTGTTGTTCATTTGGCACCTCCAAAGTTTTTTCTGTATATTCTATGCGCCGAAGTTCATTTGCGATACTGTTTTTCTTGAAACGCGGCGGCGGATGCCGTATAATTATTTTATATACAGCCGAAGTTTTCGGTCGGATTCGTCCGTTGATTTTTATGAAACAGTTTTTGGAGGTGCGGTATGTACAGACTCTTTATCGTTGAGGATGACCCGGGGATAGCGAACGCCGTCGCGGCGCAGGCGCAGGCATGGAATCTACAGACGCATATCGTGCAGAATTTCAGCAATGTCATGCACGAATTCGCCGAATTTTCGCCGCATATAGTCCTGCTCGATATCATGCTGCCGTTCTTTGACGGCTATCACTGGTGCAGTGAAATTCGCCGCGTCTCGAAGGTGCCGATAATCTTCGTCTCCTCGGCGTCGGATAATATGAACATCGTCATGGCGATGAACCTCGGCGCGGATGATTTTATCTCGAAGCCGTTTGACGGTAGCGTCCTCATGGCGAAAATTCAGGCTCTTCTGCGCCGTACTTACGATTTCGGCGCCAATGTCCCGGTGCTCGAGCATCGCGGCGCATTGCTCGATACGGGCGAAAATTCTCTCGTTTTCGGCGATGAAAAGATAACGCTGACCAAAAATGAATATCGCATTCTGCTCTGCCTGATGGAAAATAAAGGCAAGGTAGTCAGCCGCGAAAAGCTGATGGAGCGCCTTTGGGAGACGGACTCGTTTGTCGATGAAAACACGCTGACCGTCAATGTCACAAGGCTTCGCAAAAAGCTGGAGCAGGCGGGGCTTTACGATTATATTGTGACGAAGAAAGGAATTGGTTATCTTGTGGAGTAAATATCTGACCGGTTATCTGAAGCGCATCTACAAGGTGCTGCTGTGGTTTCTGCTTCTTACCGGCTGCTTCTGCCTTGTTTATTTTCTGTATGATCTGCCGGTCTCCGCTGCGCTTTACGCGGCGCTGCTTTCCGTCGCCTGCGGACTGCTTTTTCTGATATTCGACTTTCTGCGCTATGTATCGCATTGCCGCAAGATTGAATTTATGCTTTCGCAGGAGCTTCCGGTGCCGGAGGATTTTCCGCTTCCCTTCGATTATCTGGAGGAGGAATACCAGACGCTTATCCGGAAAATTTACAGGAACCGGATTGACGAGCAGGAGCGATCCGCCATACAATATGCGGATCTGATTGACTATTACACGCTGTGGGTCCATCAGATTAAGACGCCGATTTCCGCCATGAACCTGCTGCTGCAGACCGAGGAAAGCCCTAATGCCGGGGAAATGTCGCTGGAGCTTTTTAAAATCGAGCAGTATACGGAAATGGTGCTGCAGTATCTGCGGCTCGGCAGTACGGCAAACGATTTTGTCCTGCAGACGTATGACCTGGACGATATGATACGCCAGGCGCTGCGCAAATATGCCCGCATGTTTATTGGCAGGAAGCTGTCCGTCAATTTTTCGGAAACGCACCAGAAGGTGCTGACCGATGAAAAATGGATGGTATTTGTTATCGAACAGCTTTTGTCAAATGCCCTGAAATATACCAACGTCGGGACGATTTCCATCTACGGCGCAGAGGGAGGGCAGGGCTTTGTGATAGAGGACACCGGCATCGGCATTTCCGCGGAGGATCTGCCGCGCATTTTTGAGAAGGGCTACACAGGCTTTAACGGCAGGCGGGATAAAAAAGCAACCGGGCTTGGACTTTATCTGTGCAAGCAGATTCTCGATAAGCTGGGGCATCGCATAGAGGTGGCATCGGTACCGGGCACCGGTACGAAAATGACCGTTTTATTTCCGAATCTTTCAAAATTGTAAGGCTGGACGGGGAAATGTAAGCCAAAGCTATGGCAGCGCATTTCCCCGTATTGTATATTTAGCATAAAGACAGCGCCCGGAAGGTTACTGCGAACAAAGTGAACGGTACCTCCGAAAGCGTTTGCGGGCGGGCGCTGCAATCAGATAAAGGAGGATATACAATGCCATTATTAGATGTCACTCATTTGAAGAAAGTATATACCACCCGCTTTGGCGGAAACCAGGTCGTCGCCCTGAAAAACGTCAATTTTTCGGTGGAACAGGGCGAGTATGTCGCCATCATGGGCGAGAGCGGGAGCGGAAAAACCACGCTGCTCAATATTCTTGCCGCGCTCGACAAACCGACAGGCGGAGACGTGAAGCTGAACGGAAAAAGCCTTTCCGCAATCTCGGAGAAGGAGCTATCCGCTTTCCGGCGCACGAACCTCGGTTTTGTGTTCCAGGATTTTAACTTGCTGGACACCTTTTCCCTGGAGGATAATATTCTGCTGCCGCTGGTACTTTCCGGCTGCAATTACAGTCAGATGGAAGAGCGCTTAAAGGTGATTGCCTCAAAACTTGCTATCTGCGACATTTTAAAAAAGTTTCCCTACGAGGTATCCGGCGGACAGAAGCAGCGTGCTGCGGCAGCGCGCGCACTGATCACAAGACCGAAGCTTGTGCTGGCGGATGAGCCGACCGGAGCGCTGGATTCCAAAGCGTCAGAAAGCCTTTTAAAGCTGTTTTCCGACATTAACGCCGAGGGGCAGACGATTCTGATGGTTACGCACTCCACCAAGGCGGCGAGTTACGCAAAGCGCGTCCTGTTCATCAGGGACGGCGAAGTGTTCCACCAGATTTACCGCGGAGAGATGACGAGTGAGGAAATGTTTGAGAAAATTTCCAACACGCTGACGATTCTGCAGACAGGTGGTGAGCTTCATGCGTAGGGGACTGTTCCGCACGATGGCGTGGACCAACATTCGCAATAACCGCCGTTTTTACCTGCCGTTTCTTCTGACGGTCATTCTGATGACCGCGATGTTTTACAGCATGTGCAGTGTGAGCCGCAATCCGGCGTTCACAGAAAAAGCGGCAGCCGCAATGGTTCTTTCATTCGGTGTGTATGTGATCGGGATTTTTGCCCTGATCTTCATCTTCTATACGAACAGCTTTCTGATGAAGCGCAGGAAGCGGGAACTGGGGCTGTACCATATTCTCGGTCTGGAGAAGCGTCACATTACCGGCATTATGATATGGGAAACGCTGATACTGGCATTTGCCGGGATCGCGGGCGGAGTTGCTGCCGGACTGCTTCTGGATCGGCTGATGTTTCTGATAATTTTAAAGGTATTTCATTACCCGGTTTCTGTTGCCTACCATATCGATTTCTTTGCGCTTCGCACGACGCCGCTGGTATTTGCCGGTATTTTCGTGCTGGTAATGCTCTACAATGTGCATTCTATCCGCCGGGCGTCCGCGATCGAGCTGCTAAAGAGTGAAAATACCGGAGAGCGGGAGCCGAAGACACGCTGGTTTCTGGCACTGCTTGGCGTGATATGCATGGCGGCAGGTTATTATATCGCTGTCACGACCGACAATGTGGTGGAGGCCCTCACCATGCTCTTTATCGCTGTGCTGCTTGTCATGGTGGGCACTTACCTGTTGTTTCTTACCGGGAGCATTGCGCTTTTAAAAATGCTGAAGAAACGGAAAAATTATTATTACCGCACCAATCATTTTGTGGCTGTGTCCGGCATGATTTACCGCATGAAGCAAAACGCAGTCGGGCTTGCAAATATCTGCATCCTCTCAACGGGCGTGCTGCTGGTGCTCTCCACTACAGTCAGCCTCTATGCCGGGATGAAGGATATCGCCGACACGCGATTCCCGACGGAGCTTGCATTCACCTTCTATGAGAGCAGCCCGCAGCAGAATGCTGCAATGGAAAAGATGGTGGAGGAGACGGCCGCGGAGCTGGACGTGTCGTTTGAAAACTATCAGGCATACCAGTCGCTGAGCGTGACGTTTCTTAAGCGGGAGAACGAGCTGCTTCCCGATTCCGCGGTTGAAGACCGCGCCTCCGTTTCCTATGACGACCTTGCTGCCGTCACCTTTATCTCTGCGGAAACCTACGCACGCATGACCGGCGGGACGCTGTCTCTTGCGGACAATGAGACTGCGGTTTATCATGCCAAGGGAACGCTTGCGGATAGCTTCCGGTTAATGGGAGAAGAATTTACGATCGCTGCCGATCTTGATGAATTTCCGGTCAGCAATATGATGGCAAATACAGTGCCGTGCTGGTTCTGCATCGTTGTGAGCAGCGACGAACGGCTGGCGGAGATCGACCGTCTGCAAAAAGAGACCTTTGATTATTCCAGCGATATGCAATACAAGATACAATTTGACGTTTCGGGCGGCGAGGAAGAGGCAAGCGCTCTGTATGACCATATTCTCAGCAAGCTGGAGGAAGCGGAGGGAGTTCCGCGGTATCTGACGGAAAGCCGCTACGAATTCCGCCAGTCAAGCTATCTGATGTATGGAAGTATGCTGTTCCTTGGTATTTATCTGGGCTCATTGTTCCTGATGGCGACCGTGCTGATCATTTACTATAAGCAGATTATCGAGGGCTACGAGGACCGCGGCCGCTACGAAATCATGAAGAAGGTCGGTATGGATAAGCGGGAGATCAAACGCTCCATAAAGAGCCAGATCCTGATCCTGTTTTTCCTGCCGCTCGGGACAGCACTCATTCACTGTGTGGTCGCCTTTCCGCTGATGCGGCAGATCCTGCAGGCATTTTACATGAATAATACGCTTCTGTTTGCCGGAGTGACGGCTGTGGTAGCAGGAATTTTTTCCATCTGCTATGTTTGCGTGTACAGCATCACGGCGCGGAGTTATTATCATATCGTAAGCTAAAAAAATCTGAAACCTTTTGCCCTTTTTTTTCATCTAATGATTGTAAGACGAAAGCAATATTGCAAATCATACAAATCCGGATGAAAAAAGGGGCTGTTTGCCTCCAGAAAGGAGGGCTATAAAATGATACAGCTTGTAAAGCGCGCGATGAAGTCGGATACGGATGCATTTCTGGAGCTGATGGAGCGCAATTCTCTTGCAATGTATAAAGGTAGCCCGTGGAATTTTAAATAACGATGAGGATGCGGCGGACGCCATTCAGGATACCATCCTTACCTATTTTGAAAAGCTTCATACGCTGAAGAAGCCGGAGTATTTCAGAACCTGGATGATCCGTATTCTGATAAACGAATGCAACAGTATCCGCCGCCATTACAGCAATCTGAATCTGCAGGAGGATTTTGCGGATATTCCGCAGAGCGACATGTCTATCGCGGAATTTGAGTTTAAGGAAATGCTGGAGACCGTGGATGAAAAATACCGTGTCGTGCTGATTCTGCACTATGTGGAGGGCTTTAAGCTCTCAGAGATTGCCGCGATTCTGGAGCTGAATGAAAATACGGTAAAGACCAGAATTGCGAGAGCCAGGCAGCAGCTGCGGGAAGCCTATGCGGATACGCCGCCCGTTAGCTCACGGAAGGTTACTTATTATTCTGACGCAGACAGGAAAGGAGAAGGACAGAATGAACAGACAAAGCGATTTCACTTCATCAGAAACACGTTTGGATAAAACAATAGAGCAGGTACTGCAGCGGGATTTTGCGCTGCCTGACGCGGTAAAGAGGGCGCAGAGCGGGGCGTTTGATAAAATCCGCGCAGAAGCGCAGGCGCGCAACGGAAAGGAAACGAAAAAGGGACGCGGGCGCAGCAGGAGAAAGGCGCTTACGGTTGCCGGTACGCTGGCGGCATCGGCCGCCGTGTTCTCCACCATCTGTATCTCCAACCCGGCGTTTGCGGCAAATATTCCGCTGGTGGGACATGTATTTGCAGAAATCGGCAGTTCTCTTGGTTTTTCCGGCGATTATGAAAAATACGCGACATCGCTTCAGGAAGCGGAGAGGG
>ENA-OPAV01001022-OPAV01001022.1-human-gut-metagenome-genome-assembly--contig:-NODE-1022-length-20441-cov-2.551015_pt1 | contig 20441 bp, 17 predicted proteins | sample MGYA00241056_ERZ501428 | MGnify/ENA primary metagenome ERZ501428 (study PRJEB25962, sample SAMEA2042621) | human gut metagenome | biome: human gut; feature: human-associated habitat; material: faeces... | reverse complement strand
CAACCACAGGGCGCTGCGAATTTGTAAAAAACGCACTTAAAATCTGCTAATCGTTACCATCGGTTTTTTATAAATATTTGTTCTTATCTTATTTCTGTCACATAAAACTGAAGACTATTCAAACCACTACACAGTGTGTATGTTAAACGGTATTGGTCAATAAGTTTTGTATTCGTTGACGGAAGATGAAAGGAACTCTTAGACACCTATTTGGCGAGATGTTTGAAAAAATTTTTAACTTAATTTCTACGAGACCTTAAGAAGATAATTTCTCTGGGTGGAGAAATACGTCATAATTCACTTACTACAACTGGTCAGATTGCCGAATCGAATCTGAATTCATTCCAGCTTGACTGTGCTTTTATTGGAGTTAATGCTGTTGATGAAGAAGGAAATATCTTTTTAGGAAGTATGGCTGAGGCATCAATTGTACGCCTGCTCTGTCACATGGTTCCTGAAATCTATTTTCTCGCAGATGAAACCAAACTTATGAAGAAAGATTTTATCTACATCTGTCAACTTGGAAAAGGTCGCAATCTTATTACGAATTCTTCAATCTCAGAAAAATGCATTCATACATATGAACAACTCGGTGCCTGCGTGATCACAGAAAGTCAAAAAGACCGGAGATAACTATTCCCGTTATCTCCGGTCTTTTCATTTCTTATAATTATTTACTCTTTGCAGCTGTTGTTGCGTTCTTCGCCGCTGTTGTTGTAGTAGTTGTTGCTGCTGTAGATGCTGTTGTAGCTTTATATTTAAACTTAACTTCTTTCCACAGATCCTGATCTACAGACTTCTTGTCATCCCACTTCTTGTCTGCATCTTTTGTCCACTTCTTGTAGACTTTCTCGTATGCTGCCTGCTGTTTTTCCTGAAGCAGTGTGGATTTGTTTGATGCAGCTGCTGTTGTGTCGTTTGGATTTAACATCTTGATGATCACGTATGCATCGTCTAATTCTACGACTCCGCTTACCTGGTTCTTCTTAAGTTTTGCTGCTGCTGTTTCGAATTTTGTTCCTAATGTGGCTTTTCCTTTTGTATAGGATTCTTCGTTGTCAGAGTTTACGCTGAACTTCTTAGCTACAGAGCTGATACTCTGACCTTTCTTGATCATCTTTAATGCGGATTTTGCTTTCTTTAGCTGATCTTTCTTCTCAGCGGCTGTCATGTCTTTTTCTTTTCCTGTCTTGCTGTCTGTTGTCTTTGTTGTGAAGACAAGTTTGTAAACTTTAACAGTTTTGGCTTCGTCATCTGTTACTGTAACGTTTGCTTTCTTGATGATCGCCTGCATAACTTTACTTGCGATCGTGCTTTCTTCGTACAGTTTCTGGATCATATCTTTATCTGCTTCTGTCTTCTTCATGACTTTCTTACCTGTTGAGTCTTTTGCGAAGGCAGTTACGCTTTCTTTGATCTGCTTCTTCTCAGATTTTGTTAACTTCACGTTGTAGTCGTCTGCGTGTGTTGCTAAAACTTTGATCTGTTTTAACTGGTTGATAACGCTGTCTTTGACAGACTGCTGCATTGTGATCTTCTTTCCTTTGCTGTCTGTTCCGACCTGCATAGACCACATGCTGTCTCCGAAGTATGCTCCGTACTGAGCTTCTGCCTGATACTGCATGATTCTTGCATATACATGTGCTTCCTGGAATGTTACTTCTTGTCCTGCATATTCAAATAATGTCTTCTCATTCTTGCTTTTACATCCTGTAAATAAAGAAAGAGTTAACGCAAGAACTGCAGTTAAACATAGCAACTTCTTTGCTAATTTCTTCATTTCATTTTCTCCTTCATATTATGATTATATTAGGCTAATGTCTGGCGATATTATAGCACAAACTTATCGGATTATCAATGAATTGAGCGAGTTCACACAATGTTCAATCTTTTCTAACTGCTTCACTTTCTTTGTCTTTGACAGATCCAGTACAAATGTCGGATTCTTGCCTGCCTGGAAGGATAATTCACGTTTGTATTCTTCTAATACCACTGGAATTTTTTCTACGTCCACAGCTGCATCTGGTTTCATTTCAAATGAGACTTTTTCTCCTTTTTGTTTCACATCTGTCATATAAGCGTGGTGTGCTAATGATTTCAAATATGCAACATATAACAGATTGTAGACTGCTTTCGGCATTTCCCCAAAGCGGTCGATCAACTCATCTGTCATATCTTCCATTTCATCTTTGGATTCAATGGATGAAATACGTTTGTATAATTCCAGTTTTTGATATTCATTATACACATACGTTGATGGAATAAATGCATTGATGTCGAGATCGAGTGTTGTGTCAAATTCATCCTCGTCTTTTAATTCGCCTTTTAATCTCAAGACTGCTTCATTCAGCATCTTGCAATACAGATCGTATCCAACTGCTTCCATATGACCGGATTGTGCCTGTCCCAAAAGATTTCCTGCTCCGCGGATCTCCAGATCTCGCATTGCGATCTTATAACCGGATCCAAGATCTGTAAATTCCCGGATCGCCTGTAATCGTTTTTCTGCGGTTTCTTTTAACAGTGTGTTTTTTTTGTACATCAAAAATGCAAATGCATTTCGATTCGATCTTCCGACACGTCCTCTTAACTGATACAACTGGGACAACCCAAGCTGGTTGGCATCGTGAATGATCATTGTATTTACATTCGGAATATCTAGTCCTGTCTCGATGATTGTTGTAGATACCAGGACATCGATCTCATGGTTCATAAATCCCATCATGATCTCTTCCAGTTCGCGTTCTTTCATCTGTCCATGTGCAAATGCAACTTTCGCATCTGGAAGCAATCTCTGTAATTCGGCTGTCACTTCTGCGATATTATTGACGCGGTTATACACATAATATACCTGCCCGCCACGTGTCATTTCGCGGTAGACCGCTTCTTTGACCAGTTCTTCATTATATTCCATAACATATGTCTGGATCGCTCTTCGGTCATGCGGTGGTTCTTCTAATACACTCATGTCACGGATTCCGATCAGACTCATATGCAGGGTTCTTGGAATTGGTGTAGCAGATAATGATAAGACATCGACATCTTTTTTCATTGTCTTGATCTTTTCTTTATGTGTCACTCCAAAACGCTGTTCTTCATCAATTACGAGCAGTCCCAGATTCTTATACTGCATGTCTTTGGACAATAAGCGATGCGTTCCGATCACGACATCTACCGTTCCATTTTTGAGTCCTTCGATCGTCTCTTTCTGCTCTTTTGCTGTGCAGAATCTGGACATCATGCGTACGGTGATCGGGTAATCATGAAATCTCTGTGCAAATGTATTGTAATGCTGCTGTGCAAGGATTGTGGTTGGTACGAGATACGCCACCTGTTTTCCATTGTCTACTGCCTTAAATGCTGCACGGATCGCTACTTCTGTCTTGCCATACCCAACATCTCCACAGATCAGTCGGTCCATGATCTTCTTGCTTTCCATATCCCTTTTCGTATCATCGATCGCATTTAACTGATCCTGCGTTTCATCGTATGGAAATAATTCTTCAAACTCTTTCTGCCATACAGTGTCCTTGTCATAGACATATCCTTCTTTTGCCTGTCTTAGTGCATATAACTGCACGAGTTCTTCCGCAATATCTTTGACCTGACCTTTGACACGTGTTTTCGTCTTCTTCCATTCATTTCCACCTAATTTATGAAGTTTTGGCTTTCTTGCATTTGCACTTGCGTATTTTGCGATCTGGTCTAGAGCTGATGCTAAAATAAATAAATTATCACCGCCCTGATATTCAATACTGATGTAGTCCTTTTCAACCCCATCTGTTGTGATCTTTTCGATTCCGCGGTAAATACCGACTCCATGTTTTTCATGAACAACGTAATCACCGATATTGATATCTGCAAAACTTCGGATCTTTTCTCCTTGTTTTTTCTTCTCTTTCTTTCGGCGCTTTTTTTCTTCTCTTCCTTTGAAAATGTCTCCTTCTGAGATCAATACCCATTTGGCTGCCGGATATTCAATTCCTGTCAGAAGCTTTCCTGCTGTGACAACGATCTGCCCTGCTTCCACTCCATATTTCAAGTCCTTCACAACCAAACCATTTTCTCTCAGATCACTGCTTAGACGTTTCGCTCTTGTAACAGATGGAGAAGCAACAACGATCCTGTAGTCCTTACTTTGATATTTGGTAAGATCTTTGACTAACTGCTCAAAACTGTTGTTATAAGACTGAATGGATTTTGTATCCATAAATAAGGTTCTAGCAACTCTAAAATCATTGATCTCAGCAGATAAAATCGAATAACATAGCATCTTATGTTTCTCGATCTGATATAAAATACTCTCATAATCTGTCACCGTATTTGCCTGTTTAGGCAGAAGATACCCACCTTCCAGACGGCTTTTCATACTCTCTGAGAATTCCAGATAAAATGCATCTGCACGTTCTCTGATATGTTTTGGTTCATCCATATAGATCATGCTTTCTTCTGGAAAATAATCTAAGATGCATTCTGTATTTTCATAAAAATATGGGAGATAACCTTCTACTCCGATCAACATATGAAGTTCCCTTAATTCCTCACGAACACGGTCCATTTCTTTTCTTAGGCGGGCTTCCTGATCATATTTTTTTTCTTTTTTAAACTTCTGTGATAACTTCTCATAATCTTCTTCCATATTTCGAAGACCATGTTCAATCCTTGGCTGATTTAAAATGATCTCTGATGCCGGATAAATGGTCAGAGCATCGACTTCTTCGATGGATCTTTGGCTTTCTTTATCAAAACTTCGGATCGAATCAATTTCATCTCCCCATAGTTCGATACGATATGGGCTTTCCTGCGTGTATGGGAAAATATCAATGATTCCTCCTCGCACAGCAAACTCGCCTGGAGCCTCAACAAATGGTGCTTTTTCATAGCCTCTGGCAACAAATTCTTCTGCGATCGTTGCCTCTTCCAGTGTCTCTCCCATTTTAAACGTCATCTTATGATTCTTGATATCACTTAATGGAACAACCTGATCCATCACAGCATCGATCGTCATCACAAAGGTTCCACATTTGTCATCCACGATCTTCTTGATCGCCAGCATACGGTCTCTTGCGATTGCATTTCCATGAACATCGGCTGTATAGAATAATGGATCTTTTGCTGGAATATACTGAACCTTTTCTCCAAAGAAATGACTTGCCTCGACCCATTGTCTTGCTTTGTTCTCGTCTGGTACGATGATGATCTTAAATTGCTTTTTCTTATGATTTCCGATCAGACTGGTCAGATGCCATTTGGCTGTATCGGTGCATCCTGATACAAGAACCGGGCCACAGTAATCTTCGACCTCATCCTTTAATTGTCTGTATACCGGATCGTCTTTTAATATATGTTCTAACACTTTCTATCCCTACTTTTTCTTATTGTGGCGGTTCATCGCTTCTGTGATGTCGCCCATAACGATCAGCTGTACTGCATCGTACACTTCATCAAAACGTTCCGCAAAGATTGCCTGTTCTTCTTTTGTAAAATGTCCTAATACATAATCTGCCAGATCATATCCTTTTGGTTTCTCTCCAACACCGATCTTCACCCTTGGGAAATCCATACTTCCTAATACTTTTCAGTCCATTATGTCCCCCTGCACTTCCCTTTCTTCGGATACGCAGTCTTCCAACATCAAGGTCGATATCATCATGAATAATGATAAAATCTTCTGGCTCTAATTTATAGAAATCCATGATTGGACGAAGACTTTCCCCGCTTAAGTTCATAAATGTCTGTGGTTTCACAAGAAGGACTTTTTCTCCTCCCATATAACCAGTTCCGATCAATGCTTTATGTTTCCCTGTATTTATACTTATGCCTTCTTTGTCTGCAATATAATCAAGGGCTTCAAATCCAATATTGTGTCTTGTGTTGTCATATTTCTTTCCCGGATTCCCCAGTCCGACGATTACTTTCATAAGATATCTCTCCTTTTTCCCTAGAATCTATAAAACTGACAAACACCCGGAAATCAATGGATTCCCGGGTTGTCTTTTTCTTTCTTTAGTTATAGTATATCCCAATTTACAATTCTCAGCAAGATTTTTTCTAGTTATAATGCCTGAAAGAATTCTCTTGTCTTATTTACCTTCTTCATCAATGTATCAAACTGTTCTGGTGTCAGTGACTGTGGTCCATCACATAATGCTTTGGCTGGATCATTATGAACTTCTACCATTAATCCATCGGCCCCAGCTGCGATCGCTGCTAATGCCATTGGCTCTACCATATCTCTGATTCCTGTTGCATGAGATGGATCTACCATGACTGGAAGATGGGATTTCTTCTTGATCATAGGAATTGCAGAAAGATCTAATGTATTTCTCATGGCTGTTTCGTATGTTCGGATTCCTCTCTCACAAAGGATTACATTTTCATTTCCACCTGCCATAATGTATTCTGCACTCATTAACCATTCTTCAATCGTTGCTGCAAGTCCTCGCTTTAATAAGATTGGTTTGTTGATCTTTCCTAATTCTTTTAATAATTCAAAGTTCTGCATATTTCTTGCTCCAACCTGAATCAGATCCACATCTTCGAATAATGGAAGATGACTTGCATCCATGATCTCTGTAACAACTGGAAGTCCTGTTGCTTTCTTAGCTTCTAATAATAATTCTAATCCTTCTCCATGAAGTCCCTGGAAAGAGTATGGGGAAGTTCTTGGTTTGAAAGCTCCTCCTCTTAATAATCCTGCACCAGAATTCTTCACATCGTTTGCGACTTCTGTGATCTGTTCTTTTGTCTCAATAGAACATGGTCCTGCGATCACCTGGAAGTTTCCACCACCGATCTTTACTCCGTTTACATCAACAACTGTATCGTTTGGATGGAATTTTCTGTTGGCCTTCTTGTATGGCTCCTGAATACGCTGTACATTTTCAACGATGCTGTTTGCCATGATATGACGCATATCTACAACAGATGTATCTCCCACTAATCCAAGGATCCTTGTGTTAATACCTTCGGATTCGTGGATTCCCAGTCCCTGCTCTTCCATCTCTTTCTTTAATGCGTTGATCTTTGCTTCTTCTGCCTGTTTCTTTAAAATAATAATCATGATGTTCGTCCTTTCCTGGCAAGTCGTTTCTATCCTGCTTCTCTGGTGCGGCCTTTGCTTCTTTGAGTAAAAAGAAAAGGCATGCACTCTGTTGCAAGAATGCATGCCTTAAATGTTTTACTCTGTCGGTTTAAAGTGACATAAGTTTTGGCGATGATTCATTGCAACAAAAATAGTCAGGATAAAAATAATAACCCTGAAAGCTAAAGTAATAAAATGTGCAATTATTCATCTTACTTGTTGTCATCTTAGTTTCTCCTTGTTTTGATGTTTTTACGATACATGAAATTTTTTTCTGTGTCAATAGATTTATAGATGTTTTTTATAAAATCCATAGATCGTATTTATGATTTATTTTATGAATTATAAAATTTATTTTTTGCGCACTGCAAGAAATGATGCGATCAATGCTGTGATCGGTACTGTTAATACAACACCAAGACTTCCAGATAATCCTTGCATGATCTCAATTCCGATCACATAAGAGTTCGCTAACTGTCTGTAGCTTAGATCATATGCGTAATTGATCACTAATGTTGTCATTGCACCGCCTACATAAGCAAAGATCAGTGTATTCGTCATCGTTCCCATCATATCTCTTCCAACATTGATTCCTGATACAAAAAGTCGTTTCATGGACAGTGTTTTGTCTGTTTCATAAATTTCCTGAATCGTAGATGCAATGGACATACCAACGTCCATGACGGCTCCTAATGCTGAAATGATGATTCCGGCAAAAAGCAATTCTCCGATCTTTATCTTTGTATTTTGTCCGACATAGTTCAATGCTTCGATATCCGATACATTATATCCTGTGATCCCTGCTGCTTTTCCAAATGCCATCGCTGCCACTGCTGCGATCACGACTCCGATCGCTGTTCCAAGGATCGCAGACACTGTTTTGCTCGAATATCCACCAAGAAGTCCTAATGTTACGATCGTTGTCAACACTGCCACAATGATCGTCAACACGATCGGTGAAATTCCCCGATACATCATTGGGAACATAATACCGATAATACATGCAAACGCAAATACAAGACTTAAAATGGCATAAACACCTTTCTTCCCACCGATCGCACATACCACTGCTGCAAAGATCAACACAAATCCATAGATCGCCATGGTACGGTCCTGACTATATACGGTAAATCCTGCATTTGTTCCACTTTTATTTACGATCACGATGATCCTTGCTCCTACTTTACAGTCAGCTCCAAATAAAGTTCCGCTTGGATTGATCGCCTGTTTTTCTTTTCCTTTGTAGGTTCCCGTTGTCATTTTGACCAGAACTTTCTGCGTTCCATAACGACTTCCGTCTTCTGCAAGATTATCTTTGATGATCTTTGTTACAACTGCTTTTTCATATTTTTGTCCTTTATAAGATGCCAATGGCGTTTTCTGAAACTGATTGCATTTGAAGATGATCCCTGCAAATAAACACACTGCTATTGCGAGAATCAAGATTTTTTTCCACGATACTACTTTTTCCATAAGTTGTCTTCTTTCTATAAATCGTAGCCTTTTATTTATAAAGAAAAATCAGAGAATGCCTGTGTCCGGATCTATCATTCCGGGCGCAGGCTTTTGCTCTGTCTGATAAATTAAGTTACGACACTAATTCTTTATCATCTCTATTTGATTGTTGCTTTTTTGGCTGTGCTGTAGGCTCCATAAATACGTTTTCCATTTACTGTTTTGTAAGAACGGACTTTTACGTAATATTTTTTCCCTTTTTTCAGACCTTTGATCTTGTAAGATGTTGTTGTTTTCGCTTTTCTTACTGTCTTTTTACCTGTAAATTTCTTGTTTGTAGAATATACAACTTGATATCCTGATGCTTTCGTATTCTTTTTCCATTTGATCGTTAGCTGTTTTTTGATCTTATTTATTAAAGAGATACTCTGTTTCTTTGGTGCTACAGTCACTGTAACTGTTTTGGAAGCTGCTTTGTAGTCTGTAGTTGCTGCTGCTTTCACTGTGATTGTTGCAACTCCTGGTGCTTTCACTGTTACTTTTCCGTTAGCATCTACTGTTGCAACGGATTTGTTTGATGTTGTGTAAGTGAGTTTACCATTTCCATTTGTTTTTGCATTTAATTTGAATGCTTTGGATGTTTCGCTCTTCTTATAAGATGCAGTTGCTGTGATCGTCTGGTCTTTTGCCTGTACTTTTGTATCATCTTTCTTTGTTGTATTTGAGTTCGCATCATCTTTTTTGGTATCTTCTGCTTTCTTGACGATCTTGTATGAAGATGATCCATCTAATACTTTTCCTGTTTCCGCATCGTATGTTGTAACTTCAAAGGAGTCATCTGTTACATTGACTACAGAATAACTTGGTGTCCATGTCTGGCTTCTCTCAGAAATGAAATCCTGTTTTGCTGTGATCAGATTGTAGAATTTAGATCCTGTTGCTGAGTTTGCTTCTAAATATACAGTTCCTTTTGGATTTACAACTGTTCCGCCTTTTGTTGTATCAACGATTTCGTAGCAGTTATTTTCTTTTGCATAATTTGCTGTATTTTCTGTTTTTGTGAATTTATCATGTGCCTGCCCATCACTCTGTAACTGATATGTTCTGGAGTATGTATGGTCATGTCCCTGAAGTACAACATCAATATCATATTTATCCATTAATGGTGTTAACTGTGTTCTTAAAACCATTCCGTCAGAATCTGAATGATCATATCCTGATCCATAAATGTCCTGGTGGAACATTACAACTTTCCATTTTACATTTGGATTTTCTTTGATCGCTTTACGCATAACATTTTCGTGAGTTGCACAGTTGTAATTGTTTGTGTCTAATACGATAAACAATGTATTTCCATATGTGTAATAATAGTCTGTTCCTGCTGCTGTCTTTCCTTCTGTATACTTTGCTGTGTTTCTATATCCACCTGTATCAAATGCATTTGGATTGTTGTAATGCATACTATACTGTGCTGATCCTGAATCGTGGTTTCCGATCGTTGTTGCTACTGGAAGAGATCTTAAAGCATCTGCTCCAAGGTAACCTGCATACTGTTTTTCATTGTTATTGGTATTTACCTGATCTCCTGCGGATGCAACAAAACTTAGATTTGGATTCTGTTTTACTGCATTATTTAATACGTTATTCCAGTTATAACTATCATTTCTTGCTGCATAGTTATTATCTTTCATCACATCTCCTTCAGTACTTGTCTGTCCTGAAGAAGCTCCGATCTGAGGATCTCCTACATATAAGAAAGAATAGTTTTTAAATGATTTTGTGGAATATTTCTGTACATCCTGATATTTTCCATTCTGGAATACCTGATAGTAGTAAGTTGTATTTTCTTTCAGGTCATTTACAGATGCTTTGTTAGAATAGTACTGAACACCTTCGATCGCTACTGCCTGTGTCTGTTTTCCTTCGACTTCTTTTGCATCAGACATATCTGCTTTTGTTGCGATCTTAACTTTTGGTGTTTCTTGTGTTTTGCTGTAGTATGCAAAATTAAGCTGTGATTCTGTCGCTCCTGGTGTTAGGGATACATTTTCATAGTTTGTGCTGTATTTATCCCAGTTTGCTTTCCATGTGGACCAGCTTTCTGTTTTAGAAGCAGATGCATCATTCCAGTGTTCTGTCGCTGCGCTGACTGTTGATGAAAGAATTGGAGATGCCATCATAACTCCGCCTGCTAACATCATGGCTGATACAGTTGCTTTTGCTGCATATTTTTTTGCATTTCTTGCTATGTTTCTGCGAATTGTTCTCACAATAAGATCCTCCTTTAATATAGTCAATCATTCTCTGTTGTGTTTAACTATAAACTTGGAAGATTAAGGGAAGGTACATGGAAATGATAAGTTTTTGTAAAATTTTTTTATTGTATGAGTTGAAGGTCTGTCGAGTATTTAGAGAAAAAATGAAAGATAGTATGTGTGCAACACGAATTCCATTGACGGAGTTGTGACAGAAATAAAATATTTGAAAGAATAGTTAAAAAAGCTGTCGCATCTAAACTAGCGACAGCTTTCTGTGTTTTTGGAGTTTTATTTTTTTATTGTTTTATAAAGGATATTTATATGTTAGGAATTTGTATGACATTACGCCATCTTTATTTATTTGTTTCTATAAACTTATCAAGTTCTTCTTTTGTTGGAAGTCCTTCATTATCACTGATGTTCATTACCTGGATCGCTCCAATGGCATTTCCTCGTCTTACACTTTCTTTAATCGTTCTTCCTTCAAGGATTCCACTGATGACTCCAACTGCGAATCCATCACCGGCTCCTACTGTATCAACGACTTTATCAACATGGAATCCTGGAACTGTATAAGTGTTTTCATTTTCTTTTACGAATGCTCCCTTTGATCCATCTTTAATGATGACGATCTTGGCACCAGATTTTTGATACATCTGAGCTGCTTCTTCCATATCTGTTGTTCCGAGAAGAATCTTACATTCTTCAATTCCTGGAAGAACTACATCTGCCATAGAAGCTAATTCGTTGATCACTGAGCACATTGTTTCTTCATTTTCCCATAATGCAGGTCGCAGGTTTGGATCAAATGTGATAAAAATGCCTTTATCTTTTGCACGTTGCATCAGACGAAATGTCGCTTTTCTGGCGCTTTGTGATAATGCAGGTGGAATTCCTGTAATATGTACCAGATTCACATCTGTAAGATCAATCGCATCAATTTCTTTTTCTGAAATATGTGATGCTGCTGATCCTTTTCTATAATATGGTGCATATGGATCACTTCCATCAGTAACTCTGTTTTTCAGCTGAATTCCTGTTCGATAAACAGGATCATAACTAAGAAGTGAAATACCGATCTGATTCTCTCCTAATGTCTTAGCAATGTAATGACCAAATGGATCATCTCCTAATCTGGTAAGATATTCCACACTGTGACCTAATCTGGTCAATCCGATCGATACATTGACTTCTGCTCCTGAAAGTGCTCTTGTAAAATGCTCTACATTTTCTAATGGTCCTGTTGTATCTGCGATCAAAAGTGCCATTGGTTCTCCAAACAGTATTGTTTTCCCCATGATCTTGCCCCCTTTCTTCTATGATAATGCTGGGTTTCTCACAAGATGAATTGCAAATCCACCAACTTCCTGTGCCATGTAAACAGCCTGCATCTTTCCATCTGGGCGATATACTGCACTGTCTTCATTAAATGCAATATTCTTTTGTTCCAGATAAACTTTCGCACGTTCTACTGAATTTACAGCAATTGCAATATGTCCTTTTGTTCCTAAAAATGGAGTTTTCATTGTTTCTACATAAGTATCAGAGAAAATGGAACTTGGATTTTCTTTTGGTGCAAATCCAAACATAAAATCAAATGCTTCTGCTACTTTGTGCGCCTGTTCTTCATTGTCACAGTTAATTCCTATATGTGCCAGTTTAAACCCTAGCATTTTGTGTACTGCCTGTGTTGTAAGGTTTTGAATTTCATCAAATTTTTTCTCTTTGATCAAATTATCTTTCACCATCCACGTACCACCACAGGCAATGATCTTATCAAAATTCAGATATTCATTTATATTGTCAGGATTAACCCCACCTGTTGGCATGAATTTCATCTGATGATATGGTGCTGCCATCGCTTTGATTGTTTTAATTCCTCCTGCTGCTTCCGCTGGGAAAAATTTTACAACTTTCAATCCATATTTTATTGCCTGTTCAACGTCGCTTGGATTAGCACATCCTGGTAAAATTGGAATATTTTTTTCTATACAGTATTCTACAACTTCAGGATTAAGTCCTGGACTTACAATAAACTCTGCACCTGCATTGACCGCTTCATCCACCTGTGAAGTTGTAAGTACTGTTCCTGCTCCAACTAGCATTTCTGGGTATGCTTCTTTCATATTTTTAATAGCATCTGCTGCCTGTTCTGTACGAAATGTAACTTCTGCACATGGTAATCCCCCATCACATAATGCTTTTGCAAGAGGTTTTGCATCCTGTGCATCTTCTAATTTCACGACTGGCACGATTCCTATTTTTTTGATTTTATCAAATAATATTTCTTGTTCCATAATGTGCCTCCTAAGAAAGATGGTTGATCGGATAGTGAATTTCCTCACCATTTGCAAAACGTACAGATTCTTCTGCTACTTTTCTCTTTAATTCCTGTGCAGCTTCCTCAGAATACCATGCCATATGAGGTGTAACGATAACATTCTCATGTTTAAATAAAGGAGAATCTTTTGATACTGGTTCACCAAGCATACAGTCAAGAGCTGCTCCTGCAATTTCGCCATCTGTTAACGCCTGGTCTAAATCTTCTTCGTTGATGATTCCGCCTCTTGCCACATTAATGAGTACTGCGTTATTTTTCATCTTTTTAAATGTTTCCTTATTAAACAGATCAATATTTCCATCTGCTGGGCAGTGAAGAGAAATCACATCAGATTTTTCAATCACTTCTTCCATTGTCACTGGTGTAACGTATTCATCTGTCTCTGGTGTTGGCTTAAAATATGGGTCTGTTCCAATGACTTTAAATCCTAATGCATTCATTTTCTTCGCAAAATTTCTTCCAATACGACCTAATCCAATGACTCCAACTGTCATCTGATTAAAACGATGTACAGGAATTGAATTTGTATAATCCCATTTTTCTGCTTTTGTAAATGCATTCATTTTTACGATTTTTCTTACCATTGCAAGTGCTAGTGAGATCGCATGATCTGCTACTTCGTTCATTCCATAATCTGGTACATTTCCAATCTGAATACCATGTTTTGTTGCAGCTGGTACATCAATCGTATCTACACCTACACCATAACGAACAACATATTTTAATTTTGGACAATTATCCATTACTTTTTCTGTAATTTTTGCATACTGTACTATAAAAATTTCTGCATCCTGGCATTGTGCGATCACTTCATCTTCCGTGATCGCCTGTTTTAATTCAACTTCCATTCCTGCATCTTTAAATACTTTTTTCTCAATATCAATACTGTCATGATCGCAGTCTGTAATAATAACTTTCATGTCTATCCTTTCTATATTCACCAAATCTATTTCTTCATTCATTAACGTACTAAATATCCACCATCAACTGGAATAACTGCTCCGTTGATATAATCAGATGCATCAGATGCTAACCATACAACTGGTCCTTTCATATCATCTGGTGTACCCCATTCTTTTTTAGGAATACGGTTTGTAATTGCTGCATTTCTAGGATTTGAAGGATCTAACAGTGCTGTATTCATTTCTGTTGCCATATATCCTGGTGCTAAAGCATTTACATTAATTCCTTTTTCAGCCCATTCATTACATAATGCTTTTGTTACCTGTGCTACACCACCTTTTGATGCTGCATATGCTGGAACTGTATATCCACCAAAGAAAGAAAGCATTGATGCAATATTAATGATCTTTCCTTTACTATCCTGTTTCATAAATGTCTTTCCTGCGAGCTGACATAACGCAAATACACTTCTTAAGTTAACATTGATTACAAAGTCCCATTCTTTTAAAGGGAATTCTTCACTTGGATATCTTCTCTGTACACCAGCTCCATTAACTAAAATGTCAAGATGTCCACCTAATTTTTCAACTGCCTGTGAAAAAGCTGCTTCTCTTGTTTCATCATTTCCAAGATCTGTAATGACCGCCTCACATTCATAACCTTTCTCTACAAATTGTTTTGCTGTTTCTTCTGCTTTTGGATTAATATCCATGATACATACTTTTGCTCCAGCTTCCATAAGCCCTTCTGCCATTCCACAGCTCAATCCCTGTGCTGCTCCTGTTACGATTGCTGTTTTTCCTGTCAGATCATTTAATTTCATATCTCATTTTCCTTTCTATCGATTTTCTATTCTATTTATCAAAAACTGGGTCATTGATCGCTAGATCATATCTTCTGCTTTCTGGACGAAATGCTGCTAATACCCACAGATATGCGTTGCGGCTTCCAGGACTTGCAACTGTTGGATGATATCCACATGGTGCCTGTACCATTGTTCCAGAATGTACAGTATGTGTTACAATGTCTTCCACTTCGCCACTCTTTAAATAGCTGATGTGGAATCCGAATTTTGGAAGTGGCATATCAAAATAGCAATAAACTTCTTCCAAATCTTTTTCATGCTGATGTGGTGGCCAGCTTGTCCATGCACCTTCTCCTGACCAAGTTAGTCCACAGATCAGCTTTGAAGCTGAATCCTGTGGTGCCAAAGTAAACATAACTTCTCTCTGTCCTACTCCTTCACCATGGATCTGATGCACATCTCCAATAGGAAGTGTGATATCAAATTTTCTAAAATGTGGTTCTCCGATTCCTTCGTATTTAGCTCCTGCAATATAGAAGATACAGTCCTCTTTTGCAGTGATCGTTAACTTATCATTTCCTGGAATATAGCAAGAGTCAAATTTCTCCATGTCCTGATCAAGGCTTGCATGTCCGCTTAATTTTGCCTTTCCTGCCAAAAGAACCGGATGTAATTCCAACTCTTTAGATTCTAATGTATATGACTCTCCTGCTGGAAGATTTAATCGAAACATTTGTGCTTCCTGACACTCACAAGTATCTGGTGTGATCACTTTATGAAATCCTTTTTCATCTGAAGACTGAACTTTCCAAGTCTCCATTCTTTTCTTATTTTCTAGATTTTGCATGATATCCTCCTTATTTATCTCTTAATCTAAAATATATCTATCCAAATATGTGGCTAAATCCTGGGACTAATACTACCAACAGGAATACCGCTATGTATCCGATGAAGAATGGTATCTGACCTTTTACGATCTCTCCCATCTTTAATTTTGATACCGAAGCTGCCGAGAAAATATTTACCGCTACTGGTGGTGTCATCGTTCCAACAACGTTTGAAATAGCAACGATCATTCCAAAATGAACTGCATCAATTCCAAGTCCTGCTGCGATTGGCCATAAGATCGGTACCATAAGTACGCAAGTTGCAATTCCTTCAAGGAAAGTACCAAATATCAGAAGAATTACTGCGACTACCAAACAGAATAATGTTTTATTTAAATTCATTCCCACAATAAAGTGTACTAAGTGTCCTGAAATTCCTGAGTAAGCAAAGATCCATGAGAAAGCTGTTGATGTAGCTATGATGAATAAGATCATTGCTGACCCTTTTGCACTATCAAGGAAAATTGGAACAAGGTCTTTTACTGATACTTCTTTATAGATAAACATTCCTGCAATAAACGCCCATACAACTGCTACCGCTGCAGATTCTGTTGGTGTCAGTAATCCTGAATAAATACCACCCAAAATAATAACTGGAAGTAAAATTGCCGGAATTGCTTTTACGAAAGTCTCTCCAAATTCTTTTAAAGTTGGTCTTTTTTCTGCTTTTGGCCATTTCTCTTTACGGGCTAATAAGAGTACTACAACCATCAGTGTGATCATGATCATAATTCCAATACACATTCCTGATGTAAACATTTCACTGATCGATGCTCCTGTGATTGTCGCATAAACAACCATGATGATACTTGGTGGGATAATAGGTCCTAATCCTCCAGATACTACCAACAGCCCGGCTGTACGATCCTTTGGATATCCCATCTTCGTCATTTCTGGATAAAGCATAGATCCGATGGCAATAACTGTCGCTGGTGCTGAACCAGATAATGCTGCGAAGAAAGCACATGCAAGTACAAGGGCTAATGCCATTCCACCTCTTACACCACCTACAATACTGTTTGCAAAGTCAACCAGTCTTTTTGAAATACCACCTTTTGTCATTAGGTTTCCTGCTAGAATGAAGAATGGAATTGCCATGATCGATGTGGATTCCAATCCTCCAAAAATTCTCTGTCCGATAATTCCTGTTGTTACAAGAAAGTCAGGGCTAAATACAATTGTTGTCCAGACGGCTGCTCCTAAAGCAAATGCAATCGGAACACCGATGATCAGAAACAATGCCATTGAACCAAATAATAGTAATCCTGTTCCCATTATGCTTCCTCCTCTTCATTTTTTCCTTTGACAAAATCTATGATCATACCGATCATCAACAAACCTTGCACGATCACGATCATTGCAAAACTGATAACTAATGCTGCATATGGAACTGCCATTGGAAGATGTAATGCTGCTGATGTCTGTCCTGTAACGATCTGTTGATTTACCATATTAACTGCTGCGATCAGTACAGATACTGAGAATATCAAAACAACAATCTTAGATGCGATCTGTACTATTTTCTTGCCTGCTCCATGCAGTTTGTCTACAACTGCTGTTACCGCAATCTGTGTTCCATCTCTTAATCCTATTTCCGTTCCGATCAATGCCATATAGATCATGCAATAAGTAGATGCTTCATCAAACCACGCGATTGGTAATTTAAAAATATTTCGATTGACAACCTGAGCAAAAGAGCTTGCAACCATGATCGCAAATGTTGCAACCATAATGACTTGTTCTACTTTTGTAAGTGTACCAAGTACTTTTTTCATCTTTATTCTCCTTTCGTTGGATGTTCCTTGATCGTTTGATCAACTGCTGCCTGCCATTTAGGATCAAATGTAAAATTCTTTTCTTTCGCTTCCTGTTTATAAGCTTTTCTTAGCTGATCCATATCAATATTCCAGAATTTTACGCCTTTTTTCTTAAGTTCTGTTACGGCCTTATCATTCTCTTCTTTCAGATATTGACGTTCTGCCACATATCCTTCTTTGCATCCTTCCATAAATTCATCTTGCAGGTCTTTTGGAATCTTCTTCCATGCTTTATCTGAAATCATTACTGGAACATAAGTAAATGCATGATGTGAATAAGTTACGTTTTTTGTAACTTCATAATATCCGTTAGATAAACAGTTACTTACTGCATTTTCACATGCATCGATCGTTCCTTGCTGCAATGCAGTAAATACTTCGTTATATGCCATTGCTGTTGGCATTGCACCAAATGACTGGAATGCCGCCATATGATACTGATTCTGCATTGTTCTGATCTTAATTCCCTTATAATCTGACATTGTTTTGATTGGCTTTTTAGAGAATGTATCTCTGAATCCTGACTCAAGATATCCGATCACATGTACATTCAATTTGTCATATGCTGCTTTCTCGATCAGATCACCTACCGGTCCATCAACCGCTGCATGTGCCTGTTCTTCATTCTCCCAAAGATAGGCTTGGTCAAGGATATTCATTTCAGGAATCCAGTTTGTTAACACTGAGTTCGCAGCAGATGCAATATCCAGATCTCCTTGTGAACAAAGTTCTACAGAACCTCTTTCATCACCAAGTGCTCCACCTGTTACTACTACGATCTTGATTCGTCCATTGGTTTTCTTTAGAACCTCATCTGCCATTTTCTTAGCACCTTTGTAAATTGGAGATGACTCTCCATCTACAATTGCCATTCGAAAAACAATCTGCTCTTCTTTTTTTGCCGAACTCGTTTTTCCACACCCTGTTGCGGAAAATACCAGCAGTATTGATACAAGCATCAATGCTATTACTTGCTTTATTTTTCCCGCTCTTTGTCTTGCCATAATTTCTTCCTCCATTCTCACATTTTGTTTGTCATACTCGTTTCATCAAATTCATCCGATGTATTTGTTGTATTTATCTTCTCATTTGTCCGATGATTTGTCAATTATTTTTGATATTTTCGTTATTATATACATTATTTCATTTTATTTTTGTGTATTTTATACAATACTAATTCATTTTTCTTCTATTATTAGTCATACAACTTTACTTTTTCTTGTCGTACCTATTTACTTTTTTATTTTTCATGTTATAGTTTGATGTAAGTGGCAAAATCATTTTGAGCACTCTAATAATCAAATTTTAAATACCATAAAGGAGATCATCTATGAAAAAAGAAAATTGTTTTTACTGTACAAAAAACCATGAATTATCTGATTTAATGATTAAAATCTGTGATTTTGAGAATAGTACTTTGTATCTTTTCAAAGATCAACGTTATCCAGGTCGATGTGTCCTTGCTTTTCACGATCATCGAGAAGAACTTTTTGAACTTTCAGAAGAAGAACAAAAAGTATTTTTTAAATCACTCTCAGAAGTTGCTTCTGTTTTGAAGAAAATTTTCCATGCAGATAAGATTAATTATGCGATATACGGTGATCTTGTTTCACATTTTCATGTACACATCGTACCAAAGAAAAAAGATGGACCTGAATGGGGAATACCATTTACAGATATGAAAGAATTTATTTAACAGATGAAGAATATCAGTCTCGAATCAAACTTATCAAATCTTCTCTTTGATCAGAACTATAAATAAAAAAATAGTCATCATATCAGCTTGTTTTCGCCGATATAATGACTATTTTTTACTTGTTTTCTAATATTCCATTTCTCAAAATATTAAGGTGTGTTATCATGCTATATTTTGCTTTATATATATCACGTTCCACGATTGCCTCTGCAATATTTCTATGCTGTATGATCGTATCATCCTTGTATCTATCTCTTGTAACTCCAATATTAAGTTGAACAGATGACGTGATCACTGGTATTAATTTCTTGACAACTGTATTCCCACTGCATTCTGCAACCATCTGATGAAAAAGTGCATCTTCCTGTCGATAAGGTTTATTTTCTTTAATTAGTTTTTCTACCTTATCACACACATTCATCATATTCTTTATCTGTTCTTTCGTTGCATTAACACATGCAAGTGCTGCTATCTCTGGTTCCAGCATCAAACGAACATCCATCATATCTAACGCAAGGCTTTCATCTGATCCTTCAAAAGCTAATCCTAACGGATCCTCTGGAATACCATTCTTATATGAGACAAAAGTTCCAGCCCCTCTTCTAACTTCTAATATATTTCTAGAAACAAGGCTTCGAATCGCCTCACGAATCGTTCCTCGTCCAACATTCAAACGTTTTGCCAGCTCATATTCATTCTCAAGTCTTTGACCCGGTTCCATATTGTTATCTTTTATTAATTTGATGATATCATCTGCTGCAATCTGTGCAAGAGATTTTGTTTTTCCTTCTTTTTCCATATTGTTCTTTCTATTATACCAAGGAGATTACTCACGGAATGTAATCTCTCCTGTTTTCTCGTCCATAGCATCTACGATCGCAAGGGATTCTAAGTGTGTCTGTTTTCTTAAGAAATCTCCACCTGGCTGGAATCCTTTCTCAATCACGACTCCTGCTCCGACCAGTTCTGCTCCGGAATCTTTGACTAATTTCGCTAATCCTTCTAAGGCTTTACCGTTGGCAAGGAAATCGTCGATCAGTAATACACGGTCTCCTTCTCCTAAGAATTCTTTGGATACAATGATGTCGTAGACTCTTCCATGTGTGAATGATTCTACCTTTGTTGTATATACATCTCCTGCGATGTTCTTTGTCTGTGTTTTCTTTGCAAATACGACTGGTACATCAAAAATCTC
>ENA-OPAV01001020-OPAV01001020.1-human-gut-metagenome-genome-assembly--contig:-NODE-1020-length-20467-cov-8.699833_pt1 | contig 20467 bp, 19 predicted proteins | sample MGYA00241056_ERZ501428 | MGnify/ENA primary metagenome ERZ501428 (study PRJEB25962, sample SAMEA2042621) | human gut metagenome | biome: human gut; feature: human-associated habitat; material: faeces... | reverse complement strand
ATATTCGAGATTGTCGGCTTGATTTTTTCCAAATTTTAAATGGTGTTTAGTATAACTGTTGTTTTGCTGTAATTACTCATAATAGATTCCTCCGTTAATATAGTTGTAACTATCTCTGTTACAACTATATTATAACATCTGCTTGTTGTAATGTCAATAGTTACAACAAAATTTTTCAAAAAAATTTTCGGACTGCGTTTTTGGGTTAAAAACAGTCCGAAATATCAGCTTTTATTCAGAATATTTGAAAGGTCGTTTTTTACATCTTCAAGCGTTATCGAAGCAAGCTCCCGTTCCATTGCGCTCTGCACACGTTCAAGCTTGTCATCGAGAACGGCGTGGATATTCTGCCCGACGGGACAGTTTTCATTCGGGTTTTCGTGGAAATGGAAAAGTCCCTCGTTGCCAACACATTCAACGGCTTTATAAATATCGAGAAAGGTTATTTCCCCGAGTGGACGTGTTATTGATGCACCGCCCGAACCTCTTGCGATCTCAACAAGACCTGCGCTTTTGAGCTGACCGAGAATTTTTCTGACTATAACGGGGTTGACGTTCGTACTCCCTGCCAGAAAATCGCTTGTGACCTTGTATTTATTTCCGAACTTATCAAGGCAGGCGAGGATATGAACTGCAAGCGTAAATCTGCTCGATATTTGCATAAGACTTCTCCTTTCGTTTATTTTTCAAGGTTATTATACTATATTTTTTCGGAAAAAGCAATAGGTCTTTTTATGCGAAAAAGCAGAGTCAAAAATTTGACTCTGCTTGGCTACCTATTCATATATCTGCATATTGCACTGAGCAGTTCGCGCTCGTTGAGCGGCTTGGAGAAATGCTCGTTCATGCCTGAGTCCCTGCTTTGGCGGATATCCTCCTGAAAGGCATTCGCGGTCATTGCAAAGATCGGTATTTTCTTCGCGTCCTCACGATCCAGAGAGCGTATCCCGCGCGAAGCGGTCAAGCCGTCCATTATCGGCATCATAATGTCCATAAGGATAATATCGAACGAATTCGGCTTTGATGCGGCGAAGATATCGACAGCTTCCTGTCCGTTCCACGCTTCGGTTATCACAGCACCGTTCTTTTCAAGCATAAACCGTGCGATCTCCATATTTATATCGTTATCCTCGGCAATAAGGATACGGGTGCCGTTGAGCAAATTGCCGCAGAGATCCGTTTCGTCGGCAGGAGCGGCAACATAGTCCTCGTCGATGTCAAAGGCGAGATCAACGGTGAATTTCGTGCCGATGCCAAGTTCGCTTTCAAGGGTTATCGTTCCGCCCATAAGCTCGGTGAGCTGTTTTGTGATGGCAAGTCCAAGACCTGTTCCCGTATAAGTGCTTCGTGAGCGGCTCGTTTCCTGAGTAAAGGTTTCAAAGGCGTGTTTCCGGAATCCCTCGCTCATGCCGATGCCCGTATCCTCGCATACGAATTGAAGCCCGGCTTTGCCGTCTTTGCAGGAAAGCTCACGGCAGCTGACGGATATGCTTCCGCCTGCGCGGTTGTATTTAACCGCGTTTCCTGTGAGGTTCTGCAATATCTGGCGCAGGTGGAGAGGACTGCCTATAAGGTGCGTGTGCTCAAGACCGCTGTTGTCGGTATAAAGTGTAAGGGCGTACTCCTGTGCGTTTATGTCGGTGAGGTTATTTACCTCGTCAAGAATATCCATAAGGTCGAACGGCTTGTGTTCAAGGAGAAGCTTGCCCGATTCGAGCTTGTTCATATCGAGGATATTGTTGATGAGTTCGAGCAGAAAGCCTGAGACCTGCTTTATCTTTGCCCGACATTCGCTTTGCTTTCCAAGGTCGTTCGGGTAATGCTCTGCAATGGAGAGCATACCGATGATCCCGTTTATCGGCGTGCGGATATCGTGGCTCATACGGCGCAGGAAGTCGGTTTTGGCGATGTTTGCACGCTTTGCGTCTTCGGCTGTGAGGAGAAGCCGGCGCTGATATTCAAGCTCCCTGTTCTTTTCCTCGTTGTTTTCGAGGATAACGAAAACAACGCTCGTGACCTTGCCCGAGCTGTCGCGGTTCTTGGCGATATAGCGGAGAAGATACCACGCGCCCGAGGTCGTGCAGATATCGATAGAAACGCTTTCGTGCTTTTTAAGACGGTCGGGGAGGGTGGAAAGGTCGTTAAAGACTTTGAGCGGTGCTCTGAACTCGGGGGCAACGATATCTTCGTTTGAATTTGGCAAAACCTCGGCGATGCTTCTTTCATTATCCTTGAATTTATGCAGACCTATCTCGGAAGAGATCTCCCGATACATTCCTTTTTCAAGATCAATGTGATAGATGCCCCGGTAAATTTTGCTGATAGCGCCGATTATATCATTGTTGAACTGTGCCTGAGCAAGAGCGGTTTCGAGCTGTTCTTTCTGGTGCTTCTGATCGTGGAGGATATCATCGATATAGCGGAACCCGATAACGACTTTGAAGCCGTCCTCGGTGTTGAGCCGTACAGCCTGTATCTCGAAATTTTCGTTCCCGAGCAGGTCGGGCTTTGAGCGGTAACGGTAGATAAAGCGCTTGTTATGCGAAAGAAAATCCATAATATATTTCGCGTTTATCTTTTCCGTGAAATCGGGGGCGGATTCCTTTACGACGAATTTATCATAGAAGCGTGCCATGCGATAAGTAAAGCCGAGCACATGGTCTTTCGGGTCGGAGAATGTTTCCGGTGTGAAGTGTTGGCCGCCGCATTTTAAGTTTGTCATCGTATCGGCGGCAAGGTCGCAGAAATATACGCAAGTATAATCTGTGCAGAGTGCTTCAAGGATACTCTTTTCGTTCTTCAATGTGACATTTTCCGAAATATCGATAAAGATCATCACAACGGAAGTTTCGCCCTGCGGAGTGACGAATACCTCGGATTTTGCGAGGACGTTCGTTTTTTCGTTCCTGCTGTTCGTGATGATACATTCAAAGTCGAGCGAATCCTTTTCGCGGCAAAGCTTACGAAGCATTACGGGGACTGTCGGGTCGAGATACGTTATCCTTCTGAAAATATCGCCGAGGTCGGACTGTGCTTCTTCGATGCAGCTCATACCATAGATGCGGAGCGCTTCAGCGTTCATATAAAGGATACGGTGTTCGGGGATAGTATAGGATAAAATGCCGTAGCTTACCATATCCATAAGTTCTTTGTGGTAATCATTCTGGCGAAGCTGTTCTTTCCGGAGGTCAAGGTTGGTGCGTTCAAGCTTTTTTTCGAGAAGCTTGTCGGGTTCAAGGCGCATTATATCCGTTATCCTGCTGTGGTAGCCTATGATGCTTGTTATATTGTCCGAGCGTGAGATGCATCTGCCCGTACAGCGGACATACATTTCGCCCGAAACGGGGTGGATATAGCGGTAGATTATTTCCGATTCCTTTTCAGGAAGCCCCATGATGTATTCATTGAAAAGCTCCTGCTCATCGGGGTGAACGTGAACGACCAGAAAAACAGCGCGATCCTCGGGCAGCATATCCTCGGCAGTGCCGAACAGCGAGTTTGCGACAGCGTCGGCATAAAGTCTTGGCGGCTTGCCGTTTTCAAGCTCAAGCTTCCAGAACCCCATACTGCCTGCACGGAAATATTCACGAATGTCATTATCGCTTAAATTGCTCATATATTACTGCCTCCAAGGGCGTTTATTTTTCTATAAAAAATAGTAGAATTTTTCTCTCTGCCGCAAGATGATTTTAGGTCGGTTGAGGGATTAGAAAACGCCGGAAACCCGCATAAACTCTATGTTTTTGCGCGTTCTCGGCGTTTCTTTTATCGCCTGTGTTAGTGGTGCTTTTTCGGTAAATGGTGCCCAAATGGTGCCCAAATCCCACGCGGGGCTATAAAACGGTATAAGAAGCGGTAAAGAGATACAGCGGTTAAAGCTCTAAATCGCTGCTCTTTTTCTTTGCCGCGCTCTTTGCTTTCTTCGGCTCGGCTTTCTCTGCCTTTGCCGGGTCTGCCTGTTTGACCGCCCCATGATAAGCGTCTAAGACTTCTTTTTTGCGTTCAAGCCGCACGTCCACATAACGGGCGGTAACAGCTTCAAAGTTCATAGACAGCCCAAGCGATACGCCGATACCCGCAAGTGTATGTCCTAACACTTCGCCTACGGTGTAGAAGTCGCCTGTCAGTTGGTGCATATTTGTAGCTGCTGTATGGCGCAAATCGTGAAAGCGGATATGCGGCATATCCAAATCTTCAAGCAGCTTTCCAAACTGGGAAGATACCCACGACGCGGAGATAGGGGAACCGTCCGGCTTCGCTACAACAAGGTCATTGTCATAGTAAGGCTTTCCGTCCTTTTCTGCCTGTTCGCGCTGCGCTTCCTGCATAGCAAACTGTTTGAGAAAGAACGGGCGGGCAAGCTCTGTGATAGGCAGCTTTCGCCCGTTGGATTTCGGCGGTGCCATTTCCTCAATGACTTTTGTTTTTGGCGGTACCTTAAAGGGTAGCTGCTCGGAAACGTCAAAGGTGTTGTTTTCCAAATCCACATTGCGCCAACGCAAGCCCAGGATTTCAGAACGGCGCATACCGTAAAGCCCGCCTAAGATAACGGGCATTTCCCAAACGGTACCCTCGACGCGCTGCATAAGGGCTTTTACCTGTTCCGGCGTGTACGGGTCGGGGGTCTTGTCGCTCTTTCCAAACTTCGTAAGCGTGTCCTTTGCTGCGTTTGTTTCGATATAGCGGTATTTCCGGGCATGGCTCAACGCCACGCTCAAAACACGCTTTGCCCCGGCTGCGGTGGACGGTTTCAAGCCTTTGTCAATAATCTGCTGAAACATTTTGTCTACCATAGCGGGGGTAAGCTGATTAAGGGCAACGCCGCCGATATATGGCGTGATGTAGTTTGCAATCGTTCTTTTGTACCCGTCGTAAGTAGAGGGGCGCAAGTTCACTCTTGCATAGCTTTCTACCCATTCATTCAGATAGCTTGCAACGGTCTGTTTCCGCTGTGAAGCGATAGACGCAATCTGTCCCGGATTATGGAGCTTTGCTTTCATCTCTGCTTCATGCTGCGTTGCTTCCTTTTTTGTTGGAAAGCCCTTTTTTGAATAGGTTTTCTTTTCCCCATTCGGGGCGGTGTACTTTATATTCACGTCGTAAACTGTACCCGGCCGCCCGGTCAGTACGCCGTTGCTGTCGCGTTTATTCTTAACCTGCCTTGTTGATATAGCCATAGCTTAACCTCCCTGTCGTGCCGGGGGCTTCGCTGTCGTCTTTGCCCTGTGGTACCAGTCCCAGATTGCAGCGTCAGCTATCAAACGACGGTTTCCATTTTGTATATATTCAAGCTCGCCACTATCCATAAGCTCGCGCAGTTTATTTTCCCCGATACCGCTAATCTTGCTCATTTGCTCAACGGTCTTTAACATAGGGAATACAGGGATAGCGGGGCTTGCTGTTTCCTTTTTTGCCATAGGAAAATACCCCCTTTCATAAATGGCTAAAAAGTCAAGTTACAAAAAGTGGGCTTTAACCGGGCGGCTGTTAGCACAACCTCGCGGGAATTGCACCCCTGCTCATTTAAGGCAGCTTTACCCATTGCCTGCGACGCTCTGAACGCTCGGACTGTGGCTGTAAAGGCTTATCTCCCCTCAATGCGTGTTGTCGCCCGCAAGCTGCTAACTTGCTTCCCGTCGCGGTGTTTCTCGCTCGGCTTTTCCCGATAGAGGAATAGCGTCATGGCGCACCCTCCGTATGGCTCGGCGCAAAAAGGACGTACCCGGTTTGCCCTATACTGCGTCGCCGTTATCTTGCGTCGCTTTCTTTGTCAAGGAACATACGGGGCTGCTGCGGATTGATACGAAACGGAAAAGGGGTTAAGACGTTTCGGTATCGGTGCAGTTATTCAACCCTAAATGTGAGGATTGCCCTCATTAGTCTTGCTTGCAGCCGTTGGCGAATATCCTCGTCAACGCCAAAATAGACGTTTCCGCGCTCGTCGCAGAGCTTCCGCATGGAAAGGCTCGCTATGTAACCACTAAAATGCTGCAAGACAATTTTCATAGCGTCCGGGTCGCCCTTTGTCGCTGCCACAATGACAGGATAGGGAACAAGGGCAACGTCCGGGAAGTCAGATTGTTTACCATTCGTCCCATTCATCAGCGTGTTCCTCCAAATATTTCTTCAAGATTTCAAAAGAGCTTGTCCGTCTGTACTGTATCGTGCTGCGCGACGTATTGAATAACTTTCCAATCTCCACGTCGGTCATGCCCTCGAAATAGTACAGCATGATAGCTTTCCTTTTTTCTTCCGGCAAAGTGCGGATTGCTTCAAGCAGCAGCTTCGGCGTGATTTTCTTTCCTGCCTGCTGATAGCTCGGCTCGGCTTCTTCGTCTTGAAAATACTTATCAAGCGTATAAAGCTGTCGTTCCTCATGCAAGGCAAGGTCGGAAAACGACACTTCCTTTGCTCTGCGACGCCGGATTTCCTCGTGGGCGTTGCAGGCTTCGTTGTGCAGCACCCGTTTACAGAAACTTTGAAAGATACATTGCTTCTGAAATTCCACGCGATTAGGTTCCATGTTCTCACCTCCTTTCGTGTTGAAAGGTGGCGGTACCTCCCCTTTTCGCGGGATAATACAGGCGATTTTTTCAAACGCCGAATGAAAGCGAAACTTTTTTGAAAAAACCTCCCGAAAATGCAAAATGCGCCTGTCTGCAAGATGCAGACAAGCGCAAAGGAATTGTAAGCGGTATTTAGATGATTTGACAGTTCATATATGAGGGTAGAAGTGTTCCCGGCGGCGGTCGGGCTTTTTTTGATAAGCTAAAAGATATGGCGATATAGAAAAAGGACATGGCGATACCTCCTTGATACCGCCGTATCCTCAAAAAAGGGCGACTTTAATACACCCCCCGTTATCTTATTTTTCAAAAAGAAAACGGCGGTTTTGAGTAAATATTTCAAAACCGCCGTTTTATCTGCCTACATTCGGCAGTTTTGTTGTTTTACATAGCATTAAATCGCTATTTGAATTATTGATAATAAGGCGTAAATTTGATATTAAATTTATTTTTCGGAAACGATTTTTTGTAACAGTTTTTGCACGTTTTCTGTTTTCAGCACTTTCCCCGTAGATACTACTTTGTTGTTGACAACAAGAGCAGGTACACTCATAACGCCATATTCCATAACCTTTTTCAAGTCCGTAATATATTCTACTTCTACGGAAATTCCCATTGCTTTAACGGCGGATTGTGTGTTCTCATAAAGAGCATGACAAGACGCACACCCTGAACCTAATACCTTGATACAGCAAATTCTGCCTTGTATGTCTTGACAACAGTTATTCAAATTTTCCGGTTCAACTGTTTCAGACACGGAACAGTTACCATTGCAAGTACAAACAGGAGCGTTTATTTCTTTTTCTTTCTTCTTTCCAAAACCAAATAATGTCATAATAATTACCTCCAAAAAATTTTATATTCGCTTATATTAACAAGTAAGAAATTGCATTGAAAAAATAGCCTACAAGAATAATTCCTATGGTACAAATTGCAATGAAAACACCAAGCAATTTAGGCTTTACGGCTTTTCGTAACATAATCATAGAGGGCAGCGACAGCGTGGTTACACTCATCATAAAAGACAGGACGACACCAAGTTGAGCGCCTTTTGCAAGCAAGGCTTCTGCAATCGGGATTGTACCAAAAATATCTGCATACATAGGAACACCTACAACAGTAGCAATAATGACCCCAATAGGATTACCTGTACCAAGTATTCGTACAATCCATTCTTCGGGAATCCAGTTGTGGATAAAAGCACCAATACCGACACCGATTAGTACATAGGGTGCTACCTTTTTGGCTGTTTCAATTACTTGTTCCCATGCAAATTTGATACGGTCCTTAAAATGCAATTCTTCCTGCGGAACATCAAGACTGTTTCCACCCCTTATAAAATCCTCAACGTAGCTTTCAAGATGTAGTTTTTCAATCAATGTACCACCTGCAACGGCTATCACAAGCCCAAGCACGACATAAGCAACGGCTATCTTCCACCCAAATATACTCATTAGCAGAACAAGCGAACCGAGGTCAACCATTGGAGAAGAAATCAGGAAAGAAAAAGTAACTCCAAGCGGCAGACCTGCACTTGTAAAACCGATAAACAGAGGAATGGAAGAACAAGAACAAAAAGGCGTTACCGTACCAAGGAGCGCAGAAATTATATTTGCGCCGATACCATGAAACCTTCCAAGAATTTTCTTTGTCCGTTCCGGCGGGAAATAGCTTTGAATATATGAAATAATTAAAATCAGAACCCCTAACAACACCATGATTTTGATTGTGTCGTAAACAAAAAATTGAATACTACCACCGATTTTGCTCGTTGCGTCTAATCCGCAAGCGTTAATTAAATTACCTATTAGACGATTAAGCCATGCCATACCTAAAACTTCATTTTGAAAGAAGTTCCAACCTGTTTTTAGCATATCCATAAATAGCCTCCTTGAAATAGAAATATTGAAATTTGTCTATATGTTGATGTTTTGATAAGTCGTGCGGAAAAGTAAGTAAACTTACCTATCACAACACGACTTATTTTCAAATGCTGCACTTGTAATCATAAGCGCTTGTAGACAATCTATTGCATACTGCACGCCATTCTCTGAAATAGAGTAGTGCATCCATTTCCCCTCTTTGCGTCCTATCACTATACCAGAATCACAAAGTATTTTCATGTGGTGGGAAAGCGTTGGTTGCGTAATGTGCATATCATCTAATAGTACACAAGCACACTTCTCTCCTGTAAGCAATAGTTTCAAAATTTTAACACGGTTTTCATCACAAAATGCTTTGAAAATCGTTGGTATTTTTTTTTCATCAAGTTCCATAATCTCACCTCCTGTTGATGTGCTTCTATAAACTATTATATACACAAATTGAAATTTGTCAATATGTTTTTATCCGGCAATAATATGAATTATTTTGGCTAATAGTAGGTACTGTGTAAGCATATCCAAGCAAAGAAAGGAACAGTAAAATGTAGTTGGGTGAATTATTATGGCAAAAAGACCAGTACCTTTGTATGACTTTGCAGCTTTCGGGCAAGCCATAAAAGCAGCGCGGACAGGCAGAAATGAAAGCCGCAAGAAAGTAAGCGACGAAATGAACATTTCCCCTCGCTACCTTGCGAATATTGAAAACAAAGGGCAACAGCCAAGCCTGCAAATCTTTTATGAGCTTGTAACCCGTTATGACATATCCGTAGACCAATTCTTTTTCCCGGATAAGACAGCGGAAAAATCGACGCAAAGGCGGCAGCTCGACACGCTGCTTGACAGCATGAGCGATAAGGGCATACGGATTGTTACCGCAACAGCGAAAGAAATTGCAGAAGTCGAAAACGAAAACTGAATAGGCTTAGGAAGCGTTGTAATCTTTTTGAGATTGCAGCGTTTTTCTTTTGCGTAAGTTTGGCAAAACGGGGCTTTCCGTTGTAGTAGGGAATAAGGAAAAACTTTCATAGCAAGCATAGGAAGCGGGTACCCACTTCCGTATTTTCGCCCTCCTGCGCTGCGGCGCGTCGGTTGAAAATGGCTTGTTGGGAAGTGTCCCAAACCCTCGGAATGGAAAGGAGCGAAAGCATGGACGGACGAAAAAGAACGGTACAAATCAAGTTTAGAGTAACAGAAGCGGAACGGGATTTAATTCTTGAAAAAATGAAGCTCGTCCCTACCTGGAACATGGAAGCCTATTTGCGGAAAATGGCAATCGACGGGTACATTATCCAAGTAGACCACACCGACATAAAAGCTATGACAGCGGAGATACAGAAAATCGGTGTCAACGTCAACCAGATTGCAAAGCGCGTGAACAGTACGGGCAGCGTTTATCAAGAGGACATAGAGGAAATTAAGGGGGTGCTTAATGAGATATGGCGGTTACAAAGATTAAGTCTATTAAAAGCACGTTGAACAAAGCCCTTGACTATATCCAAAATCCCGATAAGACGGACGGAAAAATGCTTGTGTCCTCCTTTGGGTGCAGTTATGAAACGGCAGACATTGAGTTTGAATATACCTTGTCGCAAGCTCTCCAAAAGGGGAACAATTTAGCCTTTCATCTGATACAGTCCTTTGAGCCGGGGGAAGTGGATTACGAAACCGCCCATAAAATCGGAAAGCAGCTTGCCGACGCGGTAACAAAAGGGCAGCATGAGTATGTATTGACGACGCATATTGACAAAGGGCACGTCCATAATCACATTATTTTCTGCGCGGTCAATTTTGTGGACCACCACAAATACAATTCCAATAAGCGCAGCTATTACGGCATACGGAACATGAGCGACAGGCTATGCCGGGAAAACGGCTTATCCGTCGTTATCCCGAAAAAGGGAAACAAGGGAAAGAGCTATGCAGAGTATCAAGCAGAAAAAACGGGAACCAGTTGGAAAGGCAAGCTGAAAATCGCCGTTGACGCACTCATTCCCCAAGTGTCCAGTTTTGAGGAATTGTTACAACGGCTGCAAGCTGCGGGCTATGAGATAAAGCCGGGAAAATATGTGTCCTGCCGCGCTCCCGGACAGGAACGCTTTACCCGTCTTAAAACCCTCGGCGCAGACTATACAGAGGAAGCCATAAGGGAACGCATAGAGGGCAAACGCGCCCGCGCTGCGAAAGCTCCCCGCGCAGATCGCGGCAGCGTTAGCCTGCTGATTGACATTGAAAACAGTATCAAGGCGGCGCAGAGCAAAGGCTATGAACACTGGGCGAAAATCCACAATCTGAAACAGGCGGCTAAGACCATGAATTTCTTGACGGAAAATAAAATTGAACAGTACGCGGATTTAGTCAGCCGGATTGAGGAAGTAACAGCGGAAAGCGAACAGACCGCCGACGCATTAAAGAGCGTTGAAAAGCGGCTTGCGGATATGGCGGTGCTGATGAAGCACGTCGCCACCTACCAAAAGACAAAGCCTGTCTATGACGCATACCGCAAGGCAAAGAGCAAAGAGCGATACCGCGCCGGACATGAGCGCGATATTATCCTCCATGAAGCTGCGGCAAAGGCACTCAAAGCGGCGGGCATTACAAAGCTCCCCAATCCCGCCGCGCTGCAAAAAGAATATGAAGCACTCCAAGCGCAGAAAGAAGTCCTTTACGCCGATTATGGCAAACTGAAGAAGAAAGTCCGGGAATATGACGTTATCAAACAGAACATAGATAGCATTTTGCAGACAGGAAAGCAGCCGGAACGGGGCAAGGAAGCAGAGCGCGGATAAACAGACGCAAAAAAAGAACAGGACGCGGAAAGCCAGTAATGACCTCCCGCGCCCTGTCTTTTTGTGGGTGCTGATTTTGGTATGTTACGCAGTAGAACGCTGTTTTTGAGGGAAAAGGTGTTCTGTATCGCCTAAGTGATTTTCACGCGCTGCAAGCCCTGTAAATCAAGGCTATTTTCGCCCTTATCGCGTAACAAGGGCGCGCCGTTTCCTCATGCGCTCCGCTGCCTGCCTGTTCGTGATACGCTTGCGGCAGTCCGGGCAGTATTTGACGCTGTTTGACCTTGACGCAAAGAACGCGCCGCATACGGTACAACGCTTTTTATCCTCGGTCTTAAAAAGCTCGGCATACAGGAGCTTATCAAGGGGAAGTACGGCAATCCGAAACCATTTGCAAAGCAGCGAATAAGAGATAAGCTGCGGGCATACGCACTCGTCCCCGTCGTCAAGTAAGATACAATGTCCGTTATCGCAGTTGCAGCACTCCCGGCGCACAAGGGAATTGACTTTCCGGCTTTGGGGCGGCGAAAGCCGCTTTATGCTGCTCATACTTCCTCTGCGGCGTAAATGGCAAGCTCCGCAAATTCTTCCTCGGTCAGCGCGTCCACTTTGGAAAGGGCGCGCTTTGCCAGTTCCCGCATATCCGCGTCCATGTAGGGCAGCGTGGCGTTGATGTTCTCCGTAAGCTGCGCCTTGCTTCCCTCATGGTAAATGCTCAAAAGGTTTGTGTCCTCAACGGTAAATCTGTTCATGCTCATACCTCCAAATCGTGATTTTTTGTTTTCGCTGCGGCTTTCTTCTGTGCCTTTTCCTTATCCGCTTTAAGCTGCGCCCGGATAGAGGGCTTCTTTTCCTGCTTGCCCTTGCCGCGCTCCTTATCGGCTTTGACCGCGTTAGCCAAATCAACAAGGGAAATCGTTTCTCCTGCCTTAACCTTTGCTTCCAGTTCGTCAACGCTCGGCGTATTGTTGATAATCCCGTCAATCATGTTTTCGTTTTGCTCGGTGGTCTGCTCGGCTGCTTTCAAGGGATTTTCCCGCTGTGCCTGTTCTGCGGCTATGGCAAACGCCCGCGTCCCGTTTCCCATGACTAAATATTTTCCGTCGTCGGATTGATGATGAAAGCCATATCCGGCGGCTTCCATTTGTTCGCGGCTCATATCGGTTACATAGAAAGTACCGCGCGGCGTTTTAATTGTTTCGCCTGTTTCCAACTCGTCGGGCGTAAGCTGCTTTTGTTCCTGTAAAAACTCCGGCACACTCTTATAGCCGAAGCTGTCTACATAGTGGGCGGTGTCCTGCCCGTCCTGATGAAGCACAACCACGTCGGAAACGGAAAGGCTGTGTCCCTTAAAGTCTTTGGGGTGGTCGATATTGAAACGGGTATAAATATCTTCAAGGGAAGTCCCCGGCGTAAGCTCTGCGGAATAGATAAGCTCATAATTCGCCTTATCAACCACATTTCCCGTCACCTGCAGGCGGTCGTATGGCTCAAAGCGCAAGTCCCGCGTTTCGTCGCCATGCTTTAGCTGATAAATGGAATAGGTGTCTTTGTCCTGTTCGGCGGTCTTTGCTGTTTCCTGTGCCTTTGCGTAAAGCTCCTTGACCTGTCCCTCGGTCAGTTCGCCGCTTTTGAGTTGCCCCATAAGCTCGCGGCATTTCTGGGGCGTTCCCGTGAAAAGTACCGCGCTCATTTTTGCCCGTCCGTTTTCCTGCGTTACATAGGCTTGCAGCAGATAGGTGTTATCTTTGCTGTCGCTGTAAGGATTGCGGCGCACCCGGTAAATTGTTTCCGGGGTAAAGGCTGCTTTCTCCTGTGCGGGGGCTTCCTGTTTCGGCTGCTCCGGCGCGGCGGTTTCCTCTTTGTCCGGCTGCTCCTGTCCGGCGGTCTGCTCCATATCCTGCGCCTTTGAAAGCTCTGCTAATGTTTCGTCAATGGAATTGATAATCTCGGCGGCTGCGCTGCGGATTGTTTCAAGGGAGCTTTTCAGTTCGGAAAGCTCGCGGCCGCTGCTCCACCCGGCAACATACCCAAAGGAATAGTCCGACGTATCAAGCCCGTAATGTTGGCAGACGGTATAAGCGACGCTTTCCGCTTCGACTTCGCGGGTGCGCCTGTCAACGCGGGGCTGCTGTTCGTTCTCCGGCGCATTTAAGTCTATGTCATGCAGCTTTGCGTGTGCGATTTCATGTATCGCCGTTTTCAAGGTTTGCAGTTCGCTCATTCCCTCTTGAATGGCAATGCGCTTGTCCTCCAAATGGTAGTAGCCATGAGAGCTACCGGGTATCTGCTCAAATCCGATAGGAACAGGGGAAGTCTTTTCAAGGGCAGCGAAAAAATCCCTGTAACGCTCCACGTCGCCCGTCAGTTCATCAACGGCAATGTCGGGAAGCTCTTTCCCCTCGGTCTGCGACACGTCAAAGACAGACACTACCTTGTAGGCGGGTATCGTGATTTCCTTTTCCTCCGTAACCGGCTTTCCGTCTTTCCCAATAATCGGCTGCTGCGTGTGGGGGTCGATTTTCTTCATTTCTTGTTTGACTTTGTAAGGCGACGGGGCAATGATTTTAATTCCCTTTTGCCCTTTCATCACGTTTCGTCCAAAATTGTTTTTCCATGCGGAAAAGCCCGCCACAAGGGAAGCGTCCGGCTTCTGCATGGCGATAAGCAGCGTATTGTTAAAGCTGTAATTATGGAATTTTGACATGACGCGCAGATATTCCCGGTAACGCTCGCTTTCAAACAGTTCCGTTATGCCCTGTTCCAGACGGTCGGTAATCTCTTTCAATTTCTCTGCGGGCTTCTCGCTCGTCAGCACGATAGGGATAACCGGGCGCGGCTCCTGCGGCTGCTCTGCGGTCTGTGCTGTTTTCTGTCCCGGCGCGGCTGCGTCCATTTCTACCTTTGACGGGTCGGGGCGTTCCGGCTGCGGGAAGCTCATAACCTTATATTCCCTCGGTATGTCGCTTTCCTTGCCGTTGTACCACTCCGTAAAGGTGTTCTTGTTGTTGTAGATATAGCCCTGTTCGGTAAAGCGTCCTCCGTCATTGATAGCAGCGTCCCGCCCGTAATCCTCATACATGAAATACTTTTTTGCTTCTTCGGGCAGTTCTAATTCGTCCAGTTCGTCGATAAGGTAATAGCCGTAATCTTCCTCGTTCTGTACGGTGGGATAAAGCCAGTAACAGTCAAGGTTTTGTGCAAGGTTGATAAGGTCTTTGATATTTCCGGCGCGTTCCCCAAGAGTTACCGCCGCCGTAAACTTGTTCCTGTCCTCGTCGCGCTGCATGGAAAGCAGATTGCCTAAGTAGTTCAGTTCGTCAAGCCCCGCGCTCTGGATAACGGGAAGCGGCACGTCAAAGGGCTGCTGCTCGGTGTTCATAAAACCGTTGATAAGAAAGTCCTGCGGGTTATCCGCAGTAATACCGACACGCTGCATAGCTTCGTGAAGCTGCTCCTTTGTGGTCGGCATGGAAAGCCACACGCCGCCCGGTTCGCTTGTTTCAAAGCGGGTGCGGCTGTCGATAAGAATGGAAAATTGTTCGCTCATGTATTCGCTCCTTTCTGAAATGGCAGCGTAAACGCTGCGCGTTGGTGGTTACACTCCTAAATACAACGCACCGCCTGTTCTGCCAAAGATTTTGAAAAAATGTAGAGGGTTTGGGAAACTTCCCAACAAGAAAAATCCCCCGCAATCGTCGTCAGACGAAAACGGAGGATTTACGGAAGTGGGTACCCGCTTCCTATGCTTGCTATTCAAGTTATTTCTTCTTCGGTAGCTCAATCTTATAGTTGACGTACTTCCCGCCCGTATCGGCTAAAACAACCGTTCCGTCGTAGGTTTTGCCTGTTTTGGGAGAGTACAGCCCTTTGACTTTCACTTTGCCGGATTTCAGAAGTGCGGCGGCAATCTTCGGGGAAAAGGTTACTTTCCTGTCCTCAAAAAAGCGGTCATTCTTCCACATGACAAAAGCGCAGTCCCGGTCAGAGCAGTAATAGTTTTTCTTGCCCTCATGGACGGGGGAACCGCAGCGGGGGCATTTGCCGATTTCCGGCTTTTCCGTTTTGAAACGCTCCTTGTCGCTGTCGGAAAGGAACGGATAGGATTTCACAAGCTCCCGCGCCATAGCTTCAATGCCGGATAAAAATTCGTCGGGGTCGGCTGCTCCCTTTGCTATCTGCGTCAGATTGTTTTCCCATTCTGCGGTCAGCTTCGGGGAAGTGAGATTGTCCGGCAAAATGCACACAAGGTTATTCCCGTCTTTTGTGGGGGTAAGCTGCTTTCCCTTGCGCTCCACAAAACCGCTGCTCACTAACTTTTCAATGACAGCGGCGCGGGTGGCGGGCGTTCCAAGCCCTTTCCGTTCTGCGTCCGGGTCGGTGTCCTCATTTCCGGCGCGTTCCATAGCCGAAAGCAAAGACGCTTCATTGTGGGGCTTCGGGGGCGTTGTGTCGTGTTCCGTTACCTTTGCTGCGGGATTAGAAAAGCTCTGTCCCTCGGTAAGCTCCGGCAGCGTTCCGTCTGCGCTGTCCTCGTCGTCTGCTTCGGGCTTATCTTTCAGCGTTGCCCGGTAGCGGCGTTCAAGGTCTTTCCAACCGCCCGCAAGCACCGTCTTTCCCCTCGCGGTAAAGTCGGCTCCGGCGCAGGAGAAAACCGCCGTAACCGTTTCAAAACTGTGCGGCGCGGCAGTAGCGAACAAAAGACGCGCCCCCGCAAGGGTAAGGATATTCTTTTCGCTTTCCGGCAACGCGGCAAGGTCAGTCTTTGCAAGCTCCATAGTGGGAATGATTGCATGGTGGTCTGATACCTTTTTGCTGTTCAGCACCCTTGCAATCTCCGGCGAAAATCCCACACCCGCCATAAAGGGTAGCTTTCCGCATAACAGAGCGATAACCTTTGCCGCCGTTTCCTCCATGTCGTCGGTCAGATAGCTGCTGTCCGTCCTCGGATAAGTAAGCAGCTTCTTTTCATACAGGGCTTGCGCCAGGTCAAGGGTCTGTTTCGCGGTATACCCGAAAATACGGTTTGCTTCCCGCTGCAAAGAGGTAAGGTCAAAGAGCTTCGGCGGGGCTGCGGTTTTCTTTTCCCTCACAAGGGAAGTGCAGACAGCCCGCGACGCTTCGCAGGCTGCTTTCAGTTCCTTTGCTTCCTCTGCGGCGCAGATCTTCCCGCTTGCGGCTTCTGCGCCGGATAAATTAAGCCGCACATGGTAGTATTTTTCTTTCTTGAAAGTGCTGATAGCAGCGTCCCGGTCTACAAGCATTTTTAAGGTCGGTGTCTGGACGCGCCCCACGTTCAAGGTGCGGTTATACAGGCAGGAGAAAAGGCGGGTGGCGTTAATGCCGATAATCCAGTCAGCCTTTGCGCGGCAGAGGGCAGACGCAAAGAGCGCGTCATAGTCCCGCCCGTCCTTTAAGTTCTCAAAGCCCGCCTTGATTGCGCTTTCTTCCATTGAGGAAATCCACAAGCGGCGCATAGGCTTCTTGCACCCGGCGACTTCATAGACAAAACGGAAAATGAGTTCTCCCTCGCGCCCCGCGTCGCAGGCGTTGACGACTTCGGAAATGTCGGTGCGGTGCATGAGGTTTTTTAAGGTCGCAAATTGCTTTCCCTTATCTGCGGAAACGGTATACTGCCATTCCTGCGGCAAAATCGGTAAGCTGTCATAGCTCCATTTTTTGTACTGCTCCCCATAGGCGGCAGCGTCGGCAAGCTGTACCAAATGCCCGACGCACCACGAAATAAGATATTTGTCGCCCTCGATATATCCGTCCTGTTTCTTCTTTGCCCCAAGCGCGGCGGCGATAGTCTGCGCCACGCTCGGCTTTTCAGCGATAACTAAAATCAACTAAAGTTCCTCCTTTCCGCGTTCCGGCTGTGCGCCCTGTTTCTCCTGTACCTGTTTCAGACAGTAGCCCACACAAGGGGTCTGCTCTTTATAGGGGCAGGAAGCGCAGGCCGGGGATTTGAAAACAGGCGGCGCATTGTCGCGCCGCCCGCATGGTCGTTGTATCATCATCTTTTCAAAGGGATTGTCGGTAAACAGGGTCATGCGTCCTCGTCCTCCGTTTCATCTTCGGAAACGTCCCCGTCTGCGTCGTCCGGCTCCGGCTCGTCCTCGTCGTAGTCCTCAAAATCAAAGTCGTCAAGGTCGGTGCCGCCTTTCACACTCGGCTTGTTCTTCACAAACTTAAAGTAATAGAACGCGCCCCCGCCGCCAAGAAGTGCCACGACAAGGAAAAGCACAAGCCCGCCCGTATTGCTTTTTTCCTGCGGCTGCTCGGTTACTTCCTCCGGCTCCGGCTCGGCTTCTTTGCCGCTGCAAGCGGTCATGTTCGTAGAGCATACCGGGCAGGACGTATTGATTTTCCCGGTTTCGCATTTCTCCGTACAGGTGCAGACAGCGGGTGTCTGCGCCTCGGTGCTTTCCCCGTCCTCCAAGAGCGCGAAAAGGTCTGCGTCGTCTACTTGATTTAAGAAATGTACGGTGTTTTCGCCCTCGTCGTCCCGGTCAATGAGGATATAAAAATAGTTCCCGGCTTTGGTAGTAACAGTGATAAGCTGCTTATTGCCGCCGAAATCGTCAACAAGGGTCGCGTTCCCCTCCGGCGTAAGGGGTGCGGTTTCTTCGGGTTCCTCATAGATAACGCCGCTGTCGTTGGTCGCGTCAGCGGCGGGCTGCTCCGGCGTTTGTGCAAAAGCGGTAACGGAAAAGCCGCCCATGAGCATAAGGGCGGCGCAAAATGCGGTCAGCGTTCTAAGGATTTTCTTATTCATTCTCGGTGTCCTCCTGTTCTTCGTCATAGTCTGCGGTTTCTTCGGGAACGGCGGCAGCCATGCCGGGAATACCGCCGCCGGATAACATAGCGTTAAGCTCTGCGGGGGTTAAGCGCATGGAGCGCACAAGCTGTACGATTTCAAGGTTTTCCGCTTCGGTTTTCTGCGCTTCCAGTCCTTTCAGCTTGTTCTGATACTCTGTGATTTTCTCGCGGGTTTTCTGGATTTCCCGGTCGATACGTTCAATCTTACTCATTGCCATAATGTCAATACTCCTTTCATTTTTGCGGTTAGTTCCAGTTCATCAGCCCGTACCCTTTGATACAGGCATAGTCTAAGGGATAGCTTTTGATTTTGCAGGCGTCGCCGGAATTGCCCTCAACGGTATAAACGCGGCTTCCGTCTGTGCCGATAACAAGCCCTACATGGTCTGCGCTTCCGTCTAAGTCCCAGTCGAAAAAGATAGCGTCGCCGGGGGCGATATTCTCATAGCCCCGCGCTCCCCATTGCCCGCGTGAGGTAAACCACGGAATACCCTGTGATTGACAGGCGGCAAAACGCGGCTCGGATAAGCCCATTTGCCCGTAGCACCATGACACAAAGCAGGCGCACCACTCCACGCGGCTATTAAAGCCGTACCAGCTCCAATAGGGCTGCCCGCCCACGTTGCCGACTTGCCGCTTTGCAAGGTCTACAATCGCGGTATTGCCGGGGCGCGTTCCGTTTACAAACTGTACGCCGCTTAAATCCTCGGACGCGGAAACGTCGGGAGAACCGCCGCCGAAAATCAAGGGCTTGTTGCCGCTTGTTTCTAAGTACACCCGGTACATTTCAAGCTGTTCTACGGTCAAAAGCTCCGATACAAAGCTGTTAATCGGTTTGTTTGTCAGCTTGACATTGAGTATGTAATAGTTATAGGGTACTTCAACAGTATAGGTATCGCTGTGGCTGTTCCCGTCCTCGTCCGTCCATGTGTCGGTGCGGGTTTCGGTGCGGTAGCGCACTTCGATTTCTTCCGTCAGTGTCAAGGTGTACTGCTTATCAAAGACGCGGTTTAGCTCTGCCTGTGCGCTTTGGGGCGTGTAGCTCTGTAAAAGGGCGGTAAGGTAAGAAGCCAGTTCATGCGGGTTATGCCCGATATTGTCAAGGTCGTAGCGGTATTCATCATAGCCGGGATTGTCGCGCTCGATATTGTCAATCCGCTGCTGAAGCTCGGTTTCCTTTGCGGCGTAGTTGTTTTCCGTCGCCACAAGGTCGCTATCCTCCGACGTGTAGGACGTTCCAAGAACGCCGTTCATCATGCCAGAAAACATAGCCCCGCAGGAAGAAAGCCCCGCCGATACCATAATGAATAAGAGCAGCGCGGCAACGGCGATACAAACGCCCGCCGGGTGCCTTGCCACAAACGCCGCCGCTTGCCTTGTTTCCTCGGCGGTTTTCTTCGCTGCCTTGCGGGTATTCTCGGCGGCTTTCTTCGCGGTAGCTGTGCCGCCCGTCTTTGCTGCCTTAACATACTGCCGCTTGATTTGCCGCTTCTGCATGAAACGGGATAGGGGGTTACTTGTAAGCTGCGGGTTCTCATGCAGCGTCTTGTGGTACAGGTAATTGACGTTTGCTTTCTCCGCTGCTTTTTCAGCCTTTGCCGCTGCCCGGTAGGGTTTCAGCTTGTGGCTGCGGTAGCCCTCCCGAATTTTCCGCGTCCCGTACTTTGCGCCTTTCTCCGCTAATTCCTCGGATTTATGCGCTCCCTCCACGCCGGAATTATCCTTTTCCACGGAATGTATCTTGTTGTGGACGAAAATACCCGCTTCCTGCGCGGGGCGGGATAGCGGGTTACTGTGGGCTTTGCCGCCGTTTATCGGCTTTTCCTGTTCGGTAAAGCGTAAGCGGGTCTTTGCCTTTCCTGTGGCTTCGTCAAAGGTGCGTTCCTTGACAAGTTTCTTTTCTTTGGGGATAGCTGCCTTTGCTGCGTCCAGACGGTCGGCGGCTTCGTTGGATTTTCTGATGTACTTTTCAAGCTCCGGGGTAGATAGTTCTTCCTCGGTAAACTGCAAGCGGGAAGATTTCTCTTTTACCGTAGCGTCGCGCTGTGCTTTGTGCGCTGCCTTTTTACTCGCTTTCCGGGTCTGGGCTGCGTCGATACGTTCTATGACGCGCTCGGCGGTGGCGGTGTCCTGCCTGTGGGGAAGCTCCGGCGTAAGGGGAAGCGGGGAAGCGTCGGGAGAAACAGGGGGTAGCTCTGCCGCGTTCTGCGCCGCTATTTCCTGTGCGGCCTGCGGCTCCGGCTGCTCCTGCGGTCTTGAAAAATCCGCTTCCCGTTCCCGGCGGCTCACACGCTCGGCGGTTTCTTTGGTTTCGTTGACCTCGATAAGCCCGTCGCGGGTCATTTTCTGCGTGATTTTATCACGCGGCTTATATTGTCTTATGGCTGCACACCTCCAATCCGCGCCCTTG
>ENA-OPAV01000952-OPAV01000952.1-human-gut-metagenome-genome-assembly--contig:-NODE-952-length-21582-cov-2.919078_pt1 | contig 21582 bp, 19 predicted proteins | sample MGYA00241056_ERZ501428 | MGnify/ENA primary metagenome ERZ501428 (study PRJEB25962, sample SAMEA2042621) | human gut metagenome | biome: human gut; feature: human-associated habitat; material: faeces... | reverse complement strand
GACGAAGTTGTGCCGCCGCAGATGATGTGCTTGCCCTCTTTCGAGAAGAAGAGCGACATCATTCGGTCGCAGTCGTCGGGATTGCGCGGCGGACCGAAGAGAAGGTTCATCGGTTCGCGCTTGCGTATCTTGACAACGCAAGCAGTCGCATCGTCTCCTGGATGACCGCCGTAGAGCTTGTCGCACTCGTCAACGAGCATCGTCGAAAGCGTTTTCGCTGTGTAGCCGACAGGCACAAGCCCGGACATGAAATCCGCGATATCGTCGCGCTTCCAGCCGAAGTTGAAAGCCGTTCCGATTCCTGCATGCGGGCATCCGTCGCTCATCGCGACGAAAACATCGCCCTCCTGAAGCTTTATCTGCGACTTGAAAATGTTCTTTCCGCCGATGCTGAGCTCCGTCTCCGCATATTTGAACGGTTCGCAGTCGCGTATCATTATAACGTGCGGATTGTCGTACTGTATTATCTCGGCAGTCTCGTTGTTTATGAGGTGTATGATGGTGAAGGTCGAATATGCGACCCCACGCACCGAGCATATTGGCAGGGTGGCGGCTATGGTCGCCACGCACTCTTCGAGCGGCAGACCTTCAGCCATCATCGTTGATATTATTTTTGAGGTGAGGGTGGAGAGAATGCTGGCCTTGACGCCGCTTCCGAGCCCGTCCGCGAGCACGATGACGGTTGAATTTTCGTCCTGTTCAATTATGTCAACGTGATCGCCGCAGAGCTGTTCGCCCTCGTGGTTTATACTCTTCCAGCCTATCTCGGCGCAGAGGTTATTCATTGCTGATCGACTCCTTGAGCTTGGATAGCGCTATCTTTGTTTCCGCCGCCGTCTCGCCGAGCAGCGATGCGATCTCCTGAACGATGCGCATCTGCTTGTCAACGACCTTGTCGGCTATTTCAACCGTCTGGCGGCTGATGTTTTCTTTCTGTTCGCGCACCGTCTCCTCCTGCGTAACGTCGCGCATTATGCAGATGAGCAGGCGGTATTCCTTATCGTATATTATAGTCTCCTCAACATACTTGTCGTATTCGGCGAGATACATGCGCTTGTCGTGCATATTTCTGCCTGTTTGAAGAACGTTTAAGAAATCTTTGGGATCAAGCACGCGTACAACGCCGTCTCCGAGAATATCGGAGGGTGAGCGGAGATTCATTATCTTGAGCGCGGCTTTGTTTATCTGCTGAACCTCAAGCTTTTCATTGAGCAGGATAAGTCCGTTGGGCGTGTTGCGGACGATGTTGTCCGAGAAGCTCTCCGCCTTGTCCTTAAGATAGGGCAGGCACATCGATATCTCCGCCTTGCCGTGATATATGGCGATAGCCTTTTCGCGGCAGGTGTTGTATCCGCAGGAGCCGCAGTTGAGCTCATCAGAGGGCTTAGTCTTGCCCATGCGGTGAAGAATCTCGGTTATCTCTGCCTCTGATGGGGGCTGAAGTCTGCGCTCGATGACGGTGAAGTTCTTCTGAAGCTCGTAGCTGTCCGGCTGTTCGACTTCAAAATCCTTGTCGCCGGCGAACTGCGCCACAGCCATGTAGTCTTTTACGGGCGCGCGGTGGAATTTTTCCATTCCCGGCCCGCCGATGCAGCTGCCGGAGCAGGCGGACATCTCGATAAAGCAGTTGTGTATCTTGCCGTTTTCAATGTCCTTGAGCGCCGCCATGCAGTTTTCAACGCCGTCTATCGCCATGTAGGTATATTTCGGGTTGTCCTGCGCCATGGTCTTGAGTATGCCGCCGGTCGTCGGGAAGAAGCGCGCGCGGCTGTGCTCGTCCGAGTCCGTCTCGCGGGCAAGCTCAACGCCTGCCGACTTGAACCAGCTTGTCAGCTCGTCAAAGGTCAAAACGGCGTCAACTATGCCTTCGTAGTACTGCGCCTCATCTTTTTTTGCAACGCAGGGACCGATGAAAACAGTCTTTGCGTTCGGATATCTGCGCTTTATGTCCTTGCAGTGAGCCTGCATGGGGGAGAGCACATTTGCAAGATACGGCAGCTCCGCCGGAAAATATTTTTGAATGAGCAGGTTGACGGAGTGGCAGCAGGAGGAGATTATGATATCCCTCGTGTCGCTGTCAACCATATGCTCATATTCTGTCTTGACTATTGTTGCGCCGACAGCGGTCTCCTCGGCGTCGAAAAAGCCGAGCTTCTTGAGCGCTTCGCGCATCGCGTTTATGCCCACGCCCTCATAGTTTGCAATGAAAGACGGAGCAAGGCTGACGATGACCGGGTCGCTGCTCTGGAGCAGGACTTTTACTTTTTCGGTCTCGTCAACTATCTGCTTTGCATCCTGCGGACATACGACAAAGCACTGACCGCAGAGGATACATTCGTTGCCGATAATATATGCCTGATTGCCCGAGAAACGTATAGACTTCACCGGGCAATGGCGGATACATTTATAGCAGTTTTTACAGTTGGATTTTTTAAGAGTCAGGCAATCCATGCCGTTACACCCTCTCTTCCCTTATCCGTTTTAGTACCTTCTCCTCAAAGAAGTAGTTGAACCCCTCCGGCGTTATTCCGGTGTAGACATCGTCGTCGACCGATACAGTCACGCCCTCGCGGTTGCACCTGCCGGTGCAGAAGCTGCCGGCAAGTGTAACATCGTTTTCGAGGTCATATTTTTTCAGAGCGTCCTCAAACAGCCCGACAATTTTTTCCGAACCCTTGAGGTGGCAGGCGGAGCCTACGCAAATCTGGATTATCATATGTTTCAGACCTTTGCAAGAACGTTTTCGCTGAAGAAGTCTTTTACTGTATCGGGCTTCACGGAGAAGAACTTGTCGTCCACCGTGACGCACACGCCCTGCTGGCATTTGCCCATGCAGAAGGTGCCGGAGAGCTCTACCTTGTCGTCAAGATTGTTTTCTCTTATAAGGTACTGGAGCTGCTCAACTACCTGACGCGATCCCTTGATGTGGCAGGAGGAACCGATGCAAACGGTTATTTTCATTCATTTCACCTCTTTCACGAGTAATCAACAACATCGATCCACGAGTGGAGGAATTCGCGCTCCGCAGCGTTGCCCTTGACCGTCTGTGATGCGGCAACGATGGGCATCCATTTCTGGACATACTGTATCGCGGTGTCGCTCTTCTCGCAGAAAAGATTCAGATACTTCTTCGCGGCGTCGATATCTCCGTTGAGCCAGAAGAGGAGATATGTGCGCGCGGCGTCGGCTGAGGCGTTGCCCTGGGTGGCGTGCGACCAGTCGATGATATAAGGCGTGCCGTCGTCGGTGATTATAATATTCGAGGGATTGAAATCGCCGTGGCAGACCTTGTTGTGCTTGGGCATCGACTCAAGGCGGGTGTGCAGGTCATATCTGACCGTTGCAGAAAGATCGGTCTGGCAGATCTTTCTGTTCATCTTGTCCTTTAGTTTGTTGAGCAGGGGGCAGGTCTTTGAGTGCATCTCGAGCTGGAGGTCGACGAAAAGATTGAGATATTCGTCCTTCTTCTCGGGATTCTCCTGCATCAGTTGTGCAAGCGTCTTGCCCTTGATATAGTCGGACACTATTGTCCATTTGCCGTCGATGACCGTAACCTCGAGAACTCTCGGAATATTGAGCCCGGTCTCTTCAATACGCGCCTGGTTGAGCGCCTCGTTGAGCACGTCGGCCTTTGAATAGCCTTCGTTGAAAACCTTGAGGCAGCGGTCTCCGTCGCGGTAGACTGTCTTGTTGTTCCTTACTGCTATGATTCTGTCAAGATTCATTGTGAACCCTCCTTATGCCTTGTTCTTGCCGTTCTCCGCTCTGCGGTAAGCCTGTTTGAAGTTGTGGGTGCTGTCGTCCTCGGCGATATCTGCTTCGGTCGGCATGGGCTTCTCTTCAAAGTGCTTCTTGCCGTAGTATGCGTTGAGATACATCTGCTTTATCTCGCTCATGAGCGGGTATCTCGGGTTTGCGCCGGTGCACTGATCGTCGAATGCGTTCTCGGTCATCTCGTCGAGAGTGTCGAGAAAGTATTTCTCGTCAACGCCGTAGTCTTTGATTGTCTTCTTTATTCCGACGCGCTCCTTGAGCTCGTTGATAGCTTTTATAAGATTCTCAAGCTTCTCCTTGTCGTTCTTGCCGCCGAGTCCGAGGCTGTCGGCAACCTCTGCGTAGCGGGCAAGGGTGTGCGGATGGTCGTACTGCGGGAAAGTGCCCATCTTGGCGGGAGCTTCCGCCGCGTTGAAGCGGAGAACCTCTTCAATCATCAGCGCGTTTGCAACGCCGTGGGGGAGGTGGTGATAAGCACCGAGCTTATGCGCCATGGAGTGGCAGACGCCGAGGAAAGCGTTCGCAAAAGCCATACCTGCCATTGTTGCGGCGTTCGCCATCTTTTCGCGGGCTTCGACATCGGTCTGGCCGTTCTCGTATGCGCGTGGCAGATAGTCGAATATGACCTTGAGCGCCTGCTTTGCGAGTCCGTCGGTGTAGTCGGTAGCCATGACGGAAGCGTAAGCTTCGAGCGCGTGGGTGACTGCGTCGATACCGGAAGCGGCGGTCAGTCCTCTGGGCGCGCTCATATGGAAATCCGTGTCAACTATTGCCATGTTGGGCATGAGCTGATAGTCTGCGAGGGGATACTTAATGCCCGTTGTCTCGTCGGTGATAACGGCGAAGGGAGTTACCTCACTGCCGGTACCTGCCGAGGTCGGGATAGCGATGAAATACGCCTTTTCGCCCATCTTCGGGAAGGTGTAGACGCGCTTGCGGATATCAATAAAGCGCATAGCCATGTCCATGAAGTCCGCTTCGGGGTGCTCATAGAGAACCCACATGATTTTCGCCGCGTCCATCGCGGAGCCGCCGCCGAGGGCGATTATTGTGTCGGGCTCGAAAGCTCTCATCTGCTCAACGCCCTTTTCGGCGCACTGGAGAGTCGGGTCGGGAGCAACGTCGCCGAATGTCGCATGGACAATGCCCATCTCGTCGAGCTTATCGGTTATCGGCTTGGTGTAGCCGTTTTTGTAAAGGAAGTTATCGGTGACGATGAACGCTCTCTTCTTGCCCATGATGTTCTTGAGCTCGTCGAGCGCGACGGGCAGGCAGCCCTTCTTGATGTAGACCTTCTCAGGTGCTCTGAACCAAAGCATGTTCTCTCTCCTCTCAGCCACGGTCTTGATGTTGATAAGATGCTTGACGCCGACGTTCTCGCTGACGCTGTTGCCGCCCCATGAGCCGCAGCCGAGGGTGAGCGAGGGTGCGAGCTTGAAGTTGTAAAGATCGCCGATGCCGCCGTGGGAGGAGGGGGTGTTGACGAGAATACGGCAGGTCTTCATGCGCGCCGAGAACTCGTCGAGCTTCTCATGCTCGGTTATTTCATTGAGATATATTGAAGACGTATGACCGTAGCCGCCGTCTGCAATAAGCTGTTCAGCCTTGTTGAATGCGTCGTGAATGTCCTCTGCCTTGTACATTGCAAGCACGGGGGAGAGTTTCTCGTGAGCGAACTCCTCGGAGAGGTCGACGCTCTCGACTTCGCCGATAAGTATCTTTGTGCCCTCGGGAACGGTTACTCCCGCAAGCTCTGCGATTCTGAAAGCCGACTGACCGACTATCTTGGCGTTGAGTGCGCCGTTTATAAGAATGGTCTTTCTGACCTTCTCGGTCTCCTCGGGGTCAAGGAAGTAGCATCCGCGAGCCGCAAACTCTGTTTTGACTGCGTCATAGACATTCTGATGAACTATAACGGACTGCTCGGATGCGCAGATCATGCCGTTGTCGAATGTCTTGGAGTGGATTATCGAGTTGACTGCGAGGACAATATCAGCGGTGTCGTCGATTATAGCGGGCGTGTTGCCGGCGCCGACGCCGACTGCGGGCTTGCCGGAGGAATATGCCGCCTTGACCATTCCGGGGCCGCCGGTGGCGAGGATTATATCCGCCTCTTTCATAACGAGGTTCGTCATCTCAAGGCTCGGAGTGTCGATCCACTCAATGATGCCCTCGGGTGCGCCTGCCTTGACTGCCGCGTCGAGAACTACCTTTGCGGCCGCCGCGGTTGATTTCTTGGCGCGGGGATGGGGGCTGATGATGATAGCGTTTCTCGTTTTAAGGGCAAGCAGGCACTTGAATATAGCGGTGGAAGTTGGGTTCGTTGTGGGTATGACCGCCGCGATAACGCCGACGGGCTCGGCAATCTTCTTTATGCCGTATGCCTTGTCCTCTTCAATTATACCACAGGTTTTTGTGTTTTTGTAGGCATTGTAAATATATTCTGCCGCGTAGTTGTTCTTTATGACCTTGTCTTCAACAACGCCCATGCCGGTTTCTTCGACCGCCATCTTTGCAAGCGGTATTCTCGCCTTATTTGCGGCGGAAGCGGCGGCGAGGAAAATTTTGTCTACCTGCTCCTGGGTGTAAGTTGAAAACTTCTTCTCTGCTTCTTTGAGCGAAGTGAGAGCTGATTCAAGTGTTTCAACGCTGTCGATGATTTTTCTTTCGTTGTTCATGATTTTTATCCCCCTAAACGGTTTACTGTTTTATCTGTGTTTTCAGGTGTGCGAGCGAGAGAGCCATGTTTTCATATTGGATCGCTACACCCTCGGGTGCTGTGAGTTTGCACGGCGCAAAGCTCATTATGGCTTTTATGCCGCTTTGACAGAGTTTGTCGCATACTTCCTGCGCCGCCTTTGCCGGCACTGCAATGACTCCGATGCTGACATTGTTTTCTTTGCAGAAATCGTGCAGTCCGTCAATCGGCAGTATCGGTTTTCCGCTTGCGTTATTCTGCGAAACCTCCGTGTCAAACGCCGCGAGAATGTCGAGCCCGTAGTCGGAAAATCCGCCGTAGTCGAGCAGAGCTCTTCCGAGCTTTCCCGCGCCGACTATCACCGTCTTGCCGTTGCGGCTGTCGATGAGACATTCAAGGCTCGCTTTGAGGTCGGATACGGTGTAACCTATCCTCGGCTTGCCGGAGCCGCATATCGCTCCGAGATCCTTTCGAACCTGAACTTCGCCGAAGCCCAATGCCTTTGCTATCGTTGTCGCCGAGACCGTTTCGACATCTTGCGGCAGACTCTCAATAAATTTGAGATAAACAGGGATGCGCCCCAGAGCAGCTCTGGACACGTCCGTAGTTTTCATGCTGCACCTCCCGAAAAGTAGTAGTCTGACTTCTGACCAATACTATTCTATCGCATAACGGGACAAAAGGGAATTACGACTTTTATATATCGATATTATTGATATCGATATACCTTTACCTTTATTCGGCATAGTTTACAGATAGTGGGGGATATTCAGCTTTTTTATGGTGTTATTAACCTGAAACGAACTCTTTTTTTGCGCTTCCGTCTAGATCTTTCCAGACAATTTTTTTGTTTTCGAGCGTCATGTAGCCGTGATGGCTGTCCTCTTTCGGTATCGAAACCGAACCGGGATTCATATATGTATAATCTTCATGCTCAACGCACTTCGGAACATGCGTGTGCCCGTGCAGGAGAATGTCGCCTTTCTTTATCGGCGGAAGATTATTTTCGTTGTATATATGTCCGTGCGTCGCGTAAATAATGCTGTTCCCGAGGTCTATTATCGCGTAGTCGGCGAGAACCGGGAATTTCAGCACCATCTGGTCAACCTCCGCCTCACAGTTTCCGCGCACGCAGAGAATCTCATCTTTTATCGCGTTGAGCATTTCGATGACCTCTTTGGGAGCGTAGCCCTCCGGCAGGTCGTTTCGCGGGCCGTGATAGAGTATATCGCCGAGCAGAAGCATACGGTCGGCGTTTTCGGCCTTGTATCTTTCAAGCATCTTTCGGCAGTAGTACGCGCTGCCGTGAATGTCGGATGCTATAAACCATTTCATTTTATATTTTCTCCTTTATCCGAAAGTCTTTCGCTTCGCTTTGACAAGCTGCTCTATAAACATGTTGTCAAGATCGGTCAGCTCATAATCCTTGCGGTGAACCAACACGTCTTTATATTTGCGTGTGTTCTCCGGGCAGACGCGCTGGATAAGCCCGTATCTGTCGAGCAGCTCCTGCGGAATGGGGGAGACCCACATGAAAGTGTCGGGGTTGCGCGAGAGCAGTTCAAACTGACTCGCTCTCTCGAACACGAATATGCGCCTTTGCGAATTGTCCGGCAGTTCTTCTTTCTTGACTTCGGACAGCGGCAGGGACGGCACATACGGATCGGCGTGTGCTATCTCGATGCGGTCGCGAAGATCGTCGAAAGTGATGTTCTCTTTCTCTGCGAGCGTGCTGTTCTTACTCATGAGCAGAACATATTGAAACTCGGTTATAAGCTCGTAGGTGAGTCCTTTTTCGTCGAATGTCGATTTGTAATATTTGTCGTATCCTTCGGCGTAGCGGATTATGCAGAGCTTGTATTCATCCTGGAGAATGTTCTTCATCGAGCGCATGGAGTTAGTCTCTTTGTAGAATATCTCAACCGGCGTGTCCTTGTCGAGAAGCTTTGAGAACTCGGCGAATGCGTCGGTCACATAGCTTGCCCTCGGCACGGATATCGAGAATTTTTTCTTCTCGGTCGTACCCTTGCTGAATACCTCTTCGATAGCGTCGACCTGACGGAGTATCGAGCGGGCGTAACGAACAAAAACCTCGCCGTCCGGCGTCAGCACCATTCCCTTTGCGCTTCGGTCGAATATGGTAACTCCGAGGCTCGCTTCGAGCTCTTTTATCGCTCTGCTGAGGTTGGGCTGGCTGACATAGAGCTTCTCAGAAGCTTTGTTTATTGACCCGGTCTCAGCCACTTCAACTGCGTATTTCAGATGAACAAGATTCATGCTGTGTCCTCCTGTGGATTGCGCCGATAAGATAGGCGGTTGAATGCAACACTATATATGTAAATATAATACCACATATATGCCGCAAAATCTACAACATTATAATAGCTCAGCCGCAGGAAATCAATAGCAATATAAAAGCACAAAAAAATATCCGCAGAGCTTAGTCTGCGGATAAAACTTTTGCGGTTATACGGTTGCTTCTTCTTTGCTTTCTCTGTGCGAGAACATCGGATTTTCGGGCGAGAATATGCTCACGGCGCGGTGGAGAACCTTGAGGTCTACCTGTGTTGCTTCGCCGCCGCATTCTCCGTCAAGCGTCCATATCTCGGGCTTTTCAAATGTGAGCTTTACTTCGGAAGCTTTTATGTATATAAGAGAGTCGCCGTCGAAGTCGCGTTTCATTATTCTGTGGAGCATGTTGAACGCCGCAAGCGGATTAGAGAGCTTGCGCACGAGCAGAAGCTCAAACAGACCGTCGTCAAGCTTGACATCATCTTTGTCAAATTTGAAAAGTCCCGCAACAGAAGTGGAATTTGAAAACGAGCCGAAATAGAAATCGTCCTCAAGCACATTTCCGTCATATTCTATTTTAATGTGTCTCGGCTTGACATCGGCGAGAGCAGGGATAAGATGCAGGAAAAAGCCGTTTATCATATATGCGCTGTATCCGAGCAGGTTTTTCATCTTCTGCGGGGTGCTGTATGATATCTTTGTGCCGGGACCGAAACAGGCAACATATGAAAACTGATGTCCGTTGTAGTCGCCGACATCGTATCCGTTTGTGTGCCCGGAAGCGATAAGCTCGGCGGCTTCATTGAGCTTTGTCGGTATTCCGAGCGTCACTGCGAGGTCGTTTGTCGAACCCATCGGCAGATAGCCTATCGGAATATTTGCTCCCGCGCTCATCAGTCCGTTTATAGTTTCGTTGAGCGTGCCGTCTCCGCCGCAGCAGATAACAAGGTCGTGACCCTCCGCAAAGTCGCGCGCTATATTCACTGCGTCGCCCTGGCAGGTGGTGTATTTGATGGTGAAGTCAAAAACGCCGTCCGGAAAGGCATTGACTATCTCGCCGAGATCTGATCTCGTTCTGTTCTTTCCTGCGCAGGGATTGACTATCAGAAGTGCTTTTTTTCGTCTGTTTTCTGCTGCATTATTCATTTTTTGTGCGGCCTCCCAAGTGTTCCCATATAATGACCGCGACAATCGTACCACTCGAATTTAAACAAATTGTGAACAAGTGCCTCGCAACGAAAAATATTCGGTAAAAAATTCTGATATATACTATATAGAAATAAAATCGGTGCTATAATAGTCGAAAAAGTCCGCGGAGGTTTATGATGATAAGAAATGTGCTCTTTGACTTGGATGATACGCTCTTCGATTTTCATAAGGCGGAGAAAATAGCCCTCACGAAAACACTTGTGCATTTCGGCATCGACCCGACCGAGGAGACACTGGCTCTCTACAGCACAATAAACGCAGCCCATTGGAAGCGCCTCGAACTCGGCGAAATCTCGCGCGAAGAAGTTAAAGTCGGGCGCTACCGCGAGCTGTTTAAAACGATAGGCGTCGAGTGCGATCCCGTAAAGGCGACTGCGTATTATGAAAGTATGCTCGCAATCGGCCACTATTTTATGCCCGGCGCGCCCGAGCTGCTCGAGGAGCTTTACAGAAAGTATAGACTTTATATAGTCTCAAACGGCACCGCAAAGGTACAGGAGGGCAGGATAGGAAGCTCCGGAATCACAAAATATATGGACGGCATATTTATCTCTCAGATTCTCGGCGCCAATAAGCCGGACAAGCAGTTCTTTGATATCTGCTTTGCGGAGATACCCGATTTCTCGCTCAGCGAAACGGTCATAATCGGTGACAGCCTGAGCTCTGACATAAAAGGCGGCATAAACGCCGGGATAACAACCGTCTGGTTCAATCCCAAAGGAATAGAAAACGACAACGACATAAAGCCGGACTACACAATAAAAGAGCTTTCGGAAGTTCCCGGTTTGCTCTCTCAGATCAGCGCGAAAATATGAGACACGGCAAAACACAATATAAGCCCTGCGGCGGTCGGCAGAAGTGCGGCGATAACAGCCCATTTCATGCTGCCCGTCTCTTTCTTTACCGTTATCAGCGTTGTTGAGCACGGCCAGTGGAAAAGCATGAATATTATCACGCATATGGCTGTTTTTATGTCCCAGCCGTTTGCTGTAAGCAGTGTGTGCAGTGCGGCGCCGTCAGTGAGATGCTGCTGTCGGCGAGATAGCCCATGAGCATTATCGGCACAACAGTCTCGTTTGCCGGGAATCCGAGAATGAACGCAGTCAGAATGACTCCGTCCATGCCGAATAGATGCGCAAGCGGGTCGAGAAAATCCGAACAGTATGAAAAAATGCTTGTGCCGCTTATTTTTATGTTCGCGCTAATCCATATTATAAGCCCGGCGGGAGCTGCAACAGCCGCGGCACGCCCCAGCACAAAGAGCGTGCGGTCGAATACGGAGCGCACTATAACTTTGCCTATCTGAGGTCGGCGATACGGCGGCAGCTCGAGCGTGAATGCTGAAGGTCCTCCGCGACGTATCTTCTTTGAAAGCAGGGAACACGCCGCAAAGGTCGCAAAGACGGACAGAACTATGAGCGCCGTCAGCAGAGCAGCTCCGGCAAACGAGTCAAACGGAGCGGGCAGCGTGCCGACGATAAACAGTGAAATCAGCGATATCAGCGTTGGGAATCGCCCGTTGCACGGTACGAATCCGTTCGTGACTGCCGCCATGAGGCGCTCGCGCGGCGAATCGATTATCCGGCATCCCGTAACTCCTGCCGCGTTGCAACCGAATCCCATGCACATTGTTAATGCCTGTTTTCCGCACGCGCCGGATTTCTTGAACCTGTGGTCGAGATTGAAAGCTACCCTTGGAAGATATCCTGAATCTTCGAGCAGCGTGAACAGCGGAAAGAATATCGCCATCGGCGGGAGCATGACCGCCCATGTGAGCACTCTGTATACTCCGTCAATGAGCGCGCTCGTCAGAATATCGGGAGCGTTTATCAAATATAGTAATTGCCGCAGTTTTGCCCCGAGCGCGTCAAAAGCCGAAAACAGCAGATTTGACGGATAGTTGGCCCCGTATACAGTGAGCCACAGCACGGCGGCGAGAAGCAGGAGCATGGCGAAAATCCCGGCACGCCCCGTGAATATGCGGTCGAGCTTTCTGTCTGCTGCCGAGTGCTTTGCGCTTGTTGTGACGCATTTTTTGAATATATCTTCAGCCCTCATAACGGCGGCTATTGCCGCTTTGTCGCGTATCATTTCATGCGTAAGCCCGAATCTGTCAATTACTTCATTTGCGAGCTTTGCCTCATCTTGCGCCGGGTCGGGAGCTTCAATTTCTCTCGAGAGTATCCGCATTGCATCGCGCCGCGGGTGGCTTGAATTTTCGCTCAGAGCGGGCGTGAGTATTTTTAGTGCTTCTTCGATTCCGCTCCCATAATGCACAGGCTCTATGGGAGCGGACTTTTTTGATATTACCGAGTCAACTGCGTCAATCAGCTCGTCGAGCCCCTTGCCGCTGCGCGCGCTCGTTCCGATTACGGGTACACCGAGCTCGAGCGACAGAGCGGGAATATCAACTGATATCTTCTTTCTCTTCGCCTCGTCCATGAGATTAATGCAAACGACAGTGCGCGGAGTTATTTCAATTATTTGCAAAACAAGATTCAGATTTCGCTCAAGGCATGTTGCGTCGCAAACAACTATGCAGGCGTCGGCATTTTCGCTGAGTATAAAGTCCCGCGCTACTTCCTCTTCAACCGAGTGCGTGAAGAGCGAGTATGTGCCGGGAAGATCGACCAGAATATGATTCTTTCCGTTTTTTCTGAACGACCCGCAGGCGGTGGCAACTGTTTTTCCCGTCCAGTTGCCGGTGTGCTGATTCATGCCGGTCAGAGCGTTGAACACCGTGCTTTTGCCGACGTTCGGATTCCCGGCGAGGGCTATCACAATATCGCCGGGATCAGATTTGAGAGTGGGCGTATTTGTGTCTATGCTATGCTTTCCCGTTGAAGTGCGCGTCAGTCCCAATTTTACCGCCTCCGCGCCGTCATATCTTGCTGACCGCTATTTTTGCGGCGTCTTCGCTTCTGAGTGCTATGACCGCGCCGCGAATTAAATACGCCGCCGGGTCGCCGGATATAGCTTTGCCGAGACACTCAACGCGCGTTCCGTCGATAAGACCGATGTCCTGCATTCTGCGCCGGTCGTTCGCGCCGAATCCGAGTTTGTTTACATATGCCTGTTCGCCGACCGATAATGTATTCAAAGAGACAAGACTCATAATTTGATTCACCCTTTAATATAAGTTTACCCGGGGAAAGAAAGTTTCCCGATACCATAATATCGGCATCTGCGAAAAGGGTGAATGGGCATGGACGGCGGCGAAAAATTTTTTACTTTCAACGGCAGCGAATACAGGGGAGAATACGGGCTCACGGCGTCGCAGGAAGACTATCTTGAGATGATTTGCCGCAACTGTCCGCAGTCCGGTTCGGTTCGCCTCGGCGTGCTCGCGCGAAAGATAAATGTCAGCGAATCGTCCGCATCTAAAATGGTGCATAAGCTCAGCGAGACAGGGCTTGTGACATTTGAAAAATACGGAACGATATATCTCACCAAGAGAGGAAGGGGAATAGGGGAGTATCTTATCTTCCGCCACGATGTTATAGAGAGCCTGTTGCGCCGCATGAATTCGAGTGAATCCGAGCTGCGCCAGACCGAGCTTATAGAACACTTCCTCGACAGAAGAACTGTCGAAAATATATCCCGCTTTCTCGAAATACACCGATAAGGCTTTATCGATACATTTGCGCTTATATTTTTTGCACTTGAGTGTAATTTTTGACATATAATGCTAAAATATAAAATAAAACGCATTTTAATGTGCTATTATACATCCTGTAATAATGCAAATGGAGGGAAAACACTCATGGCAGAAAAAAAGACAGTGTTTCTCACAGGCGCTTCCGGCCATATGGGCTGGGCAGGCTTCAAAGAGCTTTACAGCAAAAAAGACAAGCTCAACATAGTCCTGCTTCTTCGCGACAGTGAGAAAAACAGAAAGAAATTCGCAAATTACCTTAATGATCCCAGCGTTAAGATCGTCTGGGGCGACCTGAAGAAATATGACGATGTTCTCAAGTGCGTTGAGGGTTCCGATTATGTTCTCCATGTCGGCGGAATGGTCTCGCCTTCGGCTGACTATTATCCGACAAAGACCATTCAGACCAACACCACCGCTGCTAAGAACATAGTTGACGCCGTTAAGGCTCAGCCCAACAAGGACGACATCAAGGTCGTTTACATCGGCACCGTTGCTCAGACGGGCGACAGAAACGCTCCTATCCATTGGGCAAGAACCGGTGACCCGATTAAAATCAGCATCTACGATCACTATGCGATAAGCAAGACCATCGCCGAGAGCATTTTCGCCGAGTCCGGTCTTAAGCATTGGGTATCTCTTCGTCAGTCCGGTATCCTTTATCCCGACATCCTCAAGAACATCGACCCCATCATGTTCCATGTTCCGATAAACGGCGTGCTTGAGTGGGCAACTGTTGAGGATTCCGGCCGCCTTCTTGCAAACATCTGCGAGCCCGACGTTCCCGAGGACTTCTGGAGAAAGTTCTACAACATCGGCAGCGGTAAGGAATACAGACTCACCAACTTCGAGTTCGAGGAGCTGCTCCTCGGCACTCTCGGCATCGGCTCCACCAAGAAGCTCTTTGATGCCAACTGGTTCATCCTCCGCAACTTCCACGGTCAGTGGTATGCTGACTCGGATAAGCTCGAGGAGTACCTGCACTTCAGAGCCAACATCCCCGTGAAGGCATACTTCAAGCAGATGATGACTCAGGTTGCACCTTACTATAAACTCGCTTTCCTTGCAAAGCCCTTCGCTGGTATTCTCAAGAAGACCTTCATGAAGAAGCTTGCAAACACCGAGATTTATGGCACCATGTGGTGGATCTCCAACAATGTTGAAGACAGAATCACCGCTTACTATGGTTCCAAGAAGAACTGGGAAGCTATCGGCAACTGGGATACCTTCAAGATCGAGCGTCCCACCGAGGAAGTTACCCTTCTTGACCATGGTTATGATGAGAGCAAGCCCGACAGCGAGCTTGACCTCGAGGATATGAAGAAGGCTGCTGCTTTCCGCGGCGGCGAGTGCCTCTCGACCGAGATGACCAAGGGCGACCTGTTCACTCCTCTGAAGTGGAAGTGCGCTCACGGCCATGAGTTTGAGATGACCCCGAACCTTGTTCTCAAGGGCGGTCACTGGTGCCCGAAGGAGCTTCCCTCCGACAGCGAAGGCAAGAAGTTCCACTGGGCATACGATGCCGAGGCAAAGGTCAACCCGTTCTTTGCTCAGGTTTGGTATCCTCTCCATGACAAGGACGAGAACAACGAGTACGACGAGCGTATATTCAAGGGCTTCAGCGGTTTCGAGAATATCTGATTGCTTTAAAAACATAATTTTTGGGAGCTGCTCAGAAATGGGCAGCTCTTTTTTTGCGTGATTTTGAAAGAAAAGTGAAAAGCAGGCATTGACAAATACCCCATGGGGGTATATAATCGAGCTAAAGACAGAAGCTGGAGATGATAAGATGGAAAACGGGAATAAATGCTGCGAATGCTGTCGGCATAAGTCGACGCCGCGGAGCGACGATACAGTAAAAGCTCTTCAAAACAGGCTCAGCCGGATAATCGGTCAGCTCGGCGGAATAAAAAATATGCTCGACGATAACCGATATTGCGGCGATATTCTTATTCAGCTTGCCGCCGCACAGAATGCGCTGCGAAATGTCGGCTATATTATACTCGAGGAGCATATGGAGACCTGTGTCGCCGAGGGTATAAAAAACGGCGACGATGAGGTCATAGCGGAGGCTGTGGAACTCATAAAGAAGCTCAAATAATCGGAGTGAGACAGATGGAAAAATTTGATGTTACCGGCATGACCTGTGCCGCGTGCAGCGCCCATGTTGAACGCGCGGTTCGCGGAGTTGAGGGTGTGAAAGAGGTGACGGTCAGTCTGCTGACAAATTCCATGACCGTCGATTTCTCTTCACCCGCCACTGCCGAGAAAATATGCTCAGCCGTATCTGCGGCGGGTTATGGCGCGTCGCCGCAGAATCAGGGCGGCAAAAAAGAAAACAAAAAAACATTGCTTGAAAGCAACGAGCCGAAAAAAATACTTCATAGGCTTATAGCCTCGGTCGTGCTGCTCCTCCCGCTGATGTATGTCTCGATGGGACATCTGATGTGGGGCTGGCCCGTGCCGCAGATATTTGCTTCGGATCCGCTTGCGATAGGACTTTATCAGCTCCTGTTGACGACAGCTGTTATGGTTATAAATCAGCGATTTTTCATCAGCGGAACCAAGAGCCTTTTTCACGGTGCGCCGAACATGGACACGCTAGTGTCGCTCGGAAGCGCGGCAGCTTATATATACAGTACAGCGGTGCTCTTTGAGATGTGCAACGCGGCGGTGAACGGCAATGTTCAGATGGCGATGCACCATCTTCACGGACTCTATTTTGAGTCGGCGGCAATGATACTGACGCTTATAACCGTCGGCAAATATCTTGAAGCCGTCAGCAAAGGGCGCACAACAGATGCGATAAAGAGCCTCATGGATCTCGCGCCGAAAACCGCCTGTGTGATAAGAGACGGCAAGGAGCAGGTTATACCCGCGGAGGAAGTCGTAAAGGGGGATACTTTTGTTGTTAGACCCGGCGAGAGCATCCCTGTTGACGGCAGAGTTATAAGCGGCGAGAGCGCGGTTGATGAATCAGCGCTTACCGGCGAGAGCATCCCCGTCGATAAGGCACCGGGCAGTCTCGTCTGCGCGGCTACGCTCAATCAGAACGGATTTCTTACTTGCGAAGCGACCCGCGTAGGCGAGGATACGACGCTCAGCCAGATAATAGACATGGTCGAAAACGCATCGGCAACAAAAGCCCCGATAGCAAAAATCGCAGATAAGGTGTCGGGCGTGTTCGTGCCCGCTGTTATGGCAATCGCGCTCGTTGCGGGCGTGGCGTGGCTTATTTCCGGTCGCCCGTTCAGCTTTGCGCTTGCACGCGCAATAAGCGTCCTTGTCATCAGTTGCCCGTGCGCTCTCGGACTTGCAACTCCGGTCGCGATAATGGTCGGCAGCGGTATGGGCGCAAAGCACGGAGTGCTGTTCAAGACTGCGACCGCGCTTGAACAGACCGGAAAAACTCAGATAGTCGTCCTCGACAAGACCGGAACGCTGACTCAGGGCAAGCCGCAGGTCACCGATATCGTGCCTGCCGACGGATTTAATAATGATTCGCTGCTGAAACTCGCGGCTTCGCTCGAGAGCAAGAGCGAACATCCGCTCGCCGCGGCGATAACGCGCAAGGCAGGGGAGAACAATATAATCGCTGATGAGGCGCAGGGCTTCTCCGCTCTGCCCGGTCACGGAGTCAGTGCGGAGATAAACAGAAAATCCGCGATAGGCGGCAATGCATCTCTGCTCAAATCAAAAGGAATTCTAGATTCTGCAATGGAAGCCGCCGGCGAGAGACTCGCAGGTGAGGGTAAAACGCCGTTGTATTTCGCCATTGACGGCAAGCTTGCCGGTATAATCGCGGTTGCCGATGTAGTAAAAGACGACAGCAAACAGGCAATATCCGAACTCCAGAGCATGGGTGTCAGAACCGTTATGCTCACGGGCGATAACAGGCGTACGGCACTCGCTGTGGCAAAGCAGATAGGCGTAGAAAATGTCGTGTCAGATGTGCTCCCGGGTGACAAGGCGGATGTGGTCAAAAAGCTCCAGAAGTACGGCACGGTCGCCATGGTCGGCGACGGCATAAACGATGCTCCTGCGCTCACTCAGGCGGATACGGGTATTGCTATAGGTGCAGGAGCCGATGTTGCGCTCGATGCGGCTGATGTTGTGTTGATGAAGTCGAGTGTCCGCGATGTTGCGGCGTCGATACGCCTTTCGCGCCAGGTTCTCAGGAATATTCATGAGAATTTGTTCTGGGCGTTCTTCTATAACTGCATCGGTATCCCAATCGCTGCAGGCGCGCTGATACCCGTGTTCAATATCGCGCTCAATCCCATGTTCGGTGCGGCGGCAATGAGTCTTTCGAGCTTCTGCGTTGTCACCAATGCGCTCAGACTCAATTTCTTCAAGCCTGATCGCCCGTTCAAAGGCAAGTCAAAACCGCCGGTCAAGCTCCCTGAGCTCATGCCGGCAGAAGAGAATATAAAAAATACGGAGGAAACAGCTATGAAAAAGACAGTTTATATCGAAGGTATGATGTGCAACCACTGCACAGCTCATGTTCAAAAGGCACTCGAAGCGCTCGACGGAGTTGAGAGCGTTGAAGTCAGCCTTGAGGACAAAAAAGCGGTGCTTACGCTCAAAAATGATGTCGATAACGCCGTTATAATGAACGCTGTCAAGGATGCCGGATACGAGCCGACAAAATGTGAATGATTTTTTAAATAAATCTTGCCATAACACTTGACATATCGAAAGTTATTTGTTAAAATAATTGCCGTCGTCACAGAACGGCAATTAACTGCGGGTGTAGTTCAATGGTAGAATTCCAGCCTTCCAAGCTGGTTACGTGGGTTCGATTCCCATCACCCGCTCCAATATGCGCTTGTAGCTCAGGTGGATAGAGCAACTGCCTTCTAAGCAGTGGGTCAGGGGTTCGAGTCCCTTCAAGCGCGCCAAGCCTGCGGGCATATCTCTTGATGTGCCCGCAGCAAACTAAATGGTGGGTATAGCTCAGTTGGTTAGAGTGCCAGGTTGTGGCCCTGGAGGTCATCGGTTCGAATCCGATTATCCACCCCAGCAAACCAACGCAAAGCAGAAATGTTTTGCGTTTTTTATATATTACCGATATTTTGGGGTGTAGCCAAGGGGTAAGGCAACGGACTTTGACTCCGTCATTCGCTGGTCCGAATCCAGCCATCCCAGCCAGAAACTCCCGCACTTTTGTGCGGGAGTTTTACTTATTACATCTTCACTATTCATTTTTCACTACCCAATGTTTTCAAGAGCTGTGGCTATTTTAAGGCAGTTGAAAACGGACTGCTTTCGGTTATGTAATCAAACACAACTAACATATAACTAACAAACAACAAATTATCAAATCACATGGATGTTATCAGATACATCCATGTGCCGATTTTACTTTTTAGTTTTACTTCGGTAGATTTATCCCCCAACATATGATAAAATATCTATATATAAACTAACCGGAGGATTGACGGCTTTTAATGAACGACAGGATGTTTACAAACAAAGACCTGCGGGCGATGATTATTCCGCTGTTTATCGAGCAATTTTTACTTTTGCTCGTCGGCATGGCGGATACATTTGTCGTAAGCTTCGTCGGCGATGCGGCGGTTTCCGGCGTGTCGCTCGTAAACTCCTTTAACACCGTCGCGATCTTCCTATTTTCCGCCCTCGCATCCGGCGGCGCTGTAATAATCAGTCAGTATATCGGCAGCAAAGATAACGAGCAGGCGGGCAAAGCCGCAAGTCAATTATTGATGTTTTCGGTTGTCAGCTCGGTTGTTATATCCGTTCTTATTCTCGTCTTTGAACGCCCACTTCTGAATCTGCTTTTCGGCAGGGTAGAGGATGATGTCATGGCGGCGTGCGTCGAGTATATGCGCATAACCGCGTATTCGTTCCCGGCTCTCGCGGTTTATAACGCCGGCGCGGCGATGTGCCGCAGTGTCGGCAGAGCCGATGTGTCGATGTATATATCCGCCATTGCAAACGCTGTCAATGTTGTCGGCAATATTATCGGCGTGTTCGTTCTTCATGCCGGGGTCGCGGGAGTTGCTTATCCGTCGCTGATAGCGCGGGCTATTTCCGCCGCCGCCGTCACTTGGTATTGCTTCATGCATCGGAAAACTCCCGTGAGATATACACTTTCCGGTATATTCGCGTGGCACGGCTCGCTGCTCAAAAAAGTGCTCGGCATAGCAGTCCCGAACGGCGTTGAAAACGGCGTCCATCAGATCGTCAAAGTGGCGCTGAGCAGCATGATTGCACAGTTCGGAACATATCAGATAGCCGCAACAGGTGTGTCGCAGAGTATATGGTCGCTCGCAGCGCTTATGGGTATGGCGATGGCTCCGGTCTATACGACTGTCATCGGTCAGTGCATGGGCGCGGGAGATACGGAAGAGGCAAACCACTATTTCAAAAAGCTCAATAAGCTGACATTCATTCTATCATTGGCGTGGAACACGGCTGTGTTCGCAATGACTCCGCTCTTGCTGAAATTCTTTGCCATATCCGATGAAGCCAAGCATCTTGTGCTCATCATGGTGCTCATCAATAACGCCATAAACGCTTTTGCCTATACATACGCAGGACCGCTCGGGAGCGGACTGAGAGCGGCGGGGGATGCGAAATTCACCATGACCGTCTCTGTTGTTCTGACTGTAGCCGCGAGGCTGTTCTTCTCTGCGCTGTTCGGTCTGTGGCTCAATATGGGCGCCGTAGGCGTGGCGATAGGCACGAGCATGGATCTGCTCTTCCGCGGAGCGATATTCTTTGTACGCTATAAAAATCAGAAATGGACTAAATTCAAACTTATATAAAGCCTATGAAAAGAAGAACTCTATCACTTATAATCTCCGGTCTGCTCGGCGTTGTAGCCATATTATCCGGCATATATTTAATGGCGGCGAGCGTGACAAATTACATTGCTGAGTCTAAAAAGACGGACTGGATAGTAACCGAAGCCCGGATAACCGATGTTTCGAGCCGCGTCAAAAGAAACAGCAAATCGAGCACGACATTTTATGATCTGACATATCAATACGAAGCGGACGGAAAAACATATACCGGAAAGAAAAGCAGTGTTTCCGGCATCAGACTCGTCGGAGACGAAATAAAAATAAAATATGATCCCGACAATCCGTCTGATTCAACATCGGATATCACTCCAGATAAAGATGACTTGATATATCCGTTCGGCGGCGGAGTTTTGTTCTTGGCGGCAGGAATTTTCTTTCTGCTGATGACAATAAAACGAAGCAAACAACTTAAAAGTGAAGATGAAGCATATCCGGAGACTGTGGAAAACAGCAGAAACCCAAAACGGACAATTATAGCCTTACTGCTTATGGCTGCGATTATCGCGCTGACCTTTGTCTTTCTGCGCGCTCAGCCGTCTGGCATTGAGACTTTCTCTTCCGTGATGACCGAGAACGGTTATACTGTGTCGGACATGACCGACGAACTGCGTACGGATTGGCGGGTCGGTTCGCTGATAGAAGATTCGCGCTCATTGCATACCGAAGATATGCGAATAGACTTTTGTGTCATGGACTCGACCGACAGCGCACGGCGCATCTATTCGGGAATGACGCTTCCGGTAAAAGATGGAGAAGAATACACATATAAAGGCACGAATTACACCTTCTTTTCAATCGAAGATGACAATTTATATACCGCCAAGATTTACAGCGGCAATACTGTGATTTACGCTGCGGCGTCGCATGAATGCCGCGATGATCTTGTTGATCTGCTCAGACAAATGGGATATTACAAATAAAAAGAAAAGCATCCGCACGAATTAACGCGCGGATGCTTTTTTTGATTTTCTGTTATCAGTCTTCGACAGTGACTGTGCCGTCTTCGTCAACGGTGATAGTCATGCCGTCCTTGACATAGTTGAGGAACTCCGCGCCAAGGCAGTCAACTGTGGGCATCGGATCGTCAGTCCAGACTGCGGAAAGAATGGCTCCGGCAGCCG
>ENA-OPAV01000933-OPAV01000933.1-human-gut-metagenome-genome-assembly--contig:-NODE-933-length-21843-cov-2.904948_pt1 | contig 21843 bp, 10 predicted proteins | sample MGYA00241056_ERZ501428 | MGnify/ENA primary metagenome ERZ501428 (study PRJEB25962, sample SAMEA2042621) | human gut metagenome | biome: human gut; feature: human-associated habitat; material: faeces... | reverse complement strand
GTTACCACCGTAAAATTGTAGTCCGGGTTCAGTAGTCCATACCTCAAGAAAGCGTCCTGATGTTGGTTCATAAACGGTTGCTGCCAGTTCGGGCTTATCGGAGGTCTTGCGGTTCAGTACCCAATTATGATCGTAGCCATGGCCGAAACTTAATTGCTCAAATAAGTCGTTGACACGTTTTCCAATGGCTGTAGGATGACGAAAATCCATTGGAGTTCCTCCTACTTCCTGAAGAATACCGGTAGGGATTAGGGTATGATCGACAGGAGTAAACTTATCTGCATTGATCATGAGTATGTGATCGTTGATATCTTTGTTGCCTGCTCCGTGTAGATTGAAAAAGGAGTGGTGGGTGAGGTTGATAACCGTTTCTTTGTCTGTGCGAGCTTGGTGAATGATGATAAATTCGTTTTTATCCGTCAGTTGGTAACTCATGGATACTTGTAAATTTCCCGGGTATCCCTCTTCTCCGTCTTTAGACAGATAGGTAAGTTGTAAAGTTTGACTATCCGGCTGTTCAACATCCCATACTACCATGTCGAATCCTTTGAATCCACCATGAAGACTGTTGGGAATATCATTGATTGGCAGTTGGTAGGCTTTTCCGTTCAGAGTGAATTTTCCTTTCCTGATTCGGTTACCATATCGTCCGATAGTGGCTCCCAGAAACCTTTCACCTTTGTAGTGGAGGTATTTGTCCACGTGGTCGTGTCCGAGGACAATATCCTCAAAATGACCGTTTTTATCCGGGGTCCAGAACTCAACGACTCGTCCTCCGAAATTGGTAATGGCAATCTCGATTCCGTTTTTGTTTCTCAGAAAGTAGAGATCGGTTTGTTTCCCGTCGATTACTTGCTGAAAGTCGGCTCTTTTCAATTGTGAATGTTGAGCTTGTACTGTGTTTGTGTGTATCATGGCAGTGAGTATTAATAAAATGATGAGTTTAGTTTTCATACGATTCATGTTTTTAGTTTATTATTCGCAAATGGTTAATTGGTCAGTTCTTTTTGTATTTGTTCCAGGGATTTGTTCTTTGTTTCCGGAAGTCTGAGGGCAAAGAAAAAGCTTAAGAACATCATAATGGCAAAGAAACTGAAAATGAAAGTACCTCCTGTACGGATGAAGACAGGAAACATCCAAGAAAGCAGGGCGGACCATACCCAGTGTGTCATGCTACCCAGCACTTGCCCCTTAGACCGGACACTATTGGGGAAAACTTCAGAGATTAAAACCCAAATAACCGCACCCAGTGAAATAGCAAAGAATGCGATAAATCCCATCAGACAGGCAAGCATATAGTAACCTGAGAAAGTATCCTGACAGAATCCTTTAGCTACTAATGCCAAAGAAATAGCCATACCGATAGAACCGATGTAGAGTAGCTTTTTTCGTCCTACTTGATCTATCAGAATCATTCCGATCATGGTAAATGTGAGGTTTGTCAGCCCGATTACTATAGATTGCATCATGGCAGAGTCAGTAAATACACCTGACATCTCAAAAATTCTGGGAGCGTAGTAAAGGATAGCGTTGATTCCAGATAACTGGTTAAAGGTAGCAATAAGGAAAGCATAGAGGATTGGTTTACGGTATTTGCGTTGGAAGAGCTTTTCGCCACAGTTTCCTGTTGCTACCAGAGATTCTCTGATTTCATGTACTTCTTGTTCAATATCCGCATTACTGACTTCTTTTATGATGCGACGGGCTTCGGTTTCCTTGTTTTGCTTTACCAGCCAACGAGGGCTCTCCGGTACGGTGTATAGTAGGAGTGCAAACACAATGGCGGGAATGGCTTCGACTCCCAACATCCATTGCCAGTCGTGTGCAATGCCATGTATCCAATAGTTGGAGAAGTAGGCAAGTACAATACCCAGGACAATATTGAACTGGAAGAATGCGACAAAACGTCCACGCCAGCGTGAAGGAGATATTTCGGCAATGTACATGGGACCGACTACGGATGAGGCTCCTACGGCCAGTCCACCGGCAAAGCGGAAAAATAAAAAGGAATACCAGTCGATGATGGCAGCACTGCCCACGGCAGAAACAAAATAGAGGAAAGCAATTATTTTTAGTGCTTTCAGGCGTCCGTATTTCTCTACGGGTTTACTACAGATGAAAGCTCCGATGATAGTACCGATTAAAGCGATGGCAATGGTAAAACCATGGCTGAAATCGGATAGGCCATATACTGTTTGGATGGATTTTTCGGCTCCGGATATTACTGCGGTATCGAATCCAAAAAGTAATCCTCCCAGGGATGCCACGAAGGCAATGTAAAACATGAAATTCTTTACTGTATTTTTCATAATGCAGATGTTTTATAGACCGAATTCGATCCGGTTAATAACATGATTCTGGTAACATTCGTCTAACTCTACAAAGTATCCGCTCCATCCCCATACCCGGACAATCAGGTTCTTGTGTTGTTCGGGGTGTTTACGGGCATGTAGCAGTTTCTCCCGGCTGACTGTATTTAACTGTAGCTGGTGACCACCAAGGACAACATAGGTTTTCACAAGCATACCCAATTTTTCAATGGTTTCGTCGTTGCTGAATACAGACTGGTCGAATTCCAGGGTGAGGGGGCCGCCATTGACAACACGATCCAGGTGCTGCTTGGTAAATGATTTAATAACAGATATCGGTCCTTTTTGCTTGAGAAACAGGCTGGGGGAATAATTTGCCGGGATCATTTCACCATCGTTACGTCCATCGGGAGTAGCACGCAATTGATTGGAATGAAAAATGTAGTACATGGCTGTTCCGGTACCTGCCCGATAAACTCCTCCGCGTTCATTTCGTTTATCGGCTAACGACTGATCGAAAGAGTCGAGTAGAGCTCCGGCTATCAGGTCGGCATAATCATTATCCTGTCCCATTTTGGGAGCTTCTTCTCTTAGCTTTTTCTGTAACTCTTCATAGCCTTGGAAGTTGTTTCTTATAGCAGTAAGCAGAGTGGTATAATCTATGTTCTGTTCTTCAAAATAGTATTTTTTCAGAGTAGCAAGGGCGTCGGTGGCAGTTGCAATGCCGGTCCCGTGAATGCCATAGTTATTATAGTAAGATCCTTCTGAAATATCTTTGGCTCTTTCGATGGTGCCATCCATAAGCAAAGACATCATAGGAGAAGGGATAATGTAGAGATTCCGGTGTTTTTCGCAGATTGTATCGACTTCTTTTTGTATTTCCTGTTCAACCAGTGTATAAAAAGATGGATAATCCGGGCAAGTGTTGAGCTTTTCAATGCATCGGTCTACACATCCTATTAAAGAAACAGCGTCTATATTGGGAATATCCATGGCTTTACCGGGGATGATGAACTCCCAGCAGGCAGCCACGACATAGTTGTATGCGTCCTCTTTCGAATATCCTTTGCGGATAAGTCCCGGAATGATGACGTCGTCATTGCTGTATTGTGGAAAGCCCAGCCCTATTTTTGTCAGGCGGGAACCTAAAGTGAATATCTCGTTGGGAGTACCTTGGTCTACACGAATGTTGATTTTGGGATCAATCAGCTTCAATTCGTAACTTGCTTGCAAACACATGCGTGACAGGTCGTTGAACAAGTATTCACCGTTTGCGTTGCGTCCTCCCAATACTAAGCTCTGACCGTTGTCGCCTTGCTGCATACCCGGATACAGGTCACTGTCTTTGTTGCATACCAGGAAAAATTCTTCAAGTAAGTCAAATGCTTCCTCTTTGGTAAGTGTTCCATTTTCCAGGTCTTTTTGATAGAAAGGATACATATATTGGTCGAAACGACCGAGTGTGTTGTGATAGTTACCTGCTTCCCAAATGGAGAAATGGAGAATCCTCAAAAGTTGTAGGGCCTGTCTGAAGTTTTGGGCCCCTTCTGTTTTGACGGTGTGCAAAGTATATGCTGTTTCTGTCTCGTTAATGGATAATGCATATTGCTCGTATTTCTCAATTAAATTTTGTATGGATATGATGCTTTGATACATTGCTTGCAGGAATGTTTTTTCTCTTTCATTTAATGAGGGTGTTTCCTGACGTTTCCGAATCTCTTGTTTCCGTGCTTCCAACCCATGTCGGATTGTGTAAGCATAATTAGGAGAGATGTTACATACCGTACCTTTTTCATGGATATAATGTTTGCTTTTGATTTCATTCCATTCTTCCGGGGTATAGGGATCCGGTATTTGGGTGAGGGTGCGGGTAAAAACGATTCTTTCACCCGGAAGTATAACCGGAGTTTCGGCATCCATTGAGGCAGCAAAGCAAGCTGTGGCGCGTTCTACAGGAGATAAACCATGTAGAGCATAGGACGTACTCAATTTATCAAGTCCTACGCTCTGTAGTGTTCTTCTTTGTGAGTGGTGTTGTTTATCTAAAATATACGTTTTTAGATAGTTAATTCTTTCGTTCATACAATTAGATTTTTGATATTATTTTCTTCGAATACATTATAGATTTGTGGTGTTTTTCCGGTATCGAACGGAGGGTGATACTTTTCTCCGATCATTGCGTATTTGGCACCTGCTGTCCGGTGATATCTGAGGATCTCGACGCGTATCAGGTTTTGGGCATTTTTGATTCTTTCGAAAATGGCTGTCATATTTTCCCGGGTATCGTTGACACCTGGAATCAGTGGTATCCGAAGGATGAAATCCTGCCCTGAATCGCAAAGTACGGTAAGGTTTTTTAGTATGATCGTATTATCTACACCTGTATATTTTCGATGCATCTCCGGATCTGTGTGTTTGATGTCGAACAGGATCAGATTTGCCAAGGAAATAACTTTGCTGAAAGTATGAGTGTTTGCATATCCGCTTGTTTCGATAGCAGTATGTATATCCGGAAGTTGTTCGAGCAATTCGGTGATGAAATCCGGTTGAAACAAAGGCTCTCCTCCTGTTAGTGTTATTCCTCCCCGGTTAAGCCTATAGATATCCCGGTTCTTTTCAATTATGGCAATCAGTTCTTCTACAGTTATCTGATATCCACAAATGCTTTTGACTCCTTTCTTAATCATGTATTGTGGTTGTGGTGAGATGCCCTCGGGGTTATGGCACCATGCACAGTGTAAAGGACATCCTTTTAAGAATATCGTTGTTCGGATTCCCGGTCCGTCGTGGATGGCAAACTCCTCTATGCTGAATATTGTTCCTGTTTTCATTGTGTTTGGATTAACAATGGCAAATATATACATAATATTTTGAACAGGTACGAACTGGTATGTATATTGTTGAGCATGTATTCGTGTTAAAATACAGAATATTAATAGCTCTTATTATTCATATGGGTAATGTTTATGGGAGTAGAGGCTATTATCCGGCATTTACAAAAAACGAATGTATCCGACCACTTTTAGAATGTATTTTTCCGAATGGGTGATGAACCGGTCTGTTTACTGACCTTTGCCGTTCTTGAATTCATTGGGTGTCACTCCACAGAAACGCTTAAATATTTTGCTGAAGTAGCTGGGATTATTGAATCCAAGCTGCCATGAGATTTCGGCGATAGTCAGATTGGTTTTTATAATCTTTACTTTGGCAACATCGATCTTGATTTTATTTATAAATTCGGTGGCACTCAGATTTAACAGTTTCTTCAGCTTATTGTATAGTTGGGTTCGGCTGATGTTCATGTGTGTAGTCAATTGATCGACACTCAATTCCGGTTCTTCGATATGTTCGATGACGAATTGGGTCAACGATTTGATAAACTCTTCGTCTTTGTTGTTAAGTTCTTCGTTGAGTTCGAATATTTTCATATCGTGATAATGTTCGCGGATATTACTTTTAGCTTTGAGTAAATTGGTGATTCTGAGGTTCAGTTCATCAAAAGTGAAAGGCTTTTCAATATAGGCATCTGCTCCTGCCGATAATCCCTGCAGCTCGTTCTCTTTCGAAGGTTGAGAAGTGATAAGAATGACCGGAATGTGAGAATACTCCCGAGAGGTTTTAATATACCTGCTCAATTCATATCCGTCCATATAAGGCATCATGATGTCACTGATAATGATGTCGATAATGTGTGTTTTCAGCAATTCGACTGCTTCCTGCCCGTTATAAGCTGTTTTCACTTTATATAAACGTAGTAATTTACTTTTTAATATGTTGTTGATATCCGGATTATCTTCTACTAGAAGTACAGTCATTTTCTTTTCTGTATTTGCGGCATTCATATCTTCTTTTAACCCGGAGTTATTGAGTAGGTATACGGTGTCTGCTACTACGTCGGGGGAATTGACGATATCCAGCGTTTCATCGGGAACGATCATATCTTTGGAGTCTTCTACCAGAGGCAATCTTACTTTGAAGGTCGTGCCACTATTTTGATGGCTTTCTATCTCAACCGTGCCTGAAAGTAGTTGAACTAATCCATTCACCAAAGCCAGACCGATACCTGTATTAGAATATTTCTGATCAGACGAATCGGTTTTGTGGAAAGGTTGCATGACAGCCTCCCGTTGTTCCGGATGAATATAAGAGCTGCTGTTGTGGCAAGAAAGAATCAGTTGTCCGGCATTCTTATCCACATCAATCCTAAAGTTTATTTCACTCTGAGGATCAGAATGTTTGAAGGCATTGCTGAGCAGATTGCTGATGATTTTTTCAATCTTGTCTCTGTCGAAGACCGTATAGTAGGAATCTGTTGAGGTTGTATATTGAAAGACAACCTGTTTTTGTCTGAAGACAGGGATGAACAATTCGAAGATACTACGTCCGTATGTCATGATGTCTCCTTTCACATATTCTATACGGGCGTGATCGGTTTCTACGGAACGAAACTCCAGAAGCTGATTGATAAGAAACTGAAGGCGTTGGATGTTCCGATTGATTATTTTCATTTCTTCTCCGGTGATTGTGTTGTTCCGGCTGATTGATATATCTTCGAATACGGCCATCAGTATAGACAAAGGAGTCTTAAATTCGTGGGTGATATAAGTGAAGAAATTTAGCTTATGCTTGTTTAGTTCGCGCAGGTTGTTCTTTTCCATGCGTTCGATGCGTATATCCATTTTATCACGCATGCGAATGCGGTAGAAACGGACAATTATAAAGCCGATCAGGAGCCCGATTAAAGAGTAAATGGTGATCATGAAGCCACTCAATAGAAAGTGAGGAAGGATGTTTACAGTGATTTCACGGCGGTCGAATACAACTCCGTTTTTCCCGATAACCCGTACATGGAATTTATAAGTTCCGGGATCGAGGTTGGTATAAGTGACTGATTGTGGGATTTGTTGTGTTGTGTTCCACTCGGTCTCCATACCCTCTAGATAATATTCACAAGAAAGTTGTGACTGACAGTTTTCATTGTAGTTGATTACCAGGAAGTCAAAAGTCAGGGTATTCATACCGTGAGGTAAGCGGATAAGGGACGTACTGTCGATATTGCTTTGCAGGATACCATCCGGTGACGGCTGCACATGCTTATTGAAAACCTTGAAGTCTGAGAAAGTCAGGTGGATATCGTTTGTAGGGTTGTTATGGTTCAGTCCTTCCGGTCGGAAAAAGCATACACCATTGATACTTCCGAAGTAGAGAGTACCGTTTGGATCTTTATAACCCGGACAGGTATTAAACTGATTCGAAATCAGATTGTCGGATACCTTGTAGTGGGCAAAACTCTGACTTTCCGGATTAAATGAGAAAATACCGTTGTCCGTACTCATCCATAGATAGCCGAAACTGTCTTCCTGTATGGAATAGATGTCTCTCTGCCGGAGTTCGTTCTTTTTCCCGAAAACCTGTATACTGTCTGCATTTGCATCATATTTCATCAGTCCTCCATTACTGGTGCCAAACCAGACATTTCCTTTCGAATCGATAAAGCTGCAATAGATGTTATCGCTGGTCATAGTTTTACAACCTGTCGCTCCTTTCTGGTATCGGTGGATGCTATGGGTAGGAATATGATACCGGAAGATGCCGTTGAAGTGTGCAGAAAACCAGATATTATCCTTTTTATCACGTATGATGTCGTCAATGCGTATAAGTCGGAATACATCCGGAAGAAAGGGGGTGAATGAATCTGTCTGAAAATGATAGATATTGACTCCCTGGCTTGTGCCTATGAACATAGTATCGGGGTTGTGAACATAGAGCTTATAGATTGAATTATTGGATAACCCCGTATCTCTTCCTGCCAAATTTTTATATGAGCGGATATATCCCCTTTCCAAATCCACCTTTTGTAGGCCGTCGACAAAATTGCCAATCCATATATTGCCGGAGTAATCTTCGGCTAATGCGTGTACGTTGTCTCCGTTTAGCGATGGATGGGTCGATTTGTTTAGGTACCTGATGTGACCGTCCGGATAAAGAATGGAGATTCCGTGATCTTCGGAAGCAAACCACAACGCTCCCTTTTTATCTTTGATGATGTTACTGATCGCTTTTCCTTTTAGGTATTGTTTCCCATTATCTGCTATCAGGTAGTGGAAGTTGTTTTCAGTCAGGCTGGTATAGTTGATACCTCCAAAGAATGTACCGATCCACATAATATCTCCACGACTTTTATAAATGGTGTAGATTGCATTATCGGTCAGTCCGGACTGGACATCTTTCGCATGCTGGCGGTATTGTACGTAACTGTTGTCCGTGTAGTCGTAGATGAAAAGTCCGTTTTCGGTTCCGATCCATAGATTTCCCCGCATATCTTCCTGAATGCAGCGGATATAGCGCATGTCTTTTCTGTCTTGTGAAGAGAACTCCACTGAAACGAACTGGTTATAATTCTTATTATATCGGTACAACCCGTTTTCGGTAGTTCCCAGCCATAGAGTGCCCTGAGAATCTTTGTAGATGGAAGTGAATTCGACAGGATAGTCGGAAGAGACTTCTGCCGCTGTGATTTTCCGGGTCATTTGTCCGTTGGGGCGGAAACAATAAATCGTATTCGGACCGACAGCCCATACATTTCCGTTAATATCCAGTGTTACTTTTATAATCAATCCTTTGTAGAGCAGTGCCATGCTTTGCTCTACTTTATTATACGTATAGAGTCCGGAATCTGATGCGATGAAGACTGAACGTCCGTCGTAGACCATGTCCAGCACATATAGTGGAGTCTTGGTTTGCGGAACAATAGTGGTGAACTTCTCTTTCATCATATCGTATAAGCACAACCCTTCATTAGTTCCCATCAATAGGGTATCTTTCCCAAGCAGAAGCAGTTTCTCGATGCAGTTTGAAGAAAGTCCGTCATCCGACTTGTAGTATTGTTTAATGTTGTATCCGTCATACCTGTTCAGTCCTTTGAGGGTTGCAATCCAAATATATCCTTTCGAATCCTGCACAATATCGCGTACGGCACTATATGTAAGTCCGTGTTGACTGCTCAGAGAGTGGAACATAAGTTCATTCTGTTGTGCATTTAGTATAACAGAAGAAATAAATAAAATCAGGGTAAAAAAGCTCTTTTTCATTCGTCTCTTAATTACGTACAACACAAAAGTCTGAAATAAAAACGAATCAGAAAGGCACTTATGGTCATAAACTGATATTTATATTCACTATGGTAATGTTTGGTGTAAATATGAATATGAGTATCAGTGAATAATTTATTGTTCTATGGTTCGGGTCTCTTTTCGCCTACTTTTGCTGAAACAACAAAACAGTAAAATACGAATGCAAAAACAACTGAGTATGGAACCACACAAAATGGACTCGTCCTGATTTGGCTTCGGGACTTGACAAAGAAACTAAAAATGTATGAATCCTTTTTAATGACTAAATTACTAATATTATGAATCTAAAAGATCTGAACAACCTTAGAGCAGATACCGAAGGCAGGATAAAAGCCGTCTTCTTAATATGCATGTTTGTGCTGGTGTCTGCAGGTGGATTTGCTCAAAACACAAAGAGCATTTCGGGTACAGTGAGAGAGAAAGGCAGTAATGAAACTGTTATTGGAGCCACTGTACAAGTGAAAGGGGCACACAACGGGGTGATTACTAATGAAAACGGAGAGTATACGATTAAAAACGTATCTCCGGGACAAGTACTTGTTTTTTCGATGATCGGCATGAATACGGTTGAGAAAACCGTAGGCAGTCAGAATCGGATAGATGTACTGATGGATTCGGGAGTGCTGATTGATGAAGTGGTGGTGACTGGTTATCAGACTCAGCGTAAAGTAGACTTAACCGGATCTGTATCCAGTTTGAGCTCCGACCAGTTTATGCAAACCAATCCGTTAAGCCTGGAACAAGCCTTGAAAGGCAAAATATCCGGTGTACAGGTAATGAACAATGATGGTGCGCCGGGTGGCGGAATCACGATTAAGATTCGTGGAGCCAGTTCTATTACGGCAGGCAGCTCGCCTTTGTATGTCATCGACGGTTTCCCGCTTCCTATCTCGGACGATCCGCTGGAAAGTCCTTTAGCAACTATCTCTCCCGATGCCATCGAGAGTATCTCTATCTTGAAAGACGTATCGTCTACTGCCATTTATGGGGCGCAGGGTGCCAATGGTGTTGTGCTGATTACTACCAAGAAAGGTGCGGCCGGTATGAGTGAGATTTCCGTAAAAGCTACTTATGGTATCAGTAAACTGGCAAATTCAATCCCGATGCTGGGTGCCGAAGATTACATGCGTGCATATATGCGTGATATGATTATGAGCGGACGCTGGCAGAATGCCGATTTCTACCAGGAGTATAAAGATCAGGTATGGAATACCAATCCTTCCCGTTTCCAGTTCTATCCGGATCTCTGTTTGCAGAATGGTACCAAGCAGAATTATGAAGTGTCTTACAGAGGCGGAACCGAACGGATACAGAACTCTACCATTTTCTCGTTGATGAACGAAGACGGTATCGCAATCAATACCGGGTTTAAGCGATTCTATTTCCAGACGAATAACAGCATAAAACTGCTTCCGCAACTGACTTTGAACACGAATATCTCGTATGAGCACAATATTCGTAGTGGTGCTTTCTGGACAGAAGGAAACATTTTCAATGAAATACAGACTTTCTCTCCGCTTGTTCCCAAAGAGTGGACTTTCCAGGAGATAGATGACAACCTGTACTATACAGGTAAAATGGATAATCCTTATCGGAAGCTGAAAGACATTGATTACAATAATAAAAATAATACTTTCTTCGGTCAGGCGGAATTGGTATACAACATTAATGATAACTGGTTTGTAAAAGGCGGTATTGGCGTTCGTATCCCTAAAGGGGAAGTCAAGGAATTTGTTCCGAAGACCATCCAGCGCGGTTATGATAATAATGGCTTGGCTACGTATGCTACACAAAGCGGATTAAATATGCGTGGAGTGATACAGGCCGGATTCAATAAAGTATTCAACAAGGTACACAGTCTTTCGGTGAATGCCGTGTATGAGGCCAATACCAATAAGTATGAAACCTTTAATCAGGAATATTCCCAGTTCAATACCGATTTGGGGTGGGAAGGTATTTATGATGCAAAAAGTGGTAACCATGTGAAGTCTCCCGGTGTATCTTACGAAAAGATAGCCATGCTCTCGGGAGTGTTTATGGCCAACTATTCTTATAAAGGCCGTTACTTGCTGAAAGCTTCCATGCGTGCTGACGGTTCTTCTAAATTCAGTCCCGATAACCGTTGGGGATTCTTTCCATCCGGTGCGCTGGGTTGGAGAGTTTCAGAAGAAGAATTCTTTAAGAATGTGCCTTGGCTGGAGAAGAACGTAAGCAACCTGAAGCTACGTTTCAGCTATGGCCAGGTGGGTAACGACCAGATTGCTCCTTATGCTTATGCACAGACATTGTCTTCCAGCCAGCGTCAGGCCATCTTTGGCGATGGAGCCATCCCGGCTTTGTATACCAGCCGTATGGCGAACCCGGAGATCAGTTGGGAGGTGACGGAAGAGTTTAACGGTGGTCTCGACCTGGATATGTTCAATAACCGCCTGAATGTGTCATTGGACCTCTATACAAAGACTACCCGTGATATGCTGCTCGAACAAAATCTGCCACGTACTTCCGGTTTCGGGAAGGTGACCCGTAACATTGGTTCGGTGCGTAACCGCGGATTTGAGATCAGTGTAGGCGGTGTGCTTATTGATAAAAAGGACTTTACCTGGAATGCTACGGTGAACTTTAGCTCCAATCAGTCCAAGGTGCTTAGCTTAGGTACTGAAACACAGATGCTCGAAGGACGTCCCGTAGGTTCGGCTTCCGGTTCGGAGAATGTTCTGATTAAAAAAGGATATCCTCTCGGACTCTTCTATGGTTTGCAGATGGAAGGCATCCGCAGCAACTGGCATTCGGATTATAACGGTATAGGCAGTGCCGATTCTCCTTGGTGGTATGCTACCGAGAGAGAGATGCCTTACGGTTTCCCATCCTTTGCCGATACCAATGGAGACGGAAAAGTGGATATGAGTGACCGTGTTGTGATCGGAGACGTGAATCCGGTGTTTATCGGTGGTTTGAACACTCGTCTGCGCTGGAAGTTCATCGAACTGGCTATGGACTTCAGTTGGTCATACGGAAATGATATTATCAATGGTAATGTATACAACCTGATGAACAACGGGGATATCCGCAATAAATCGGCTGTGTATTATAAAGATGCCTGGTTTGCGAACAATCCTACCGGTACTTTTACAGGTCCCGGCGCCATTGACTGGTCAGGATATATGTGGGCTGCTTCCAACTCGGAGATGGTGGAAGACGGTTCGTTCCTGAAGATGAACAATCTGGCTGTTACCTTCCGTTTACCGAAGAACGTATTGAAGGCTTGGAAGATTAAAGACCTGGCTCTGACGTATACGATTAACAACGTTTTCTGTCTTACGAACTATTCGGGATATGACCCCGAGGTACGTAGCGGTAGCTCTGTGAACAACCGTATTCTTCCGGGAGTCGACATTTCGGCCTATCCGTACGCCCGCTCTCATATATTCTCACTTAATTTCAAATATTAACAGGTACTGCCATGAAGAAAATATTATTAGCCCTTTTAACCTCTTGCGCCTTAGTGTCGTGTGAGGGGTATTTCGACCAGTTACCGAAAACAGAACTTCCGTCTGAGACTTTCTATACCTCATATGACGCTGCTTTGCGTAATGTTGCTATACTCTATGCCAATGCCGGGCATGTGAACGATGGAATTATGACCAGCGACCGGTTTATGATGCCTTCGCTGATGAATGAAGGTCCGTTCGACCTGACATCTACCTCGGGTAGTGTGCTGAACTTATGGTCAAAGCATTATTCATATATCGCGCAGGCGAACCTGATACTTGAAAGACTGGAAGCTAACAAAGGAGTGATTGACGAGAACGCCGGACATTCTGCATTGGACAAGGCCACCATCACCGGATCGGCAACCGAGATGCTGATGGGCGAGGTGCGTTTCCTCCGGGCTTATGCTTACTTTACTTTGTACCGCTATTACGGTGGTGTGCCCCTGGTCACAGAGCCTACCGGACCGAAACCGGCTTATGTGCCACGGGCAACCCGGCAGGAGATGTTCAAGTTTCTTTATGACGAGATGGCTTATGCACTGGATAAGTGTCTGGATAACCGTTCGGGCATTGCTTACGGCCGTGTGACGAAGGGAGCCGTGGCAGGTATGCTGGCAAAGATGAAGATATTCCATGCTTCTTATATCCGCCGTGCGGAAATGTATGGGGATAAGATCAATGAAACGACGGCTGGCGATGTGGATAAAACGACGTTATATGCCGATGCCGTGAAGTTGTGTGACGATATTATTGCCGGTATATATGGAACTTATGAGCTGGAAGAGTACTTCCCCGCTGTATTTACCAAACGCAACAACGAGATTATGTTCAGCGTGCTGGCAGAAGAAGGGGTGGGCACCGGAAATAAGATACCGATGGGCTTTGCCGGTGAAGGCAAGTACGGTGCTACCGGCGGAAGAAACCTGACCTCGTGGCTGACGCTGCTATATGACATACCGATGTGGGAACATAACTACAGTTTCAAGGACGTGTGTATGGATTACGGACAGGTGGACCGCTTCAATGCCGAGAGTCCGAAACCGGGGACAACTCCTTATGATTTGCAGAATCTTTATGACCGTACCGGGAAATACTCCATAACGGGAGATGTTACCCGTCGCATGTGGAGTTCGGTGAAAGGCTGGGTGACCGGTCCTAACAGTGGCGGTGCTCCAGTCGGCTTGTGGGTATTCGAACCTGCCGGACGTGAACTGGGCCCTGAGTTCTACATCGAACCGGGTAAAGTAAACGATTATACCGAAGAGCAGCTTAAAGTCATGGATGTGGCTCTCGAGAGTCACGAACGGGCTTGGTGGAAGAACGAGACGAACGGGCAGAACAAGCCCAACCTCTGGAACTGTAACTGGTGGCAGTTGGGTAAGTTCCGTAACCTGAATCCGAGTGAGCTGAGCTCTACTTTTGATATCAATTACGGTGGTGTGGACTATCCTGTTTTACGTCTGGCTGAGGTTTACTTACTGAAAGCAGAAGCCCAGATTATGCAGGGTCATGCTTCGGAAGGAGTGAAAACGATGAACATCATCCGTGACCGTGCTTGCCATCAGGGTTCCATCAAAGATATGTTTGTCTCTCAGGGAGATGCTCCTTATACTTACCAGCCGGGTTCGGTTATGATGATTCCTACGAATATCAGTCCGGCCAATGCATTGAAGGAGCTGATGTATGAACGTCTGCGCGAACTGGCAGCCGAGGATGATTGCGGGTGGCTCGATGTAGCCCGTTTCCCGGATGTGTCGATGGTCGACTTGGCAGATATCTGCCGTTATCGTGATCCTCTGCAGTTCTTTGATCCGTTTGGTGATCCGGCGCGTGGAGAGTACCTCTGGCATCTTTTCAACGAAGAGAAGGTATACCGGGTGCTGATGCCGATACCGTTTACCGAGTTATCGTTCTTCCCAGAGATGAAACAGAATCCGGGATATTTCTAATACTAAATACGAATGGATATGAAAACAAATAAACTGATTATAGGGCTGCTTGCTGTGGCAGCCACTTCGCTGGTTTCCTGCGAGAAATTTGGTGCAGACGTAGAGACACCGTCTGTCAGCATCTCCGTATCACCCCAGAATCCGAAAGTAGGCGAAGACGGTGACCATCAATACCGATGCCCAGTACCTGACGCTTTTTACAGGTGATGAAGGCAAGAAGTTCGAACGTTCGCGCGTTAAAGCCATTATGGAGCACGATTGGGACAGCTTCTATGAAGAGTGTTACCGGGTTTCTTATGCCAAAAATGGGGAAAAGACCCTGTTTTATAAATACTTTAAAGACTATCAGTCCATCGAAGAGGTGAAGAAGGATTTTGAGTTCTTCGGTGCCATTGACAATATCCAGTTGGTCCCCTACAAGAAAGGGGACTTTCCGGAGGCTTTGATGGAGATGAGCTACATAGGGACCAATCAGCTGAAGTTTACGGTGACCGACCGGCGTATCCCTTCGGGCATACGGATGAAACCGGATATCCACATCTTTGGCGGACTGGCCAACCAGCCGGGTAATACGATTATCGAAAGCCGCTTTGTGGCGTGTGATGCCGACCGTGCGATTCGTAAGTATTCTAATGATGCGTGGGTGGCTGCTTACTTCGGCCTGCACACCGAGCAGTTGGAGGACTTTGGCGGATATAGTGCCGGATACAAGTACTATACGATGCAGGATGAGCGTTCGTACGGCGCATTCCAGACCAACGATCCGCTTTCACGCCGTCCTACCGAAGGATTTTATAAACTGGGCGATATGTACAATCGGGATACGTACCTGCAACCCTTCCTGGATCATGGTGAAAAGATCATTCTCCGCCAGGTGGACATGTACGTCAACGGCCGTTCCACCTTTGCGGCAGCCGACGATTCGCCTTATAAGTACGATCTGGATGGGGATGGAGTATTGGAATCGTATGAATGTGAACTCGATCCTGCTACCGGACTTCCGGTTCACGAAGCCGACTATACGAAGTATAAGGGTTTCCAGGGCGATGTCTATCTCTCTTTCATAGAGATGGGGACCGACGAGTACGAACCTTGGAACACGGGTGTTTCGCTGGGTTCTGTATACACTACCGGAGGAATTCAGAAAACTTATAAGTACATTTACACCGGAGCCGGCGATTTTACCATTACGGCCGTTGCCACCAATGTGGGTGACAAAGACTATAAGGGGATCGATTATAGTGAAGAGCGGAGTAACTCGCTGGATGACTACAGTCATAAGAGAGCACTTAGCAGTGTGAAAATTTCAGTGCAGCCGTGATGCTTCTCTGCCGAATGTAAAACAGTGGTTGAGTATCTGCATGGCAGCGTTTATCCACCAGGGCCCCGGACGAAGTACCACCGTATACTCGGACGAAGTACTGCCGTATACTCGGACGAAGTACTGCCGTATACCCGGACGAAGTACCTGCGGATAAAAAGTGCCACACAGCCCTCCTGTGACGGATGAGGCACAGCAATGCTCAACTACTGTAGATTACTTTATTAATTAAAGAATGGTGCCTATGAAACTTAAGTATTATATTTCATCCTTACTCTTTCTCTGTCTGAATATTTCTTCTCTCCGGGGTATAACTCCCCAAATGAAAGTCAGTCCGGACGAAAGGGGAGTAAGCTCGCTCGTCTTTCAGGGGGCGGACAATGTCCGCAACTATATAGACCACGGGAAGTATCTGGGCGATTTGAATCTGGCTTACGAAGTCAGGGGGAAAAGCTATGCAGTCTCTCTGGCCGATATTTCCCCACAGATTCTATCCGCCACCTCCGATAAGATACAGATATTCTGGCAGCTTCCTTCGGATGTGCGCCTCTATCAGACTTTCACCATCAAGGGTGAAGAGGTGGACTGGGAGATTGAGTTTTTCAACCGCAGCCACCATCCGGCGACGGTGACGGACCTGTGGTTCTCTTTGCCTGTCGGTGCTTTGGACGAATCTATCCAGGCACATCAGAATCTGAACCGGCACTTCTCTCTGAACGGGAATGCTTCTTTTTTCTACTGGACTCCGCTGACAGGGCAGGGTGACATCCTGCTGATGACCATGCAGAAGGGAACTTCGATTGAATATGCCACAGCGGACGGCAAATATTATCTGCATTCCACCCATGCTGTGGACCGTACAGATGATACCTGGAGATTGCCGTCTACCTCAAAGACTGTACAGCCTTACGGACACTACGTTACCGGTTTCAACTTCACGCTTGCCGGAAATCACGAGGAGATACAGACGAAAATTTATGATAAGCAAGGGGTGATTGTAAAGGTTGCCCCCGGCATGGTCGTTACTCCGGAGATGGAGGTCTGTTGCGCTTTGCGGTCCAAGCTGCCCGTTACCGGATTGACGGCGGAATATCCTGCGGAGATGCAGATCACCAGCCTTGGACAGAAGGCAGGAGATACATATCTGTATAAGTTTCGTTTCTCCCGTTTGGGAGAGAACCTGATAACGGTACGTTACGGAGAAGATCAGGTCTGTTTCCTCGACTTCTTTGTGACGGAACCCCTGGAGACCCTGATTAAAAAGCGGGCACGTTTCATTGTCGGACGGCAGCAGCATCGCGACCCTTCCAAGTGGTACAATGGGCTTTATAGCCTTTGGGATATGGAGAAAGCCGAGTTGCTTTCGCCCGACCACCTGGGAGACTTGCGGGAAGAGTTCATGGTGGGTGGTTCGGACGACCCGTCCAACAGCAAGCCTGTCTATGTGAGTGAAAAGAATGTCATCTATCCCGACCGGGAAGAAATCGCCTCTCTGGAATACTACGAAGAAAACTTCGTATGGGGCAAGTTGCAACGCACAGACCGGGAATATCCTTATCCGTACGGCATTTACGGCAGCGAAAACTGGCATCAGAACCGTAGCGGGAAATATGGTGGATACGAAGATGGCGGTTCGGGCAAGGGACGCATGTGGCGTACCTTCGACTATACCACTCACTTTGCCATTTATTATAACCTTTACCGGATAGCGGAGGATAATCCCGAGATGGTTTCCTACCTTGATGCCGATGGTTATCTGGAACGCGCCTACCGGACGGCAATGGCCTATTTTGAAGTGCCCTATAACATTTTGATGGGCAAGCAATGGACATTTCATGGCTGGACGGACTGGGCTTATAAACAAGGCAACTTTCACGAGCGCTATCTGCTCGACATCATCCGTGCCCTTGAGCAGAAAGGGAGAGAGAAGGATGCGGCCAAGCTGCGTCGTGAATGGGAGAAAAAAGTAACTTATATGGTTTACGAAGATCCCTGGCCCTTTGGCTCCGAGATGTTTGTCGACCGTACAGCCTTTGAGTCTTCCTATTACGTGGCAGAGTATGCGAAGTTGAATCCTATCGAGCCGGAAGAGCAGTTCTGGTACGACAAGAACCTCAAGAAGTGGTATTCGTATACTTCGTTCGATACTGCGATGATCGACCGTTTCATGCAGAACCAGCTGGATGGGAACCTTGCGCTGCGCGGATTGTTTGAGCCGGGATATGCCAATCTGGGCACAGCGTGGAGCGGACAATACGTAAACCTCGACTATATGACCCAAATGGGAGGTGTGGCATTGCTCGATTATGCCTATCGGTTCTCCGACCGGCCGGACAGATACATCAATTACGGATATAACTCTTTACTGGCTTCATGGGCACTGATGAACACCGGTACGAAGGAGACCGGCTTTGGCTATTGGTATAAGGGAGAGCGGAACGATGGTGCTGTCGGCTGGGCCTTCTCACCCTACCAGAACTCACGCACTTACATGAACTATATCAAAGTGGGGCGTTCTCCCTGGCGGTTTGATGGTGAAATAGACCACGGGCTTACCGGAGGCATCCACGGTTCGGGAGTCTATCTGGTGGATGATCCCAACTTCGGGCTGATCGGCTACGGAGCGAATGTCCGGACGGATAAGAACGGAACCGTGAGTATCACTCCCCTTGACGGAGTACGCCGGCAGATACGTATCATGACTCCTGTCCGTTTCTCCATCGAATTGATGCAGGACGGATTCCGGAAAGATCATCCCGTCACCCTCAAAGGGGCAGCCGAAGAACTGAGCTTCTTCATCGAAAACCGTTCCGGCAAACGTCACAACACCACCATCCGGACCGAAGGAATGCCGGAAGGTAAATATACTGTCATGACCGATCACAAAATGATAACGACATTCCACATTGAGGCGGGTAATACACATCATCCTTATTATATAGAGGTGCCCGTTACGGACAAACATACCCAAGTGAAACTTTTAAAAACAAATTAGAATGAAACATGTACTAACAGGGCTATTTCTGCTTCTCCTTACGACAGCCTGTTCGGAAGAGGGACAGCAGACAATAACACCCGTTCCCTTTAATCAGGTGACTTTGACCGATGGGTTCTGGAAAGAAAGGATGCAGACGGAAATCAACGTAACGGTACCTTTCTCCGTTGAGCAGAGCGCACCGGCGGTAGAGCGTTTCCGGCGTTGCGCCGCCTTTCTGGCAGGAGACTCCACAGCCCTTCCCGAGACTCACCGCTTTATAAGCTCCGATCTTTATAAAGTGATGGAAGGAGTGGCTTATTCATTGATGATTCGCCCGGACAAGGAGCTGGAAGAGTTTATGGATGAAGTGACCGATCTGATTGCTGCTTCACAGAAAGAGGACGGATATTTATATATTTCGCATATTTGTGGTAATCCCGATCCCCGAGAGATGGGAGAGAAGCCCTATTCGTGGGTCGTTCATAGCCATGAGCTTTATAATGTGGGGCATCTGTACGAAGCAGCGGTAGCCTATTATCAGGCTACGGGTAAGGATAAACTGCTGAATGTCGCCATAAAGAGTGCCAAGCATGTGAATAAGGTGTTCTTTGAAGGAGGTGATCCCAATTATAACGGCGGCAAACCGGTCAATCAGGCTCCGGGGCACGAAGAGATCGAGCTGGCACTCTGCAAGCTATACCGGGTGACAAATGATACACTGTACCTCAACATGGCAAAGAAGTTCCTTGAGATCAGAGGAGTCACTTACCGTCCGGAAGGTGAGGGAGTAATGGCGCCGACTTACGCACAGCAGCATGCGCCGGTGAAAGAGCAGACCGAAGCTGTTGGGCATGCCGTTCGTGCGGCATATCTATACACAGCCATGGCACAGGTCGATGCCCTGACCGGACTGAATGACTATACCCGTGCGCTTAATTCTATTTGGACGAATCTGGTCACTACCCGTATGCATATCACCGGCGGCCTTGGAGCCATAGAGGGGATGGAAGGCTTCGGGGCTCCTTATGAACTCCCCAATCTGACAGCCTATAATGAAACCTGCGCGGCGGTAGCCAACGTGTTCTTCAATTATGGTATGTACCTGGACAGCGGAGACGCTAAATTCCTCGATATAGCCGAGCTTTCACTCTTTAACAACTCGTTGGCGGGCATCAACCTGCATGGCGACCGTTTTTTCTATGTCAATCCTCTTGAGGCAGACGGAGTGAGACGCTTTAATCATGGGAATGGGGGACGTGCTAAGTGGTTCGGGTGTGCCTGCTGTCCTCCCAATATTTCACGTCTGATCCTGCAAGTGCCGGGCTATATGTACGCCTATAGCAAAGACAGGGTTTACCTGACCTTGTATGGTGGCAGCCAAACGGAAATTCCCCTGGAAGAAACCCGTGTGAAACTGGAGCAGTCCTCCGCCTATCCGTTCGATGGAAAAGTGCGCGTGACGGTGCAGCCCGAAAAGGCAAGTAAATTCTCGGTTTGCATGCGTATCCCTACGTGGGCATGCTCCGGAGAATTTGTTCCGGGGGGACTTTACCCCTATAAACAACCGGGGCACACGGAAATTGAACTGAGCGTTAATGGACAGAAAACCGATTTCAGGATGGAGAAAGGATTTGCCGTTGTCAAGCGTAACTGGGAGCCGGGTGACGTGGTCGAACTCAACATCCCCATGCCGGTGCGTTTTGTAGATTGCATCCCCGAAGTCAGTGAGAATATAGGTAAGACCGCCGTAACCCGCGGCCCATTAGTCTACTGTGCCGAAGAAGTGGATAATGCCGGCCCCGTCCAACGCCTCTATCTGGGCGATGTTAACGAATCACAGGCAAAGGTGGCCAATATATCCTCCGGTGTGCTGCAAGGATTGGAAAGTATCACCCTGCCGGGTATGGAGAAAAAAGTGGAAGGCATCACCACCCGTGAGATCACGATGGTTCCTTACTACGCCTGGTGCAACCGGGGAGACAACCGTACGATGCTGGTTTGGTTGAACGATGAGGCCTCCACCGCCAGCATCGGCCAGCAAGCCATGGCTTATCTCCGTAATATCAAAGCGGTGAACGTATCCTCCCTGGCTGCCGGAAAGAATATTTCCACACGTGCGCTTTGCGACGGAAAAGTATCCGATTCTTCCGCAGACAAGCTGACTGAAAGGTGGATGTCCGACGGCTCGGGCAGACAATGGGTGCAGGTAGACTTCAGAGAACCCTTTCTGCTGAACTCCCTTTCCATGTATTGGCTGGACGATCAGGAAAAAATAGCCATTCCGTCCGGTTGGTCAGTAGAGTATAAGTCGGATGCCGGATGGAATCCCCTTGAACTCTATGTGACGGACTCATATCAGGTGGGCACCGATCGGTTCAACGTAGTACATCCTTCAGGCAGTGTTGAAGTGGAATCCGTTCGTATTCTTATAGAACCTCAGAAAGGAAAATCAATAGGTGTTTCAGAGATAAGGTTTGAGTAGGTTCTTTTTTTTCAGCAGGAAAGAGGGTGTTGTACAGCAGAGGCAACATCCTCTTTCTCTATCAGTACATGCCGTATCCTCACAATGTAAAAACAAAAAAGGTCCGCCGTAATGACGAACCTTTGTTTGCTCTTCCTCTTGGACTTGAACCAAGGACCCTCTGATTAACAGTCAGATGCTC
>ENA-OPAV01000906-OPAV01000906.1-human-gut-metagenome-genome-assembly--contig:-NODE-906-length-22278-cov-4.836431_pt1 | contig 22278 bp, 14 predicted proteins | sample MGYA00241056_ERZ501428 | MGnify/ENA primary metagenome ERZ501428 (study PRJEB25962, sample SAMEA2042621) | human gut metagenome | biome: human gut; feature: human-associated habitat; material: faeces... | reverse complement strand
TCTTGCAGAATTTTGACTTGAGCGTAACCTTTTCAGTTACAAACGAGTCGCACGGACATTCGTGCCTGCACCCATTTTCTGTGTGGAACCAAGGAGCACTCTGATCTGTCCGGACCGAACCTTGCCAAACAGTTCCTTCTTCTTGGCTTCAGTTTCTGCCGTGTGGATATAGGCGATCTCTTCAGCGGGGATTCCTTTCTCAATGAGCTTCTTTCGGAGATCATCATACACATTGAACTTGCCGTCGTTGTGCGGCGTGGACAGATCGCAGAAGACCATCTGTGTGGATCTGCTCTCCGCGGTACGCTGCCAAATATTGAAGACATTATCTGCGCAGGCTGAGACTTTGCTGGTTTCGCTGTCTGGAAGCATATCATTCATCAATCGTTGGTCAAGCGCCAGCTTCCTGCCGTCGTTGGTAATCAGAAGCATATTATCGGTGGAGGAATCCACCATCTTGTTTCTGACACGCTCCGCGCGGTCGGAAAGCCCTTCTACCATCTTTTTCTGAGCCTCAGACGGTTTCAGAACGATATTGTGATAATGCGCCTCTGGCACAGGTAGATTCAGCATATCCGCAGTCTGAATGTCCGCCGTTTCCTTGAACATAGACATGAGTTCCGGGAGGTTGTAGAACTTGGCAAACCTTGTTTTTGCCCGGTAGCCGGAGCCCTCCGGGGAGAGCTCAATCGCAGTGACTGTCTCGCCAAAGGTCGAAGCCCAGGCGTCAAAGTGGATCAGGTCATTCCTTTTTAGGGTGCTGTACTGGAGGTACTTCTGCATGGTGTACATCTCAACCATGCTGTTGGAGATCGGTGTGCCTGTCGCAAACACAACGCCGCGGCCTCCGGTCAGCTCGTCCAGATACCGACACTTCATATACAAATCGCTTGACTTCATGGCTTCGGTCTGGCTGATACCGCCCACATTCCGCATTTTCGTGAACGCGGCGAGGTTCTTGTAGTAGTGTGCCTCGTCAATGAAAATACGGTCAACGCCGAGCTCTTCAAAGGTCACGACATCATCCTTCCTGGACTGGTCGTTCAACTTGTCGAGCCTCTGCTTGACCGTCTTCTTTGTGCGCTCCAACTGCTTGATGGAGAAGTTGTCGCCTCGATTTCTTTTGAGCTCGGCTATGCCTTCCAGCACCTCATCGAGCTGTTGCTCCAGAATAGCCCGCTGTCGTTCAATGGACATTGGGATCTTCTCGAACTGGCTGTGCCCGATAATCACCGCGTCATAATCGCCGGTTGCGATTCTGCCGCAGAACTTCTTTCTGTTTTTGGTCTCGAAGTCTTTCTTCGTTGCCACGAGGATGTTCGCAGAGGGATAGAGCTGGAGATATTCGCTTGCCCACTGTTCCGTCAAGTGATTCGGAACGACAAACAGGCTCTTTTGGCAGAGCCCCAGCCGTTTACTCTCCTGAGCTGCCGCAACCATTTCAAAGGTCTTTCCAGCTCCTACAACGTGCGCTAACAGTGTGTTGCCGCCGTAAAGGATATGGGCGATGGCGTTGACTTGGTGCGGTCTAAGCGTGATCTCGGGGTTGATGCCCACAAAGCTCATGTGGCTGCCGTCGTACTCACGCGGGCGTGTGCTGTTGAACTTTTCATTGTAGAGCCGTGTCAGCTTTTCGCGCCGTTCAGGATCTTTCCAAATCCAGTCCGCAAAAGCCTGTTTGATAAGCTCCTGTTTGCCCTGCGCGATTGCTGTTTCCTTCTTATTGAGCACAGCCGTTTTCTTGCCGTTCTCATCCTCGATATAATCGAAAATCCGCACGTCCTTCAGGTTCAGCGTCTCTTCCATGATCTTATAGCCGTTGATCCGGCTCGTACCATAGGTGTTGTACGCTTTGACATTCGTGCGGTCGTAGGATTTACCCTCCACGTTCCATTCGCCAGTATATTGAGAGAAGTGAACATGGATGTTCCACTGGCAGTACCTCGGTGTGTCGAACAGGTCAAACATGAACTGCTCTGCAATCTCCGGAGGAAGCCAGGTCGCACCGAGTCTGACAGAAATCTCGCTTGCCGTCAGGTCAACGGGCTGTACAGCCTCCAGTGCTCGCACATTTTCGGAGTAATCTTCCGGATAGAGCTCTGCGCTGCGCCGTGCCCATTCGAGCTTCTCGCGGACATTGCCGGAAAGGTATTCATCGGCTGGGAGATACTTCGGCCTGCCATCATCGTCGCTCGTGTGCATGGGATTCAGGAAGATAACTCCCTTCAAGTCCTCAAACAGCTCTTGTTCACTCTTGCCGGTCAGTTCCATCATATATGGCATGTCGATCTTGGCTTTTTCGGCAAGTGAAAGTGCATACGCTTCAGAAGCTGTATCCACAGAGAGGATCGTAACCTTCTGCTTGATTGTCCGCTTGGAGAACATATCTGCCTTTCGGATGAAGTTGCCCTCATCGTCAAGCACCTCCAGAGAGGAAAGCAGGCAGTAGGAGCTGTCGGAGCTGAAAGCGGAATTGTTTGCCCTTGCGTTGATCAGCCCATACTTTTTGCTGAAATCATCATAGAGTTCATTCAGTCTGGCCTGCTCCACCTGAATCTCAGCATCGGAGTAGTCCTCCGTCTGATACTCAATAAGTGTCCTTACACAGTCGCGGATGGCGATCATGCCCTTGATGCGGTTTTCCGCCGTCATGGAAACCTCAACGGGGTTCATTCGGCTGTTCTCTCGAAAGTAGAGCTTGCCGTCTACCACCGTATAGCTAAAGTTTCGCACGGACGGGTCTGCGGGAATAGAGAGGTCTTCGTCCTCTGCTTCGAGATCATCCAACTCGAACTCGGTGATCTCAGCGTGGATGTTTTGAATAGCGTCCTGCAGCAGATCTCCCAGCTCCGCGCCATCATAAGGAATGCAAGCCGACTCCGGACCGTGTGCGCCGCTGATCATCTGCATATCGCCAAGCACCATTTCCGGGTTGCTGACAAAGTATGAGTTCATGCGGATACCGTTTTCATCTGCTTCGAGGTGAACCCACTCCGGCTCAATGTCGATCAAACGGTCTCGCTTCTGCAGGAAGATGATATCCGATGTGACTTCCGTACCTGCTGCATCCTTGAAGGTATTGTTTGGCAGTCGGATCGCCCCAAGCAGGTCAGCTCTCTGGGCGATATACTTACGGACAGCCGGGCTTTCCTTGTCCATCGTTCCCTTTGATGTGATGAACGCCACCACACCGCCAGGGCGAACCTTATCCAAGGTGCGGGCAAAGAAGTAATCATGGATCAGGAAGTTGTGCTTATCATAGCGTTTGTCAGGCACCTTGAACTGGCCAAATGGAACATTGCCCACAGCCGCGTCGAAAAAGCTGTCCGGAAGGTTGGTGTCTTCAAAGCCCTGCACGGCAATGCTGGAGTTCTGGTAAAGCTGTTGAGCGATCCTGCCGGAAATGCTGTCCAACTCAACTCCATAGAATTTCGCGCTCGCCATAGACTCCGGCACGAGCCCCATGAAGTTGCCGATGCCGCAGGAAGGTTCCAACACATTGCCGGTCCTGAAGTGCATATTCTCAAGTGCGCTGTAGACCGCCTTGATTACGACCGGAGGCGTGTAAAACGCCGTCAGCGTGGACTCTCTGGCAGAAGCGTATTCATCTTCTGTCAGAAGCTCTTTCAGCTCCTGATAATGAGGATTGTCCTCTTTGAAATAATCTGACAGACCGCCCCAGCCGACGTAATCCGCAAGGATACGCTGCTCATTTGTATCTGCCAGTCGATGTTCATCCTCCAGCTTTTTCAGAAGCTGAATGGCCATCCTGTTGTGGTTGAACCGCTCCAGCGGTGTACCAACGCCGATATCGTCCCGTTCAATTCTGAAATTAGTCCTGTATTCGGTATTGATTTCGGGAAGCAGCACATGGGGCGTCACCTTGCCGCTGCGCTGTTTCTGCGGAGGCGGTGCAATCGGCTTGTCGCGCTCTGCCAGCCTTTCTTTTAGCTGGTCAACGAGCCCTTCAATTTCAGGGTTTCTCCATGAGTCATCATCCGTTTTGGCATAGTCCTCAATCAGAGTGTCTTTGCCATCTCTGCACTGAATGAAGTCCAGACTGCCGGGCCGCTCCTTGGTATTGACTACACCAAAGGCTTTCATGGTATCTACCGGCAGAGCGAAATATGCTTCCAGCGCTTCTTCTCGATCAGAATATTCCGTCACCGATAATGGCGCTGCAGAGAGGTCTTCGACTACATAATAGTGGTCGATAAAAGGACCGCTTTCTACCGATTCTTCTGGTTCTTCCACAGCAACCGCTGTTTCGTCAGCCACTTCAATCTGCGGTTCCTCTACCGCGTGAAGCAAGTGGTCGTTCAACGGATTTTCCTTTAGCCGGTTATCAAACTCCTCCCTCGTCATGGTCTTGTTGATTAGTGGGAACTGCGTATCATACAGGACCACTTCATTCTCATCGAAGGAAAGCACTTCATACTCATGCGTTCCAAGATAGACGGTATCGCCAAGGGAGAAACGATACTCTTTTTCCGGCTCCGGCGGAGGGTTCAGCTCGTCATAAGACGGTTCCAGAGGTCTCGCCAGATCACCGTCGAGCGCGGCAAGCATTGCTTCGCAGCGTTCGGTCAGATGCGTATTGTCTGCAATGATGGTATTCATCGCTTCGCGCATCATCGGAAGGATGAAATCGCCGTCAGAGGTACGCGCGTACATCTTTTTTTCACCGACGTCAAATGCTCCCCAGCAACCGGAGAGATAGTAAAGGTTCAGCCTTTTGTTTTCCTCGCCGAGTTGCGTCACATAGTCGTTGTAGTCATAAACGATGGAGCGAAACTCGTCCGAAATAGCTGACCGCCCTCTTCGAGCTTCCTCTTCGGCGCGATACTTGGGATAGTGGTCTTTCTCAGCTTGACTGAGATACTGGTCTGTGGCAATCAGCTCTCCAATGCGCTTCTCGATCTTTTTCCAACTCATAAGGACTTCTGCATCAGGGTGCATGATACTGCCTCTGCTGATTTTGATGCCCTTTCCGTCATGGTTTTCATCAAGCTGTCTGCCGGGAACGGCTGGATACGCACCGCCGATGCCGTACTCATCCTTCAGAAAAGCGACATTTGCTTCATGGGTTTCTTGCTTCAGGTACTGCTCATAGATACGGTATTTTCCATCATGGATACCGCTGCCACGAGTCAGAACAGCGTCGATATCTTCCTGAGAAATAACAAAAGCGGAGGTTGTTTCAGCCTCCGCTTCTGCAATCAGTTCCTGTTGTTCTTCCTCAGAGGGAAGACTTACGCGTAGATCAGATCTCTCAGGACCACTTCCTCCGCCGAGTTCCGGATCGAGTTCATCAGCTGAACCCACTTCATCTGGTCTTTGGACTTCATCTGCTCGGTCACGCCGTTGAGCGTCTTCATCTGCTCGGTCAGCTTGTCCATCATCCGGTTGGCCTGAGCGTCCACTTCCTCCAAGTGGCTGTTCAGCGTTCCTTCCAGCAGCATCCCGGTGTAGATTCCGTCCCGATGCTCTCGGAGGAAGGTCCGACGCAGCATTCCATACTTCCCAATCTTCGGGCTCTCCGGAACGGTCAGGTCGGGGATCAGGTAATCTCCCTGCATCGTATAGGTCAGTTCCATCTTCATAGCTCCTTTCGGTTTTATTGTTTCTGCTTTCATGATACTCAGAGGTTCGGTCTCTCGCAAATGTGCGATTACTCTGTTTTTCCTCTTTTTCCAGTCCTTTTACGGTTTCTGCAATTTCCCGGATCACCATCTCGGAAATATCGCTCGTTGCCGCACCGAGAACAGAGATCACGGGAACCGTATTGAAATCGTAAATGTGGGAGAAATCATCCCGTGTGAAGTAGAGGCTCGGCTGATAGCCTGCTCTCACCAGCGCCATATACGCGACGCTGCTTCGCAGAGTGTCTTTCAGCCAGGCTTCCAGATTGAGATCGTCCAGCTCCTCCAAAAAGCTGTCACCTTTGACAGACTGGAGATTGGAAAGGTAATCTGAAAAGTTATCCTCAACAGCATTCTTTGCAATCTCCATAAGGAAATGCAGAAAGTCTGCTGTCAACTCCACCTCTCCAAAGCTATCCTGGAGGCTTTCTTTTACGGCATCTTCATACTGCGGACGCATTTGCCAAAGCGTGACCACTCGACCGGCACGACTGTTCGTGTCCGAGTAATCAAAGACATGGCGCAGCTTGTATGGGGTATCTCTATCGACAAGGAGCGCAATGCCTCTTGTACCCTTGTTCACCCAACGACCGAGCCGGTTCCAAGTCTCGATTTCCGCACAGGCCGTCGCATCCGGCTTCTGGGCATGGATCAGCAGTTGCTCCTTAAAGCTGTACTTATAGTTGTTGGCGGCGGTAACGAGAAAGTCCGTGTATCGCTCTGCCTTGGAGGTGATATCCCTTGCGGTCTGGGATGCCAGCTCCGAAATGATTTGGTATTTGCTCGGCATGGGATTACCTCCTTACTTTACTTTGATTGTGACCTCAATGGTCTGTTCCTTCTCACCAAGAACCGATGCAAACAGCAGGCCGGTTCTGGCATTGGAAACCTTCGTAACAAGCTCGTTGAGCCTGCAAACTGTGTGGTTGATTTCTTTCTGATTGTCTGCGTAGTAATATCCCGTCTCATCGCTGCAAATAGGAAAGCCATCCTGTCTAAGAGCACTGATCTTGCGGCGAATATTTCTTCCGTCAAGCATGAACAGCTTTTCAAGCTCCTTGCTGTGGATGGCTTTTTCCTTGCCGATATGATTCTGGCGGAGATATTCGCAGATGGCTTTCTTTCTATCCATCGCTTTCTCCTATCTCACAGGTTCTTGTTCATTTCTCTGATGTGTTGGGAAATCCCAGCCATACACCTTGCCGATCTCATCACCGAGGCGTCTCGTGATCCTCGTAACATCGGCTCTTGTGGCGGTGCCCTCGTATAGCTTCTTTTTTAGCCGGTCCTTTTGATATTCGGAAACCCCATCCTTGTAAACCCGGTAGAGATAGTGGTTGGTGCCATCATGGTGAATGTCATCACAACGGAAGTCGCCCTTCTTGTCCACGTACCAGGTAGTGTAATCGTATCCTCCGGATAGGCAGTCACGAATATTGCCGCTTGGGATTTCCTTATATCCCATGCGCCGTCCGTTCCAAAGGCCAAGGTCGGCAATCACAAGGATCGGTTGGGATAACTGGATATTCAGGTTCACACGCTCGTCGGAGAGATACTCGGCGTTTGTTTCGCACATGATGCGATAGAGCTCATCTTCGGAACAGTCGGGATACTGCTCCTGCAAGTCTTCGCGCCAGTCGTCCAAGTCGAGATTTTCGTTGCTCCATATGATGTGTCTGTCTTCCACTTTCTTCACCTCCGTCCTTTTCACAAATAGGGCAGATTATTCTGCCCTCCGGTATCTCTGCTCCGCAGCAGACACAGAACTCGCTCATCTGGCGTCACCTCTGTCCTTCGGGGGCAGGGGCTTGCCGTCCTTGTCATAGTTCTTCGGATCAGCGCCGGGAACATGAAAGCCGAACATGGAACCGGTTCTCATAGCTTCCTCTTGGGCTCTGGTAACGCCCAGCTTTCCGTTGTACTCATCGACAATTTCCCGCGCTTGTTCCTTGCTGGCGGCGGGAATATGGGGATTGTAGTAGCCTTTTTCATTTCGCTTGACTACGATGATTTCTCCGGAACCGGGAAGAATGCTGTAGCACTGCTCCGGAAGCTCTGTGCGAACAGGCTCGTAGGTGTGTCCGTTTTGCTCCATCCGCTCGGCAAACTCGCAAATGTGGTAAAGGTTGTCGCCAATCTCTACATGGTAGTCGTCGATATATCTGCAAGTTCGCACCTGGTCTTCGTTCCAGGCAAGGTGGATCTTGATTTTGCCGCCATCGGGGATGCGGAACAGTTCCTTATAGTGGCTGTTAATGAACCGGATACCCTTTGCCGCGTCCTTCATGTGCCCATTGAGCCAGTCCTTGACATAGCAGTAACAGTAAAGGTTGTATTCGCCCTTATTCGGGTTCAAACGCAGCAGATAGGCGTACTTGTCTGTATCGACACGGACACCGTAATAATCCTGCTCGGTGGGCATTTTGCTCTGCGGATTCGTATAGCAGTAATAAGCCAGGTCCTTCCGGTTGTGAATGATATCTCCTTCCTCACGCAGAGAATTGATAACCTCGTCAAACTCCTGCTTGAACTCATCGGTTTTGAGGTCTTTTCGGTAGTCGTTCCATGAGCTGAAGAAACCGTTTCCGTCAGTATCCATATCAGCGCGGAGATAACCGATCAAGCCGGTTTGCGAAGAAATCTGAGAACTCTGACGGAAGGTGTATTTATCCTCGGCCTCTATCATGGCGCGCTTTTCATAGTCGATCATCTGGCTTCACCTCTTTCATTGGGATGGCTTTTCTCGTTTTGCCTTATTTCAAGGGCGTTTTGAAGTCCGATCTTGGCCCACTCAGGCAAGGCACGCTTATCCATCACACCAAGGACATCACCGCGATAAAACGAAGTCTGCTTTCCGCTATAGAGGGAGATGCAGTAGCAGGTTCGTCCTCTGGCGTTTTTCTGTGCGCCGAACCCTCCTGTGCAGAGCATCAGTTGGTGAGATGCGTGTCTGAACACATTTCCGCGTATCACAATGACTTTATCTTCGATAGCGTCATCATGCGAAATTGGCTTACAGTCCTTTCCGGTAATCTCATCGTTCATACCGATCTCGGATGCCACTTTTTCCGTTTCTTTCATGATCTCGTCTGCGGCCTGCGTCACGCGTTCTCCGTAGAGCTTAACGATCTCTGCAAAATCATCGCTGACTTGTGCCTCAAGATACTGTTCATAGAACAGCACTCGCTCGGCATAGCAGCAGACATATCTCTCTCCGCTGGCTGCTTTTGGGTTCTCGCCCAGGATGATCTCTCTGTGCCCGATATACATGGAGTTGATGACGGTGTAATCACCGACCATTCTTTTTTCATCCATAATCTTTCCTCCTTATGGAATCGGGCGGCACCTTTTGACGGGTGCCGCCCTTGTCCATTACTTTCTGTTCTTCAGGCGAAGAACGATAAGCCCTGCGACAATGAATACCACAAGGCAGATGCCGATAATCATCTTAGCGTTCATGTCCGTTTTCCTCCTTTTTCTTTCTGAAGGTGAAGAACGCCACTACGCCAGCTCCCAGGAGAGAAATACCGGTGAGAGCTCCCCACAGCGGGATGTTTGTGGTATCTCCGGTCTTGGGAATATCGGGCGGCGGCGTGATCGTCACCGTCTGATCCTTGTCCTCAATGTCCTTATGCGTGGTAATCTCCACATCATCACGATACAGGCTCTCGAAGACTACCAGGCTTGTGCTCTTGGTGATGCCGGAAGCGTCAAAGACGAACTTCACTTTCACCTCACCATTTCTGTCCTTCGGCGTAAACTTCACTTCTGCGGTGATCGTCTCGCCGTTCACGGTGAAGACCTCGCCGGTCGCCTTATTCATGAGAGTGCCACGGATGGTGTACTCGGTGCCGGGGATAAGGTTGGTGTAGGACACCACATCCTCAATCGTCACCTTACCGGCTGTAGTGATCTCCTTCTTGCCGTCGATGGAGGCCGTGGTCTTGATCTCGGGGACGTATACCTTCACAGACTGGCCTTCATCCTCGATATCTGCATGAACTGCAATCTCGACTTCCTCACGGTAGAGGCTCTCGAACACCACAACATCGGTCGTTTCGGTGATGACGTAGGAATTGAAGATGAATGCCACCTTGACTTCGCCATCCCTGGTTTCAGGTGTGAATGCGGCTTCCGCAGTCACAGGCTCGTCATTGACCGTCACGGGCTTACCGGTGGCCTTATTCATGAGTGTTCCCTTGACAACGTATTCCTTGCCGGGGGTGAGGTTGTGATAAGAAACGATATCCTCGATGGTGATCTCGCCGCCGATGGTCGTTTCTTTCTTTCCGTCGGTGGAAGCCTCGGTCTTGATCTCGGGGACAATGACGGTCACGGTCTGATCCTCGTCCTCAATGTCCGCATGAACAGTCAGCTCTTTGCTGTCGCTGTAGAGGCTCTCGAACACGACGATGTTCGTATCAGCCTTGATGAGCTTGGCATCGAAGGTGAACAGTACCTCCACGCTGCCGGAGGGAGCTTCAGGAACGAAGGTTACTTCGGAAGTGATCTGCTCTCCGTTCTGGAGGAACGGTTCACCGGTGGCCTTATCCATAAGAATGCCCTTAACGGTATACTCCTTGCCGGGGACAAGGTGCTTGTATTCAACCGTATCGGTCAGCGTGAACACCTCGGTGGCGCAGACTTCCTTCTCATCGTCGATGGTGGCGGTCGTGCCGATTTCGGGGATCAGATCGTTCACTACGGTGATCTCAACCATGTCGCCGTCCTTATCGACTGTCACGGCATAGACCGTCTCGTTTTCAAGATAGCCAGCCGCAGGGTGCAGCTCACGCACGGTATAGCTGCCGTACACGACATTCTCAAAGGTGAAAATGCCATCCTCGCCGGATTCAGCGGTCAGCAGCGCGTTGGCCTCCGTGAAGCTGGTTTCGTCTGCGCGGAAGAGGCCGAACAGAGCGCCGGAGATCTTATCGCCGGTTTCACGGTTGACCTTATAACCTTTGATCGTGCCGTAGATCAGCTCATTGGGGATTTCATTGCCGTCGTTCACGGTGATGTGAACAGTGGCGACTTCCTGGCCTGCGTACTCGAATACCACGGGGTACTCCTTATCGGACAGGACATAGTGCTTATCGGTGCTGATTTCCTTGACATAGGTTTTAGCACCAACGGGAAGGTCGGTGCTGAAGGCTGCATAGCCGTTTTCATCGCACTCAACGACTTCGAGCACCCAGCCAGCGGGGATGCTGCTGCCATCTGCCGCAACGATTTCCTCTGTGGCGAACAGGCCGAAGTTGACAGAGGTGATTTCCCCGTTGTTACCAACGCCGAAGATCTCGTTCTGCTCCATGACCTTATTCAGATCAATCTCGACCTTCTGACGCTCGTTGTAGAAACCGGTAGAGGTTTCGGTGATCTCCACCTCCTGGCCAGAGTAGGTCAGCTCCACAGTCTGAACAGTGGGATTGAAGATCATACCATAGGGGGCTTTTGTCTCAACAACATGGTATCTGCCCAGGAAGAGAGGTTCGGTTACGGCCTTGCCGTCTTCCTTGGTAACAAGAGTTGCCACGACCTCATCCTTGCTGTATCTGAGAGTGCCGTCCGGCGTGTAGATATCCTCCGCTGCGGTCACGGTGTACTCAGCACCGGCCAGACCGCCGACAGCATAAACCAAACGCTTGCTGTCCTTGGTGTCCACGACAGAGGCAAGATACTCGCCGGTCTTCTCCACGTTGATGACGCCCATCTGAGGCGCATTTTCTTTCTCGACGATCACCACAGTTACGGCGTTTTCCTCGGTGGAGTTATCTTCGGTGATGTCGAAATACACAGGATCGCTGTTGAGAACGTATCCATAGGGAGCCGATACTTCGACCAGCGAATAGCCCTTTCCGTACTCCAGCTTTTCGGGCGTAATCAGCATACCGTCGCCGTCCGTGTAGAAGGTGTCGATGGTTGTGACAGTCGGATAGGTGAAGGTCATCTGAATCTGATTGCCGGAAGGATCGTAGATGTGGAATCCGATGCCGGAAGCCGGAATGGTCTTACCAGTGGTGCTGTCGATCTTGACCACCTTCACATAGGAGTAGAAGTTGGCGTTGTTGATCAGATAACGATAGGTTTCGCCGTTTTCGCTGACGAACACGTCAAAGGGTTTCAGAAGCTCGCGGCCTTCCCAGCCCTTGATCTGCTGGACGGTGTATCTGCCGTAGGGCAGATCCTTCGTCTGAGCAAAGCCGTTCTCGTCGCAGATCAGATAATCGCGCTCGGAGTCTTTGGCGTTGTCATAGGAGCCTGCGCTCTTGAGATAGACAGCGAACTCTGCGCCTTCCTCGGGGGTCTCGATCTGCGTCTGGCCGTCGTCGGTGTGCTTGATGATGGCGATATTGCCTTTCTTGACCTGTTCGTACTGCTTCATGGCTTCGCTGTTATACTCAGCAGTATAGTTCTTGGGATCGACGCCGATCTGCTCGTTGCCGGGGGTGACGAGATAGCCCTCGCTGCTGTCCAGCTCCTTGATCGACCAGTCGTTACCGCAGATATAATACTTGGTGGTGAACTTGCCGTCCGCGTCAGTGACATAGGTGTCGATCAGCTCGTCGCCCTTGTAGATACCGTACTTGGCACCTGCCAGATTCGCGTCACCCTGGGCAGAACCGGTTTCCACATCCTGCTTGGTAACGGTCAGATTCCATTTCTTGAGCACGTTATCGAAGCTCTTGTTTGTCACTTTGTTCCACTCGATAGCCGCTGTCTGATTGTCGGGGACAACATAGCGGATCGGAGTGTCTACCTCTTCCAGCGTGTAACCCGTGCCAATCAAAATGTTGCTGAAGGTCGCAACGCCGCTGGCGTCAGTCACAGCATACTCGTCCACAGGAATGCCACTGTAAGAGGTGCCATACAGGTGGAACTTCAGACCTTTGTTGAGCCCGTCCTCTGCGGTCTTTGTTACTTTGAGGTCGCCGCGCTTCAGGTCGTTGTCAAAACTCTTATTGGTGACTTTGTTCCATTCAATAGCTGCCGTCTGATTGTCGGGGACAATATAGCGGTCCGGAGTACCAACCTCCTCCAGAGTATAGCCGGTTCCGATCAGCACATCGTCAAATACCGCGATACCGCTGGCATTGGTGACAGCGTATTCATCCACAGGCAGTCCGCAATAGGAGGTGCCGTACAGATGGAACTTCATGCCCTCGACGAGGCCATCCTCAGAAGTCTTCGTGACCTTCAGATCTCCACGGCGCAGGGTGTTATTGAACGTGACAGTAGAGGTCTTGCCGCTGACGATGGTAACAGTCTGCGCGGACTGCGTTTCATACTTATCATCAGTCTGCTCAGTAACGGTATAGATTCCGGGAAGCAGATCCAGATCGACTGTACCGTTCTTACCGGTCGTAACCGTCTCATTGACGCCATTGCCGGAGATATTGAACTTAATACCCTCGACTATGCCGTCTTCGCTGGTTTTCACGATGTGGCCAACGCCATAGGTCTCTGTGTTCAGTTTGAGGTAGAAGAACACAGGGTCTTCTGCGCCGGAGGCCATCGTCTGCTTGCCGGGGCAGCCCCAAATGAGCATCTTGCCCATGCCGAGGTTGGTCTTCTTTTGTGCCGAAATCATCACAGCGTTGGAAATCATGTTCTTGCTGGTGAAGGTGTACTGGTTTCCGCTGCGGGTGACAGTAATGCCGCTGGCAGAGAAGTTGATATCTGCCAAGGTGTTGTTGGTGTCGGTCAGGGTGATGCTGTAGTTGTCATTCGCCTGATCGTACTTCATGGTGTAGGTCTGTGCGTTGCTCTGGTTGCGAGAAGAGAAGCTCGGCACAACATAGTGCTTGGACATCTGCTCCAGAATCCAGTTGTAGCACTGCTCTGCGGGTCTGCCCTTGATGGTGTGGTTGTACATATCCGCATCAATGCCGTTGTTGGAGGCAATGGAGGTAGGACTCGTGCGGAGCTGCTGCTGGTACTCCCAGATGATGCACTGTGTTGCAAATGCGAAGTCGTCATTGTTCGTACCGGGGATCGGGCTGGTCATACCTTCGTGATAGCCGTACATCAGCGCCATCATGATTCCGTACTGTGCGGTGATAGGCAGATTCTGAAAATACTTGCTGTTCTTGCCGCTGGTGGAATTATAGGTGTCACTGTAGTCGAAGGATACGCCGCCCTCAATGCAGTACACATGATGCTGATTGCCGACGCCGTCGATCATCATATATTTGTACTTGGCATTGCCGGAGCTGTAGGTCTTCACATAGAAACTGCCGTCATCGTTATAGAAGATGGCAGTGGTGGTCGGCTTGCTGTAGAACATTTCTCCATCAGAACCGACATAATGATCTCCATACGTGGAGGTACACTTCGTGCCTTCCTCGACAGACCATGCAAACGCCGTTGTAGGAAGCATTGCGACGATCATGAGGACAGCGAGAAGTGCCGAGAGCAGCTTCGTGCTCTTGGATTTGATAATACCATTCATATCGACTTTTCATCCTTTCATTTTTTGATAAAGAAAAAGCCCTCCGCTATTTCAGCAGAGGACTTCGTCCTTGTTGTGGTGTTGTGATGTTACGCGAATACAAAGTAGATGGCGTAAGAGCCGCCGCCAGTTGATTCGCAGCAGATGTTGAACTCGGTGATCTCATCGAGACCATAGGCACTGAGGTTTTCTACGGTGTGGAAGCGAATATACTGTTCCAGCCTGGACCGCAGTCCGCTTCCTTGATTGGACTCCGATGCTGTTATCGGGTTCCACCATGTCGCATTCTGCGGAGACAGCGAGGTATTCAGCGTGTAGCCCATACCCTGACCGATGGCAATGCAGTCAGCACGGATCGCATTGATATCGAATTCATAATCGTATGCGGTCTTTGGCTGTGTCTCCACCGGTAGTTCTGTCTCAGCAGGGATCGGTGGTTCGGTTGTCGCAGGCGGCTCCGTAGGTGCCGGAACTTCTGCCGGTGCGTCATCGCGTTCAGTTGCAACCGGCTGCTCTGTAGGCTTGGACTGTTCCGTTTCCCTGGGTGGCTCGCTCGGCGCTGGCAGTTGTGCCTCTGTTTGCTCCGAAGGCTTATCCGCTTTTTCTTCCTCAAAAGAAGGGGCAGTGCTTTCTGGGCTTACCGGGTCATTATTCTCTGATGGGCCAGCTTCGTTGTCCACAGAGACAACATCTCCTGTCGGGGTTCCAGGTTCTTCTTCGTTCTTTCCAGGTACATCTATTTCAACGCTTGATGTGGTGGTTGCTTCCAGCTTATCTGTGCTTTCTTCTGCGGCGGTCGTTGTCAGCAGCATTTCGCTTGCTTTAGTCGGTTCAGGGCTCTCCGGAACCGTTACAACGGCTTCGCATCCGCATAAACACAGCAGGGTGATGACAACCGTGATGATAAGTGACTTCCTCATAGGATCGCCTCCTTGATTTTTCTCACCATCATTGTACGGTCATCCGTTTTGTAAGGCAAAGGTACGCCTATCTCCTTACTCTTCTTCCTTTGAGCTGGTAAGCTGGTGAAACAGGGGGGAGAGTGTGAGAGGGGGGGGAAACAGCAAAGCTTCTCCCAAAGGGTACACTACTCCCTTGGCGTAAGGGTCATCTTGCTTCACCTCGGTCTTTCTGACGTTCCTGTACCCGGTGATAATACTCAAGCGCTTTCATAATATACTCACCGGTTTTGTTGTACGGAACGCTGTCAGGAATAAACCGTCTTGCATCTTCGTACTTAATGCGGATCTTCTCCTTTTGGTTTGGCTTTTCTTCACTCATGATGGACTCAATGACCTCATTGGAGAGCTTGCCTTCCTGGGAGAATCTCTTCATCTTGATTGCCTGGGCAAGGGATGGCGTCGCGTCAGCGTAGGAGATTTCCTCCAGCAAGTCTTCCTGCTCCTCCTTTTTGAGGTAGGACAATTCAACTGCCGGTCTGAACGCGATACGTCCCTCGTCAACAAGGTCAAGAAGCGGCGGGATAAGTTCCGTAAGACGGATATATCGAGAGACTTGCCTCGCGCTCTCGTTTGTACTATCGGCAATAATATCTCTTGATTTCACGCCATCCAACTTGTGGTCCACTGGTCCACAAGTTAAATCTGACCTCTGCCCCTGTCTGTTCATGGCTTCAAGACGCATCTTGTATGAAAATGCCTTTTCGCTCGGGAGGATGGTGGAACGCTGTAGGTTGGATTCAACCATCAAGATAATGGCCTCGTCGCGGCTCATCTCGCGGACCTCTGCCTTTACGGTGTCCAGTCCTGCGATCTCACAAGCCTTTTTCCGACGATGGCCTGATACGATCTCGTAGCGTCCGTCTTCCTTCGGGCGAAGTGTGACAGGGGTGATGATCCCGCGCTCTTTGATACTCTGAACAAGCTGGTCCATATCCTCATCAATTTTCACCTTGAAAGGATGGTCGGGGAAATCGTCGATCTCCGAGATGGGAATATCGAAAATGCGAGGGAGCTTGTTTACCTTGCGTTCCTCGTCATTTGCGAACAACTCATCGTATCCAGTCAGGCCCAGGTCGATTTTTTGCACGTTCTTCAATCTCTGTCACCTCCTTCGTGAGTGCCTCATACGCTGCTGCCACTTTTCCGTTCTTGTCGTGGGAGAAGATGCTTTCTCCGGAAAGACTGCACTCCGCTGCTCTTACCGAAAAGGGAATTTCAGACTCGAACACGCGGATGTTTTCTCCTACTGAAGAACGGAGCGATGTGATAATCGACTTGGCATTGTTCGTGCGGTTATCTACCATTGTCAGCAGAATACCGTCTATTCTCAGTCTCGGATTGATCTGCCGCTTGATTTTCGTAATCGAGCGCAGAAGCAAGTTAAGACCTTTGGTTGACAGGAAGTTCGGCTGGGACGGAATAATCACACTGTCTGCCGCAGCAAGCGCATTGACCGTCATCATTCCCAGAGAAGGCATACAGTCGATAAGGATATAATCGTAGTTCTTTCTCATACCCTCGATGCAGGATTTCAGAACGTACTCACGGCTCATAACATTGAACAAGCCCGTTTCCATGCCGGACAGTTCAATATTAGAAGGAAGCAAATCAACGCCTTCATTATGGGCGATAATCGCATTGCCGGGAGGCTGCTCATCTTCTATGACCGATTGCATGAGCGTGGATAGCGACACATCCAACTCGTCAGGGTTCTTTACACCGAGGCTCACCGTGAGGCTCCCTTGCGGGTCAGCGTCAATCAATAAGACCTTATTTCCGGTGTTTGCAAGGCCCACGCCGAGATTAACTGTAGTAGTCGTTTTGCCGACGCCGCCTTTCTGGTTCGTGATAGCGATCACTTTACAGTTTTCCATGCGTTTTCCTCCTTTCTTGGAATTCACAGCGATCCATTTCTGTACCGCTATGTACCTGTGCGTTATTTGTCCTCGACACCCCACGCACATTGGGAATACATCAGACGCTTGCTTGCGAAACAAGTCCATGGGAATCTCACCCCTGCCGGGTCCTCCGCCAGCTCCGTAGAGAAGTATCATTAACCCTGTAGCGTTTCATGGCCATATCCGTAGCAACCGGATATTTCAGAATGGTTCGGAAACGCTCGCCACCTTGCTTTCCGTTATAACCCGGATGGGCAGGAGGGTCTTGGCGCACCTTCATTCGGCTGGGACTTTCGCCCCCGCTCAGGAACGTACCTGATGAATGTGTATTCAGTTGTCAAGTAGCGGTGAGTAGGAATTTCTCCTCTCACCCCCTTACCGCAACATCGAAGGCCAAAAAACGACATCAATTTTTGAAAAATTTCAAAAAAATTTTTCGCGCTCATTCCACACACCTCTAGAAACAAAAAAAGCCCGCTGATTTTACTCAGCGGGCAAACAGATAGGATATGTACAGCAGGTTCGATCTCGAACAGGCCGAAAACAAAAAAAGAGACCCACTACCGTATGATAGTGAGTCTCTTGCAGATTAACGATGATTTATGCCATACCATGAGGAATCGCATTTTTTTGCCTTCCGATTTGGAGATCGAAAGGTGATTTTTGGTGACTAAATTGGTGATTCGAGCCGATTTTGGCTTCTCAATCAATACAGCTTAGCACCAGCAGGGATGTGGGGATCAACCATCAGAAGATGGAGCTTCTCCTCCTCGCCTTCCTTATGAACGGCGGAGAGCAGCATGCCGCAGGACTCGATGCCCATCATCGCTCTGGGAGGCAGATTCGTGATGGCGATGCAGGTCTTTCCGACCAGCTCTTCCGGCTCATAATATGCGTGAATACCGCTCAAAATCGTCCTTTTCTCGTCAGAACCGTCATCCAAAGTGAACTTTAAGAGTTTCTTGGACTTGGGTACTGCCTCGCATTCGAGAACCTTCACAGCGCGGAAATCAGACTTGGAGAAGGTCTCAAAATCGACCTGATCTTGGAACAAGGGCTCGATCACGACGTTGGAAAAGTCGATCTTTTCCTCGACGACAGGAGCCGCTTCAACGGGTTTTTCTTCCGCCTTGGTCTCGGCCTTTTCGGTCTTATCCTTGTCCAAAGGTTTCATTGTGGGGAAGAGCAGCACGTCGCGAATCGTCGCGCTGTCGGTCATCAGCATCACCATGCGGTCAAGCCCGAAGCCCAGACCGCCCGTCGGCGGCATACCGTACTCCAGCGCGTTCACGAAGTCCTCGTCCACCTCGGCGTTGATGCCCTGCGCCTTGCGCGCTTCCACCTGCGCCTCGAAACGGCGGCGCTGGTCAATCGGGTCATTCAGCTCGGTGAAGGCGTTGCCCATCTCGTGGCCGGTGATGAAGAACTCGAAGCGCTCGGTCAGCGCCGGGTTGGACGGCTTGCGCTTGGCCAGCGGGGAGATTTCCACCGGATAATCGGTGATGAACGTCGGCTGAATCAGGTTCGCTTCCACATATTCGTCGAACAGCGCTGCCAGGCAGTCGCCCTTCGTCGCGTCCTTCTCGACATGCACGTTGCGTTTGTCGCAGATGGCGCGGGCTTCCTCGTCGCTTTGCCACGTCGTCCAGTCCTCGCCGCACGCCTCCTTGACGGAATCCGCCATCGTGATGCGCTTCCACGGCGCTTTCAGGTGGATGACCTGCCCCTGATAGGTCACGTCGGTCGTGCCGAGGGTCTTGAGCGCCACAAACTCGTAGAGCTGCTCGACCATCTCCATGATTTCGTTGTAATCCGCGTACGCCTGATACGTTTCCACGGACGTGAACTCCGGGTTGTGGGTCGCGTCCATGCCCTCGTTGCGGAAGATTCTGCCAACTTCGTACACGCGCTCAAAGCCGCCGACAATCAGGCGCTTCAGGTACAGCTCGGTCTCAATGCGCAGGAACATGGGGATTCCCAGCGCGTTGTGGAACGTGCGGAACGGACGCGCGGATGCGCCGATTTCCACCGTGTGCAGCACGGGCGTGTCCACTTCCAGATAGCCGCGGCCGTCGAGGAACTCACGCACGGCGGCGATGATGCGGCTGCGCTTGCGGAACGTGTCGCGCACTTCGGGGTTGACGATGCAGTCCACATAGCGCTGGCGATAGCGCAGGTCGGTATCCACCAGCCCGTGGAACTTCTCCGGCAGCACCTTCAAGGACTTGCACAGCAGCGTCAGGGACTTGACGTGGATGGACGCTTCGCCGGTCTTGGTGCAGAACACCGTGCCGGACACGCCGATGATGTCGCCCAAATCGTCCTTCTTGAACGCGGCATAGGCATCCTCGCCCAAATCGTCGCGGGTGACGTAAATCTGCATTTCGCCCTGCGCGTCCAGCAGGTGCGCAAAGGACGCCTTGCCCATCACGCGGCGGGAGACCATGCGGCCCGCCAGAGAGACCGTCTTGCCTTCGAGCGACTCGAAGTTGTCGGTAATCTCCTTGGAATGGTGGGTGACGTCAAAGTGGGTGACCGCATAGGGGTTCTGCCCCGCGTCGATGAGGCTTTGCAGCTTCTGGCGGCGGATAATTTCCTGCTCCGACAGCGGCGGCGTATGGGGTGTTACGGGATAATCAGCCATGCGTAGATTCCACTCCTGTTTCTTAATAGCTTAGCGATGGATGTCCACAATGCGCAGATGCAGTGTGCCGCGCGGAATTTCGACATCCACAATGTCGCCAACGGTCTTGCCCAGCAGGGCCGCGCCAATCGGGGACTCGGTGGAGATGCGCCCTTCATCAGGGTCAGCTTCGTCCGCGCCTGCACCTACGATGCCGTACTCGGACTGCACGCCCGTGTCGGTGTTTTCATAGCGCACGGTGATGCCAACGGACACGCGGTCGGTGGACAGCTCGCTCTCGTCGACGACTTCCGCGTTCTCAATCAACGCCTTCAAGCGGGTGATTTCCGCTTCGTTCTTCGCCTGATCGTTGCGCGCTTCGGTATATTCTGCGTTTTCAGACAAGTCGCCGAAGCCGCGGGCGATTTCGATGGCGTTGATGATTTCCTTGCGTTTGACATTCAGCAGGTAATCGTAGCGCTCCTGCAATTTCTTCAGCGATTCCGCTGTCATGATATTATGTTTCTGTTCTTCTGCCATATGGGCTTGCTCCTTTCATATCGCGGCATAAACCGCAAAGAAGCACCCGAAGGAGACGCAAGCGCGATTCCGGGTGCGAGGGGACTATGGGACAGCTTCCATTATACTTGTTTTTTCCGCGTCTGTCAATCGAAAAAGTGCTGGAATGTCGGATTTAACCGGGTTTAACTGCGTTTTGCCGGCGGCACAAAGCCCTCGAAAATCGCGATGTCGTATTTGCCGCGCGTGTGGTCGAGCGCTTCCTGCGAGCGGATCGTCCACGCGACCATCCACGGGCGCATCAGGCGCACAAGGCGCATCGGCAGATTCAGCCCGTGTTCGCTGATGGCTTCGTACGCCAGAAAGTCCGGGCGGCTCAAAACGTGCTGCATCAGCGTGGAAATAAAGAACGCCGTCAGCGGCTTCACGCCCTTGTGCGCAGCCTCGCCGCCCAGCCCGAACGCAAGCTGTCCGCGGATGATTTCCGGCGCGTTTTTCCGGAACCACTGCACCGCGCGCGGGTCGAAGCTCTCCATGCACCAAAGCCCATTGTAACGCTGCATCCGCTCCCGGACGGCACTGCACAGGCTGTCCACGTTCTGCTCCACCTTCAGCTCCACAATCAGCGGCATACGCCCACCGACTGCCGTCAGCACCTCGTCAAACGTCGGGACAACCTCGTCCGTGCCGCTTAAGTGGCACGCGCGCACCTCCGCCAGCGTGCTCTGCGCAATCCGCCGGTCAACACCGCACACGCGCTTCAAATTGTCATCGTGATGCACCACCAGCACGCCGTCTTTCGTGCGGTGAACGTCCAGCTCAATGCCGTACCCCGCATCGACCGCCGATCGAAATGCGGACAGGCTGTTCTCCGGCCGCTGCGCATTCCATAGCCCGCGATGGGCATAATCCACCTTCGTCAGCGCGGACATATCGCGGCGGGGGAGACGCGGAATCAGCAGAAAGACGTACAGCAGAATCAGCACAATCAGAATGATAAGAAATACCATGCAAAAGCCCTTCCTTCGCAATTTTTCGCCTCAATTATAGCATAGGTTTTGCTTTTTCGCTATCCCTGTGCTATAATCAAGCTGAAATATCTCACGAGGTGACGATGAATGCGCATTGCACTGCTGGCTACGGGCGGAACAATTGCCTGCCGCCAAACGCCAGATGGACTCTCTCCGGCGCTTCATGCCGAAGAACTGGCGAAAAGCATCGCCTGCCGCGACGGCGTGACGCTCCTGCCTGTGGACGTGTTTTCGATGGATTCCAGCAACATTCAGCCGGAAGAGTGGACGCAGCTTGCCCACGCCGTTGACCGCGCCATGCAGACCTGCGACGGCGTTGTCATTACCCACGGCACGGATACGATGGGCTACACCGCCGCCGCGCTGTCCTACATGCTCCTTGGGCAGACCAAGCCCGTCATCCTGACCGGCAGCCAATTGCCCCTTGGTGCGCCCCTCTCCGATGCCGAAATCAACCTCTCCTGCGCTATCGAAGCCGCCTGTCAGGGCGTCGCCGGAACATACGTCTGCTTCAACCGCAAGCTGATTCTCGGCACGCGCGCCGTCAAAACGCACACGCTCTCCTTCGATGCCTTTGACAGCGTCAACCGCTCCCTTTCCGGCATGGTGGATAGCAACGGCGTGCACTTCCTGCGCCCGCAGAGGATTGACATGCCGTACCAGCTCCGCCCGGAGGTTGACAGCCGCGTGTTCCTGCTTAAGCTCTTCCCCGGTACGCAGCCCGATGTGCTGGACTTTATCGCACAGGCGGGCTATCGCGGACTGGTGATTGAGGCGTTCGGACTCGGCGGACTGCACTATATCCGGCGGAATCTGGTGGAAAAACTGCGGATGCTGCGGCAGCGTGGCGTTCGGATACTGGTGCTGACGCAGTGCATGTATGAAAAGGCGGATTTGTCGATTTATGAGGTCGGGACGCAGCTGCTGCGGACGGATGTGCTGTCGGGGATGGACTTGACGACGGAAGCCGCGGTGACGAAGCTCATGTGGGCATTGGCGCAGGATAATACGGATGAGCTGCTGACGAAAAATTTGTGCGGCGAAATCAGGGACTAAGGCAGAAAGGCAGTAGGGAAGCGCGCTCAAGCCGGGCAGCCCAAAAAAGGGTCAAGGGACAATGTCCCTTGCAGGGTGCAGGGGCGGCGCCCCTG
>ENA-OPAV01000898-OPAV01000898.1-human-gut-metagenome-genome-assembly--contig:-NODE-898-length-22355-cov-3.925157_pt1 | contig 22355 bp, 18 predicted proteins | sample MGYA00241056_ERZ501428 | MGnify/ENA primary metagenome ERZ501428 (study PRJEB25962, sample SAMEA2042621) | human gut metagenome | biome: human gut; feature: human-associated habitat; material: faeces... | reverse complement strand
AGGCAATCTGGAATGAATTTTGGCTAAGTTACTGAGAACGGAGTGAACAGTAACAAAAATACGACAGGATTAGCAGAAAATCAAGGTAGACATTTAGCAGAAAAATAAGTAAAATACAAGATGTAGATATAAATTGTAAGCAGAACAGTAACAGTTCACTATTGCTATAAGAAAGGACTGAACAGTTGTATATATTTTATATACTGCTGAAAAAGAGGAGGAGAGAGTAATGAAAAAAATAGCAGCTATGGTGCTGGCAGGTGTTCTGGCAGCAGTTCCGGTCAGTACGACCGGTGCAGCGGAATTTCAGGATGGAGCAGATACACAGAATTTCATCTGGGCAGCCGGAGAGGAAACTTCAACAGACACAGATGAAAGCAAAGGGGTAAGTGCAAATGACAGTGTCGTTGAAGGACTTGACAAACCTATGGTTTTCTATCCCAACACTTACTATAAATTTAATGTGACCGGTGCCGGAACGCAGAATACGAATCCTGTTGAGGGAGATGTCAGATGGACACCATTATACTGGAGTCTTTCTCTCAAGCCGCAGGAAAGCGATATTCACAGGAAATGGGAAATCGGTTCTGCAAAGGGTATTTATACAAAGGTGGAACGTGCATACAATATATATATCTTTTTCCAGAGAGAAGAATATACAGGAGGTATATGGGAGAAAAACGATATTGTACAACCTGTGAGATATCAGTTCAATGCAGCTCCGTTAACTGAACAGGGTGGAAGCTATAAGTACCTGATAGGTGGAATTGGCTATAAGATTTTAAATGAAAGAGAAGTAAGCGTTACAGGTCTTGCTGCGGAATATAATGTGATACAGATTCCGGCTACAGTTGTGATCAATGATAAAGTTTATAAAGTAACTACAATTGACAAGAATGCCTTCAGCGGGAACAAAGAAATTACAGATGTTATTTTTGGAAATAATGTAACAACGATTGGAAAATATGCGTTCAGCCAGTGCCCGAATCTGCGGAACATAAGATTTGGCAGCAGAGTAAAAAGAATTGGCAGCAACGCATTTGCACAGTGTACAAAACTGCGAAATTTTATACTTCCTGCCAGTGTCAGACATATAGATGCCAGAGCTTTTTACCAGTGCCCGGCAGTCAAAGTGATCAGGATCAACAGTACAGCACTGAACTATGTTGGAAAAAAAGCTTTTGCGGTCAACAAAACCGTAACTATCAGACTTCCTGAGAAGCTGTTTGCCAGATATCAGAAACTGATCAAGGCAAGTAGTGTGTATTCTAAAACGAGGTTTGTGAAATATTAAAAAAAACTCAAAAATGCCCTTGCCATTTCGACAAAAACGTGATATGATAATACTCGTTTCAATGCCGGCATGTCGGAATGGCAGACGAGGCAGACTCAAAATCTGTTGTGGGCAACCACGTGTGGGTTCAAGTCCCACTGCCGGCATTAAAAAGTAAGCGAAGCCTTTGTTTGTGAAGGTTTTCGCTTTTTTTTATTTGCCGTATTGAACAGTTCAGATAATTCTAAAATCTTTATGAAATTTATCTCGCTTTTCTTGAAAAAGAGATGAATAAGTGATATGGTACATCATAACAAAACGAAATGGAGGAAAAGCCAATGAACCTTGATAATAAAAAGCCTGGCAGAAAACCGATTTATGTATATTATATCATTGCGGCAGTTATTATCATTCTTCTGAATGTGCTGTTACTTCCTGCAATTGAGGGACGAAAGGTACAGACGACTGATTACAGTACTTTCCTGACAGGAGTAGAGAAGGATTACGTTAAGACAGTAGAAATTCAGGATGATTATATTTATTATGTAGCAGAGAGTGACGGACAGGAGGGTTATTTCAGAACTGTCAAGATGAATGATCCTGACCTTGTAGACCGTTTGCATGATGCAAATGTCAAGTTCGGTGCAGCAGCACCACAGCAGACATCTGTCTGGATCAGTCTGATTGCAGGATATGTACTGCCGATTGCCATCTTTATCCTTCTTGGAAGGTGGCTCAGCAAGAAGATGATGAGTTCCATGGGCGGAGGTCCCGGTGGGGCAATGTCATTTGGAAAGAGTAATGCGAAAGTATATGTGAAATCATCTACGGGAATCAAATTCTCAGATGTAGCGGGAGAGGACGAAGCCAAGGATCTTCTGACAGAAATCGTAGATTATCTTCATAACCCGCAGAAATACAGAGAAATCGGTGCATCTATGCCGAAAGGAGCCCTTCTTGTAGGCCCTCCGGGTACAGGTAAAACACTTCTTGCAAAAGCGGTAGCCGGTGAAGCGGAAGTTCCGTTCTTCTCCATTTCCGGTTCTGAATTCGTGGAAATGTTTGTTGGTATGGGCGCTGCCAAGGTGCGTGATCTTTTCAAACAGGCGAATGAGAAAGCTCCATGTATTGTATTTATCGATGAAATCGACACAATTGGAAAGAAACGTGATGGTGCCGGATTTACAGGCGGTAATGATGAGCGCGAGCAGACTCTGAACCAGCTGCTTACAGAGATGGATGGTTTTGACGGCTCCAAAGGTGTTGTGATCCTTGCGGCAACCAACAGACCGGATTCCCTTGATCCCGCACTTCTTCGTCCCGGACGTTTTGACAGACGTATTCCTGTTGAACTTCCGGATTTAAAAGGACGTGAGGAAATCCTTAAAGTCCATGCAAAGAAGATTAAGATCGCAGATTCCGTACGTTTTGATGAGATTGCGAAAGCTGCAGCCGGAGCTTCCGGTGCAGAACTTGCAAATATTGTCAATGAAGCAGCACTTCGTGCAGTACGTGACGGCAGAAAATTTGCCACTCAGGCAGATTTTGAGGAGAGTATCGAGGTAGTTATCGCAGGATATCAGAAGAAGAACAGAGTTCTTTCCAATAAAGAAAAACTGATAGTTGCTTATCATGAAATCGGACATGCGCTGGTTGCAGCAAAGCAGACCGAATCTGCACCGGTCCACAAGATCACTATTATTCCGCGTACATCAGGAGCACTCGGATATACCATGCAGGTGGATGACGGAGATCATTATCTGATGACAAAGGAAGAACTTGCAAATAAGATAGCGACCTTTACAGGCGGTCGTGCCGCTGAGGAACTGATCTTCCACTCTATTACAACCGGAGCATCCAATGATATCGAACAGGCGACTAAGCTTGCAAGAGCAATGATCTCCAGATATGGTATGAGTGAAGACTTCGATATGGTTGCCATGGAGAATGTGACAAATCAGTATCTGGGCGGAGACTCCAGCTTAAGCTGTTCTTTTGAGACACAGACTCTTCTGGATAAGAAGGTTGTGGAGCTTGTCAGGATGGAACACCAGAAAGCACTGAAAATCCTTCAGGACAATATCGGAAAGCTTCATGAACTTGCAAAATATCTATATGAGCATGAGACAATTACAGGTGAGGAATTTATGAAGATCCTGAATGCACCTGTACAGGCTCCAACTGTAGTGGCAGAATCTGAAAGTAATACAAAGTCTGAGAACAATGCAGAATCCGAAAACAGTACAGAAGCTGATGCAGATACATCTTCCGGGAAAGTGAATTTGCAGAAGTGATATTTTCTCAAGATATACAAGCCAAAAGTCCATTGCCGCAGGCAATCCGGAAATTTGGTTATGTCACTGAAAACTGAGTGAACAGCAATGAAAGCAGCAGAGGCGATTTGAGCTTCTGCTGCTTTTCCTTGCCAATTAACTCCGGTTCGGTTATAATTCGTAATAGTGAACGCAGCATCCTGGATGTTTTTTGGAAGAAAGAAGGGAATGAAGATGGATTGTCGAACTGCAGAAGGAATGGTGAGTAGTTATATTAAACATGATCTTCCACTAAATGAACTGGAAGAGTTTCTCGATCATGTACAGAATTGTTCTTCCTGTTATGATGAACTGGAAACATATTTTATTGTACATGAGGTAACACAGCAGCTTGATGATGACAGCAGCGATTCGGTTCTGGATTTCAAAAAACTGCTGGAACAGGATATCCGGAAATCCAGAAGATATATCCGCAAGAAGAAAGCCAGTTGGCTGATGTTTGGAGTAAGTATATGCCTTCTGATCGCTACGATTGCGGCAATATTGATTTTTGTAATGATGGAGACAAATTACATTTTATAAAGACACTGGAGGATTTTATGAGCGAAAAAATATTACTGATTGACGGACACAGTATTCTGAACAGAGCTTTTTATGGTCTGCCGGATCTTACAAATTCAGAAGGAAAACACACAGGGGCAGTATATGGTTTCCTGAATATCCTTCTTCGGGCGATCGAGGAAGAGAAGCCTCAGTATCTGACAGTGGCATTTGACCTGAAGGCACCGACTTTCCGCCATAAGATGTTTGAAGCATACAAGGGAACACGTAAACCCATGCCTGAAGAACTGAGAGAGCAGGTACCGCTGATTAAAGAAATGCTTACTGCAATGGGTGTGAATGTTGTGACAAAAGAAGGCTACGAAGCGGATGATATTCTGGGAACTCTGGCCAGGAAAAGCGAAGCGGCAGGAATGGATGCGACAATCCTTTCCGGTGACAGAGATCTGCTTCAGCTTGCGACAGATAAGGTTATGATCCGTTTGCCAAAGACTGTAAGGGGCAAGACCACCATAGAGGATTATCATGCACAGCAGGTGATCGAGAAATATCAGGTGACACCTCCCCAGATCATTGAGTTAAAGGCTCTGATGGGTGACAGTGCTGACAATATTCCGGGAATCCCGGGAGTAGGTGAGAAGACTGCCACAAAGATTATTGTGGAGTATGGAAGTATTGAGAATGCTCATGAACATTTGGACGAGCTGAAGCCAAACAGAGCCAGGGAATCAATGAGAGAACATTATGATATGGCGCAGATGAGCAAGGCTCTGGCTACGATCTGTACGGACAGTCCCATAGAGTTTTCGTATGAAAAGGCAAAACTGGGAAATCTTTATACAAAAGAAGCTTTCCTTCTCTGCAGACAGCTGGAATTTAAGAATCTGCTTAGCCGTTTTGACTCTGCGGCAGTACAGAAAGATACGCTGGAACAGGAGTTTTTCACATGTGCAGACCTGGCAGGCTGTGAAGCGCTGTTTGCGAAAGCGGAAGCAGGAAAGACAGCGGGTGTTTCTCTGGTTACAGAGAATGGCAGGGTATTTGGTGCAGGACTTGCGCTGAATGAAGAGGAAATTTATTATATTCCTGTAGAAGGGATGATCACAGAAGGTTATCTCTGCGGAAAATTGGAAGAGCTCCTTCATAAAGTATCTGAATCCAACACAGAGAACATTATGAAATCTAATACAGATGATGTGAAGAAGGATCCGGAAAATGAGATATCTGATGTCAATACAGACGGTACTCTGAAATATGATAAAAAATGTGTATGTGCATTGGATGTAAAGGCATTACTCAAGCATATAAAATCTGATGATCCGATGGCTGTATTTGATGCAGGTGTGGCTGCATATCTGCTGAATCCTCTGAAATCCTCCTATACTTACGATGATATGGCAAAGGAATATCTGAATGGTCGTATCCTGCCTGCAAGAGAGGAACTTCTTGGAAAGAAAACAGTGGAAAAAGCATGGGAGGAGAGTGCAGAGGGGCTTGCAGCATGGGCCTGCTACATGGCCTATACAGCACTCGCCTGCCGGAAACCCATGTGCGAAGCACTGTGTGATACAGGTATGTGGAATGTATATACACAGATTGAGCTTCCGCTGATCTTTACTCTTGATTCCATGGAAAAATGGGGAATCAGCGTGAAGAGTGAAGAACTGAAAAGCTACGGTGAGAAACTAAGTGTACGTATTGGAGAACTGGAGAAGCAGATCTGGCAGCAGGCAGGGGAAGAGTTTAATATCAATTCTCCGAAACAGATGGGAGTGATCCTGTTTGAAAAGCTTGGCCTTAAGGGTGGAAAGAAAACAAAGACAGGTTATTCCACAGCGGCAGATATTCTGGAAAAGCTTGCACCGGAGTATCCCATTGTAAAGGATATTCTGGAGTACCGTCAGCTTGCGAAACTGAAATCTACTTATGCAGACGGGCTTGTTGGTGAGATCGCAGAGGACGGCAGGATTCATTCTACTTTTAACCAGACAATTACAGCAACAGGAAGGATCAGCAGCACAGAGCCGAATCTTCAGAATATCCCTGTAAGAATGGAGCTTGGAAGACTGATCCGTAAGGTATTTGTTCCGGAAGAGGGATATGTATTTCTGGATGCGGACTATTCCCAGATCGAGCTTCGCGTTCTGGCGCATATGTCAGGGGATGAGAAACTGATCCAGGCATATAAAGAAGCCCAGGATATCCACAGACATACAGCATCAGAGGTATTCCATGTGCCATTTAATGAGGTGACAGATCTGCAGAGGAGAAATGCCAAGGCAGTAAATTTTGGAATCGTTTATGGGATCAGTTCCTTTGGGCTCAGCCAGGATTTAAGTATCACACGAAAAGAAGCAGCAGAATATATTGAAAGATATTTTGAAACTTATCCAAAGATCAAAGGATTTCTTGACGGACTGGTGGAAGAGGGAAAAGAAAAAGGATATGTGACTACCATGTTTGGCAGACGCAGGCCGATCCCGGAACTGAAATCCGGTAATTTTATGCAGAGGTCTTTTGGGGAGCGAGTAGCCATGAACTCTCCAATACAGGGAACTGCGGCGGATATCATTAAAATTGCAATGAACCGTGTGTACAGACGATTAAAGGATGAGAATCTTAAATCCCGTCTTGTACTTCAGGTACACGATGAACTTCTGATAGAGACCTGTAAAGAGGAAATCCCGCAGGTTTCTGCTATTCTTGAAGAAGAGATGAAAGGTGCAGCAAAGCTTTCCGTAGAACTGGAAGTCGATATGCATCAGGGTAATAACTGGTATGAGGCGAAGTGATGATGATAACAATAGGAATTACCGGCGGAGTGGGTGCCGGAAAAAGTACAGTGCTTGATTTTCTTGAAGAAAAGTATCAGGCATATGTGATGAAAGCAGATGAGATCGGGCATCTGGTGATGGAGCCGGGGCAGTCCTGTTATGAACCGGTGATTGCACTATTTGGAAGACAAATCATAAAAAATGATAAAACTATTGACCGCAGACAGGTTTCAGATGTAGTATTTTCACATCCAGAGCTTCTGGAGAAATTAAACCAGATCATCCATCCGGCTGTGAAACAGTACATCAGAGAGCAGTTAGCTGTAAAGAAACAGCAGGGACAGAAGATATGTGTGGTGGAAGCTGCACTCCTTCTGGAAGATCATTATCAGGAGTTTTGCGATACGATATGGTATATTCATACGGATGAAGAGATCCGTATCAGGAGACTGATGGAGAACCGCGGTTATACAAGAGAGAAATCAGTCAGTATCATTGCCAGTCAGGCACCGGAGACTTTTTTTCGGGAAAATGCAGACTATGTTGTGGTAAATAACGGAGATTTTGCACAGACCAGACGGCAGATTGAGGAAGGAATCAGAAAATATGAGACTTTGTAGCATTGCCAGCGGAAGCAGCGGAAACTGTATTTATGTGGGCTCAGATAATACCCATCTTCTGGTGGATGTAGGCATCAGCGGAAAAAGAGTAGAACAGGGATTGAATTCTCTGGAATTGACAGGAAAAGATATTGATGGTATCTTGATTACACATGAACATTCGGATCATATCAAAGGTCTGGGCGTGATCGCAAGGAAACATCAGATACCGATTTATGCGACAGAAGGAACTGTGGAAGCTTTATCTCACATGAATCTTGGAAAAATGCCGGAAGGGATTTTTCGTGAGATACACGAAGATGAGCCTTTTGAGATTAATGATCTGACAGTGAATCCTTTTACGATCCCTCATGATGCTGCACAGCCCGTAGGATACCGGGTAGAGTGTGGAGAGCATTCTGTGGGGATTGCTACAGACCTTGGAAAATATAATGAGTACATAGTCGGTAATCTGCAGAATCTGGATGCGCTTCTTCTGGAAGCAAATCATGACATCCGTATGCTGCAGGTTGGAAAATATCCCTATTATCTGAAACAGAGAATCCTTGGAGACAGGGGACATCTTTCCAATGAGAATGCAGGCAGGCTTTTATGCAGGCTGCTGCATGACAATATGAAAGGGATTTTCCTTGGACATCTGAGCAGGGAAAATAACTATGAGGAACTGGCATATGAAACCGTCTGTTCAGAAGTAACCTTAGGTGACAACCCTTATAAGTCGCGTGATTTCAGAATTCAGGTGGCACAGAGGGATTGCATATCAGAAGTAATTACAGTGTAGAAAGGACAAAGAACTTATGAAAAAGACAATCATCACAGTAGTAGGAAACGATACCGTAGGAATTATTGCAAAGGTTTGTACTTATCTTGCAGACAATAATGTAAACATTCTTGATATCTCCCAGACCATCGTACAGGGATATTTCAACATGATGATGGTAACAGATGCCAGCAAATGTGAGAAAGACAACGGAGTTCTTGCCAAAGAACTGGAAGCCCTTGGAGATAAGATCGGTGTAGTGATCCGCTGCCAGCATGAAGATATCTTCAATGTAATGCACAGAATCTGAGAAAATCTAAGCAGGTAAGCCACTGAGGGACTTTCCTGTATCAGATTGCCTGAAAAATGCTGAGAGAACATACAAGGGAGAAAAACAAAATGATCAATATTTTTGAAGTAAATGAAACGAATAAAATGATCGAGCAGGAGAATCTGGATGTGCGTACCATTACTATGGGTATCAGCCTTCTGGACTGTATTGACAGTGATCTTGCTGTTTTAAATGAGAAAATCTATAAAAAGATCACAACCTGTGCAAAGGATCTGGTATCTACAGGTGAGGCTATTTCCGGTGAATATGGAATTCCGATCGTAAATAAAAGAATTTCCGTAACTCCGATCGCATTGATTGGCGGAGCTGCATGTAAGACAAAGGAAGATTTTGTAACTATTGCAGAAACTCTGGATAAGGCTGCCAAGGTGGTAGGCGTAAACTTTATCGGCGGTTATTCTGCACTGGTAAGCAAGGGAATGACTCCTGCTGAGAGACTTCTGATCGAATCTATCCCACAGGCTATGGCGAAGACAGAGCGTGTCTGCAGTTCTGTAAATGTTGGATCTACACGTACAGGTATCAATATGGATGCTGTTAAGCTGATGGGTGAGATCGTTCTGGAAACAGCGAAAGCTACCAAAGATCAGGATTCCCTGGGATGTGCGAAGCTGGTTGTATTCTGTAATGCACCGGATGATAACCCGTTTATGGCAGGGGGTGCTTTCCATGGTGTGACAGAAGCAGACACTATCATCAACGTTGGTGTCAGCGGACCTGGCGTTGTTAAGACTGCGCTGGAACAGGTAAGAGGTAAGGATTTTGAAACTCTTTGTGAGATGATCAAGCGTACTGCCTTCAAGGTAACACGTGTTGGTCAGCTGGTAGCACAGGAGGCTTCCAGACGTCTTGGTGTTAAGTTTGGCATCGTGGATCTGTCTCTGGCTCCTACTCCTGCAATTGGTGACAGTGTTGCTGAGATCCTTGAGGAGATTGGTCTGGAGCATGCAGGTGCACCGGGCACAACAGCTGCGCTTGCTCTGTTAAATGACCAGGTTAAGAAGGGCGGAGTTATGGCTTCTACAGCAGTTGGTGGTTTGAGTGGTGCATTTATTCCGGTCAGCGAGGATCAGGGTATGATCGATGCGGTGAATGCAGGGGCACTGACTCTTGAGAAGCTGGAAGCTATGACTTGTGTATGTTCTGTAGGTCTTGATATGATTGCAATTCCCGGAGATACGAAGGCTTCTACGATTGCGGGTATTATTGCGGATGAGTCTGCAATTGGTATGGTGAACCAGAAGACTACGGCGGTTCGTCTGATCCCGGTAATTGGTAAGGGGGTTGGCGAAGTGGTTGAGTTCGGTGGACTGCTTGGTTATGCACCGATCATGCCGGTGAACCAGTTCTCCTGTGATGCGTTTGTGCAGCGTGGCGGAAGGATTCCGGCACCGATCCATAGCTTTAAAAACTGATAAAAAAGGCCAGAAACTTCGGAAAAGGGGAGTTTCTGGCTCTTTTTATGTTCAAGAGGGACGCGGAGCGGAAAATATTTTGTCTGGGGTGCGGTTTCGGAGCCTAAGATATTCTAAGTTTCCATAAATCTGCTAAAAGCATGAGCCGTCTTGTCAAACTCGCTCCGTTGCAAACTTCGCTCAGACAGTGAGGCAGACGGCTCATAACGCAGATTTCTGGTGACTAAGAATATCTAAGACTCCTGCAAATGCACCCCAGACAAAATATTTTCCGCTCCGCTGGTATCTGGTTTTAACTATAGCAATTAAAGAGATTCCAGAATATTGAGGAGTCGGGTGTTGTCTTCGGGGTGCATGATGCAGAAGCGGATGTATTCGCCGTCCAGGCATTCGAAGGAGGAGCAGTCACGGATCATGAGACCCTGACGGATGCAGGCGTCGAAGACGTCCCGGGAGGTCAGGCCGGGCTTCTGGATTTTCAGGAGGAGAAAGTTGGCGTAGGCCGGGTAGGTTTTGTAAGTGGGGATATTCTCCAGTGCTTTGAGCAGGCGGGTGCGTTCTGAGAGAATGAGGTCCCGGGTCTGGCGGATGTAGGTTTTATCCTGGAGCATCAGCTCGCCGGCCAGGGCTCCCAGACTGTTGAGAGACCATGGTACCTGTTTTTCTTTCATTTTTTTGAGAAATTCCAGGTTCCCGGTGATTCCGTAGCCAAGACGCATACCTGGGGCTGCGTAGAATTTTGATACGCCGCGCAGAATCATAAGGTTCGTGAATTCTCTGGTAAGGCTGACAGCAGTGATCTCATTGATATCCGGGGCAAATTCTACATAAGTTTCGTCGATCATCACGAAAATGTTCCGCTCATTGCAGAAGGAAACGATTCTGCGCAGGTCATTTATGCTAATTGCAGATGAGGTAGGATTATTTGGGTTGCAGAGGATGAGAAAATCGTATTTTCCATCCAGAGTCCGGCAAAAGTCATCTACATCGAGAACAAAGTTATCCTCTTCGCGCAGGTGGTAGTATTCCTGAGTGCTTCCGGAGAAGGAGAGTTCCCTGGAGTATTCTGAATAGGTCGGACCCAGGATAAGGGTATGCTTTGGATTTCGTTCCTGGATCAGCAGTGCGATCAGTTCGCTGGAACCATTTCCGGGCAGGATGAATTCAGCAGGAATATTACAATATTCTGAAATTGTGCTGCGAAGTGAAGTATAATCTCTGTCTGGATAAGAAGACAGGATATCCAGCCGCCCTGCAAGCTGTTTTTTTACATGCTCAGAAAGCCCCAGCGGATTTACATTAGCCCCAAATTTCACAATTTCCTCCGGCTTAAGCTGATAGACCTCACATATTTTCTCAATATCACTCCCATGAAAAACCATTTTTGCTGTTGACATATAATATCCCTCATTTCTATATAATCTAATCTATATAAACTTAAAATCACTACATAGCAGATCACAGATCTTTTCTGAACATTATTTTAACACTTATCATATCGTTCTGTAAACATCACTGTTTACATATTGCTATCCTGAAATATACAGGTGTTACTGTTCGCTCTGTTCACAGTAACTTAGCCAAAATTCATTCCAGATTGCCTGCGGCAATGGAATTTTGGCTTGTATGTCTCGGGATTTTGGCATATTCATGCCAAAACACCTCGCGGGATAGTGGTGTGTGAACAGTAACATATAGGTCCCAATATCATTTCAGCAGGCATTTAACAGAAGGCAAGTTCCCACCCACTGCTTATTGCTTTTCGCAACCACCGCAGGGGATTTACTTGATTCGATTAAATAAGTCTCCTGCGGTGGTGCAGAAAGCAAGCAATTCGGCATGCTGTCGAAAATGGAATATATGTCAATTTGTCAGTACACAGCGAAGGAATGGGAAGGGATTTCGGGCGCATTTGAGGGTTCATAGTAATTCTTGGTATTTGGGAAGCTGCGTTATTCAAAAAAATCTCACTGTCTGAGCGAAGCGAGTTTGAGATTTTTTTGAATGTTTTTAGCAACTTCCCAAATGCCTTAGAATTACATGGTTCCGAAACTAAGCCCGAAATCCCTTCCCATTCCTTCGCGTCCCTTTTGAAAAAATTAATGGAAAAAAATAAAAAATAAACCTCTTGACATATCTGCATTAGCGTGGTAAAGTAAACACATCAAAACCGATGAGAAAGAAGAGTAAACAACCAAGAATCATTCCAGAGAACGGCAATTGGTGGGAAGCCGTATGAAACTGATTGTTGAATGGCCTTTCGAGGGCGGTCCGAAATCTTGATAAGCGTGAGAGTAGGCACCGACGGGAACCGAACCCGTTATAAATCAGGAGTGTATGTTTGTACATGAGAAAGTGGACGATTCGTCAATTTGAGTGGTACCGCGATAATAAGATTCTTATTACCGTCTCAAGCAACAGATAGCTTGTGGCGGATTTTTTTATATATAAAGAGAATCTGTTATATGGCACCCCCTGTAATGCAGGAAAATCTGCTGATGGCAGGTGGGTATCACAGCAGTTGACACATCCGGGAAAAAGAGGAATCCGGGGAGTTCTTTCTCACAGACAGTAACAAGGGATTGACAAACATCCCTGAGACTATGGCAGTTAAAAAACCATGAACTGCTAAATAAGATGTAGAGAGAGGAAAAAAGACTATGAAAAAAAGAGTATTAGCAATCGCAGCAACAGCAATGGCAACTATGATGATGGCATCACCGGTTATGGCACAGGATTTCAAGATCGGTATCTGTAATTATGTAGATGACGCTTCCTTGAATCAGATCGTAGACAACATCCAGTCCCGTCTGGAAGAAATCGGCAAGGAAAAAGACGTAAATTTTAATGTGTCCTATGATAACTGTAATGCAGATGCCAATGTTATGGAACAGATCATTTCTGATTTTCAGGCTGATAATGTAGATTTGATGGTAGGTATTGCAACACCTGTAGCAATGCGTATGCAGTCCGCAACAGAAGGAACCGATACACCGGTTGTATTTTCCGCAGTGTCTGATCCTGTAGGAAGCGGCCTTGTAGAGGATCTGGATGCACCTGGAGCAAACATTACAGGTACAAGCGATTATCTGGATACAGCATCCATCATGAAACTGATCCAGGCAGTGAACCCGGATGTAAAGAAAATCGGACTTTTATACGATATCGGACAGGATTCTTCTACAACAGCCATCCAGGAAGCCAAGGATTATCTGGATAAAGAAGGCATCGAATATGTAGAGCGTACAGGTACCACAACAGATGAGGTACAGCTTGCAGCAGATGCACTGGTGGCAGATGGCGTAGATGCAGTATTCACACCAACTGACAACACAATTATGACAGCAGAGCTTTCTATCTATGAGAAATTCATTGATGCAGGTATCCCACAGTATACAGGAGCTGACTCCTTTGCACTAAACGGTGCATTTGTCGGATACGGTGTTGATTATGCAAACCTTGGACAGAAGACAGCAGATATGATCGCAGACATCCTTATGAATGATGCAGATCCTGCAACAACACCTGTTGAAACTTTTGATAATGGTACTGCAACAGTAAACACAGAAACCTGCGAGGGACTTGGACTTGATCTTGAAACTGTTAAAAAAGATTTCGAGCCGTTATGCACACAGGTAAATGAGATCGTTACAGCAGAGAGCTTTGATGATGTAGAGAAATAATAAGGATATTCGGACAGCATTTTGAATAAATTCAGAATAAGTTCTGGGTTTATGGAATCCATTGTGCCGGTTGAAAAGACTGATATATTTTCTAGATTAAAATGAACAGCAGCAGATATTTTCTGTTGCTGTTCATTGAATGTAATAAAATAAATACAAACTGGAGGAAATCATCGTGACTATTGCGACTATACTCTCTCTTGGAGAGACCGCACTGAAACTTGGCCTGATCTGTTCATTGACAGTTCTTGCCCTGTTTCTCAGTTATTCCATGCTGAATGTCTGTGACCTTTCCACTGATGGCTGTTTCACACTGGGAGCAGCAGTGGGAGCAGCAGTGGCAGTCAGCGGACATCCTTTTTTATCAATTTTTGCAGCTATGGCTGCAGGTATATGCTCGGGCTTTGTGCCAGCCATACTTCAGACAAAGCTGGGTGTTGACAGTCTTCTTGCAGGAATTATCGTTAATACGGCTCTTTATTCTGTGAATATTGCAGTGATGGGAGGTTCCTCCCTGATCAATATGAACAGAACAGAGACGGTATTTTCCATGATGAAAGAAACATTGAAAAGTACACCGCTGAAAGGAAGAGGAGATATTGTAGTTGCTTTCATTGCAGTAGCCATTGTGATTGTCTTCCTTGTATTTTTCTTAAGGACAAGACTTGGTCTGGCAATCAGGGCAACAGGAAATAATGCAGATATGGTAAAATCCTCATCTATTAATCCGGTATTTACTACGATTGTAGGTCTCTGTGTTGCCAACTCCTTCACAGCACTTTCCGGATGCCTTCTGTCTCAGTCACAGAAATCTGTAGATATCAATATCGGACAGGGAATGGTTACTATTGCACTGGCTTCCCTGCTGATCGGAGGTACGATCCTTGGCAGAGGTGGAATTTTCGTGAGAGCTGTTGGCATGGTCCTTGGATCTTTTATTTTCCGTCTGGTATATACCGTCGCACTGAGATTCAATATGCCGGCATTTATGCTGAAACTGGTATCTTCTGTGATCGTTGTGCTGGCTATTTCAGGTCCATATCTGAAAAAACAGTGGCCGCAGATTAAGAGAAGAATGACTCACAGGAAAGGAGTACAGTGATTTATGCTGAAGATAGAACATATTTCCAAGACTTTTAATCCGGGTACGGTAAACGAGAAGCAGGCCATCAGAGATCTGTCCCTGAATCTGGAGAAGGGCGATTTTGCAACGATCATCGGTTCCAATGGAGCTGGTAAATCCACTCTGTTTAATGCGATCTGTGGAGATTTTCTTACAGATTCCGGTGTGATTATGCTGGATGAACAGGACATTACTTTTATGCCCCAGCATGTACGTGCAAAGACCATCGGTCGCCTGTATCAGGATCCTATGAGAGGAACTGCACCCGGAATGACCATAGAAGAGAATCTGGCGCTTGCAGCAGGGAAAGGCGGATGGCTTTCTCATGTGTCCAGACAGGAGAAAGAGCGATTCCATGAAGAACTGAAGCTTCTGGATATAGGACTTGAGAAACGTATGACTCAGCCGGTAGGACTTCTCTCCGGTGGACAGAGACAGGCGCTGACACTTCTCATGGCAACCATGAATCCGCCCAAGCTTCTGCTTCTGGATGAGCATACAGCAGCCCTTGACCCGGGCACAGCAGAGAAGGTACTGAATCTTACGAAACGAATTGTAGAGGAACATCAGCTTACCTGTCTGATGATCACCCACAATATGCAGTCGGCCCTTGATCTGGGAAATCGTATTCTGATGATGGATTCCGGAGATATTGTGCTGGATATCCATGAAGAAGAAAAGAAAGGCCTGACAGTGGAAGGACTTCTGGAGAAGTTTAAGACAGGTGCCGGTAAGATGCTGGATAATGACCGTATTCTTCTTTCCGGAGAAAAGTAATTATAAAAATAACATGTAATTGTAAATGAAAGAACCATTATATACAGAAGTTATAGTTGTTGCCTGAAGCATACAGCCATGTTTTCTGATATAATGGTTCTTTTTGTCTGGTAGCGACTCTATTGCCTGCTGTAATCTACAGAAGGCTTCTGCTCTGGTTTGAGTGTGATAAGCTTGCTTCCGACCACTGCTGCAATGAAAATCCAGATAAACATTTTAACCGGGAAGCAGAGGAAGAGAAGCATAGTTACTGCCAGTGGCTTTTTCATGATTCCACCCAGAAGTGACGCAGTAACGATTGCAGCTCCAAATACCACATGTCCCCCGTCTGGCCCGCAGGTCAGCATTGCCACGCCGTATCCCATACATACTCCGGCAAAGATGACAGGGAAGAAATGCCCTCCCTTTAAACCGAACTGAATACACAGATTTGTCAGCAGGAGCTTAAAAAATGCAATGCCAATAAGTGCCAGCGGCAGATAAGAGGTATAGGTTTTCATAAGTGTTCCCATCTGCTCTTCTCCGGAAAACATAAGTACAGGTAAGAATGAACCTGTGATTCCAAGACATAAACCTGCAAAAATTTCTCTGACAACTGCCGGGAATCTGTTGGAAATATTTCCGGTCAGTTTGTGTGTTGCCTGATAGAAGTATGCCAGGATAAGACCGCACAAAATATATAGAATCATAAGCAGATAGTCTTTTCTCTGGATTTCCACCATATCAAAGGATGGAAATCCGGAAAGCCCTGCACCAAAAAGTGCAGATAAACCTGCATAAATACCAGTGCCTGCAGCCAGCGCGATTCCATAAATAAATAATTTGGAACCCTTTGTTAAGGCTGCAAGATCTTCCTCGGAGTTTTCTTCTACTTCGAAAATGCCGAACAGAGGTGCATGAAACAGCACACTCATGGAGACTGCGGCACCAACCTGCGAATAATTTCTGGTATTCTGTTTGGCAAATTTAAGGTTGTCTCCGGCCCAGTAGCATAAACCTACGATAATACCGGTAAGTCCGGCTTCGGGACCTACACTGCTTCCTATGAGTAATGGCAGCAGTGCTGCCACCATCATTACAAGCATGTTTTTGTATTCGTATCTTTTTTCTGCTCTGACTTTTTCCATAACGGTTTCCAGATCTTCGGGATAGTCTCCGAATATTTTTCGGAAAATACCGATAATTGCCGCACCGGCTACACAGATAAGAATCGTATAATAGGGAACAGAGGTTTTTCCGGGAAGCCATTTCCACAGAAATTCAGTTCCCACTGCCATTATTTTTAGCAGGATCCATACCAGTGCACCGGCAACAGCACCAATGAGTGCACAGAACAGCCACAATTCAAGCTGATTTTTTAAAGATACGTTTTTGGGGCTTTTTGTGTTATCCATACAGTCATAACCTTTTTGTTAGTTTTCGGTCTTTCCGAAATTGATTCCAAGTACGATCATATTGATACCCTGCATCAAAACAGAAAAAGCAATCATATATCCTGCAGAGATCATGGTAAGTACAGGATGGGTAAATGAAATGATGCTGACAATTACGGATAAAACACCGCACACAATACTCAGGATACCTTTTCCTTTAGATGTTTTATATACCTTTGTGCCGGCGGCAATCTGGAAAATACCGTAGATCAGAATGATTGCACCGACCATATAAGCTGCCATTACGTCTGTGATGAACCGCTGAATGCCGCTGAATAATAAGATAATACCTGCAAGTCCTTCCAGAACACCGAGAATACATGCTCCGATTTCTTTCTTTTCTTTGGATAAAGAAAGGATTACAAGTTCAATACCATTTACAAACAGAAGGATTCCCAGGATCCATCCGATGGCAAGAAAAGTTCTCATTGGTCTTACAAGAGTGTAGACTCCTAATAACAATGTTAAAACTCCGGTGATCAAAGTGAGGTATTTTAGTGCTTTATTATCTTTCATACTGTTAAGCTCCTCTCATATTGCAAGTGAAACCGTTTTATACTATACTTCAATTAATTTCAGGCAGTATATTATTTCATTGGAGGACAAGTGCATGAAAAGAATTAAAGTATTAGGCAGTGTTTTAAAACGGACTCGCGCAGATAAAATTATCATTGGTTTTATTGTGTTTATTTTTGCTATCGCAGCAGTGATCCAGCTGGTTGAACCGGACATTAACCGATACGGAGATGCACTGTGGTATTGCTATGCGGTGATCTCCACTGCCGGATTTGGCGATGTGGTTGCGGTTACTTTTATTGGAAAAATGTGTTCCGTTCTTCTGACGATCTATTCGCTTTTTGTAGTTGCCATTGCCACCGGGGTAGTGGTTAATTTCTACACCCAGATGGTGGAATTGCAGCGAAAAGAGACACTTGCCATGTTTATGGATCAGCTGGAAAGACTTCCTGAGCTTTCCAGAGAAGAGCTGGAGAATATTTCCAGAAAAGTGCGCCAGTTTCGGTAGCTGTGGATCTTACTGATCTTTGGAAGAAAGTTCTTCTTCCTGCTTGCTGCGTACCTGCGGGATCAGAGAAGCTGCCAGCTTTCCTTTTCCGCGGTTTCGCAGATACAGAATACCGATGATAGAAAATACGACTGCGCCGATAAAGTTTACGATCAAATCTTTCATGGTATCAACAATACCAATATCAAGATAGCCTCCCAGATTCCAGGTCTCGCCGTTAACGGCCAGGGACTGAACATCTACATGGATCGGAACATTTGCACCGGTAGGATTCAGCTTCACAGAGTTGATGGCCGGTACGATCCAGTCCTTCTGCATATCCATTCCAAAAAACCAGTCCATGCTGAATTCAAAGAATTCCCACATAACACCAACAGTCATTGAAAAACAGAATGCAAAAAAAGCTACAAAATACGGTGACATTTTAATGGAAAACCTGTCGCTGCGGTTAAAAAGATCAATCAGTGCAAATCCGATGGCAGCCATCAGAAAACCGTTAGTAGTATGTAAAATGGTATCCCAGATAGGGATTTTTACATAAAAGGCATTGATTTCGCCAAGAATTTCTGCTGAAAAGATAAAGATCAGAATCACTGTTTCCAGTCCCGGTGGTATTGTGACGTTCAGTTTCCTGTCCAGAAACTGGGGAACCATAAAAAGGATCAATGTCAAGATTCCCAGAAACATATTGTGGTAATTTCCCAGGAAAAACTGACGTACAACGGATAAGATTACCAGGGCGGTAAGTACCATCTGGATCTTTGTTCTGTTCTTTTTCAAACCTGAATTAGCTTTCATTTTTCTTTTCCTCCTTCCTTACTTTATATCCTTATCCTCACTGTTTATATTTTAACATAAGTGCATCCAAACAACAAGAATTATAGGATAATAAGCTGTTTCTGGGACTCGTGGCAGAATTTTCTGCCGGTTTTCAGACACAGAAGTTTTTCATATAAATTGGAAGAAAAAACAGTTTCAGATAAAATCTGATTTCCTTCACTGTCCAAAAGATTTTGGGCGTCCGCAAGCTTGGTGATAAGAGGAATTCGGCTGTGCTGCTTGATCCGGCTTAGCAGTTCACTGCTTTCCCTGCGGAAACCAAGAACCCTGGCAAAGGGAATCTGAGTGGGTGCAGTGTGGATATTTAATATAATATGAAGCAATGCCCTCTGTATCCTTGTCTGAGTCAGTTCTCTGGTTTTTAAAACAGATACAGATTGGGAAAAGGACAACAGAAGATTCTGCTGATTTATGATTCGCCGGGCGAGATCCTCGGAAACATCCATATAGGAAGAAAGGTTTTCTACATTTTCTTTCATAAGGCAGTAAGAAAGAATAGAGTCCAGAGAATTTTCTGTGAGAAATTCACCGGAGTCCAGCGCCTTTTTGAAAACGTAAAAAGCATCTGGTGGAATCTGGGATGATAATATATTGGCAGTTTTGGTATCCGGATTCCTGACTGGATTATTTATGTCTGAGATTGCCTCTGAATGGCCACCTCCCGGATTCTGAATAAGACTGCGTATAGCAGTTGCAGATGCAAAGAAATCAGTAGATGACTGTAAATCAGGGGAGGAGCTTGCTGAATCTCCTTCAGGGACAGTGGTTTCATGATAGCCCATTCCTTCCCTGCGGATCGTGACAGGGCAGATCCGGCTGTTCAGACGGAGAAGTGCCTTGCAGTATTCGATCCCCAGAATATTATTCGGTGTATTCAGGATCTGTGTAACTTCATTTAACAGAGGAGTAAGGACTCCGTCAAAATCGTCACCATTGAAGTTGCGCGGATTCTTAAAATATTCTGTCAATGCCTGGCTTCTGGCAGCGGGAAAAGTCAGACCTTCGCTTAAAAAGCTTTTCAACAGTTTCTTATATTCTTCAGGTTCTTCTACAAGGATCTCAGCCAGTTCTTTCAGTGCACTGATCTCCCCTGACTCACTTCCAAAGCAGAGTATATCAACAATACCAAGGCTGTCTAACAGGGAAACGCCCCCCATTGCAAAGGCTTCTGCACTTGCTGTAGAGATGGATACCGGCATTTCAAGTACAAGGTCAGCACCACACCGCAGAGCCATTTCTGCACGTGCGTGTTTGGAGATGAGAGCAGGAGTGCCGCGCTGCACATAATCTCCGCTCATGGCAACAATAACGTAGTCTGCTTTTAACCTTTCCTTTGTATACCTGATTTGATATTCATGTCCTTTGTGAAAAGGATTATATTCTGCAATAATTCCTGCTGTTTTCATAAATTTACACAGATGCTCCTTCCTGAAATTTTGTAGAGTTCTCTTTTTTAACCATATTGCATCTTAAAAAATACTTTTTTATGTCATATTCTACCATTCAGATGCTTGAAATACAAGGCTTCAGGAGGTATAATGAAGACAGCGCAGAAAACAGATTACTGTTCACTGTATATATTCGGTGAATGGTAATGACATCTGGTATACAGATATTGTGATATCAGAACTGCTATATGAAAGGAGCCATTTTAATCATGGGATTTATTGACACACTCAAAGAGAGAGCAAAAGCAAACGTAAAAACAATCGTACTTCCGGAGACAGAAGATAAGAGAACTCTGGCAGCTACAGAGAAAATTTTAAAAGAAGGAATTGCAAAGGTTATCCTTGTTGGTAACGAAGAAGCTGTTAAAAAGAGTGCAGCTGAAGACGGATATGACATTTCCGGCGCACAGATCGTAGATCCTGCTACATCAGAGAAAACACAGGGATACATTGACAAGTTAGTAGAATTAAGACAGAAAAAAGGCATGACACCGGATCAGGCTAAAGAGATTCTTCTTAACCAGTATCTGTACTATGGTGTAATGATGGTAAAAATGGGCGATGCAGACGGTATGGTATCCGGTGCATGTCACTCTACAGCTGATACATTAAGACCATGTCTTCAGATCCTGAAAACAAAACCAGGTACAAAACTTGTATCTGCATTCTTCTTAATGGTAGTTCCGAACTGCGAATATGGCGCAAACGGCGCATTTGTATTTGCTGATTCCGGTCTGAACCAGAACCCGACTTCAGAAGAGCTTGCAGCAATCGCAGCATCTTCTGCAGAATCCTTCGAACTTCTTGTTCAGGAGAAACCAATCGTTGCAATGCTTTCACACTCCACTAAAGGCAGTGCAAAACATGCTGACGTAGATAAAGTAGTAGAAGCTACAAAGATCGCAAAAGAGCAGAATCCGGAACTTGCACTTGACGGAGAATTCCAGCTTGATGCAGCTATCGTTCCAAGCGTAGGCGCTTCTAAAGCTCCTGGAAGCGAAGTTGCAGGTAAAGCTAACGTACTTGTATTCCCAGACCTTGATGCAGGTAACATCGGATACAAACTTGTACAGCGTCTTGCAAAAGCAGAAGCTTACGGACCTGTAACCCAGGGTATCGCTAAACCTGTAAATGACCTGTCCCGTGGATGCTCTGCAGACGATATCGTTGGTGTGGTAGCTATCACAGCAGTACAGTGCCAGGCTGACGACAACAAATAAGATTTCAGTCAGACCGTAAAACGGACTGAGAATTATTTCATTGACTACATAATGTTAAAGGCATCGGAGGAGATATTTCTGATTCTGATGCCTTTGATATCATTACTCATATTTCCCTGGAAATGATGAGAATAATATTATAATATGAAAGGAAAAGCTGACAGAAATATTCGAAGACTTGTGTCAGGATTATGGACAGTATTCGAAATTTGCTGCCGGCAGAATATGAAAATGAACGTATTAGTAATCAACTGTGGAAGTTCATCCCTTAAATATCAGCTGATCAACTCTGATTCAGAAGCAGTTCTTGCAAAAGGTCTCTGCGAGAGAATCGGTATCGATGGAAGATTAGTATATCAGAAAACAGGCTGTGACAAAGAGATCACAGAAGCTGCAATGCCTACACATAAAGAAGCAATCCAGATGGTACTGGATGCCCTCACAAATGATAAAACAGGCGCAATCGGAAGCCTGAAAGAAGTAAATGCTGTTGGACATCGTGTTGTACATGGTGGTGAGAAATTTGCCAAATCTGTAGTGATCACAGATGAAGTAATCTCAGCAGTAGAAGAATGCAATGACCTTGCACCACTTCATAACCCTGCAAACCTGATCGGTATCCGTGTATGCTCCGAGCTTATGCCGGGTGTACCTCAGGTAGCAGTATTCGATACAGCTTTCCATCAGACAATGCCTGCAAAAGCATATCTGTACGGACTTCCGATCGAATACTATAAGAAATATAAAGTAAGAAGATACGGCTTCCACGGAACATCCCA
>ENA-OPAV01000895-OPAV01000895.1-human-gut-metagenome-genome-assembly--contig:-NODE-895-length-22397-cov-8.628681_pt1 | contig 22397 bp, 23 predicted proteins | sample MGYA00241056_ERZ501428 | MGnify/ENA primary metagenome ERZ501428 (study PRJEB25962, sample SAMEA2042621) | human gut metagenome | biome: human gut; feature: human-associated habitat; material: faeces... | reverse complement strand
CTCTGGACACCCACCACCTTTGAAAAGGTGGACGAAACTTTTGCTTGGCTTCGCATCGCTGCGGCTTTTTTACTTCAGCATTGAGTGGACGCTTATTCGATTGAGCGCTCTCTGGAGCTTTAATTCGGCAATGTCAAGCTCGTGCTTATCCTTAAGATGCTGGAGCTTATCCCTTGCTTCCGCTTCGGAGCGTTTTGCCCAGTCGATATCGATCTCATCTGCCCATTCAACTGCGTTTGCAATGATAGATACCTTGTTTCCGCCGACTTTGATTATTCCCGACGAAAGCGCTGCTATTTTAAATGTTCCGTCCTGATTTTTTATCTTGACGGGACCCGACGGCAGGCTTGCTACAAGGCTCGTATGATTTGCGAGGATACCGATATCTCCCTCGGTAGTTCTGACGATGACCATTGAGGTCTCATCGTCATAGAACGTCTTTTCGGGAGTAATGATCGAGAGTCTGAACTCGGCAGCCATTATTCCACCTCCGATTATTCAGCGCTCATTGTTTTTGCTTTTTCCACTACCTCGTCTATTGTTCCTGCAAAGAGGAATGCAGACTCGGGGAGGTCGTCGTGAAGACCTTCGATGATCTCCTTGAAGCCTCTGATAGTTTCCTTGAGCGGTACATATTTACCCTGATAGCCTGTGAACTGCTCCGCAACGGAGAACGGCTGTGAGAGGAAACGCTGTATCTTTCTTGCTCTTGAAACGGTGAGCTTATCTTCATCGGAAAGCTCGTCCATACCCATGATAGCGATGATATCCTGGAGTTCGGTATATCTCTGGAGGATATTCTGAACGGCTCTTGCTGTTTCGTAATGCTCTTTTCCGACGATATCGGGGGAGAGTATTCTCGAAGTCGAGTCAAGAGGGTCAACTGCGGGGTAAATACCGAGCGATGCGATATCTCTTGAAAGAACCGTTGTAGCGTCAAGGTGGGCGAAGGTTGTTGCAGGAGCAGGGTCGGTAAGGTCATCGGCAGGAACGTAAACGGCCTGTACCGATGTGATAGAACCCTTGCTCGTGGAAGTGATACGCTCCTGAAGAGCGCCCATTTCCGTTGCAAGTGTCGGCTGGTAACCAACGGCGGACGGCATACGTCCGAGAAGTGCGGAAACCTCCGAACCTGCCTGTGTGAAACGGAAGATATTATCGATGAAGAGTAGAACGTCCTGTCCCTCAACGTCACGGAAATATTCAGCCATTGTAAGTCCCGAAAGACCTACTCTCATTCTTGCTCCGGGCGGTTCGTTCATCTGACCGTAAACGAGGACGGTCTTGTCAATAACTCCCGACTCAGTCATTTCGTTGTAAAGGTCGTTGCCCTCACGGGTACGTTCACCAACGCCCGTGAATACGGAGATACCGCCGTGCTGATTTGCAACGTTGTTGATAAGCTCCTGAATAAGGACTGTCTTACCAACGCCTGCGCCTCCGAAAAGACCGATCTTACCGCCTTTGAGGTAAGGACAGATAAGGTCGATTACCTTGATGCCTGTTTCGAGTATCTCGTTAGCGGCAGCCTGCTCTTCGTAGGAAGGCGCTTCTCTGTGGATAGCCCATCTTTCCTCACATTTGGGTGCGGGCTTGTTGTCAACGGGTTCGCCGAGAATGTTGAAGATTCTTCCGAGCGTACCTCTGCCGACCGGAACGGTGATAGGACTGCCCGTATCAACTGCGTCAATGCCTCTTACAAGTCCGTCTGTGGAGGACATTGCGATGCATCGAACAACATCGTCGCCGATATGCTGTGCAACCTCGCAGACAAGCTTTTCACCGTTGTTGTCAATTTCTATTGCATTCAGAAGATTCGGCAGGTGATCCTTTTCAAATGCGATATCGACTACCGCACCGATGATCTGGACTACCTTACCGATATTTTTCTGTGGCATTATTTGATCACCTCTTATTTTAAATTGGGTGTGCAATGCATTGTGACCGCCGCATTGCGTTCGGGCGTTTTATCGGAGCGTCATTCCTGAGCGGAAGCACCGCCGACGATCTCCGTGATCTCCTGAGTGATCGCAGACTGTCTTGCTCGGTTGTAGACGAGCGAGAGGTTGGAGATCATTTCTCCTGCGTTGTCGGAAGCGTTTTCCATTGCGCTTCTTCTTGCAGCCTGCTCTGCGGCAAAGCTTTCAACTATCGCAGAATATACAACGCCTGTGATATATTTGGGAACAATGGCGTTAAAAACAGCCTCGGCTGAGGGTTCGTATATGGGAAGTTCGTGAACTTTCTTCTCCTGCTTCGGGATATCGAGCGGCAGGATAGGACTGAACTTCGCAACCTGAGAGAGCGTTGAAACGAACTCGGTCGAAACAAGCTCCACAGATGTGACCTCGCCTTTAAGATATGGCTCGACTATATCATCGGCAATGGCAGCTGCGCCGTTTATGCGCAGGTCCTGACCGACATTGATATAAGTCTGCACGACATCATAGCCATGCTTTGTGAAAAATTCGGCTGATTTTTTGCCGACAGCAAGAACCTTGACCTTGCTGCCCTCGTCCGTAAGCTCCTTTATACGGGCTGCGGCAAGCTTCGTTATATTTGAGTTGAAGCCGCCCGCAAGACCTCGGTCGCCTGCGATAACGACAAGCATTACCGTGCCTGCGCCGTCCTGCTTACGGGTAAAGGGAGAAAAGAAGTTCTCATTTTCGGATTGGATCTCGCACATTGTTTCATGCAGCGACTTATAGAACGGGCGAGCCTTGTCAGCCTTTTCCTTGGCTTTGCGCAGCTTCGATGAAGAAACAACTTCCATAGCCTTTGTGATCTGCAAGGTGGACTCGACGCGCTTTATACGCCTTTTTATGCTTTTCATATTGCCCGAGGCCATACAAAATCCATCCTTTCTTTACCTGTTTCCGTCAGCGGTTCAAGCCTTTTCGGCGAGGAACTTCTTGACGAATTCGTTGAGCGCATCTTTGAGTTCGTCCTCTGCTTCGGGAGTAAGAACCTTCTGCGTTCTGATAGTTTCGGTAATGTCGGGGTGAGATTCTGCGATGAAATCGAACATTTCATTCTGGAATTCGAGAACGTCCGAAACGGCAATATCCTTTAAATAGTTATGCGTTACGGCATAGATGATAAGGACCTGATTTTCGACGGCAATAGGCGAGTTTCTGTCCTGCTTGAGAACTTCAACAACTCTTTCACCGAGAGCAAGACGCTCCTTGGTGTCCTTATCGAGGTCAGAACCGAACTGCGAGAACGACTGGAGTTCACGATACTGCGAGTATGTGAGCTTCAATGAACCCGAAACCTTTTTCATAGCCTTGATCTGAGCCGCACCGCCGACACGGGATACGGAGATACCGGGGTTTACAGCAGGACGGATACCTGCGTTGAAAAGGTCTGTTTCAAGGAAGATCTGACCGTCTGTGATAGAAATAACGTTTGTGGGGATATAAGCCGAAACGTCGCCAGCTTGTGTTTCGATGATAGGAAGCGCGGTAAGCGAACCGCCGCCGTAGTTTTCGTTAAGGCAGCAGGCACGTTCGAGCAGTCTTGAATGGAGATAGAATACATCTCCGGGGTAAGCTTCACGTCCCGGTGGGCGCTTAAGAAGCAGAGAAAGTGTACGGTAAGCAACAGCGTGCTTCGACAGGTCATCATAAACGCAAAGTACGTCCTTGCCCTGATCGAGGAAGTATTCACCCATTGCACAGCCCGAATAAGGAGCTATATACTGCAAAGGTGCAAGCTCGGAGGCTGTTGCGGAAACAACAATGGTATAATCCATTGCGCCGTTCTTTTCGAGCGTTTCAACAACGTTTGCAACGGTAGAACGCTTCTGACCTATAGCAACGTAGATACAGATAACGCCCTGACCCTTCTGATTGATGATAGTATCGAGCGCGATAGCGGTCTTACCCGTCTGTCTGTCGCCGATGATAAGTTCACGCTGACCTCTGCCGATAGGGATCATAGCGTCGATAGCCTTGATACCCGTCTGGAGAGGACGGCTTACTGATTTTCTTGTGATGATACCGAGAGCGGTCTTTTCGATAGGCATCGTCTTATCCGTGAGGATAGCACCCTTGCCGTCGATAGGCTGACCGAGCGAGTTTACAACTCTTCCGAGGAGTTCCTCGCCAACGGGAACTGACATGATGCGTCCCGTTCTCTTAACGGTATCGCCCTCCTTGATACCAATGTCCGAACCGAGCATAACCGCTCCGACGAACTCCTGTTCAAGGTTGAGCGCCATGGCATAAACGCCGTTTTCAAACTCAAGGAGTTCGCCGGACATACATTTTTCAAGTCCGTGGATCCTTGCGATACCGTCGCCGACCGTGACAACGGTTCCGGTATCGGAAAGCTCGATCTTTGAATTGTAATTCTTGATCTGTTCTTTGATTATACCGGTGATCTCATCCGGGCGTAAATCCATCATTACACCAACTTTCATAATATTTTTTGATCTAAACGAACGCAGTGAGTTTAGATTTTATACGAGCAAAGTGAGTTAAAGTTTTATGCGATCGTACCCTTTATCTGTTTCTGGAGCGTTTCAAGACGGGTCTTTACAGTACCGTCGAGGAGCGTTCCGTTGTAGCTGACCTTCATTCCGCCGATAAGGGAGCTGTCGGTCTTTTCTTCAAGAATTATCTTCTTGTTATAGACCTTGGAAAGCTTATCGATAAGCTTGTCCCTCTGCTTGTCCGAAAGAGGTCTGTCGGAAGTGACCGTGACTTCGGCAATTCCGCTCTTGTCGTACCATTTCTCCTTGTAGCTGTCCGCTATCTCGGGGAGATGATCCGCACGGCTCTTTTCGGTCAAAACACAAAGGAAATTGAATATCTGGTCGGAAACTCTGCCCTTGAAGATCTTTTCTGCGGCTTCAAGCCTTTCCGCTACGCTCAAAGTAGGGGATTTGAGGAGCTTTGAAACCTCGGGATTTTCCTTCCATATCTTTTTCAGAGCCATAAGCTCGTCAAAGGTTTCCTCTGCGCAGTTCTGCTCGGCGGCAAGTTCAAACAAAGCTTCGGAGTACACATTTCCAACCGAACCTGCCATAAGAACCTGACCTTTCCCGATTATTCTCCGATGCTGTCGATGAAGCTGTCGATAAGCTCATCGTGAGTCTTGGGGTCGATCTCCTTGGATACGACCTTTTCTGCGATAGAGATCGCAATATCGGAAATATCGTCCTTTATCTGATTAACAGCGCGTTTCTTTTCCTTTTCAATGTCAGCGTTAGCCTTGACAGTGATCGAGCGAGCCTCGTCCTGAGCCTCGGAGATGATCTCGTCAGAGCGTTTCTGAGCCTTTTTGGTGGCATTCTTGATGATCTCAGCCGATTCTTCCTTAGCGCCTGCGAGCTTTTCGGTATATTCAGCTTCGAGCTCTTCAGCGTTTTTCAGCTTTTGGTCGGCCTCTTCGTAAGTTTTTTCAACTTCCGTTTTTCTCGCTTCAAGAATAGCGTTCACCTTGTCGAAAAGAAAATGCTTTACAACAAGAAACAGGATCAAAAGGTTAGCCAGAGTGCCTACGATCGTGGTCAGATCAATTGAGAAAAATTCAAAATTAGTTGACATAGGCTTATTCTGCCTCCCGTTCTAAATTCTTTTTATATTAGCCAAGGTATTTGAGGAACGGATTAGCGAACAGGAGCATGATAGCAACGAACAGACCGTAGATACCTGTTGTTTCGGCAACGGCACAGCCAACGAACATTGTCGGTGTAACTTCGCCCTTGATCTCAGGCTGACGGCCGATAGTTTCGATAGTCTTGCCGACTGCATAGCCTTCACCGATACCCGGTCCGATACCTGCGATCATTGCAAGTCCCGCACCGATAGCCTGACCTGCGAGTACAATACTCTGAGCCTGCAATAAAGCTTCGTTTTCCATAGTTAAATAACCTCCAAAAAATTGATTTTGAATTTATACGGAACACTGTCGTATTTTATCAGTGTTCAGTATTATTCGCGTCCCATCTGAATATAGATCATGGTGAGCATGATAAATACATAGGACTGGATCGTACCGGAGAAAAGGTCGAAATAGACCGATAAAACCGCAGGAATACCTATCTGGAAGATATTGAAGTAATAGGTTTCCGCATGGATGCCGATAAGATTGTATAACGCTCCGCTTGCCGAGCCGAGAGCCGCATAAAGAATGACAGTGATTATCATACCGCCTGCGACGTTGCCGAAAAGACGAAGTGCCATAGCGACAGGAGTTGCGACTTCGCTGATGATGTTGAGCGGATTTATCATCGTTTTGAGATAAGCGCCTATTCCGTGGCTGTGTATCTTATTATAGGTTATGAGCACAAAGGTAACTGCCGCAAGCGTGCCCGTAACGCTGATGTCGGCTGTGATACTTCTGAAACCGAGCATCGAAATAAGCGTTCCCAGCAGGATATAGGAGAACAGCGCACCTATATAAGGAGCATAGTTCATACAGTCCTCGCCCATATTGCTGCGCACCATCTTATTGCAGAAATTGACTATATATTCCGCAGCGCATTGCTTTTTGCCCGCAGGAACTTTCTGCATATTGCGCGTAAGAATAAGACAGATCGCGAGAACGGCGAGGATAACGAGCCAACCAGTAACGACCGATTCGGATATAGCGAATCTGATGTTTCCCTCTGCATCAAGCAGCTGTATCATCCGTCTTGGTCCCTGCACGTCTATATTCATAGATCTTTCCCCTCCTTCCGTTTTTTCACCGCCGCATCGAGTGTGTAGCTCCAGCGCGGATACATCATCGGAACAGCAGCCATAACAACGTTCGCATACTGTGTTTTGACGCAGAAAGCGAAAAGGCAGCCCATTATCGCAAACCTGACGAAATAAGACAGCGCCATGAGCCGCTTTGCGGCGCCGACCTGCCTTTCGACAGCGTGTTCGGAGGAAATTCCGAGTATCACGAAATTGAGCAGCATAACGAACGTTCCGAGCAGCAGCCCTAACAGCATATCGAGCTTAAAGCCAAAGAACGGCAGCGTTATTAAGTATAGAATGCCGTCAAATAAAAAAGTGCGCGGCAAAAGAAACGTCAGCTCCTTATTTATCATTGAGCTAAAGCACTTTATCCTCACGCTTTTCACCTCCAGCATAATAAACTTATAGTATTATACCATATTTCACTCAGATTTGCAACAAGCTTTTAATGTATTGCATAAAAAATATGGTTAAATAATCTCGCGGATTGTAGTGCAAAATGCAACAAAATAGTCTATTCCTCAATTTTATTTCAACAAAAAAGATACAAATATTGTACAACTGTCCGGATATGTACTTATTTTGCCCAATTTACATCAAAACAGACAAAGCAGAGTTAAAAGCGCCTTGACTTTTTGTTAAAAATTAAATATTGACAAACAGTATCAAAATGCGGTATAATGATTAAGCTGAATTCGGGGCGTAACTCAGTTTGGTAGAGTGCTTGGTTTGGGACCAAGATGCCGCAGGTTCGAGTCCTGTCGCCCCGACCATTCATTTTAGGCAAAATTCGACAGAAAAACAGAGAATGTGAACAATTTGTAAATAATAAAAAATCCTATTGACAAATTGAACTTCTTGTGTTAGAATGTAATAGTCGCTTGAAACGATAACAAAAAATCAGTATTCAAGCTGGTGTAGCTCAGTTGGTAGAGCAGCTGATTTGTAATCAGCAGGTCGGGGGTTCGAGTCCGTCCACCAGCTCCATTTTCTAAACAGCTTTAAAAACTGTTTAGAAATTTTTTTGGAGGAGTTCCCGAGTGGCCAAAGGGGGCAGACTGTAAATCTGTTGCTTCGGCTTCGGTGGTTCGAATCCACCCTCCTCCACCACGTTAAACCTTGCAGATAAGTCTGCAAGGTTTTTTTATGCTATAGTATATTTGTGGATAATAAATATATTATATATAGTAGTGTTGAAAATATATAGGCAATAACAACTTTTTAAGGACAAAAGGAAGTAATCTGTCGGAGTGATGACCGACATAACAAGGAAGGAATTTTTATGGTAAGAGAAGATTTGAGAAACGTTGCTATCATTGCTCACGTTGACCACGGCAAAACTACCCTCGTTGATGAAATGTTAAAGCAGGGCGGCGCTTTCCGAGAAAATCAGGAAGTCGCTGACCGTGTAATGGACTCGAACGATATCGAGCGTGAGCGTGGCATCACTATCCTTGCAAAAAACACAGCAGTAAACTACAACGGCATCAAGATCAACATCATCGACACACCGGGTCATGCTGATTTCGGCGGCGAAGTTGAGCGTGTTCTTAAAATGGTTGACGGCGTTGTCCTCCTCGTTGACGCAGCAGAGGGCTGTATGCCGCAGACACGTTTCGTTCTCCAGAAAGCTCTTGAAATGGGTCATAAGATCATCGTTGTCGTTAATAAGATCGACCGTCCCGATGCACGTCTTGACGAGATCGGCGATGAGATACTCGAACTTCTCCTTGACCTTGACGCAAGCGAAGAACAGCTCGAAAGCCCCGTACTCTTCTGCTCAGGCCGTGCAGGCACAGCTTCACTCAGCCAGTATGAAGCAGGCACAGACCTCGTTCCTCTCTTTGAAACTATCGTAAATTACATTCCTGCTCCCGAGGGCGACCCCGACGGTCCGATGCAGATGCTCATTTCTTCTATCGACTACAACGATTATGTCGGCAGAACGGGCATCGGCAGAATTGAAAGAGGTACTATCCGCGTAAACGAAACCGTTACAGTCGGCGACTACCACGAAAACCGCAAGCCTTACAACAGCAAGATCGTTACTATATATCAGATACAGGGACTTAACCGTGTTCCCGTTCAGGAAGCTACAGTCGGCGATATCGTTTGGATATCGGGTATCGAAGACATCACTATCGGCGATACTCTCTGCGACAGCTCCAAGTTTGAACCTCTTCCTTTCGTAAAAATTTCCGAACCTACCGTTGAAATGACATTCTCCGTAAACGACAGCCCGTTCGCAGGCCGTGAGGGCAAGTTCGTAACTTCAAGACAGCTCCGTGAGCGTCTTTTCAAGGAAACTCTCCGCGATGTTTCCCTCCGCGTTACCGAGACCGAGAACACAGACTCGTTCCGTGTTGCAGGCCGTGGTGAAATGCACCTTTCTATCCTTATCGAAAATATGCGCCGTGAGGGTTACGAGCTTTCCGTTTCCACACCTAAGGTTCTTATGAAAGAGATCGACGGTGTTATGTGCGAACCTATCGAGCGCCTTGTTATCGACGTTCCCGAGGACGGCGTAGGCGCAGTTATGGAAAAGCTCGGCAGCAGAAAGGCAGAGCTTCAGACAATGCACCCATCGGGCAGCAGAATGAGGATCGAGTTCCTTATCCCTGCAAGAGGACTTTTCGGCTACAAGTCCGAGTTCCTCACCGATACAAAGGGCGAGGGCGTTATGAGCAGCGTTTTCGACAGCTATCAGCCGTATAAGGGCGATATCCCGAGAAGAAGCACAGGCTCGCTCGTTTGCTTTGAAACAGGCGAATCTATCACTTACGGTCTTTACAATGCTCAGGAAAGAGGTACACTCTTCATCGGTGCGGGCGTTCCCGTTTACGAGGGTATGATCGTTGGTCAGTCGCCAAAGGCAGAGGACCTCGTTATCAATGTCTGCAAGAAAAAGCACCTTACCAACACCCGTGCGAGCGGTTCGGACGATGCGCTTCGTCTTATTCCGCCGAAGATACTCTCCCTTGAGGACAGTCTTGAATTCATCGCCGACGATGAACTTCTCGAGGTAACACCCAAGAATATTCGTATCAGAAAGAGGATCCTCGACAACTCTCTCCGTGCAAAGACAAGAGCAAAGCTCGGACAGTAAGAATAATTCGGAATTAGGAATTCGGAATGCGGAATTAATTTAATGCGTAATGCGTAATTCGTAATGCGTAATTGGTTTTGCTCCGTGAATTTGGTCTTTCTAACGTTTGGGGCGGTTTACTCCGTTCCTTTTAATGCAATTTTATATATGTGGAATGTGAAATTCGGTTGTTTTGGCGATTTATAATAATTCCGAATTCCGAATTCATAATTCCGCATTATACTAACTGCCGCTTGTTTTATACTAAACACCATTTAAAATTTGGAAAAAATCAAGCCGATAATCTCGTAGCTGTTGAAAACAGGTTTATATAGGATTTCGGCGCAGATTTTTTCCTGTATTTTATTGGTGTTTAGTATTACACATTCATTGGAGATTAGTATTATAAATATCATACAAGCTCGGTTGAGTTTTGCAGATATCACCTTTATTTTCAATATGTTTATTATATCACAATCTCTAAAAAAATGGAAGTCAAAAGGAGAATTTTTTATAAATTAAACAAAATTTACACCTAATTATCACATAAGGAAATAAAAAAGCTGCATTATTCGGTCAAAATAATGCAGCTTTTTGATGTTTATGCTATTCTTCGTCCTCAAAAGTCGTAAGACCGTATGAAAGGGTCATTATACTGTCACCGAGGTGGACATTTTGTACAATGATGTTCTTGTGCGAAACCGCCAGGTCATAGTGGCTGAAGTTCCAGAACGCTTTTATTCCGAGCGAAACCAATTTATCCGCATATTCCTGAGCGGCAGCCTTGGGGATACAGAGTATCGCTATCTCGGGCTTATTTTCGGTGATAAAGCTTTCCATACGGCTTATATGCATTACGGAAAGGTCGGCAACTTTTTCGTTTTCCTTGCGCAGGTCGCTGTCAAAGATACCGATAAGCTTCCAGCCGTATTCGCCGAAGTTCATATGGCTCGCAATAGCTTTTCCGAGGTTTCCCGCACCGAAAAGCACCGCCTTGTATCCACGGTCGATGCCGAGGATCTTCCCAATCTCTGTGCGAAGCTCAACTAAATTATAACCGTAGCCCTGCTGTCCGAAGCCTCCGAAGCAGTTAAGATCCTGACGTATCTGTGACGCTGTGAGCGACATTTTTTCCGCCAGCTCGCCCGATGAACTGCGAACTATCCCTTGTTTAATAAGCTCGCCGATGAATCTGTAGTATCTCGGCAGACGTTTGATTACCGATGATGATATCTCGGATCTCTTTGGTTTCTGCATTTACAATTTCTCTCCTGTTTTTATACTGATCTTTGATCGTTCTGCAGACAAAGCCGACAGATAGAATAAATCCAGTCAAGGAAGACGACTGCGGCAAGGCTTGGTGCCTTGCAAAGGAGTCTGACGCCGAATGGATTTATTATAGCCGAGGATTTGTCTGCAGGTTGATCAGAGAGCAGTATTACATAAGCTTTGCAAGGCGCTCATTTACAGCAACGAGGAAAGCTTCTGTGTCTACCTTTTTCTTGTTCGGGATAGAGGAAAGCGCTTCGAGGTCGCCTGTCATTACGCCGTCTTCAATGGTGCCGATAGTAGCCTTTTCGAGGTTGTCAGCATAGCGCATAAGTTCGCTGTTACCGTCCATTTCGCCTCTCTTGCGGAGTGCGCCCGACCATGCGAAGATCGTAGCCACGCTATTTGTGGAGGTCGTTTCGCCCTTGAGGTACTTGTAGTAGTGACGCTGAACCGTTCCGTGTGCAGCTTCGTATTCGTAAACGCCGCTCGGGGAAACGAGAACGGAGGTCATCATTGCAAGGCTGCCGTAAGCGGTAGCAACCATATCAGACATTACGTCGCCGTCATAGTTCTTGCAAGCCCAGATATAGCCGCCGTTTGAACGGATAACTCTTGCAACCGCGTCGTCGATGAGCGTGTAGAAATATTCGATGCCAAGTTCTTCAAACTTAGCCTTGTATTCATTTTCGTAAATTTCAGCGAAAATATCCTTGAAGCGGTGGTCATACTTCTTGGAAATAGTATCCTTTGTTGCGAACCAGAGATCCTGCTTTGTGTCAACGGCAAAGTTGAAGCAAGCTCTTGCGAAGCTTGAAATGGACTTGTCTGTATTGTGAAGTCCCTGAATGATACCGTCTGTGCCCTTGAATTCGTGGATAAGCGAACGTTCCTCGCTGCCGTCCTTGTTCGTTACAACGAGTTCAGCCTTTGCCCCCTCTGCAACGCGAAGCTCTGTATTCTTGTAAACATCGCCGTAAGCGTGACGTGCGATAGTGATAGGCTTTGTCCATGTCGGGATATAAGGCGTGATGCCCTTAACGATGATAGGTGTACGGAAAACCGTGCCGTCGAGGATAGCTCTGATAGTTCCGTTAGGTGACTTCCACATTTCTTTAAGGTTGTATTCGGTCATACGGGCAGCATTCGGAGTAATGGTTGCGCACTTTACAGCAACGCCGTACTTCTTTGTAGCCTCTGCGGAATCAACAGTTACCTTATCATCGGTAGCGTTTCTGTTTTCAAGTCCGAGGTCATAGTATTCGGTGTTGAGGTCAACATAAGGAAGAATAAGGATATCTTTTATCATCTTCCAGATAATTCGGGTCATCTCGTCGCCGTCCATTTCAACGAGCGGAGTAGTCATTTTGATTTTTTCAGCCATTTTTTAGCCTCCTATATTAATTAAAAACATACCATCTGAGTATTCCGAGTATAAATAAATGCGCAGGATAGAAAACATAGAAAAACCACTTGCCGAACCTGCCGCCCCTGCCCTTTTCACCGTTGTAGAAATGAAGCGGGATAAGCGCAAGCAGAACGCCGTACTGAAACCAGTTGTTTCCGAAACCGTCCGTGAGGAACATTATCATCAGCGTTATAAGAATGACCGATGATACCGCAAATGCAGCAGCCTGCTTTTTGAAGCTTCCTCTGTACTTATCGAGCAGCAGCGCCCATATTATCGGGAAAAAGAACCAGTCGCCTATCGTTGAGAGCAGGCACAAGCCTATCACAAGCACGACCTTTACAGGCTTTGGCAGATCCTCCGAATGTACTGTTTTCAGCGCAAGCAATGTGAGGAAAAAAGTATAGATAACACCCTGAGCAGGGTTGAAATACAGATTTCCGTCAACGAATGTGAACGGCAGCAGAGTACCATATTCCATAAAAAGAAACGGTATCCACGAAACCGCTGCGAATATCGCAAGCCTTACCAGATACTTGTTCACATTCCTTGTGTAATGGAAACCCTCAACAATAAAATATGTCATTATCGGAGCGGTCATTCTTCCGATAAGATGCATTATGCTGCCGAGGACGGAATTTGTATCAACAAAGCACCACGCGATATGGTCAATAAGCATCGCAAAGACAGCTATATATTTTATCGTATTCGCCAATAAAAAAGTTCCTTTGCGTGTTTGAAGCTGTGCTGCTTCAGACGGTTTTTCAAGCGTTGTCATGTCACTCATTTTATGTAACTCCCGTCAGTATTTTTTGTAGAAATTCAAAAGCAAAGCAATGCCGACTCCGATCACAACGCCGCCGACAACAAAAGCCGCAGTCATATCCTGCCAAGCGCCGAGGATAGCTCCGAAAACCGCTCCGAGTGAAACTCCGAGCAGGATATTTTTCAGCTTTTTTTCGGAAAGCTCTCTGCTTTCGTCTGCCCATTTCTTGGCGTTGAGAAGCCGCTCGCCGTCATCGCCGAGTTCTTCGTCAAAGGATATCTCACGCAGCATTTCGCAGGGAAAATCGGGGCAAAGTCCGCAATGTTCAAGCTTTTTCGCTTCACAACATTCCTTTATCTCACACTTTTCGCCCCAATATCCGCTCTGCATATTATTGCAGCCAAGACAGCCGAACTCTTCTTTTCGGCTGCACTTGCCGCAATCCATGCCGCATTTTGAACAGCACATTTTTTACTTTAAGCTTTCTCTTGTGTAGTCAAGAAGTCCGCCTGCGAGGATAATATCCTTTGTTCTGCCCGTAAGCTCGCAGAGTACGGGGATATCTTCGCCCGTGGTCTTGTTCTTTACTGTAAGTTCGGACTTTCCGCTCTCGACAGCCGCACGAACGTCTGCGATTTCGAGAACATCGTCCTGAGAAATTTTATCATAATCAGCCTCGTTTACAAATGTAAGAGGAAGAATACCTGCATTGATGAGGTTTGAACGGTGGATACGGGCAAAGCTCTTTACAAGGACAGCCTTTACGCCGAGGTGAAGAGGAGCAAGTGCAGCGTGTTCACGGGACGAACCCTGACCGTAGTTTGCACCGCCGACGATGATGCTCTTGCCGTAGCTTTCTGCTCTTTCGGGGAACTTTTCATCGCAAACGGTGAAGCAGAACTTGGAAATTGCAGGAATATTTGAACGCAGAGGAAGAATCTTTGCACCTGCAGGCATAATGTGATCGGTAGTGATGTTGTCGCCGACTTTGAGTGAGCATTTAGCCTCGATGCTGTCAGCGAGAGGAGCAGTCTTTGGGAATGGCTTGATGTTTGGTCCGCGGAGGATCTCAACCTTGTCCATATCAGCTTCGGAAGCAGGAGGAACGATCATATTATCGTTGATAACGAACTCTTCGGGAAGCTTGAATTCGGGCATTTCACCAAGCTCTCTCGGGTCGGAAAGAACGCCCATGATAGCGGAATAAGCAGCCATTTCCGGAGATACGAGGTAGATCTGACCGTCCTTTGTTCCGCTTCTGCCCTCGAAGTTTCTGTTGAATGTACGGAGCGAGATACCCTTTGAGTTAGGTGACTGACCCATACCGATGCAAGGGCCGCAAGCGCTTTCGAGAACTCTTGCACCTGCGTCGATGATATCAGCGAGTGCGCCGTTTTCAGCGAGCATATTGAGGACCTGCTTTGAGCCCGGAGCGATAGCAAGGGAAACATCGGGGTGAACGGTCTTGCCCTTGAGAATGTATGCGACCTTCATCATATCCATAAGGGAGCTGTTTGTACATGAACCGATGCAGACCTGATCTATCTTCATACCCTTGAGGTCGTCAGCGGATTTGATATTATCGGGAGAATGAGGGCAAGCTGCGAGAGGAGCAAGCTTTGAAAGGTCGATCTCGATAGTTTCGTCATAAACTGCATCGGGATCAGCGGAAAGCTCTGTCCATACTTCTTCACGCTTCTGAGCCTTTAAGAACTGCTTTGTGATCTCATCGGACGGGAATACAGAAGTTGTTGCTCCAAGCTCTGCGCCCATATTTGTGATAGTTGCACGTTCGGGAACGGAAAGCGTCTTAACACCCTCGCCCGTGTATTCGATGATCTTGCCAACGCCGCCCTTAACGGACATAATGCGGAGAACTTCAAGGATAACGTCCTTTGCGGCTACCCAAGGGGAAAGCTTGCCCGTGAGCTTAACGTTAACGATCTTAGGATATGTAATATAGTATGCACCGCCGCCCATTGCAACAGCAACGTCAAGTCCGCCTGCGCCGATAGCGATCATGCCAAGTCCGCCGCCCGTCGGGGTATGGCTGTCCGAACCGATAAGTGTCTTGCCCGGGATACCGAAACGTTCAAGGTGTACCTGGTGGCAGATACCGTTGCCGGGACGGGAGAAATAGATGCCGTGCTTCTTTGCGACAGAGCCGATAAAGCGGTGGTCGTCGGCATTTTCAAAGCCTGACTGAAGAGTGTTGTGGTCGATATAAGCGACAGAACGCTCTGTTTTAACTCTCGGAACACCCATTGCCTCAAATTCAAGATAAGCCATTGTGCCTGTTGCGTCCTGAGTAAGAGTCTGGTCTATTCTGATACCGATCTCCTTTCCTTTTACGAACTCACCGTCAACAACGTGAGCCTTAAGGATCTTTTCTGCAAGAGTAAGTCCCATTGTTAAAACTTCCTTTCCAAGCTGATACCGACATATTCCGAACATATCAGCCTTATAAAAAAATAATTATAATTACATTATACTTTAAATGACTGCGATTGTCAAGAATTTATCAAAGCTTTTCTTGTTTTTTGTGTTAATGTATTAAATCAATGAACATATTGAAAATTTCGGCACTTTATGCTATAATTTTATCAAAAGGAGCGTGGTCAATATGACAGCCGCAGAACTTATTGAAATATCGAAAAAAGCGCAGGAATTTGCTTATGCGCCCTATTCAAAATTCAAGGTGGGAGCAGCTCTGCTCTGCCGTGACGGAAGTGTTTACACGGGCTGCAACATCGAGAACGCAACATACGGAGCGACCAATTGTGCCGAACGCACCGCTGTTTTCAAGGCCGTTTCCGAGGGAAAGCGTGATTTTACAGCTATTGCAATAACCTCATCGGGCAAAGGCTTGACGTTCCCATGCGGAATCTGCAGGCAGGTACTTTCCGAGTTTTCGCCCGAGATAAAGGTTATACTCGAAGATGACAAAGGTGAACTGCGCACGTTTATGCTTTCGGAGCTTCTTCCGCACTCGTTTACACTGTAATTATCACATACCGCAGGGTCATTGCGAAATTTTAAGGTATTTCAACGTGTAAATTATTTTTCTTCAAGCTATCAATAAATATTGTTGGAAAACGGTCACATTCACGTTCTTTTGAATGGGATTGGTGACTGTGGGACGGGAAGCCCACTCCTATAGTAAAATTTAGTAATTAAAAATACATTGACATAAAATATCCTCTGTTTAACTCGTTAAAATACCATAATTTTTTTATTTTCTCTCTTGACAAAATATACTTTTTGTGCTAAAATAGCAAAAGTTAGGTCAGGATCGGTTTGGGTTCTGATTTTTTTGCCGGTGTGATGGAATTGGCAGACGTGCTGGACTCAAAATCCTGTGGTAGTGATACCGTACCGGTTCGACCCCGGTCACCGGCACCAATAAGATATAACCGTGTTTTCGGGAATTGCTCGGGAACACGGTTATTTTTTTGTGCAAATGTATTGTTTTTTACTTCGCAAAGTGGTATAATGGATATATATTATTTTCCGAAAGGACAGCTTTTTCTATGAATATACTTGTTGTCGGCTGCGGCGCTCTCGGCTCGAATCTTTGCAATAAGCTTTCGGGTCTTGGACACGAAATATCCGTTATTGCAGGTTCACACAATGAATTTTCCGCTTTATCCGATGATTTTACGGGTTACACCACTGTAGGCGTTGCGATAGATATGGACACGCTCCGTGCGGCAGGCATTGAGAACTGTGACGCTGTTGCGGCTGTCACCTCCGACGATAACGTCAATCTTATGGTCGTTCAGATAGCAAAGCAGTTTTTCGGCATAGATCAGGCTTATGCAAGAGTGACTGACCCGACCAAGAGCGAGGTTTTTGCGAAAATGGGCATCAAAACGATATGCCCCACAAACACCGCTGTGGAAACCTTCACCGCCTCGCTAACCGAGCCGACCGATTTGCAGAACATTGTCGTCAATGGTCACTCTGTCGTTATCAGCAGCGTTGAGGTCGATAAAAAAATGATCGGTCACAGACTTAGTGACTTCACGCTTGAACCGAATGAAACTATAATCGCTATTGAACACGAAAACAGCTCGGTAAGGGGAGTTTTCCTCTCAAACTATGAAGTTGCCAAAGGTGACAATCTTATCTGCGCAAAATTCGTTGACTGAATAAGGAGAAAGCTCTATGAAAATTATAATTGTCGGCGGCGGCAAGGTCGGTTATTACCTTATCAAGGCGCTTATCGAAAAGAAGCACGAGCCTACCGTTATTGAAATAAACAAGGAAGTCAGCAAAAAGATAGCTGACACAATGGATATCCCCGTTATCCTCGGCGATGCGACGAACATTGAAATTCTCCGTGCCGCAGGTGCGGACGAAGCCGATGCTTTCGTAAGCGTTACGGGCAACGACCAGTGTAATATGATATCCTGCCAGCTTGCCAAAAACGAATTCGGGATAGCGAAAACAGTTGCGAGGGCGAATAATCCGAAAAATGTTGATGTCATCAAGGCTTTCGGCGTTGACACGGTAATAAACAGCACGGACAGCATTGCTTCTCTCATCGAACGTGAAGTCGATACGAACAAGATAAAACAGCTTTTACAGCTCAATGACGGCAAAGTTTCGCTTTTCGAGGCAACTCTCCCCGATAATTACGTTTATAACGGAAAAATGCTCATGGATATGAACCTGCCGTCACTTTTCAATATCGTTTCAATTACACGAAACGGAAGTCTTATCATACCAAGAGGTCAGACCGTGCTTCTGAGCGGTGACAAGCTGCTCATAATCTCTGACCCGTCCGTTGTGAAAGAGATAAAAAGTACATTAAAAATCAAGGATTAAAGGACTGATAACAATGCCGAAAACAGCTCCCGAACACACCGAAGAAAAAGCAGCAAAAACAGAGAAAAAAGCTGCCGATACAGCTAAATCTGCCGCAAAGTCCACACGCCCGAACACAAAAGCCACAGCACCGAAAAAGTCGGCAGCAGCTTCTTCAAAAACTTCAAAAACGACTAAAAAAGCTCCTGCAAAAAAGCTTCGCAAGCAGGCTGCGAATGAAATATTTGCGCTCGATATCGGAACCCGAAACGTTATCGGCGTTCTCGGCAGCATCATTGACGGAGTTTTCTCCGTGACGGCTTACAGCGAATATGCGCACACCCAGCGTGCAATGATAGACGGTCAGATCGAGGACATCGCCGAGGTTGCAAGGGTCGTAAAGCTTGTCAAAAACAAGCTTGAAGAAAAGACTGGCATTGCTCTTTCAAAAGTCGCTATCGCAGCAGCAGGACGTGCGCTCAGAACTCAGCGTACCGAGCTTGAATTCGACATTGATGACAAAGAAGCTATCACCGAAGAAGCTGTAAAATCCTTTGAAGTTGAAACCGTGTTCAAGGCGCAGAACGAGCTTGACGAAAAGATGAAAAACGGCAGCCTCGTTTTCTACTGCGTCGGTCACACGGTCGTGAACTATTTTCTTGACGATTACAAGATAAAAAATCTCATCGGACACAAGGGCAAAAAAGTAAAAGTCGAGCTTATCGCAGCCTTTCTCCCGAATGTTGTTGTTGAGAGCCTTTATTCCGTAATGGATATGAACAAGCTCGAAGTTACGAGCCTTACGCTTGAACCTATCGCGGCGATGAATGTTATAATTCCGCCCGAAGTTCGTCTTATCAACATTGCGCTCGTCGATATCGGCGCAGGAACGTCCGATATTGCGATATCGCAGAACGGCAGCATAGTCGCTTATGCGATGTCCACCGTTGCAGGCGATGAGATAACCGAAGAAGTGATCCGCAGCTACATAGTTGACTTTGAAACGGCAGAAAAGATGAAAATTTCCGCTTCAAAAAATGATACAATAAAATTCACCGATATTTTGGGCTTTGAAAAAACCGTCACTGCGGAAGAATTTTTCAAGAGCCTTGAACCTGCTGTCGGCTCACTTGCTTCAAACATTTTCGAGAGCATCGTGAACGCAAACGGCGGACAATCACCTGCCGCTGTATTCCTTGTCGGCGGCGGAAGCCTTATCCCGAACCTTTCGGCGGCGGTCGCAGAAAAGCTTTCGATACCGAAAGAGCGTGTTGCGGTCGGCGGAAAGAACGCTTACAAGAACATCGACCTCGGCAGGACGGGCATCGGCGGTCCCGAATATGTAACGCCTATCGGCATCGGTGTGACAGCCGTTGTCAACAAGGGTTATGACTTCTCCGTTGTAACGCTCAACGGCAAGAAAATGCGTATCTTCGACACACGCTCCGTCAGCATTGCCGATATGCTCGTTATGGCAGGCTTCAAGACAAACCAGATAATCGGGCGCTCGGGCAGGAGCCTTACCTTTACGCTCAACGGCGAACGCCAGCTTATGAAGGGTACTTTTGCCGTTCCGGGTCAGATAACACTCAACGGACTTCCCGTTTCGCTCGATCAGACCGTAAAGCAAGGTGACGTTATCGAATTTGTTCCTGCGGAAAGCGGAATTGATGCGAATGTAAACATCTCCGATATCGCAGGCGAACTTTCCGACAAGACAGTCATGGTTGACGGTGTAAAGTACACTATCGGCATCACCGCGGCGGTCAACGGAAAACCCGTCGGCAGGGACTACGACATACAGAACAATGATAAGGTAATCATCAGCGAAACGGACACGCTCGGCGACCTTATGGGACTTCTGCCGTTCGATGCGGAGGCTGTCGGCTTCTTCAAGGGCGGAAAACAGCTCAGCTTCGACTATATTCTTCGTGCCGATGATGATATCATAACGGGCGACAAGATAATCACCGACAGCGCCCGTGAGGGCAGGATAGCCAAAGCCGTTGCCGAACGAAGCGAGGTAAAGATCGATTACTCCGTTCCCGTTGATGCTCCGATACAGAGCGAACCCGAAAAGCCTGCGCCAACCGAACAGAACGGGAATTTCTACGTTGTTCTCAACGGAAAGAGCGTTATTCTCCCTCCACGTCCGAACGACGCGCCGCACGAATTCATCGAGCTTATGTCGATAGCCGACATCGACCTTGACAACCCTCCTCCGAGCGGAGATATGATAACCACCGTCAACGGCAAAAACGCAAGCTTTATGGACAGGATAAACGACGGAGATATCGTTGTTATCCGTTGGGCTGATAAATAAAAACAAAGCAGTGCTGCTCATTTTTTGAACGGCACTGCTTTTCTGTTTTGCAGATCCTTTTCGGGAATTCGTTATCTGAAGCTTCTGTTCTGCTGCTGATCCTTGCTCTGATCCTGCTGCTTGCTGTTCTGCTGCTGATTCTGCTGCTGATTCTGCTGCTGATTCTGCTGCCGGTTGTTGTTCTGACGGTTATTCTGTTGGTTCTGCTGATTATTCTGCTTATTCATAAAAGTTCTCCTTTTGCGATGATACGCATAAAATTGATTTGTTTTCGCGGTAACGTAAAAGTTTGCGCCTTATCCTTGAATTTATGCCAAAGATAGTGTATAATATCTGTAAGCAACAAACTCTAACTGCGAAAACCATAAAATATTATTTTCAAAGGATTGATTTTTATGCATAGCTGCGGAATTTTACTTCATATTTCCTCACTGCCGAGCAATTACGGCATAGGAACTCTTGGCAAAGAAGCCTACGAATTTGTGGATTTTCTGAAAAAAAGCGGTCAGGAATACTGGCAGATACTTCCCGTCGGACCGACAGGCTACGGCGACTCGCCTTATCAGAGCTACTCCGCTTACGCAGGAAATCCCCTGCTCATCGACCTTGATATGCTCATTGAGGACGGTCTGCTCAACTCGGACGATCATGACCTTAAAGTTCTTTTACATAAGGAGCATTTTGCCGATTATGCGCAGCTTTTCAGCTTCAAATATGTGATATTGCAGAAAGCTGCCGCAAGCTTTTTCACGAATACAAACTCTGCGGATATGCTCGACTTCAAGCGCTTCTGCTCGGAAAACGGCTTCTGGCTCGATGATTATGCGCTCTTTATGTCGCTCAAATATCTGAACCGTCAGGTGATGTGGACTGAATGGGATGATGATATCCGTCTGCGTGAAGCCGAGGCTGTTGAACGATATTCAACGGAGCTTTCGGACGATATTCTCTGCTGGAAATTTATGCAGTATGAATTTTTCAGGCAGTATTTCGCACTCAAAGCCTACGCAAACAAGAACGGAATAAAAATTTACGGCGATATGCCGATCTATGTTTCGATGGACAGCTCAGATATCTGGGCAAATCCAGAGCTTTTTATGCTCGATGAAGACCGCCGCCCGATAAAGGTCGCAGGCTGCCCTCCCGATGACTTTTCCCCTACGGGTCAGCTTTGGGGCAATCCGCTCTATGACTGGGACAAAATGGAAAAAGACGGCTTCGTCTGGTGGATATCGAGAGTTGAATATTCCGCAAAGCTTTTCGACCTTACCCGAATCGACCATTTCAGAGGCTTTGAAAGCTTCTATGCGATTCCTGCCAAGGATAAGACCGCCGAAAACGGCGAGTGGCTCAAAGGTCCGTCAATGAAGCTCTTCAATGCAATAAAAGCAGAGCTTGGCGATGTAAAGCTCGTTGCCGAAGACCTCGGTTTCCTCACGGACGAGGTAAAGCAGATGCTCAAAGACGCAGGCTACCCCGGAATGAACGTCCTCGAATTTGCATTTTATGGCAAGCAGGACAGCAACTATCTTCCGCACAACTACGTCCGCAACAGCGTTACATATATCGGCACACACGACAATGATACCGCAATGGGCTGGTACGATTCACTCGAAAAAGCCGACAGAAAGTTCGCCAAAAAGTATATGGGACTTAACAAAAAAGAGGGCGTGTGCGGCGGACTTATCCGTACAGCGTTCGCAAGCATCTCCGACCTTGTAATTATCCAGATGCAGGACTACCTTGAACTCGGCTCAGAAGCAAGAATGAATATCCCCTCGACCATAGGCGGAGGAAACTGGGCATGGCGTTTAAAGGACGGCGACCTTTCGCCCGAGCTTTCCAAGCATATAAGAAAATATGCGGAGAATTTCTTCCGTATCCCTGCAGCGAAAAAGGTCAAGGTAAAAAAGGCGTAAAATATAAAAAAACTAAAGTTTACGTTAGTTCTGAAAGAATTTCGCTTTGTTTAAAGGGTGGCAGGTGTCAAGGGGCAGGGAACCCCTGCAGGAAGTTCGTATACACTTTATGTCGAGCTGTTAACT
>ENA-OPAV01000878-OPAV01000878.1-human-gut-metagenome-genome-assembly--contig:-NODE-878-length-22699-cov-4.567435_pt1 | contig 22699 bp, 37 predicted proteins | sample MGYA00241056_ERZ501428 | MGnify/ENA primary metagenome ERZ501428 (study PRJEB25962, sample SAMEA2042621) | human gut metagenome | biome: human gut; feature: human-associated habitat; material: faeces... | reverse complement strand
CCGTTGCGGTGGAACCCCCGCCGATCAGATGAATGCGGTTCTGATGTGTTTCCAGCAGACTACAGAAAATCCATGTCTGCAGCACATTCTTGCTGCCTCGCTTTCCGCCTTCAGCAACATTGAACCATGAATGCAGGCAGCGCTTTGCATATTTGATCTGATTTTCTGTAAAAGGCGATGGTTGATTCATTTCTCAAAGTCCTCTATGTTTCTGTCCGGGACAGGTTTTCTGATAATATCCGCCATAGTCTGTATGCCTTTAAGCAGTTCCTGTACACTATCAGTTTTCTTTTCCTCTGGCTTGTCTCTCCACCGATCCGGTCTTCTGTTTTTAAGCCAGAATATCTGCGCCGTGGTATTAGGGGGAATATGCACTTCCTCGTCTGCGTATTCTATAACCTCAGTTTCGAATCGCTCGCCTTTTTCTGTAACTCGTACTTTCTTTACCTTAATCGGCTTCTTTATCGTCACTGTACGGCCCTTGCACGATTCATACAACTCGTTTTCAATTACAATATCAGCAAGTTCCTTATTCTTTTTTAGGGCCTCCGAAATCTCCGGGAATCGCTTCTTCCATTCGTACAATGTTGCAGGAGCTATTCCTATATTCTTCGCAATGTCTTCATCTGTTGCACCGTCTCTTGCCCATGCAGAAAGAAGTATCAGACCATCTTCAGTCAGCCAGTATTCATATTTTCCTTTTGCCCTTGATAGCCACACTCCTATCCTTTCAAAATAAAAATGGGACCGCATTTCTGCAATCCCTTAACAGTCCGCCCGGAATCGAACCGAGTCTTGGTCTATCAACCCGTGCTACCCTGTCACTCCTAACTGTTAAGATAATTATGCCATAGTTTCTTTACTCTTTCAACCATTTTCTTTTCTTCGGTCGTCAAATTACTCGCACCTTTTTTGCCATCATTTTCGTTGTGAACATATCCATGATGAGCATGCGGCTGCATCTTCTTGTGCGGATGCCCTAAATCAATGGATTTCCTGCGTCTTCCTTCCGCATCATAATATGCTATTGTTTTTAACTGGTCTTTGCTATTGACGGAAACATAAACCCGTCCTTTTGTCTCCGTTTCAAATGGCGCTGTACCATCAGCAAAATTTCCTCTTACAAATTTCACATTCCCGTACCGCAACACAGTCTTATATCCATCCCCGTATGCATGTCCTTTATCGCTCATCCCGAATCTCGCGCCACGTCCTCCCCTTATAATTCACCTACTTTTTAGAATTCCTCTTTTGTCGCTTCCCCTTATAAACGAATTCAAGATTTTTGCCTGTCCAATCAACATCTTTTGCCTGCACTGTACTTTCAATCACCTTCACCCCAGGTTTGGGTGTGCCAAGAGCTGTTCTTGTCCATCTTTCAGCCTGTGCTCTTGACAAAAATATCCAATCATTTCGGTTTATACTGTTTCCAATGGTCGCCCGATAAATTTTAACACTGGAATTGTTGTCTTTTATTTGGTTTATTTGCATGAGTGCTTCAGATGCAAGTTTATCGTTAATAACTTTGGGTGGCAATATTTGAATCTTATCTTTCATTTGCGAAACGTTTGTACCATTGCTGGAAGCTCTGCCAGACCCACCATTTTTTCCCTGGTAACTTAAATAAAACGAACTTCCTCTTCCTCCCCTTATGCATCACCACTCATTCTGTCCGTAACATGATTTTTATAATAAACCGTCCTTACATCCCCATAATCATAATCTACTTTACCGCCATATATTAGTAATACCTGTGGATGCAGGTGCCGGATTATTTCATCAACTCCGGCTTTCCAAAGAGAAAATGCTTCCTTGTTCTGCTTCACTCCAATAGTACTGATCGATAATACACTGTTTTCCGGCAGTCCATCAAAGCAGAAATCAAAGGTCTTTTCTTCACACCAGCTCACCGTCGGAATAACATTTAATCCCGCACGCTGGCACATCTGTCCGATCAGCCGGCTCCGGTAAATATTCCATATTTTCATAGCAATCGGCATTTCCGTGTATAAAGAAAAATCCGGTGTAAAAACACATTGAAAATCCCTCATCTTCTCTATATATATCTGCGGGCTTATCCAGACTCTCTCAAATTGGTAATCGTCAATGTAAAAATGTATTCCAACATCTTTATTTTTTGCAGACAGCATATAATTAAACGATATTATATCGTTCGGAATGCAGCCACATGGTTCCAGAAAGGGCATCTGATAATATCCCCTGCATGCCGATTCATCAAATTCAAGCATATTATAAGCGTTTGCCGTGCGTTCCCGTTCATCCCCGTAATATCCATCATCTTCGCTCTGCTCATTCTGTTTAATGCTATCATCAAGGACATCTGGCATATCAAAATCAAATACAGACATATCAATATCAAAAATTCCTGCCAGTTCTTCTTTCAGCAGTTGATTCTCCCACGAAGTACTGAGTGTAGTCTGATTATCCACCAAAGTATAAGCCCTTCGTTCCTCATCAGACAGGTGATCCAAACGGACACATGGAACCTCGGATACACCAAGTTCTTTTAATGCCAGAAATGTACCATGTCCATATACCAGAATATTCTGATATCCCCAAACACCTAGCGGACGAGTTAAGCCAAACTTCCGGATGGATTCCTTTATCTGTTCAATCTGCTCATGAGTATGCTTCTTGGCGTTCCTGTCGTATGGGGTAATATGGTCGATTGATATTTTAACTGTATCCATAGCGTTCCTTTCTACTACTTGATTTAATCCATTTTCCCTTCTTAAAAAGCGCCCCATATTTCTACAGGGCGCCCCAAAATAAGAAAACTATGAGGGAGAAAGATGCAAAAGAAAAGAGACAGGATCATGGCTCCCCGTCTCTCAAACTTTTACAGTATAAGTATAACACAGATTTTTGTTTAATTGGTTTAATCTTTCAGAATTGCACTAATTTTCTGTGACACTCTCCCTTTGGTATAACCAACATTCTCCCCTGCATCCTGCAATCGCATTCCCTCCAGAAACACCATCTCAATTATCTGCCGGTCCGTACTGTCCGGGATCTCTCTGACAAACTGCTCGATCTCCAGCGCAAGCTTCTCGCATTCCTCCTTCCGCTGCTGTCTGATCTGCATGCGCCTTGAGATCATATCTGCTTCTCTCGGCTCATCCATCTGGACACTGAAATGCTCCTCTATGTACGGAAAGTCATGACTGGAACCCTTTACCTTGCCGATCACAGTCGGTATGTCAATCGCCCGGTCCTGCAGCTTGTCTATTGCCTTATCAAGGCTGGCTATCTCTTTCTTCAGCGCCCGGTATTGCTTTAGTTTGTCTCTCGTCATTTCCATCGGTATCCCCTCCCTCCCGGCGTAGCTGCTATCTGTATATTTTCGCCTTCTTTTCCCGCATCTGGCAGAGCTTTATGCGGATACCCATTCAGGCTTTCGCATAGCGCATAGTCTTTGTTCACCGACAAAACCTTATATTTTCTCTGCTTTCCGTCCTCTTCTTTTAGTGCTGCATTTACCGGTATCTTATGCCGCAGTATGATGATATCACCCTTGCGTAAATCACTTAGTCTGGCAATCCTTATCTTCTCCATCTCACACCTCCGAATAAAACCTTGCAGCCTGCTGCACCTCTGTGCGTTCCAGTGCCTGCTCCGGCGTGATTCCGCGATCTGCGGCGTATCTGTTTACGTATTCCCGGAATGCCCGGTTGAACATGTATTCATTCTGCATTTGTTCATCTCACCCTTCCTCTAACTCGTAAAGCCCTGTATCTGTTCTTAAATACCGCGTCCCCGTCTCCTGATCCAGCAGCACCGTCCCTTCATAATCGCTCTCGATCACAATGTATTCCGGCTCCACTGGGTGCGCTCCGCCTGCAAACAGCAGAGCTGCAAGTATCAACAATATACATTTAATCATCCATCATCACCCTTTCAAATTCGATTACCCATACCCAAGGATTTGCGTCCCAGTCGTATTTGTCCAGATCCTTCTTAGGGATGGTGGAATTCCATAGTTTTGCAAATTCTCCTCTTAATGTCGGAAGATGAAACAATGGATCCGGCTCATCCGACGTACTTCCATAGCATCCCTCATTAGCTGCCTGCTGCCACGTGATATCCTGTAACTGCTCTACTCGCACACTCGTCACTTCCAGGAAGATTCTGGCTGCTTCTTTAGGCATGTGGATGGATGGTTTCCAGCGTCCACACCAATAATCCTCCGGCAAATCCGCTTTATACATATACCCACACACTTTATCCGACTCTTCATCCGAGTGTAATGGTGCCCATGTTTCCCGGACATACAGATAATCACCTGCTTTGAAAGGCGACTCAATTTCAAATTGTCCACTCATTACTTTTATACCCTCGACACTACCTTCGATGTTGCTCGGTTGTGGTTTGATCACCCGCCGCGTTACTGTCTTTCCGCCATCCAGAATCGCCTGTACCATATCAGTGTTAAATAAGATTGGCTTTGCAACCTGCAACAATCCCGCTCTGCTCATAATGCTTCTCCCTTCTCTCTCAGCTCTAGCAGTACCCTGTGCACATATCTCCTACTTACTCCCAGCCTGTGCGATATGTCTTTCTGGCTGACATGCTGGCGTAACATTTCGATGATTTTAGCTTTTTGGTTCATTCTGATCTTCCTCCCACAAATAACAATTAATCCGGCAATACTCCCCGTACCTTGGCTTAATTGTGCAGTTTCTTTTTCTCCCGCAATTATTGCAATCATTTAACATTCTGATATTCTGGCTATGGATTTTGTATCCATAGCATTCGTTTACGGTGCCAATCTCCCGGTACTGTTCCAGCTCCTCCAGCGCAGTGACAGCGGTTTTGAGCCGAAGAATGTTTTTGCAGCAATTGTCTCCATCCGCATCATTACTTGTCTCCATGAAACCATTTATAACGCTTATCCTGTGTTTGCATTCTTCGATATGACTCTCGATCAGTTCCGTTCTCTGAATCTCATCCATCATTCTGTCTCCTTCGGTCTCCCCCACTGGGATCCACCCATTATCCAACTTGTCAGTATTACTTACAGGTTCATCTTCCATGTGGGAGCAGATAATTTCCTGGCATTCTTTGTATGCTTCTATAAATGCTTCCGCTGTTTCGTTTGCTATTACATCCAGCCTATCGCATGGACATGAAACCATTAATTCCTTTGCTTTTTCAATTTTTTGATCAATCTCCTCCAAAATCTGCTCTAAAATATTCATTCCCCTTCCTCCTGTTCAGATATCAAGCCGCATCTGATGCCATTCTGGTTCAAAATTCATCCAGAGAACCTCTGTTGCCTTTTTCCTTGCTTGTGTAATACTGATTGTTTCTTCTCTATGCCAGCCTGCCAATCTGTCATTATACAAATCATTGTCGTATCCACTCAGCAGCACCGGGCCTTTGTGAGAGATCAACACATCCAGTAATTCTTTATGAGCCCGGTCGTCCATCTCGTATCTATACTGTTTGCCGTGCCTGGTGGAAAGGACATAGGGCGGATCTGCATAGATCAGGACGTTACTGTAATCAAAACGCTCAATTACTTCTACTGCTGCCCGGTTCTCGATCTGCACTCCCCGAAGCCGCTCTGCCGCCTGTAAAATCTTATCCGGCAATACACGCCAGTTTTGTGATGCATAAGCTCTTTCCCGTCCTTGGATATCATTTTTCCACCCATTCTTATCTCTTGTCCGGAACCCATATCCCATATTTGATTGGATCAGGAAATTTACTGCTTTCTCGAAACTACCTTCGGGCATTTCTGCGTATGTGCTGTCATATATCTTCCTGGAATATGGCGTCCAGTAAATTTCATAGGCCAGCCGTTCTGGATCCTTCCTGACCCACTCGAACAGATTTACCGCGTTGCCATCCAAGTCATTGACTGTCTCGATGTTGGATCGTGGCTTGTTGAATAGTATCGCCCCGCTGCCGAAGAACGGTTCGAGGTAGCTGTGGTGCTTTGGAAAAAACGATATGATCCACTCTGCCATGCTCCATTTACTTCCAGGATATTTTATTACTGCCTTCACTTTCTCACCTCACATTATCCTTCCTGCATCTCCGGCAGGTCGAACAGGGATAGCTGTGCTGCAGGCACCTCATGCAAATCGCGCCTGCGGCTCGCTGTAATCAATCCGCATATTCCCTATGCGATCCCCGATTTTTAGATACGGACAGTTCGCTTCTACAAGCTTTTCTGCCATGATCGGCACCACACTGTTCCCGATCTTTGCTACCTGCTGGCAAACAGGGATTTTCCTGCCTGTATAATCATGGTCAAGAATGTAATCTTCCGGGAATCCCTGTCCCAACATCAGCTCGCGCGGTTTCAGCATCCGCAGGAAAATGTCCAAGATAACATATTCGTTTTCCAACACCGTAACCAATGCGAACCTGTCTTTTGTTACAATCGTGTGCAGCGGATCATTTAAGCTCTGTCCTGTACCGCATCCATAATATTCCATGATAAATTGTGATACCCATGTGCACTTCCGGATGATCTCACTTAATTCGCCCTGCTCCTTAATGCTGTAATCCATCCCCGCCAGCAGTTCTTCCATCGGTACCGCTAAAATATTTACCGTCCCAAAATGCCCCGTAGACGTCGTAATGGTATGTATTGGCTCTGACAGGGATTGACCGCATCCGCTTTTGTAGAATTTAGTCAGATAGCCCATAACCAGCGCATAGCGATTACTTGTATCAAGCGTCATGATTGGCTCCGTTACCTGCTGCCCGCGGACGTCTGATTTTGCCGTTTCTGAATGATACTGGATTAGCAAAGGGCTGATCATGCAGTGCTCGTTCTTAGTGACAATCGTGCTTAACGGATCTGTCAGCGTGCGGTTCCGGTCTTTTGTAAATCCTGTTTGTCCGATCTGCATCATATAAGGTGTAATTAGACCGTGATGCCCGCCTGTAGTTATCGTCAATATTGGATCCTTTGCATCGCTTCCAGGTGCACCATGATTGTTCCTCATCATGTAAGGTACCGCAAGCGGCGTTACCATTCCGAAACCATGTTTCTGCGTAATCGTTGGAAGCGGCTCGCCCATGCTCTGTCCGCGGAAAGTGTCTCCGCTGTGGTTTACCTGTACGATAAACGGTTCCGGGTTGTTAAATACAAATTTATCTAGCCCGTGGGCGATTCGGTTCACGGTGTTCTTTGCAAGAGGTTTCTTGCGTCCAAAAATGGATTTGCCAAAATCCCACAAATCCAGATATTTGTAAATCGGCTCCCACGGCTTCAAGCCGTTTGCGCCGCCTTTGCTGTGCGTTTTCTCCGGCCAGACGACAGGCTTTCCATCCCGCCGGAAAATTGCATACCATCGTTTTCGCGTTGTCGGTGCTCCGTAGTCTGCTGCTACCAGCTCCCGGCTGTCAAACACATACCCAAGTGATATCATTGCTGTGATAAATTTCCTGTAATCCTCTCCGGCGCGTTCTTTTATCGGGTGCCCTGCTACATCCAGCGGTCCCCACTGCTGGATTTCCTCAACGTTCTCCATGATGATGACATCGGGTTTCAATGCTTCTGCGTGCTTATGTACCGCCCACGGAAGCACGCGCTGTCCCTTTTCGCGGGGCTTTCCTCCCTTTGCCTTGGAAAACTGTGTACAGTCCGGCGATGCCCACATCAAAGCTACATGACATCCCTTTACGTATTTTTGCAGGTCAACCTCAAAAATATCCTCCGTCAAGTGGAGCGTGTCTGGATAATTGGTAGCATGAAGCCTTATCGCTTCCGGATCATGGTTGACTGCAATATCTACATGCCGTCCTGTGTATAACTCTATTCCGGTAGATGCTCCGCCTCCACCGGCAAATAAATCAATGATTAATCCTTCTCTCATTATCTTCCCTCCTCGTCAGCCGCGCCTGCAGAAGCGCATGTTTTCTGTGTGCTCCTTTCCGGTTTTATTGATCAAAATGCAACTCCATCGGCTCATGCCCGTAATATCTCCTTATCGGATTCACGGCATCTATCCACCGCACCGGGAAATCCGCCATGACCTGTAATTTGCTCGTGAGACCATTGTCATTCAGTTCTCCCTTCGGAATATCGCGTGTCAGTTCATATGCGGTCTGGACTGATGTATGCAGCACAGCCGCGATCTGTTTCGGCGATTTACCCTGTCCGTATAATTCATGTGCAGTCCCTGCTATTAAGTTTCTGTCCATTACTTTCTTTTTCCTTTTCTTTCTGCAACCTTTCTATCTCATCCATGACAAGTAGCAACAGTCCCTGTACAAACTTCGTGTTCCCATGTTTTTTAGCTACCATGTCAGCTTCCTGGATTATGCTTTTCCATACCCCGTTTGAATTTACTGATTCACGGTACTTCAGAAACAGCCGCCAGCAATCTGTTACTGTCCTGTAATATTCCTCTTTCTGTCTGCCATTCATTGCAGCTCCTCAATCCTTATGTAGATTCCGGGGATTTTTGCCCAGAATTTTTCCACAATCTCTGATGCCACCAGCGCATCGTCTTTCCAGAATCCAGCAGCAGTCATGCAATCTTTCAGGAGTTTCTGCAGATTGTCTGTATCCGGTTTTGTTATCCGGTATGCGCCGTCGTGATGTCGTCCTCTCGGAAAACACCATTTCACAGTCAGCCTTATGCCATGATCATACTTTTTCTCCGGTCTGTGCTGTACCAGATGTGCCTGCAGTTTCTGACGGGCTGCTTTTACTTCCTGTGGTTCATAAAATACCGGTTTCCCATTTACCACATGTATCTGTTTCTCTTGGTGTGTGCAGGTCGGCGGCTCCATTGCCATAAAAAATTCAGTTACCATTATTCGCTTCACCTCTTTAACGTATTAAAATCCATGAATGATCTTTTATGTCCTTGGTTGCGGGTGTGGGGGAGGCGTCGTGCGTGAGCTGTCGCACGACTCGTCCCACCCCTGCAAGGACCCCGTGAGGGGTACGAACGGAATATATATACGTAGTATATAGGTCATTCGTACCCCCTTAACAACCATGGTCATTCCTGGTCGTTCCTGTTTCCGGGAATGACCGGAATTATCATGGTCGTTCGTACATTATGCAGGTACGAATAACCATGGTTATTCCCGTTCCTGCCAGGAAGGAATTATCATGGTCATTCCTGGTCGTTCTTACTATCATTTTTTTCTTTACGGTGAATAATGCCGTTATCATAATAATAAGAATTACTGTTTTTAAGTCTTTTTTTGACTGCATCCGGTGTGATTCCAAGAGACTCCGCAAGCGCTTTTGTAGAAACAGGACCGTCCATCTCTATAGCCGAATATGCCATTTCAAATTCAAGTGCCTGTTTTTCTCTCTTACTCTTTGCGCTTTCTTTCCGTCTGTCTGCCGCCCTCTGCCACATGGGCTTATCATCTTCCGGATGTATGTCGTTCAGTGCCCCGGATCTGTCAGTCCGGTGCGCCGGATAATCAAACCACAGGTTTACGGGATCAAACTTCGGGAATTCGCGCAGCGTCCCTTCAATCCTCCATGCTGTCATTTTACGCACTCTTTCAAGCTCTTGGTCTATATTAAATTGCAGTGTTGCCATTTGTCCGGAATTCAGTTTTTCACGGCAGTACTCCAGCATTTTTGTCCTGCTGCACAAATCATCCTGTGACAGGTCGCACTGCCACGCAAAATGACTGTCAAGGTATATCTTGCATATCCTGCATACCGCTTTGTTTTCTTCCTGCAGCATAAGCGCATCATTTGTTTCCAGTTCGATCAGATCCAGAAGTGCATCTGGATCACGCGCAAACACGCCGGACCCGCTGGCGCGGTCCATTGAGCGCTTTCCGCCCTGGCTGCCCTTGCTGTGGTGATGACAGTAAATGACTGCCGTGCCAAGTTCTGTGCATATCTTGTCAAACTGGTTGCAGAATTTCGCCATCTGGTCTGCACTGTTTTCGTCCCCGGTGATTACCTTGTAAATCGGGTCGATAATGACCGCTATGTAATTCTTCTTCGCCGCCCGCCTTATAAGTTTGGGCGCAAGACGGTCCATCGGCACAGACTTTCCCCTCAGATTCCATATATCGATATTCTGGAGGTTATCCGGACGTATGCACATTGTTTTATACACATCCCGGAATCGGTGCAGGCAGCTCGCACGGTCAAGTTCGAGATTCACATACAGTACCCTGCCTTTTGCGCAATCCCATTTCAGCCACTTTCTTCCCTCTGCGATACATATGCACATTTCTATGAGCAGGAACGATTTTCCGGCTTTTGATGGTCCTGCAATCAGCATCTTATGCCCCTGCCGTAGAACATTTTCAATCAGCGGCGGTGCCAGTTCCGGCATATTATCCCATATTTCTTTCAGACCTTCCGGGTCCGGAAGGTCGTCATTCACGCTTTCAATCCATTCATGCCACTGCTCCCAGTTTTCTTTTCCAAGATTTGTGTCCACAATAAACTGCTTCCTGCCGTTTCTGAGGACACCGGGCATCCTGGACAGCCTGGACGGATTCCGGTTCTGTGTATCCACTTTCATGCCATTTTTACTGCATACATCATACAGATAATCTACCCGTTTCCTGTATTCACTGTAATCCTGCGCATCTATCTTTACGATTGCATGCAGGCTCTTTCCGCCGGAATAAACCAGACAGGCAATCGGAAGCTCCAGCTCACGGAGTATAGCATTCTGCTCCGCAAGCTCCATGCCGTCAGATTCCACCAGGGCGTACCGGAAATCCGTTACATTTTCATTGCGCACGCCTTTCCCATCCAGCGGATTGAAGCGGATCCACGCCCCTCCTTCCGCGTCATAATCCCCGATAACATCCCCGATATCACCGTCACGGCATTCTGACAACGCTTCTATGAGCTGCTCTGCGGTACGGTCGTAATTCCCCTTGTCTTTAGGCACATGGCGGCCCTTTTCATTTTTCCAGCTTTTTGAAACATACCCGACATTTTCCCCGGCCTCAAACAGTGTCTCCAGATATCTTATGAGCTGCCCTGCAGGATTCCATTCCGCCGGTTCAGCAATGTCTTTTCCTTCCAGCCAGTTCCTGTCAACTACCATGTGCGCATCATCATACCGGATGGAATCGTCCCAATCCAGTTCATGCCCGGTATCCGGTGCCCATCCATGTTCTTTCGCGAGCTGCACGATCGTACCCGCCGTGACAGGCGTACTGTTTCCGCGAAACCCGCTCCACTTCCGCTCACATTCCCCTATATGGTAGCGGCTGTCATTCCTGCTCCATTCGTCCCAGACAGATACGTCAAAACCTTCTTCTTTCAACGCCATCCCAACAGCACACCACTCCGTATAGCTTAAGCATGCCGGATTTAAAGAATCCAATGCTCCAAGCAGATATTCTTTATTGTCATACATAATTCTTACCCTGTTATATCCTTATGATTTTTCTGCGCCATGATAACTTTTTCAAATAACCGTCTGTCCCGTATTTGGTCTGTATTCCTGCGGGCTGATTCCAGCAGGTGTCCGCCATCCATTAGCGGCAATCCTGTCAATAAGATTCTTTGCAGAATCAAAATCCCATGTCCCGACATGCCGGAATCCCCGTCCTTCCAGAAAACGGATCTGTTTGGGTGTTGTCAGCCCTTCCGTCCGGCGCCTGTCCAGACGGTCCAGAAGCTTCGCCGCCTTTCCTGCATTCTCAATCACATCCGGAAGAATGCCCAGTTTTTCCAGTGTCTTTTTCTGTCTGTCGGTCGGCGGTCCCATCTCCCATCCGAATGCAGGCACATATCCGGAAAGGTCTTCCGCCTGTATGCTCATTTCAAACTGCAGCGGGTCCACCAGCTTTTTCTTGCGCATGCGCATTTCTGCAAGCTGCTTCGCAAGCGATTCCTCACGCTGCGCCACAACATCTGCAGAAGCCGTTTTCTCTGCTTCTTCTATATCTACCGGACAGCCCGCCGTGCTGATATTCTCCGTCATTTTTCTGGCTACCTCTTCATCCTGGCAGATAAGGCTTGCCGGATGGCAGAGTTCGTGGCGTTCCGTGTGCCATAAAAAGTCCAGGACGAGCAGGCTGTCCTTACCTGGTGCCAGTCTCGTACCACGCCCCACCATCTGACTGTACAGGCTGCGTACTTTTGTAGGACGCAGTACAATGATGCAGTCAACGTCCGGGCAGTCCCAGCCTTCCGTAAGCAGCATGGAGTTACAAAGGACGTTGTAATTCCCTCTCTCGAATTCTTCCAGTATCTGCGCACGGTCTGCGCTGTTTCCGTTTACCTCGGCAGCTATAAAGCCGCTGTCATTCAGTATCTGGCAGAATTTCTGGCTTGTTTTTACAAGCGGAAGGAAGACAACCGTCTTCCTGTCCATGCAGTATTTCCGCATTTCCTCCGCGATCCTGTCAAGGTACGGATCCAGTGCTGTCCCTATGTCTCCCGCTTTGAAATCACCTGCCTGTACGCCTACACCAGTTATGTCCAGCTTCAGAGGCAGCGTCAGCGCCTTAATCGGCACCAGGTATCCGCTTTTAATGGCTTTCGGAAGGGTATATTCATATGCGAGTGATTCGAAATACTGCCCCAGATTTCGCATGTCTCCCCTGTCGGGCGTAGCTGTCACGCCAAGCACATGTGCTTCTGGAAAATGCTGCAGCACCTTTTGGTAACTATCGGAAAGGCAATGGTGCGCTTCATCTATAATGATGGTGTCAAAATAGCCTTCTTCGAACCGGCTGAGCCTCTGCTCTCTCATCATGGTCTGCACAGAACCCACAGCAATGCGGAACCAGCTTCCCAGACAAGTTTCCTCTGCCTTTTCGACCGCGCACCTCAGTCCGGTTGCTTTTGCAATCTTGTCAGATGCCTGCTCTAGCAGCTCGCCGCGGTGCGCAAGGATGAGCACCCGCTCGCCCCGGCGCACGCATTCTTCTGCTACTTTTGCGAACACGATCGTCTTGCCGCAGTTATGTGTGATGGTAAAATCATCCAGGAGATACCGGTTATCACCGTCGACGGTAAAACCGTAATATTTTCCTGTCCCCGCTTCTTTTACAGTAAACCCTGTTCTCAGAACATCTTTTTTCTGCATTCTTGCGGAAGCTGTTTTTCTTTTAACCCTACACGGAATAGCGGAGCAGTCCCCGCTTATGCTTACCCGGTAATAAATGCCTTCGGCATCACCGCATTTTTTTATGCAGGGATTCATGTAGGCCGCAATTCCGAGCGACCTGCATATAAATTCGACATCAGCTGCCAGTGTCTCAGACTTTGAAATAAAGTCATATCCGGGTGCCGTCCTGTTGTAAGAACCGTCTGAATCAAGCAGCCCCGCAAGAATTTCATATCTGACAGAACTGTCCGCTGTTTTATAAGCATATGGCACATGTTTATCTACTGCGCCTTTTCTGCGTATGCCGGCTTGCACAAGATCCCTGTGCAGCCTGCTTCCGTTTCTTCCCAGTGCAGAGCTGTCGTCTGATACAAACAGATATGTCATCGCTTTTCCGGCCTCTTCTTCGCGCAGATGCATATTGTATTTTTTTGCCTGGTAATGGAGTTCTTCCACTACCTCCGTATCCGGTGTCGTGACACTTATGCTGTTTTTTACATTGCCATCCCCGAGCAGGATTCCAAGAAAATATGGATCAACTGGCAGCCTGGTCTGCTCTGAATCTGGAAACTTCCAGATAAATGCGCATCTCAAAAGCTTATACAAATGCTTTTTATAACTGCTCCAGCCAAGCCACTCATTTACTGCCACATCTATGATTTCGCCGCCCTTATTCTGGCACGGATATAACGGATTCTTTTTTTCATTTGTACGCACCAGGGTGAGTTGATGGCTTCCCGTAACAGTAAAGGGCTTCCCTTTTACTGGCATAATCCTGTACAGTCTGTCCGTCCCAGACGTAACAGCCAGAACCCGTCTCACTCTTCCATCCATGCCAAGCAGATGATCTCCTGCTTTTATATTTTCGACTGCCAGGATTGTTCCGTCTGCCATTAAAAGTTTTTCGCCTTCTGCATGGCATCCTGTTGGAAGTACAAGCAGCGTCTTCTGTATCCCCTTTTCCCATTCCTCAAAGATTGCATTCTTTGCTTCTATCTGGTAATCTCTCAGTTCCATGTCTCCTGCCCCTTAAAATTTACCTGCCTCAAACCTTTTGGGTTCTTTCGGATAAAGCTTATCAATATGGTTATATTTTTTTGACGGATCATTCCTGTCCGGTGAAAGAATGACATGCGCCCGTCCCGTCAGTCCCGACAGTGCATTCCAGTTCATTCTCAGTTCTTCCCCCTTTTTCTTAAGTCCCACACTGCAGAACAGCTCCGACAGTTTCCATTCCATTTTCGAATGAAGAATAAAATTTTCGCGGATTGTCGCCATGCCGCCATCCGGTCCAGTTACATTGAAAAATACTGTTGCCATGTTGCAGGGCGGCAGTTTATCGCTTCCTTTCGACCTTCCTCGCTCAAAATGGTCAATTACAAAATCATAGTCTCCTTCCGGCAACTCCACAAAGCTGCTGTCATTCTGTATGCTGTCATTCCAGTCCAGTTCTCTTCCATCTGCATTCATTTTCTGCTTCCTCCTTAATCAAACGGTATCTCTTCTTTTTCTTTCATGTCTTTAATCATTGCATGCACCTGTGGCCATGCCCCGACCAGTACCCCGGAAATGAAATCCGCCGGGTAATCCTTTACCGGCATATCTGACGGAAAGTATCCGCGCGCCGCGACCACGTTTTGGATATCCCATTCCAGCACTCCGTGCATCTTCATGAGATCGCGCAGGGCTTTCGGTATCTGCGGATCCGGTTCGGGGAAATCATCCCCACCAGTACCGCAGCCGGGCAGCGTCATCTGTTCTCCATCTGCTGGAATATCCGGTACCTTTCTTTCCGTCTCCGTTTCATCTTTTTTCTGGTCATGCTGTTCCTGCACGTTACTGGCACCATATTCCTGCCTTGTTGTCGCGTTCTCCGTCCGGGAAGTTTCCCGGACAGGGGCGGTGTTTTCCAGAATATGCGCAATGGAGGCATACTCAAACGGCACCTCATCCGGCAGCCCATACCGGTTTTTTGCATCCCAGCACGGATGATGGTTCGTATACATTACTCTTGTACCGCCCTGGGCCTTATGCTTTTTCCCTTTGTCATCTGCCGCAACAGAATAGGTTTTGTAATTAGCAAACAGCAAAGCATCGCTCCACTCCTTCACCAGTGGAGCCGTCTGTGATGAAGTCTTTTTCCCAAGCTTCAGTTCCCACCGGTCGTAAGCTCCCATCTCGTCCGGCTGCTCAAACTTCCGGATCTGTGCATGGGCCGTCAGCACCACGTTCACTCCGGCATTGACTACTTCTTCCAGGCTGTTCAAAAATCTTCCAAATTCTTCCTTTACATAAACATAGCCCATCCCATATCCGAAGCTTTCAAGTCCATCTTTGTGGTGTTTTGCGCATATATGCTCCACACACATCGCTTCGGCCCAATCTATCGTATCAATTACGAGTGTCCTGCAAATATCTGGATTATTTTTTACATAATTAATCTGCTCTAACAGCATTGTCCAGCTCGTGGGTTTTTTAAATCTTGCAACATCCATTTCTTTAGTACTTCCCTCGGTATCAATAAACACAGGGTCTGGAAACTGGGCGGCAAAAGTACTCTTGCCAATACCTTCTGGCCCATAAATTGTGATCTTTTTCGCAGAAGGAATTTTCCCTTTAATAATCTGCATTAGCATACCTTCTTTCTTCTATTATTTGCTTGAATCTTCATAGATACAAACCTGCAATTATCTGGTGAATATGGGCCATCAACATCAATTCTATCTATAGTGCACATTCCTCTTGGTGCCATTTCATCGTATCCATGATTCAATGCCCACTTCCGAAACTCAGCATAATCATGCTTCCACTCATCACATACATAAATACCTCTTCCTCCGTAATCTTGATATCTATTGTGATTAGGATTGCGACAACGTTCAGTCATGCCAAGCCAGACTCTATACAAGCGTTCTCCTTTTCCATTCTGAAAACTACCACCATGTTTTTGATTAATATGCTTTTCCGTAAAATATTCGCTACGAGCACATCCACAACTCCTTGTACTTCCTTTACGCAAACTATTTGCGTATACTGCAATCAGTTGACCACAATCACATCTGCACATCCACTTCACAGCGATTGCTCCATTTGAATATACCTTATCTGACTCGCGCCAAAGTACAGTCAGCTTTCCAAACCGCTGTCCGGTCAAATCAATAAGTCTTCCCATTCTCATATCACCGCCTTCTATCTTTTCTTTTTTTTGCCTTGCTTTTTCAGCTCTCTGTCCTTTTAAAAATCCGATTTTAAAAAGAATGTATGAGCCATTGATAAAATTGTTCTGACAATGTTCCGCCAATTCTAAAAATTCCGAACATCGCAAGTAATAATTTCCGCAATCTACCGCCATTGCTTTTTTAACTAATGCCTCTAACCTTTTGCTCATATATTTCCTCCTTCAACTACATACGAATTGTATGTATTATTATTTTCTATAATATAGTACAATATGTATGTAATGTCAAGATTATTTTTTTTCGGAGGTAAGTTATGGTCTTCAACAAAAGGCTTCGAAAGACACGTATGAAAAATGGTTTTACACAGCAAATAATGGCTGATAAATTACAAATATCTTTAAATGCCTACCAGAAATACGAACAGGCAGAACGCTCGCCGTCGCTTGAATGTTTAGTCCGTATAGCTGATATCCTAAATGTTTCCATTGATTATCTGCTTGGTCGTGATGCTTTTCTTATATCTTGCGGAGTTCCCTTTGATGAAGATTAAATAAATCTTCCAAAGCATCCCAAATTTCAAAATCACCCGTCCGAGATCCTTGTTCTATTTTCTGGTAATATACGAGACTGATCCCTAGCTGATCTGCCACCTGTTGCTGCGTCATGCCCGCTTTCTGGCGGGCTTCTTTTAAATATTTTCTCACTATCAAAATTCACCTGCTTTCCATGTTGTTTTTTTCTCTTCCATGACGGGATGCTCCTGCCCTTCTATGTATCCGTCACTGATGATGACGGAGCACTCATCCCCGGTGGATACCCTTGTCGCAATAACCTGTAATCCTTCCTTCGTAAGCCACTCCCCGAATTCTTCCAGGGTAACAGGGTCCATCTGCTCTAATTTATCCATCAACACAAAACCGCACTCCGGATTCAGCTTCCGCACAATAGCTGTGGAAACCTTCAGCTGGTCAGCACCGGACATGTTATCCCATTTCTGCCCTTTGTAAATAAGTTCCCCTTCAGCAACCGATAATCCAGGCAGCGGAAGTTCCGCATGGTCCAGCAGGGCAGCCTTCTCTTCCCGTACCTTCGTAATCTGCCCGGTCAGCTGATTATACTGACGTTCATAATCACGCGCATCCTCTTCCGCTTTATCTTTGTCCAGGTTTGCACGGACTTTACGGTTTATCTCCTCGACATTAGCAAGATCAGCCTCCAGTTCAGCAGTGGATTCATCCTGCAGTTCTTCAGCCGTTTTCCGGGCAGTCTCTATGTCAGCCGCGATTTTTTCCCGTTCAGCCCTCATTTTTCTGAGCTGTTCTTCCATGCCGGCAATCCTGCTGTCCATTTCTTCGGACTGTGCCTGCATCTGCTGCAGGGCATTCCGTTTTCGCTGGTTCTCGCCGTTCCGCGCCAGGATCTCCTGCTGCCTGCGGATAAGTTCCGTCGGGGACACCAGTTCGCGCGGTGCATCGGGATAAAAGACCTGCTCCCTGGCATATTTCTTTTTCTGATCTGCGATACGCCCGACTGCCTGCCGGTCACTATACAGCTCTGCTTCTTTCTTTTCCAGTGCTGCGACCTGGTCACCAATACCAATAAGCCGGAGAAGCGTTTCCGCTTTTTCTTTCCCGGATGAATTCATAAATTTCGGAAGATCCAGTGCAAGCTGTTCAATAAATTCATTCAGAAGCTGCTGCCCTGCCTTTTTCCCGGAAGGATCTGTTACTTTCAGATCACTGTTTTTCCCTTTCCGCTCTACGACCAGCCCATTGTTCATTGTAATGCGTATGTATGGCGGGATTACTGAACCTTCCCGCTGCGCACATGACGGTCTGTATCTATCCCCTCCGAGTGCCCATGTGATGGAATCCAGCACAGATGTTTTTCCCTGTCTGTTATTCCCTCCAATAATAGTCAAGCCATCCTGGGCAGGCTCGACTTTTACGGCTTTTATCCGTTTTACATTTTCGATTTCAAGTTGGTTAATTTTCAGCGACATATGGCTCCTTTCCGGCACTGCACCCCTGGCAGCCTTTGAAATTCTCCATCCTCAGTTTTTTCAGTTTAATCTTCCTCATTATGCGTACCTCCTGATAAGATCTCTTCTTTCACCGCTTCTCCGATTTCCCCGGCAATCATCGCAGCTTCCGCTGCTTTTCCGTCAGCGAGCGTGAGTGCTGTATATTCAAGCAGGTTTGCAATTCCGTTAAAGATACTCCTGGCATTTCCAGTAACCGAAAAGTTTATTCCAGGATCCCCTGCTTCATGCGCTATACTCACCCGGAATGTCCCGATTTCTTCCGCACTAATGAGGGAATTTTCATGCTCTCTGCCAGCAGAAGCTTTTTCATCTGCAGCGAAGTTTCTCTGTTCCGCCGGCTTGTCCCCGTTTTCCCTGCCGGAACCGGATGCATTTTTCCTGTCCTCATTTTTTCCGCTAGAACCGGATGCGTTCTCTGCTCCCGCGCCTTCTCCTGCTCCAGACATTTCCTTGATGATCTTATCCGCGCATTCCTCTGCCACTTTCTCCGGGTCGGCGCCCTCACAAATCTTTACTACTCCCATTAAAATTTCTCCAAAAATACTTTTTCATGACTGTCCTTTCCGTGCTATAATGCACTCGTGATATTATTTTGCTGCCCTGGCGGTTCTCCTAAAACCCCGGGGCATTTTCCATGTTCCTGTCACCATGGGATGCTCTTCCGGCAATTCCAATATTCTCCCCGCCGTCAGACGGCCTTTTAACAATCTGACCTGTCTGCTTGTCAATGATATGTACTTCCCGCTGTTCAAGTACGCCCTTGTCAATGATGTGCAGGTATCCATTGTCCTCATACCGCACCATCCACTTTTCCGGATCCAGACCGGCGTCCGCAATAAGCTTTTTCTGTGCCAGTGTTGGTTTCTTCGGCTGCTTCACGCTCTCACCTCCTCTGTTAATGGTTCCTTTCCGATGCGGATTTCTTCCGGCAGGAGATTGTATATACTCTCATCATCATCCGTATATATATATTCCTCTTCTCCATCGCTGTACGTCCAGTGATGGTAGCTGTGCATCCTGTCTGTAATACATGCAAAGCTGGTGCCTTCTCCTCCTGCATTTATGCTTATATGGATCCCTCTCGCCTACGCTTCCCGACTTACAGCAAGCTCCATGTTCCGCAACCATACAGCAAAATCCCTGTCTGTCATGTTTTCTGTCCTCCTTATCTCCCGACTACCATGCGCAGCTTTTCCATGCCGTCGCATGTCTCTGACGGTACCCACTGCGGCTCTCCGTCAAGCGTGTATATCTGCAGCTTTCTCTCTGGCTCCTCTGTACGGCGGTGTTTCCGTATCTGCGCGCTCCCGAAGCGATCTTCCGTCAATGCCATAAATCCCGATGCTGTAACGGAGAATACCATCGTCCCGGCAAACAGCAGGGAGCAGATCTCCATGCTGGAACAAACGCCGAGCAGGAATACTGTCCCGCCGCCCAGAAGCAGCCCGGTCGTGATCGCGGCATAACTGCGTAAATACTTTATGTATTTCATTGCGTGCCTTCCTCCCACAGATCCAGATCCTCAAGAACCTGCTTGATCAGCGTCCCGAAAATATATGTCATCGCATTCTCCCGGAGCTTTGCAGCGCGCTCTCTGACGCTGTGTACCCTTCCGGCTTCTACCAGCATCACCTCTGTCGGACCAAATCCGGCGCTGTCTGTTGCGTCAAGACCTGCATACATTCTTTTCTGCATTGACTCGTCCTCCTTTTCCGTCATCTCTTGGAAGCGCCGTCGGATACTTCTCTATGAATCTCTCCAAATCGCTCCCACGTATCTTTTTCTGCCCCAGATTCAGATACGGTAATTGTCCTGTGTTCATCAGCTCATACACCGCTGAAACATTTGTCAGCAATATCTGCGCTGCCTGTTTGACTGTGTATAATGGTTTATATGCTTCTACCATTCTGCCCCTCCTTCCTTTCCCGCTGCATAAATTTCATCCTCCCTAACATTTAAAGCCTTTGCCAGTCTCGGGATGTCACACGCTTCAATCAAGCGTCGACCATGTAGCATGTCGCTCAGTTCCTGTGCTGTGTATCCTGCCTTTTGCGCTAAATACAGATTTTTAAATCCCTTTTGAACAATCAGTGTCCTCAGACCGCTTGCAAAGGGCTCGTTCGCTTCTGCGATGGTCAATTCTCTCTCACCTCGCTTTCTTGTTGCCTTTTGCTATTCTCCGTCTTATACTGTAGACCAGACTGCCATCTGGAATACTGTAGAAAGGAAAATATCGCAATGGACAAAGAAAAGACTCTTCATGACCTTTCTATCGCATACTTGCTGTACCAAAACATTACTACTGATGCCATGCCATTAACGCTCGAACAGTTTTATCAAGAATATGATAAATTGACATTCGAATTTAAACCGATTATTGACCACTACAATCAGTAGGAAATTTGAAAACAGTAAAGGGTTTGTGATGCTCAAATCTTTTGCTGTTTTCCTTTATGGAATGTTCTAACATTTTAGGAAGCATTTCAGCCTCTCCCTGCGTAAATTCTCGCTCTTCCATTCCATTAAGAATCTCCTGAATATACTGGTTTACTCTCGTCATTCTCTCACCTCTTCTCTTCCCACGTTTGCCCTTATCCCCTTTGCGAAATTCTATACTTTGCATTAATTTTCTTAAAAGAGTCTAGATATTGTGATTCTTGCAATATTTTTATTGATTTTCTAAATCAATTTCTTTATACTGTTTATTATCATTTAGCTCGCAGAAAGGAGACTATCATGAACAAAAATCTATTAAAGCTTCTAATTGATTGCACTGACAAAAACGGTAATCTTGACATATCCAGAGTTAAAGCTTCATATCATGGAGACCTTGCTTCCGGATTGAGAGAACTCAGTCACGAAGGATATATCACACTTCTGGATTCCGACGACGCAATCGGTGAAATCGAAATAGAACAAAAGAGTTACCGCTTATTTAAATAGCTAATGATTCCATACAGCATCATACATATTGCGGTAAAAACTGCGGCTGTTATCACGACAATGACAGCCGCCTCTCTTATCTCTTCCAAGATGTCTATTTCAGCCCATCTGATTTGATTTGAAACCGCCTTATGCCAAAATCTCTGACTATCCGAGAAATATTTGTTCTCAACTGTTCTCTTTTTCCATCCATCAGATGGGTCTGCAAATATCCCCGTCACTAGTTTTACTGCTTTTTCACTTGCCTTTTGCTTGCCCACACTCTCTCACACTCCTTTCACTTCTGGCACGCATGATTTTGGCTTGAAAAAGTCAAGCGGTAAGTCCAAGGATTCGCATATTCTCATATACTCATTTGCCTCAATTTTTCTTTTGTTATTCAAAATAAGGTTGAGCACGCTTGTCGGAATCCCTGATTTCTCTGCCAGAAAATTCTGCTTAATTCCCTTTTCTTCCAAATATGCCTTTATATCACTTCCCTGCATTTCTGTTTTCCCCTCCTTCCAAAACAGATTTTCTGTATATTTAGACTATAAAACAGAGTTTCTGTTTTGTCAATATAAAATTCAAAATTCCTGTATTTTTTATTGCGTTTTCAAAATTTCTGTGCTATTCTGTATGCAAGAATGGAGGTGCAGAATGAACGAAGAATCTATTAAAAAGACTATTTCTACAAATATAACCAGATACAGGGAACTTTCTGGAATGACGCAGAAAGAACTTGCTCAAAAACTCAACGTAACCCCCTCACGTATTTCCAACTGGGAGCAAGGTGCCAATTGCCCAACCATTGATATTCTATTTAAGGTATGCGAAGTTCTTGGAGTTTCTATTAACGATATTTACGGTGTGTATCCCGAAGCAAAAATACGAATGTCTTATGACGAAATTGAACACATAAAAAAATACCGTGTCCTCGACCAACACGGCAAAGAAATGGTAGATTTTACTTTACAAAAAGAATGGGAGCGTTCTACGAAAATTGTTTCATTTGAGACACCGGTATTAAACGCTGCGAGTGAACGCCCGGACGCTACCATCGAAGATAAATTACAAACAAACAGTATCATGCAAGATGATTCAGAGTGGGAGTGATTTCATTGACCTACGAAGATCTACTTTTGGAAGCCGATTCCGAGAAGCTGATTGTCCGTGAGAAAAACATTCCCGGATACAACGGAAGAATATATAAAAACAGAATTGCGATTAATAAAGATATCAAAACCTCAACCGAAAAAGCCTGTGTCCTCGCAGAGGAGCTGGGACACTATTATACTACTGCCGGTGATATTCTTGACCAGTCGGATGCCGGTAACCGCAAACAGGAATTCCGCGCAAGGCTACATGGTTATAACAGAATGGTAGGTTTAATGGGAATCATCAGATCGTATGAGCATGGCTGCCGAAATCTCTATGAGACAGCAGAGAGTAGTCTCGGAAACTATTGCATAACAGAATGAAAATTCTGCATAAATGGCATA
>ENA-OPAV01000870-OPAV01000870.1-human-gut-metagenome-genome-assembly--contig:-NODE-870-length-22870-cov-10.884024_pt1 | contig 22870 bp, 26 predicted proteins | sample MGYA00241056_ERZ501428 | MGnify/ENA primary metagenome ERZ501428 (study PRJEB25962, sample SAMEA2042621) | human gut metagenome | biome: human gut; feature: human-associated habitat; material: faeces... | reverse complement strand
ATATGGATTTTGCGCAGATTTTTTGTCTATAGTTTTATTGGTGTTTAGTATTAAACAGCTACAAGATCATCGGCTTGATTTTCTTAAAATTTTAAATGGTGTTTAGTATAAAATTATCAGCGGCATTTTTTGCCGCACACAGAGGGAATTATGGCTGATCCGAGAACGTTTGGAAGATATTTATACTTTTTGCGCAAAAGCAGAAGGCTGACCCTGCGCAGTCTTGCGGAGATGATAAATGTTTCTCCCTATTATTTAAGCCTTATCGAAAATGACAAGAAAAGCAACCCACGTCCCGAGATACTGGGCAGGCTGTACACTGCTCTGAATCTGAGTAAGACCGAAATGGAAACACTGCTCGATCTTCACGCTGAAAGCAACGGCGGTGTTAGCTATGACATTGCACATTACATAATCAAAAACAAAGATATTAAGGGACTTATCCGCGCCAAACGCGACGGAACGGAAGGCACTGCTTATTGGGACGATTTTATATCCGATTTAACAAAGAAAAACATAGACTAAAAATTGAACTTTTTCAAGTTCGCATCTAAAAACCATAGTGCCTCAGATGCGCAGTCAGATTTTTCGTCAGATTGTATAGAAATTTCGCAGGCATACTGTCGTATGTCAAGAAATTTATGTGCAAGATGACGGAAAATCTGCAAGCAGATGAGGTGCTAATACTAAACACCAATAAAATACAGGAAAAAATCTGCGCCGAAATCCCATATAAACCTGTTAAAAACAGCTACAAGATTGTCGGCTTGATTTTTTCCAAATTTTAAATGGTGTTTAGTATAAGGCTTTAGCCGGTGGTTTTTAGAGGTGACCTCAATATATTCACTTATTATCAGGGATCTTCAGAACTACCGACAGCTCAAACACTCCGTCCTTTATCGAAACAGCCATAGTACCGTCATATTTCTTAACTGTCTGCTCAATTGAAATCAGACCGAAGCCGTGATTTCTTTCATCTTTCTTGGAAGTTTTCATTAGTCCCTCGGAATCTGCGCTGACGGTCGGATTTTTCATCGTCATTGCCCAATAGCCCTGCCTTATCTGCGAGACTATGGTTATCCTGCTTCGCTCTGCGCACTTTTGGCAGGCTTCAGCCGCGTTATCCAAGGCATTCGCAAGGATAATGCAGATATCGGAATTATCTATCTTGTCTGTGATACAGCCGTCAAATACAATATCGGCATGATCCTTGCAGCTGTCGCTTTTATCGGTAAGGATAGCGTCAGCAAGGCGGTTTCCCGTCAGGAATACGGCATCATTGCGGTGGGTCGATTCCGTAAGCTTGGCGATATAGTCCTGCGCATCGGAGCAGCAGCCCTCGCCGATCAGAGCGTTTATGCTGTTCAGGTGGTTTATGTAATCATGTCTGAAAGTGCGCATATCGCTGTTGAGCTTTTCCAGCTTTTCATAGTGATCTATCTGCGCGGCGACCTGCTTTTCGAGGATGGCACTTAATGCGGTGTAATAGTTTTTTGAGGCAACGTTTATTAAAAGGGAAAATATCATTATTAACAATGTAATTGTTACAATAATAATTAACCCAGTTACTATATTCTGTTTTACAACACTGACTTGCGGATAATTATTAAAAGTTGCAAGCAAATCAATACACAGTAATATAATAATAATAAGTCCGTATACCTGTTTAGGAATAATCTTTGATGTTCTGTTTAAACTATTAAACTTACCATTCTTTATAATAAAACAAGAGAAAATTAGTATACCTACTCTAACAATTGCTAAAGCCATTCTTTCAGACCAATCATAAGAAAAAGCCGATACTCGGAATATTATAAGCGTAACACACGATGATAACAGTGTAACTATTAATTCGGCGGATAAAGCAATATATATCTGTTTTATATTTATCTTTCCAAAAATAATTTTAAATGCACACAAAAACATAATTGGATAGAAAAACACAGAAATAAAACTTATATCTATATAATAGGAATAAAGTATAAGTGTAGATAAAATCCAATTTAATGCAACCGATATAAAGATATACCTTTTCTTTTTTATTTTACTCACACCAAATGCAACTATTAAAAAAATCGTATCCAGCACCATAATTATATCGGAAACCACACTAAAAATACTGTTTATAAGCATTGTTTCTCCTTATAATCATTTAGGAAAAATGCTTATTATATAGCATTATATATGCCTGAAATGATTTTTTGAAATTAACAGCATAAACTTTTCCTATCTGCGCCCGTTCACCGTTATCAAAGAAGATTTCCGAGTTTGTGTGATTTTTGATATGCGCAAATCCTGCAATATACGCTCTTTGACAACGGCTGAATTTTTCAGCCGACAGTTTTTCTTCAACCTTTTTTAAATGAATATGTATTTCAAAAGTTTTTTGCGTTGTCCGAATGATTGTATGCTTTCCTTTTGCCTCCGCATAGATTATATCGGACATTTTTATTTTCCATGTTCCCTCATGGGTTTTTAAAATTAATAAATTGTCATAATCGATCGATTTCAGATAATCATCAATCGCCTTGAACAGCTTTTCTTTATTTATTGGTTTAACAATAAATCTAAAAGTATTTACTTCATAAGATTCAACAGCTATTTCAGGATATGCACTCACAAAAATAATAATGCACTCATTATTCTTATTTCGGATAAGTCGTGATGTCTCCATTCCATCAACATCCTGCATTTGATAATCCATAAAAACTATTTCATATTCTCTTTCACTCAAGGTTTTTATTAAATCATGACCATTATCAAATTTATCAATGGAAATATCGATCTTTCTTATTCTGCTGTATTCATCAAGCAGTTTTTCCAGTTCTTTTTGCATTGTTTTTTCATCATCACATATTGCAACTCTCATTCGTTTCACCTCAACGACTATATTTTAGCACAAAATCACATTATTTTCAACAAGAATTCTTTTATTCCGAAAAAAATATGCCTTATCTAATAAGCATTGAGCATTTCTCCCCAATTTTCTAAAATGATTTCAGAAAATATACGGGAGGGATTACAATGTCTTGGCTTGGTCATTTGGTACGTTGGATTCTTGGCTATTAATGAGGTTTTAAATGTACATTATCGAAAAACAGCAGCTAAGGTATGACAACATACTGTCCTACCGAACAAGGGTCGAAGAAAGCGCTCTGCTTCGGCTTCTGAGCCACATAAGCACGGCGCTTGATGCGCTGGAGCTTGAACAGAGAGGCGGCATAGTTTTCACCATTGACGAAAAGTTCAAAACGCCGCACACGACGATACTCGGTGTAGAGCTTCTTATCCCTGTTGACAGGAAGTTTGAAAGCAGCAGCCATTATGTGTACAAGTCCTGCTTCAGGCTTGAAAATGCGGTCATGAGCAAGTTCAACGGAAATATATGCGGATTGGGCGTGTTCGCTGCCGAGCTTTGCAGCTATGTCGGCAGCAGCGATTTCAAGCCGATAACCGATGTGTACTATCTTGTGCGCAGCATCTCCGATGATGACTGTGTAATGGACCTTTACCTCGGCACAAGCGGAAATATTTTATGATCAGGTTTTATACCAAACACTCCGAGACCGCGGTATCAAAAATGAGATGCTCCCCTTTTGTTAGACAATATGGTATAATGAAAATATACCATATTGAAACTACTGAAGGGGGGCATTTTCATGCCAAAAGGTATCCTCCGGAGTTTAAAATTATGATAGCGGAAACAACGCACAAAGAGGGGTTAATACCAAACACCAATAAAATACAGAAACCAATCTGCGCCTAAATCCTATATAAACCCGTTAAAAACAGCTACAAGATTATCGGCTTGATTTTTTCCTATATTTTATTGGTGTTTAGTACAAAATCACTTTTGACTTTATACTTCTTTCAAAAAACGGCTTGTACAGCGATGCCTGATCAAAAGCATCTGAAGGATCGGAGCTGTAAAGCTCAAAAAATCTGCACAAAATCCATATATCAGAGTTATTGCTTGATTTTTTTATAGTTTTTGATTGGTGTTTAGTATTAATATGTTCTGCATATAATATACCGAGATGTCCCTCCTCCGTTTTCTTAAATTTGTTCAATGCAAATTCAGCATCAAATTTATCATAAAATCAAGCTATGAATATTGACATATACTTATCTTTGAAGTATAATATATTTAGTGAAAGGAGTGCTGACTATGCCAAATATTATACCTATCTCAGATCTCAGAAACTATTCCTCCGTGCTTGATAATGTTGCTGTCGGTTCACCTGTGTATCTTACCAAAAACGGCAGAGGCTGCTATGCGATAATCGACATTTCGGAACAGGAAGAATACGAAAAAACCAGAGCCGCTTTACACCTTATGTGCGAGCTTGAAAAGGGTAAACGCTCAGGCGAGGAACAGGGCTGGATCGACTCTTCCGATGTCCGCAAGCATTTCAGGGAGAAAACAGTATGAAAATGTCTGTAAAATTCTCTCCCGAAGCTCTCAATGACCTTGACGAAATATATGACTACATTTCAAACACATTGAACAGTCCTGTTGCCGCCGATAATACCATAAACAGGATACTTGACAAAACCGATCTGCTTGCAGATAATTTCGAAATCGGAACACAGCTGTTTTTTGAAAATGATCTCTACAGCGGTTACAGATATATGGTTTCCGACAATTATCTTGCCTTTTACCGCATATCCGGCAACTATGTATATGTCGACAGAGTTATCTACGGCAAACGCGATTATATGAAGCTTCTTTTCAAGTGATTTCCGCACCGGTTTTTCCGGTGCATTTTTATGTTCAATACTAAACACCAATAAAATACAGGAAAAAATCTGCGCCGAAATCCTATATATGCGAGATTGTCGGCTTGATTTTTTCCAAATTTTAAATGGTGTTTAGTATAAGACTTTAGCCGGTGGTTTTTAGAGGTGACCTTTAATGATATATTTACAATATAAATGCATCACCAAAAAATGACACATAAAGCAACCTATGTTATAATGGAAGTAACTACACAACCACAAACAGGAGGAGCAATATGTGTCATTGCACTTTATACTAATACGAATTAAACAATGTTTTCAGCGATCAAAGCAAAAATTATCTTAGTAATTCGGTAACGTTAAGGCTGTCCTCGGGGTTCGGGGAGCTGCCGTTGTCGGAATAAAGCGTGTATGTTCCTGCCTCATAGCCGATGAGCTTCAATGTACCGGCTGACAATTCTCCCGTACAGCCTGCAGGCTTTCCGAAAGGTATCGCCTTATTGCTGCGTATAAAGAACACAAGCTCGTCAAGAGCGGCATCAACATAATGATGACCCTTCGGGAGTATCTGTGTTTCATAATTTTCATACGATTTCATTCTCACAAGCATCATTTCTTCGGGGAGATATACATATCGTCCCTTTGTGTTCTGCTTGTATACGGGAGCTATCATAAGCTCATTTCCGATAAGAAGCTGATCCTCGGTCTGCTTTGCCATATCATCATCGGGAAAATCAAATGAAAGGGGCTTGAACATCATTTCATCGTTTATAGCAGCCTTTAAAAATTCGCTGTAAAGATACGGGATAAGACAGTATCTTATCTTTACCATTTCGGCGGCAGCACTTACATTGTCAAAGCGGTAAAGCTCCTGCATACGGGTGCCGTCTGCGGAATGATTGCGGAAAAGAGGAGTGAACAGCGAGTACTGCAGCCAGCGGAGCATAAGATCCTCGGTAGTATCCGCACCGAAGCCGCCAACATCCGAGCCTATGAAAAGGAAGCCTGCCATATTGAGTGCAGGAAGCTGCTGCATTGACTGGAGGATATGCGACCACCACGATTTGTTGTCGCCCTGCCAGATACCGCCGCAGCGGTGAGCACCGATGTAGGACGAACGGGAGAAGAACAGCGTTCTCTTTTCGGGACAGATCTCCTGCAATGCTTCAAATGCGGAACGTGTCATATTCATTCCGTAGAGGTTGTGGACATCGCTGTGCTTTATCATTTTGCCGCCAACGTTGTGATAGAACTTGTCGTAATCACCCTTGTTTCCGTTAAGTCCTGCAACCATTCCGGTAAATGTGAAATACTCGTTTATACCCATATTGCCCGAGGTAAGCTTTTTTATCTCGGCGAGGGTGTCTGCAAGCCTGTCCTCGGTGTAGAATATCGCAGGCTCGTTCATATCATTCCAGAAGCCTTCAATGCCAAGCTTTGTAAGAACGGAATATTTTTTGCCGAACCATTTTCTTACTTCGGGCTGAAGAAAATCGGGAAAATGTACTCTCCCGGGCCAGACTGCGCCCACAAAATCTCCGCCCTGTGCATTTTTGCAGAAGTAGTTACTGCGAACGCCCTCTTCGTAAACATCATAGCCGTCCTCTATCTTAACGCCTGCATCAATGATAGGAACAAGGTGTATTCCCTGCTCTTTCATATCATTTACAAGCTTTTCAAGGTCGGGGAAACGCTCCTTGTCAACGGTAAAATCCTTGTAGCGTTCCATATAGTCGATGTCGAGATAGATGCTGTCAAGGGGGATCCCTGCCGATTTGTAATTCTCCGCAACGGTGCGGATATCCTGTTCGTTTTTATATCCCCAGCGGCTCTGACCGTAGCCAAATGCCCAGAAAGGCGGAATATAGCTCCTGCCGATAAGCTGTCTGAACTGCTTAACTATGTCCTTTTCGTTTTCGCCTGTGATGATATAAACGATCAGGTCGTTTTTATCGGCTTTTATCCTCATTTCGCTTCTTTTTGTATAGCCGATGTCAAATTCCATTCTTCCGGCGTAATCAAAGAATACACCGAAGGTCTGCTTTCCGCTTATGATGATGAAATTATGCGAGCCGTAGAGTGAGCGGGTGTCCTCGTGGTGATTGGGATTGTCGTAGTTCCAGCTTACATACTGCCAGCCTCTTTTGTTGATGCCTCTTATCTGTTCGCCAAGTCCGTAAACAACATCATCTTCGGAAAAACGATAGACAAATCCGCCCTCTCTGTCTGTTTCAAAGTATGGAAGAACATCTCCCGAAGCCGAAATGTCTTTTACAACTGCTTCTGTGGGGAACGGTTCACCGTAAATATATTTTTTTATCATTTGAGCACTTCCTTTTCATAATACCGTTGAAATTTATTCTTCTGTATGATATAATACTATAAAATATCACTTAAATCTATTGATATTCTGCTGAATACCGATACTATCCTACTTTTTAAAAGGCGAAACTATGAATGATCCCACTTCAAAGGAAAAACGGATACACAGTTCGGGAATAAAGCCGTTCAGCTATTACAAATGCGTCATTCCCGATCATTTTTACTGTGTTCCCATGCACTGGCACAGCGAATTTGAGATAAATTTTATCCGTGAAGGCTCGGCAGAATTTATCTGCGGCGATGAGAAATTCACTTCCGCAAAGGGCGATATTATCATCACACGGCCGAACGTTCTGCACTCTATCTATCCCTGCACCAATACGAATCAGGTATATGACACTCTTGTTTTCAGTTCCGAAATATTCGGCAGCTCACAGTCGGACAGATATATCAATGAATGTATCCGACCGCTTACCGACGGCAGTATGCGGATATCCGCACATATTACTCCCGAGCATCATTATTATGCCGAGCTGGCTGTGACTGCCGAGAATATTTTTTCCTGCGCCAAGGGTGATACTCCGCAGCTTGATATGCTTATGCGCAGTGAGCTTATAAAGCTGTTCTGGCTGCTGGAAACAGAAGCGAAGCAAAGCGGCTTTAACGGAAAATCCGACAGCGTTATCCGTCCTGCGCTGGAATATATCGCAGAGCATTACAGCGAAAACATTACCGTTGCTCATCTTGCGGAGTGCGTTCATCTCAGTGAAAGCTATTTTATGAACCGATTCCGTAAGCAGGTCGGACTCAGTACGGTGGAATACATTTCACATTTCAGGATAGATACAGCCTGTCGGGAGCTTATCGGCACAAAAAAGAGCGTGCTTGAAATTGCTTTTGACTGCGGATTCCGCAATATTTCCAATTTTAACAGACAATTCCGAAAAATAACAGGCTGTTCTCCCAGTGAATACAGAGACAGAGTTACAGTACTGTAGGTCACTATAAAAGGGTCGGCGGAAAACAGCCGCTATCGATTTATTCGGCAGAATGTTTTTTCAGTGCATCGATCTCAGAGCTTTCGGGCATAACCTTCAACGCTCCCCGTCTGCCTGTGACTATCGAAGCCGCAGCATTGGCGATGTCAAGCATTTCCGAAAGCTGTTCATTGTTCAGGCAGATACCGTTGTCGCAGACATATGCAAGCGCACAGCCCATAAATGTATCTCCTGCTCCCGTAGTATCAACAACATCGGAATTTACATATGCAGGCATTGATACTGCCTTATCACCGCAGTATGCCTTGCTGCCGTTTCTGCCCATAGTCGCAAGAACAATTTTTATGTCATACTCCCGGCGTATTATTTCAACGCCCTTGTCAATATCCTTTTCACCTGTGAAAAACTCTATTTCATTGTCGGATATTTTCAGTACATCGCAGACGGAAAAACCATATCCCATAGCCGACTTTGCATCGTCAAGGGACTTCCAGAGCGGCTCGCGAAGATTTGGGTCAAAGGATACGGTAATGCCGTTTTTCTTTGCCGTTTCAACCGCATAGACTGTCGCCGCCCTGTTGTTTTCGTGAGTCATTGACAATGTTCCGAAATGAAATATCTTCGAGCTTTTTATAATATCGGTGTTTACATCGGAGGGACTTAGCATCATATCCGCACCGGGCTCTCGGTAAAAGCTGAAATCTCTGTCACCATCTGCCTTTTTATGCACAAAAGCAAGAGTAGTTCTGACAGTATCGTCAAAAACAAGCCCATCTGCCGATATGCCGCAGTGAATTATTGTGTCGGACAGCATATGTCCGAAATTGTCATTTCCCACCTTTCCTATAAACGCCGTCTTTTTTCCCAGCTTTTGAAGCATTGCCAAAACATTGCATGGAGCACCGCCCGGATTTGCCTCAAGCAAGGGATTGCCGTTTTCGGAAATGCCGTTTTCCGTGAAATCAATAAGCAGTTCGCCAAGTGCCGTAACATCAATATTTTTCATATCATTCATCCTTTATAATACTAAAGGTCACCTCTAAAAACCACCGGCTAAAGCCTTAGCACCTCATCTGCTTGCAGATTTTCCGTCATCTTGCACATAAATTTCTTGACATACGACATGTATGCAAATTCTTGCTTTGCAATAACTGCGAAATTTCTATACAATCTGACGAAAAATCTGACTGCGCATCTGAGGCACTATGGTTTTTAGAGGTGACCTAAACATACCTTTATTTTACAACAAAATTCTGCATATTTCAACCAATCTATTACATTTTACTCCATTAAAGTAATTTTTTGTATAAATAGTAGAAATCAGCAAATCAACTTTGTGCAGTTTTTTATTGCAATATAATTATATAACCTCTGCTGTGACAACCATTGTCTATCTCGCAAAAAATCTCTTTCTTTTTTATTATAATACATAAAATTCCATAATTCAACCCTTTAGAGATTATTTTTTATACCTTAAAGATGTTTGAAGCTGCATAAAATATAGTATAAAGTTATAATATAAGTATAAAAAGCCAAAAAGAAGGTGCATTATGAGTTTTGAACGGGAAAAGATCGCATATAACGTCGGACTGCGAATTCGTGACTTCCGCAATCAACGCGGATTAAGTCAGGAAGCGCTCGCCCTCAATTCGGGCATACACCCAGCTTACCTCGGAAAAGTCGAGCGAGGAGAAAAATGTCCCACCGTAGATACGCTGTATAAAATTTGCTCGGGGCTGAAAATTTCAATGTCCGAACTGCTCGACTTCAGTATAGACGTAAAGCCCACCTCGGAAGAAGCTATGCACCGCATCGCCGCAGTTCTTTCGCAGACCGACGAAACAACCGCTGTTAAAATTGCCGATATCGTTGAAAGTATTGCCGAAATTAACAAAACCAAGCCGCAGAACTGAACCCTGTGGCTTGAATTTTATTTGACAGACTTTTGCCGCATTTTCAAAAGCTACACTGAGTAATTATATCACACTCAAATCCGAAAAAGGTATGCTGTCAGCTAACTCCCGCTCCTGCACCACCGAACAAAGCTCTCCGAACTGCGGAATTCATCTTCGCCAAGCCGTGACAGCGCACGTTCAACTATCTTTTCAGGTGTGTACTTCGCAGCGCTGTCCGTGTCGGACGGCATAACAACAACTCTGCCCTTTTTCGCAAACAGCGCAAAAGTTATCGTCCTCACCGCAGGCTGCATATCATATCCCTTTGAGAAGAAAACAACCGTACGGTTTCCTGCGTAAATGCCGTGATATCCTTTCAATCCTTTTCTTATGTAGAGATGATCCCCAACCTTGAAACTGACATTTTCAGCCGCCTTGCTCTCCTTGTCAAACATCGACGCAGCCGCTTCAAGACAGTTTCCTATCGCTCCTATCGCACTCTCCGACACAAGCGCAAGCGTCCTCATTCTGCCTGCCTCAACAGCCATATCCATTATCTCTTTATTGTCCGTCATATCTTCAAGCCCGTCCGTAAGCTCGTGATAATCATCTATCATGCAGTCCATTCCGCTGTACATATCGTTCGCAAATCCACGCCAGTAGTTCCTCATATTGATAAGAAATCCGCCTGCACCCTCATAATCATCATCAAGATAATGCTCGTAATCCTTAACTTCTTTTTCTTCAAATTCACTCATTGTGATTCTCTTTTGGTTATGTTGGTTTGAGCACTTACATTATACCATAAGTTACACTTTGAGTCTTTTTTTGTGCCATTTTATTTTACAACTTCCCAAAAATATTCGGCATATTGCCAAGTCTTGAAATCTGTGCGGAAATATGATATAATATGTTAAAGTATTTTGAAAGGACGGAAAAATGCGGTACAAGGCTATTATTGCTGCGCTGGCGGTCGGACTTGCGGCGGCTGCGGTTTGCACGGATTATTTTATCACAAATGAAAAATTCAGCGAACGCATCGCCGAGAATGACAGGTACACGCTTCTCGGCGCTGACCCTCACGCGCTTTACGGCGGTTTCACTGTTGAGGAGCTTGGGGAGAATTATGATAAGCCGTCTGCGCTTTTGGGGAAGGTATCGGTCGATGTGCCGCTGATAGATCAATACCCCGAGCTGCCCGTTGGCTGTGAGCCGTCCTGTGCGGCGGCGGTTTTGCAGATGCTTGGATTTGAAACGGACAAGCTTGATTTTACCGACAATTACCTCGGCTGGGACGATAATTTTTACTATGACAAGCACAAGCAGTCGCACGGTCCTGACCCGAGAAAAATTTTTGCGGGAAACCCATACAAATGGGGTTACGGCTGCACAAGCGAGGTGCTTGCTGAGTCGATGAACCGCTTTTTTGATGAAAAAGCACCGTCCGCTGTGGAATATCGTGCTATGGCGCTTGAAGAAGACCTTAATTCGGCGGATATAGAAAAGCTGCTTGATGAGGGTGTCCCGATAATAGTATGGGCAACGATAGATATGAAACCGCTCAACTATCGCAAGCCGTCCGAGTGGTACATAGATGGCACGGCGGAGAAATACACTTGGTATGGCAACTCGCACACGCTCGTTCTGTGCGGATATGACACGAACTGCTACTACTTTATGGACCCGAACGAAAAAAAGGACATCACGGCATATATGAAGACCTCGTTCCTCAACCGATTTGAGGACAACGGTTTTCAGGCGGTTGTGGTGAAGATCACCAAGTTTAATGCGTAATTCGTAAATCTTATAATAATTATTCACTTATATAAAAAGAGTTGCTGTCACGAAAGATACCGTGACAGCAACTCTTTTTATATTTCTATCAGATCAGCGAAGCCAAATTACGCATTACGAATTACGCATTGATCAATAGTTTCAGCCATATCACTGCAAGGGTGATATAGAGGGCATCGGAGGCGAGGGCGTAGATCACTGCTGTTATTACTTTGACTTTGGTGCTGACAGGTGGTTTTTCCTTTACTCTTTTTACGTTTGACGGTGGGTTTGGTTTTGAGATGAGGAACAGCAGGACGGTCACGAGGGTATGCACAGCTGCGGTGATTATCCAGAGGTAGGGCATACTATAGCGGAATGCTGCAAAGAGAAAGAACATTCCTATCTGGAATACTGCATTGCTGATAAGGGTGAGGAGTGCGGAGATATTCTGCCGTGTTGCAAGGCTGAACAGCCAGCTGAACGCACAGCTCAGAATTACAGAGATAAGTGTGAGGGCAACATAGCTGCCTGCGGTGGAATCGACAAGGAGTGAGAAAACTTCCATTGGGTAAGCAATGCCTGCGGCTGTGAGCAGGGCGGCGATGATGACTGCACCGAGGGCAATGAAGCCTTTTTTTCTTACGGTGAATTTACTGTCGATATTTTCGATGAATTTTAACATAGTTCCTCCGTTTATATTTGGATATTGCTGACTTTGCCTTAAACGGCTGCCGATTTTTTATATTCGGCAGCCGTTTTTGTTTTATACTAAACACCATTTAAAATTTGGAAAAAATCAAGCCGACAATCTCACATATATAGGATTTCGGCGCAGATTTTTTCCTGTATTTTATTGGTGTTTAGTATTATATTGTTAAGGGGTAAAGCTGAGGTATTTCGGTAAGTAATTATTTTTCTGAAAATTGCAGGAACGATCACCGTTCCGCTTTTCTGAACGGCATTTGTGAATGCGGGACGGAAGACCCGTTTCCTATGGTAAGATATGGTGATATTAAACTTTACAAAAACACACCTGCGCAGCTTTATCAATACAATTCTTTAAGCGAATCACGGACGCGCTTTACCTCTTCGAGAAAGGCTTTATCGAGGTCGGTCTGCTTATAGTGCTTCGGCATAACGAGGAGGTCTTTGCCCCTTGAATGGTCGTCCGAGCAGCAGCGCTGAACAAGGCGGAAATGGTGGAGCTGGCTGTCGGTGAACGGCGACACCCACATATACGAGCGCGGGACGTTATCGAGCAGGTCGAACTGGCTTCCGCGGTCGTACACGAAGATACGGCTATGCTCAACGGCGTTATTTCTCCTGAGGTAGCTTGACGAGAGGTAGGGAACGGTGGTATCGCCCTGGACGATCTCGATATATCCGTCGAGGTCGGCGGAGCTGAATGTTTCCGATCTTGCAAGCTCGTCCTTTTCGGCGAGGAGGGCAACATACGGAAAGTTCCATATTTCCTCATAGTAGAGATCCTTATCTCGGAGAAGCGAGAGGAAAAAGTCCTCATATTCTTCCTCGAAGCGGATAACGGCGTAGGAATATTCGCCGTCGGCGATGCCGTTGAGGGCGCTGATAGCGTTCGTTTCGCGGAAGTTCATTGCGAGCTTTTCGCTGCGGTCGAGCGAATTTATGAAATTTGAAAAGGCGTGTGCGATATATGATGCTCGGGGGATAGCTATTTTAAAGGTCGTGAGCTCGGAGTCTTCGGGCTTGAGGATAGTTTCCATTTTTTCAAGCTGTGCGATGATGGTTTTTGCACACTCGAGGAAAGCCATACCCTTTTCGGTGGGTTCGACACCCTTTGAGATGCGCTTGAAAATGGGAGAACCGAATTCCGTTTCGACCTCCTTTATTGCTTTGCTGAGGTTCGGCTGCCCCATAAAAAGGTTGGAGGCAGCTTTTGTGATAGAGCCTGTTTTTTCGACTTCTACCAGATATTTCAGGTGCATAAGATTCATATTTTTACACTCATTCCCCAATATTTTTACGAAAGTGATATTCCTTTTTCGTTCGCAAGTACACACAAATTATATATATCATATTATAGCATTTAGCAAAGTAAAATTAATTAAGAAAAAATAAATTAAATATTAACAAATTATAATTCAGGGCGGTGAAAATTGCTCTTAAAAGGGCGTATTTGGCTGTTTTTGTAGCATATAAACAAAAAAGTTGGTTCTTAAGGGTAAAAGTGGGGACGATTCTTGTGCAAAATGCAATAAAAAGATGTGATTGTATGTTAGTATGGGTTTGTGGTATGCTGTAAGCACAGAGAGGGGGTGAGGAAAATGAAGAAAAAGAAAGGCACGAAAAACTACCCGATATTCCGAAGTGCGGAGGAGGTCAATGCGAAGATAGAGCATTATTTCCGCTCGTGTGAGCCTGTGCAGGCGGTCGATGATGAGTGTGCGCCGATGTTTGACAAGAACGGTGCGCCGATTTACGCTGTGCAGGAAGTTCCGCTGACCGTTTCGGGGCTGGCTATTGCGCTTGGGTTCGGGTCGAGGGAGGAGCTTTTGTCCTATCGGGGAAAGCCCTTTGCGGAAAATGCGGTACGTTCGGCTTTGCTTCGCATAGAAAATTATGCGGAGGAGAGGCTGTTCGACAAGGGGCAGTCCTCGGGGGCAAAATATTTTCTTGAAGGGAATTTCAAGGCATGGAGCGAGGACGGGGACGGTGAGAATGACACGATACGCCGTCTGGACGAGGTGCTTGAAACGCTCGACAGGACGATGAGGGGAGGTTAGCGTTATTTTTACGGAAAAGCAGCGTTATGTATGGAAACACACGGTCGGCGAATTCCACCGCTGGAACATTTCATACGGGGCGACGAGATCGGGAAAGACGTATCTTGACTACTATAGAATTCCGTACAGAATTCGCCGTGCGCCCGAGGGTCTGATACTTCTTATAGGCAACACGCAGGGTACGCTTGAACGAAACATTATTGAGCCGATGCGGAATATCTGGGGCAGCAGCTTAGTCGGAAATTTATCCGCTTCGGGGAAGATAACCTTATTCGGGCGTGAATGTTATGCGATAGGTGCTGACAAGGTGGGGCAGGTATCGAAGCTCCAGGGTGCAGGTGCGGCTTACTGCTACGGTGACGAGATAACGACCTGGGCAGAACCCGTATTCCAGATGCTGAAATCCCGTTTGGATAAGCCCAACGCCTGCTTTGACGGGACGTGCAATCCCGATTCGCCGTCGCACTGGTTCCACAAATTTCTGGAGAGTGACGCTGACATTTTCAGTATGCGCTTCACGATCGATGACAACAAATTTCTGACGGAAAACTTTGTGGAAAATCTAAAGCGTGAATACTCGGGGACGGTTTACTACGATCGATTTATTCTTGGTTTATGGCGTGCTTCGCAGGGAGTTATATACCGAAGCTTTGCCGACTCGCCCGAGAGGTTCATCATCGATGAAGAGCCGAGTGACATTATGTACTGTGTGGCAGGACTTGATTTCGGGGGGAACGGTTCGGCTCATGCGCTAAATCTGACGGGGATAACGAAAGGCTTGGGGAAGGTCGTGACGCTTGGCGAATGGTACTCGAAGTCGGAGCTTACGCCTAATGAGCTTGAAAAGTGCGTATGTGATTTTCTTGAAAAGGCTTTGCAAAAGTATCGGATAACGGAGCTTTTCTGCGACAGTGCGGAGCAGGTGCTTATCCGTGGGATCGCGAGGGAATGTGCGCGCAGACATTTGCCGATAGCGGTGCGGAATGCGAAAAAGGGCAGGATAACCGACCGAATCCGTTTTTACTGCGGATTGATGGGGACGGGAAGATACGCTGTGATGCGCTCCTGCGTTCACACGATCGAGGCTTTCTCCGAGGCGGTGTGGTCGGAGGAGGGAAGCGGTATCCGTCTTGACAACGGCAGCGTCAACATTGACAGTCTTGATGCGCAGGAATACTCGACGGAGGCGCTTATGAAAAGTATTATTGACAATGGGGGGATTTGATGAATGTATCGGAAGATGTGAGCAGGGTCTTTCACAAGGGTGGAAATGCGGAGCTTCGGCGTTACTATGCTTCGGCTGAGAGCTGGCGGCGCATTTACAGCGGTGAGCCTGAATGGAAAACTGTGAAAAAGTCCGGATTATACCGAGGCGGCACACGGCGAATGAATATGCTCGGGACGGCAAAGGTGCTTTGCGACCGTTTTGCATCGGGGGTAATGGCGGAGAAGCCGAGCCTTGTTTTTGCTGATGAAAAAGTCGGCGGTTATGTTGAAAAGGTGCTTGATGAGAGCGGCTTCTGGGCGAAGCTTACGGAGTGTTTGCCTTATGCATTTGCGATGGGAGGCTGTGTATTCCGACCGTACATAAACTCGGGGAAGATCGGCATTGACGTTGTTATCGGCGGCAGCTTCGTTCCGATCGAATGGGACGGGAACGGTATTGCGGCGGCTTGCTTCCGCAGTTCGACGGTGAAAAACGGTTCACGCTACACCTTGCTTGAAAAGCGTGGGAACGAAAACGGTATGGCTGTTTCGGAGCACAGGCTTTTTCGGGCAAAGGACGGGTCGGCATACGAGGCTTCGGCGGAATGTTCGCTTTCGGAGGTTTATCCCGAGCTTAAAGCAAGGGTGAAATATGACGGCGTTGACGGGAATTTATTCTCGGTATTCAAGGTATTCGGGGCGAACAATCTTTATCCCGAAATTCCGCTCGGCATATCCGTATTTGCAAATGCTTCGGACACGCTTAGGGCGCTTGATGTGGCATTTGACAGCTTTGCGAGGGAGTTCATTCTCGGCAAGAAGAGGATAATCGTACCGAGCAGCTGTGTTCAGACGGTGGTTGACATTGCTACGGGCGAACAGCGGCAGTATTTTGATGCTGATGATGAGGCTTATGTTGCGCTGAAATGCGATGAGGAGAGCGAGCTGAAGATCACCGACAACACGGTGGAGCTTCGTGTGGACGAGCATATCAAGGCGATAAATGCGCTTTTGAACATACTGTGTTTTCAGACGGGGTTATCGTCGGGGACGTTCTCCTTTGATGCGAACGAGGGTGTAAAGACTGCTACGGAGATAATCTCGCGCGACAGCAGGACGGCTGAAACAATTCGTGTTCAGCAGGGTGCGCTCGGCGGTGCGATAGCGGAGCTTGTGCGTGAAGTTGCGGAGCTTGGGGTATATCTTGGGGAGCTTGACAAAGCCGGCACGGCGGTTCGGGTGCTTTGGCAGGACGGCATCATCACGGACGAGAACACGCTCATCGAGAACAGTGTGAAGCTTGTGCAGAGCGGCTTGAAGTCAAGGGTGACGGCGATAATGGAATTGCAGAGATGCAGCTACGAGGACGCTGTGAAAGAGTACGGGCGCATTATAAAAGAAGAAAGGGGCAATTAAAAATGGAAGAAAATATTCTTGAAAAGTCGGAGGATATCATTCCCGAAAGTGCGGAGGGAAGTGCTTCTGCCGAAACGGTTTTGAATGGGGAAAATATTCCGAATGAGGACGTTCCGACCGAGCGTGAGCAGGCTTTGGAGGACAAGCTTTTCTGCATACAGAGCGGCGTTCCCGAGGAGAACTGCGATGTTGTTATCGCGGCGGCTTCGGCTATGGGAAAGTCAGACAGAAAGGCGGCAATTGCGGAAGTCCTGGAGAAGTTCCCGTTCTTCAAGCCTGTGCGTGAGGAACGCAGCGGCATTACCACAGGGGTACACATTGAGGGTGTACAGAGTTCGGTGCTTTCGGGTGTGGAAGAGGCTTTCTTTGCGGCTAATCCCGATTGCAGATAAGGATATAAACAAACATTATTTTTTAAATTTACGGAGGAAAAAATTATGGCAGAACTTATTACAAATCGTTATTCACAGCTTGTTGATGCGAAGCTTCGTGCTACGCTCGTTACGCAGGACAACTACATTTTCAACACGGTTCACGAGGGCAACGGCGTTGGCGGTGCGGTGATAATCCCCGTTCGTGACACAGAGGTCGAGGTGAAGGCTTACGACAAGGCGAACGGTGCGGCGCTCTCTTCGGGTGCGACAAGCTATCACACGCTGCTTATGTCCAATGACGAGGCTGTGAACGAGCTTATTGACGGTTACGATGCGGCGGCTCTCCCCGATGATGTTGTTGCGGAGCGACTTGCATCGGCAGGTTACACGCTTGGACTTTCGATGGACAGAAAGTCTGTCAAGGCACTTGAAACTACCGAGGGTGTAAAGGTATGTGATATCAGGACAGCCTGCACAAGCTCAAACGCTTACAGCACGGTGGCAAAGGCGAGAACATACCTTTCGAGAAAGGGTGTTCCTGCGGCGAACCGCTGGCTCATCGCTTCGCCCGAATTTATGGAAGTCATCATGCAGGACGAGAAGTTCATCCGCAGCGGTGATCTTTCGCAGGAGCTTGTAAAGGCAGGCTGTGTTGGCAGGATCGCAGGCTTCAACGTATTTGAATCGAACAATCTTATGTTTGAAGATACAAAGGCGGTGGCAGGCAAAAAGACGACTACCGAATTTATCTGCGGTCACCCGAACTGGTGTCATCGTGTATGCGAATGGGCAGTTCCCGTTGCGGTAAATCCGATAGCGGACGGTGTTCACATCGGTGCGGCGGCTGTTCAGGGCAGAAAGGTTTACGCTGTTCATATTTCTAAGCCTGAAACGGTTTATGTAAAGAGAACAGAGGCGTAAAAAAGCAAAGTTTACGTTAATTCTGTAAGAATTTCGCTTTGTTTAAAGGGTGGTGGGTGTCCAGAGGGCAAAGCCCTTGGTCGCACTCCGCAGAGTGCGAAACTCCCCTACACGAAGGCGCTCTGCAAGGGGTGAATTAAAAAACAGTCCGGTGGACTGTTTTTTAAGAGGGGACGCTCTGCAAGAGAGAGCGTCCCCTAACTTGGGGAGAACTTGTTTTTTAACGAACAAGCAATAACTTTTGGCAATTAAGGCGTAAACGTAAAAATACGAAAGGAGGTGATATTTACGGCTTATGCTGACGTAAACAAATACATGGAGCGGCAGACGGAGGTAGGCGAAGATGAAGCGAAAAAGCTCATAGAAAAAGCTGAGGAAGCGGTCGGTCTTATGACGGGTTTTGTCGCAGAAAAGCAAGGTTTTGAGAGTTTTTCCGCATTTGAAGAGGATATGCTTGAAAGGGCTGTATTTGCGCAGGCAGACTACATTCTTGAAAATGGGGGAAGCGTTGAGGATAGTTCGTGCGAGCCTGTTTCGGTGACTATCGGGAGCTTTTCATACAGCTACGGGACGGCTTCGGCGGCTAAAGGCTCATCGCAGAGCGGTTTTTCAAGGGCGGCTTTGGGGTATCTTGAAGCGGCAGGTTTTTTATCGAGAAGAATTGGGGTGAGGTAAAAATGAGGAGGATCCCGAGATACCTGCTTATCCACAGGGCGAAGCTTTACGAGGGGAAAAGCGGCGGATTTTTTGCGGCGGAGCAGGCCGAACCGACCGAGCTTGGTTTTATCCGCATCGACTATGCAGCGAAGATAAACCGTGACGGTGTAAAAGGGTTCAATGACAAGGCTTCGGGGGACGCAAAGCTGTTTTATGACTGCGGAAACAGTCTGCCTTTGGGTGTGGAATTTCGCATCGGGCAGAGGGTTGTTTTTTCGGGAAAAAGCTTTTCTGTGAGCGGTGTGAACGTGCTTTACGGGCGAAATTCTCCTCATCACATTGAGGTGACATTGGAGGAGGTCGGGATATGAGCATTGCGGAGGAGATCGTTTGCAGGATAGGCGAAAAGTGTGGAAAAGAGCCGTCTGTACGGCTTTCGGCATCGGGCGGAACTGCGTTTTATCCCGTTTCGGACAAGCTTAAGGCGGCGTTCCTTGACGGTGGTGAGCTTCGTGAAATGGAAGTGAGGGTGAAGCTGAAGGGTGAAGTTCCGAGCGGGCTTTTTTCTGCGGCGGAGAAATTTTGCGGTGACATTTGCGGTATTGGGGACATAGTTGGGAAAATGTACCGCGTTGTAAGGCTTGCGCCGTCTGAGCGTCCTTCAATGGAAAGCTGTGCGGAGAACGGAATGAGCATTGTTTCATTCGTGCTGACGGCGGAATACATACTTGAAAAGGGGGCGGCGGAATGAGGATAGTTTACACGGCGGCTTCGGGGGAGAGCATCGATCTTTCGAGGGGGCTTATCCGTGCGGTTTCGGTGAGCGGTATCTTCCCCGAGAGGAGCATTGACATTGAGGAGAGCGGCACGGTCGGGGGAAGCTTTGTTTCCGAGCGGCGAGGGGTGAGGAAGATAAAGCTTCGCACTGTGATATGCGGTGATATCGGTCGCTCGCATACAGTATTTTCGGAAATTTTCGGCTTTTCGGGAATGGGAAAGCTGACGTTTTCGGACGGTGAAAAAAGCATCGGGATCGGTTGTTATTCCGAGGGAGTTTCGGCGGAAAGCACGGACGGGACGAACTATGCGGAGATGAGCTTTTTATGCCCGAATCCGTTCTTTGAAAAGAGCGGCGGTTCGGGGGTCTTTGTTCAGCTTTGCGGTTCATCGGGGGTATGGGAATTCGATGACTGGGAGCTGAGTGAGGGCGATGAAACGGAGCTTTCGGTGATACTTTTGGGAAACTCGGCTTTTGTGCCGAATGATAGCGGTTTTGAGGCAGGGTGCATCATCACGGCGGAAGTTCTGAGTGCTGTTTCGGAAATTCGCGCTGTCAATGCGGGGACAAAAGAATTCATCGGTGTCAAAGGTGATTTTTCGGCCGGGGACATTGTGATCTTCCGATGCATTGACGGTGAAAAAGGCATCTTCCTTTCGAGCGTTCGGGACAATGCGAAGTCAGAGGACATCACGCATCGGATAATATGGGGTTCGGGCTTTTTCAAGATAGCGCCGAACGGGACAAGGATACGGGTTCTGACCGATACTGTCGGAATGAACATATCGGCGCACATCAACTTAAAGGAATTTTCGGAGGGATTCTGATTGGACGTTTATATTTATGAAGTAAGCGAGGGAGAATATCTTCGCTTGCTCGGGGTAACGGACAGGATAGTAAAGTTCGGCGTTGAAAGGCTTTTATGCGGCGGTGACAGGCTCGGGGCGGTTTTTGCTTCGGGTGGAAGCGGTGAAAAGCTGATAAAGCCTGAGAGGATAATTGAGATACCCGAGGTGTTTTCGGGACTTATCACGGGGATAAAAAGGTCGGTCGGCGGCGGAAATGTTGAAGTGAGTGCGGTATCATTTTCGGGATTGCTTTCACGGCGTATCCTTTCTGAGTATGCGAGCGGTGACAGCTTTATGACTATCATTGAGAAGAACTGCGGAGCTTTGGCAGGCGAAAAGAGGGCATTCCCGAACACGTTCGTTGACAAGGGGACGGACTGTTTATTCGTGCCTTCGGGTGCATATCAAAAGCGAAGTCTTTTGCGCTCCGCAGAGGCTGTTATCGAAAAGAATTTTCGGATATGCTCGGAGATAGTTCACGATGGCAACGGGGCGAAGATACGTTTATATGGGCGTTATGCCATTGACAGGAGCGTTGGTTCGGGAACGGCACTGCCGATGATACTTTCGTCCGAATATGAAACGCTCGGACGGCAGAGCTATTCCTACAGCGAATCGGGTGAGGTCAGCGGAGCGTACATTTACACTACGGAAAGGCGCAATTCGGACGGCAATATCGGCTGTGAGGAATGGTCGGGATATTTCGGTGAAGCTTCGGGTTTCGGGCGATGCGAGGAGGCTTACGAGATCGAGCCGGTGGTATATTATAAGGCGGTGGCGGCAGGCGAGAGCATCGTTTACAAGGTGGAGCTTGACTATCCTGCGACAAAGGCGGCGGCTGAGGATATGTTCGCTTCGAGATATACGCCGCCGAGCGAGGTGGTCTCGGCTTCGCTCGGAAAGGGCTTGGCAGAGGCTCTGCACTTGGGGAATTTCGGGGTAGGCGACAGGGTGACGCTTTATCCCGATGAGAGTGAAGATCACACAAGGAGAATTGCGAGGATCGCTGAGAAATATGAGAACGGCGGTTTTACGGTATCGGTTTATCTTGATAAAAATTAAGGGGGAATAAAATGTCAAACGAATACGGATTTTTTGCGTCAAAGGAACACGACAGACGCTACTCGGCTGATGATTTCAGTGCATTTTTCGGGGATTTTTTCACGAACGGTGTTCTGGGTTCGGACACGAATTCGCTCAAAGTTTCGGCGGTCGGTGATATGAACATTTCGATAGCTTCGGGTACGGCTTACATCAACGGGCACTGGTACCGCAAGTCGAGTGTGCAGGTGCTTTCACTCGGTGATTCGGACACTGCTTATGGCAGGACAGATGCTGTTGTGATTCGATGCGATCTTGAAAAGAGAATGGTTTATCCGTTCATTATTGAGGGTGAGCCTGCGGAAGCGCCCAAACAGCCTTTGCCCGTGCGGAATGAGAAATGTTATGATCTTGTGCTTGCATACATTGATGTTGCGGCGAACTGCGTTGAGGTGACTGCGGCTGATATCACGGACAAACGTGGCTTTGACGATGTTTGCGGCTTCGTGACGAGTGCGATAGATCATATTGACACGACTGCACTTTTCAAGCAGTATGAAGCGCAGTGGGAGCTTTTAAAGGCAGGCTGTGTGCAGGATTCGGCGGCGGTGATAGCGGCTTGGAACAAGCTTGTGACGGTAAAAACCATTAACGGTCTTGTGCCGACCGAGGGCGAGGTCAGGCTCACGCAAAGCCTTATCCCGTCGGACGGGACGGCTTATCAGATGCCATACTATGTGCAGAGCGGTACGGTATCCGTTGGAAGCACGGCGCACAATGGTGTGAAGCTCACTTTTCCGAAGGCGTTTCTGGGTGAGCCGATACTGCTTCTCGGAGCGACGGTGGATTCAGCGAGCGGTTCGCTGTCTGTGATAGCCAATTACAAAGAGCTTACCAAAGACGGTTTTACTCTGTTTGCACGAAGATTTAACTCAAACGGTATTACAAGTGTAAACAACAATACGCCTGCTGTTATCGGCTGGGTCGCGTTGGGCAAGATATAATTTTGGGGGTGTAAAAATGGTAAAGCAGATACAGATCGATGAAAACAATGTTGTACAGCTTTGCAGTATCGGCGGCATTATTGAGGGCGGCATCAATGTTCCCGATATTCCCGATGTGGTCAAGGCTTGTCC